>Ga0307509_10004309_pt1 | contig 20672 bp, 16 predicted proteins | sample 10_EM_MG_FD_202245 | JGI IMG/M metagenome (GOLD analysis project Ga0307509, IMG submission 202245) | Populus trichocarpa ectomycorrhiza microbial communities from riparian zone in the Pacific Northwest, United States - 10_EM | ecosystem: Host-associated > Plants > Roots > Unclassified | place... | reverse complement strand
CTACAGTCCTGCGGTGTTTACAAAAGACGGACGCCGTGCCTGGCCGTCCTTACCCACCCTGCCCGGGACGGACGGGACTATAGGACGCCAGGGCCCTGGCGTCCGGACGGGACGGTTGGGAACACTGCTTGGGAGTAATGCGTATGGTCGTTACTCTTCTAGAAAGGCGCCTCCCAACTTCGTCCTGAATGTGTGGTCTCCCGGTCACGAATATTCGGGCGCCTGGAGACTCTTGGAGGATTTGATGCAGCGAGTCGAGAAGCTTGACTCGGTGTTCTGGCGTGCATTCATCCAGAGCGTCTATGCATATGAATGTACGCTTTTCGGAAGAGGTAATCTCCAGCATCTTCGAAATATCGGATAATTGCAGTCCCCGTCCACCAATGACCTTTTTCTTGTTTTCATAGGCCTTCACCATTTCCCCTGGTATCTCGTCCAGCCCGACCACAACCTGTTTGAGCAGGGCACCCAACATGCTTGTCGATGGCTGTTCCTTTCGAGCGGCGAAGTCGAAGTAAAAGCACGCAACGGCGACATTCTGTCCTTCTGCCTGATCGCACAACCTGTCTATCACCAACGAGCTAACATCACGGTTGGTCAGCAGTTGTCCCCCTTCTTCCATTCTCGAGCTTCGTTCTTGTTACCAAATATAAGTCTTGCCGACCCCCGGGCTTCCATAGCAAAACAAAACTGCGTCATCGGATTCACCTCTCCCATCACCAGCGCACTAGCTCCTAAATTCTTCAGTTTGTAGTAGCCATTCCCCTACATTTCCGACTCGGCGCTCTCGAATGTCCTGATGCCGTATACTGGGCTCCAGTGGCGATAGCCAGGTCAAGAGTTGAGACCCGCCATCGGTAATAGTACAGTTGTTCCACACGTTATTATGTGAGTTAGTAGTATTGAAGGAGTTAGTATGAGCCATCATTGTTCTGAAAGTGGTGGGAGATGGTGATTGAGTTGTTCGACCGATGGAGTCGGTAGGAGCTGAAAAAAAGAGGGGTCTTTGTGGAACCACATGAATACCGCAGCATTGCCTAATCAATCTTCCCTAAATTTGTTCCCACAACACCTTTCTTGCACCTACCATATCGGTAGTAGGAAATACTACCGGTGCGGCGTCCTAGTTCTCTCTTATGGCACTGCACAAATCTTTCACTGCAATAGACGAACATCCGCGATTGTCTCCTGTAGAAGCGGCTTGTTTAGTGTATATACTGCTCAAGTGCATCAATCCTTATGAATTAGTCAGTAGAAGAATTTACATATCACCTAACTCAGAGCAGTGCCCCGTGTTTCGCTCTAATGTCGATATGGGCTGAAAGCTCCCAGCAATGAAAGGTGCCAAGGTGGGAACTAGGGGCCGCACCCGGTGGGCGATGGATGTTGGATTGCCTATAGGGCATGCGGTTAGAGGGTTTTGCGGTTAGAAGGGTTGTGCGGATATGCACCTATGCAGATATGCGGTTAGAGGAGATGCGGTTTAGGGCAGACGGTATTTTGGATTTCCGGCGGTTAGGTATTTTTCCGTGGGTTGTTGTTTCCACATCCTATGCCACTACTGTTTCTTTCACACCCTTTGTTACTAGATATACGGGAGAGGGCACACCAGCAGTACGGCAGAGGCTTTAGGATCATGGGTTGCGGTATTTGGATGCGGATAGATTGTTTGTGATCATTCAGGATCAGGTTTAGTTAGTTGCGTGTGTTTCTTTAGATTGCGTTGAGTTTCGGGAGTGCCTTGTTATTGTTAGTTAGATGGAGAGATATATCTCCAGGCTTGTCCGCAGCTAGAGAGAGAGCAGCCATCTAGTCTAACGCTTCTCCCTCACTTGATCGCTCCCCTTACTGTCCGTCGTGATCGCTTTTTCGTTTTGTTCATCTTCCGTGCTTTCCATTAGTTTCATCAATGGAGTGAGAGAATTCAAATGGAACTTAGGCACTTTGTAGGAAGTATGATATATGAAATGTAACTTCCGCCACTCGCACTTCGTTTGTTCTGATCGTTCGTTTTCTCTGGAGCTAAACTAATGCTAGGGACGGGTGTATAAGTATAAAACACAAATAACACGTCCTGATCTCTCCATTAATCACTGCACCTATCCCTGTATTTCCCCACATGCTCTTATTCCTCCGTTCACTCTCATGGTAGCAAAGGAGAGACATGTTGGTAAACCTATTGTTGGACAATCCATCCCGTACCCGGACAATCTGCAAAGCTCCTAATGATCTCTCGCACTCCCGCAACTACCAAAGCCAAGCACATCCTTCCCGCACAGAGTTCAGTGGAAATAGCGGCCCTGTTTCCGATATTCGTCGCACCCGCCAAACACCGCACCCGCCCTGTACGGCTAGCGTAGTGACAAGGTAGGTTACAATATTCACCGCAATCTCCCTACTCCTCTAGCGATCAAGGAATAGATTCGTCAAAACTAGATACAGTTCGACAGCAAAACTAATTAGTGATCCAAAGAGTCTTGAATCTGCTGATGAACAACCCCTCATCATAATCCAGCACAATTCAAGATCGAGGGCTTACCACTGTACTGACCAGCTTTGGAGTCGGAGTAAATACCCGGAGATACCCTTGAATACTGTACCCAGAACACAAACAAAACTACCACAAAAAACCTTAACTTTTCTTCTCCCTGTTCACAGAAATCGCTCTGATTGACCACCATTATCTCCGAGTATTATAGGTTATCCAGTCATAACCACTATTTCCTCTATTACTCAATTTTTATAATGCTATCATAGATCGGCGCTTGTCCAAGCTTAGTCTTCTGATAGCATTTTATATAGCATACATTACCACCCGATATGATACACTATGGTAGCTTGCCACAAACCCACCAGAAGCTGTTAGCGGCGCCAATGTAAAAAAACACCTTTAACTTCAACAAAGGTGCAAGAGGGGGGCTACCTGTGACCCACAAAGGAGAAGACCGCCCAATTTGGGCTTTTAAAATACACAATTAGTCCCCAGCATTCCGGACAAGAACCTTAGGGATCTAACTTGCCTCCTCGGTAGAACCTTCCTGCGCAGTCTCCTCATATGCTGTCAAAGCCTCATGTTTAGCTGATTCAGTACCATAAACTGCAGCCGTAAGCTAGGATACCAGATAACTGTATTTCGAACTATAAAATTTGATGTGAGGTAATAGCGTATTTTTACCACCGGAGTCTTTGTTGAGGGAACTATTGATAACTGTGTTTCCTTGCAACAAGAGGACTTTAGGTCACTGGCTTGCGGTGATTGGATGGACAAAAGACTTAGTTGCGATAAGGTAGTGCACGGTGTTATCCAAATACTTCTGTCCCAGGACATGGCAAGGTTTTCCTGCGCCCGATCCGAGCATCTGAGAGAGTGCCGGGGAAGGAAAACAAAATTATATTAGGAAATAGGAGGATTCAGGAGGATGGTATATCCCTCTTAGTTCGCTGGTAAGTTGATATTCCGCGGTGCGATGAGACCTTCGATTACTCAGAAAGTTGTGGAATGATGCCGGATAAACTCAAAAATCTAGTATTCACCAATCTACTATCTAGAAGTACAAGTTAAGATACCGGTCACTTGAGCTACGTACTACTGATCAAAAAAGCAGAGATTATAGCAACAGCTGTGGAGCCCCGTTAGAGACTCGGAAGCAACCTTCTCAGCCTTATTAAGGAGACAAAGCTGAGTGTGGGTGGATTGGAGAAAAATACTTGCGTAGGTTGAGCGCTATCCCCGAAAGTCGCATGCCATGCGAGTGATCTGTGCTTTGGACTATGGGTGATAGGCTAGCTACCTCGCACGTTCTTGGCAATTGTACGGTACTTGGCAAACTAGGTTCTGAGAGGCAGAAAAGTCGCTGTTAGGGGCTTGGTATCACAACTATTAGAGAGGGGTTCGGCACGGTTGGTGTAAAGTAGTTATAATTTCTAGCTACGATAGCTCTATCAATTGAAATTTGTTTTTTTCCTTGTTCGAAGAACTGGGGAGTCCCACCTAAGTGACAAGTTTGAGGGGGTTTCGCGGTATCCCGAAAGGAGAAAGCAATCAGGAAGGAATACTATACCAGAAATCAATAGAAAAAGGTTATCTTGAGGGGAAAAAAGGGCTTAATGCATCGGATGAAGCTATAGAGAAAACATGGTGGGATGAAGCTAAAAAATAAAAATAAAAAATAAAATAAAAACAAGTCTGATACTATACCGCAAAAAAAGGAGCAAACGGGATAGGAGGCACGGCTAGGGAAGAGGCTATAAACTCCAGGGCCATAAGAGATATTAGCAAAATGGACACTCGGCTTTGAGAACTACATTGTAGCTGGCCTTCTTAAACCACTCCAGAGTTGTTATTCCCAATGTCTTCTCTCAATTTCTCTCTATTATCTTGAGCTTCAAGATCTCCATCGCCTTCGTCGCTGCCATTATTCCCACCATTTTTCATATCACTATCTTTATCTTCACTTTTATCGCAGCGGCTGACATCCTCACTCCTATTCCCCCTGATCCTCTTCCTCCTAGACACCCTACTGTCCCCTCTCGCATCCCATCTTCTCCTCTCGGCCCTCTCTCTCTCCCACTCGACCCACTTCCCGATGCCCCTCGCCACCTCCCTTTCCATCCCCTCCTCCTTACCCATGCCCCTCATCTCTGCAAGTGGGTAATTTCCATACAGCGCGCCAACCACCCTCTCTAACCCACCCAACAGACAAAACCCCTGCACAATACACTTCATGCCTAGAAACCTCCAAAAGCATTTCTGATTCCCACCTTCACCCTCCTCAACCTTCCGCTCACCACCTTTAATCAACCTCGCTGGGGGGATCTCCATAAAGAATCCCACAACCTCACTCAGATCTTCGCGCTCCTCGTCAGATAAGACGGCATGCTTAAACCCCTTGACAAAGTCCACGCACCAGCCAAAGTAGTCATCAGCGGTGAGCCTAAATCCGTCTTGTATCCCATCTAGAGACGCAGAAATCGAAACACTCCAGTTCTCAATACAATCCAGCAATCTCCAGAACTGGAGAAGGATAATCTTTCTCTTGGTCCCCTCTATCCCACAATGCGCCCTCTTCTTCCCCTTCCCATTGCGCCTCTCATCGCCCTCAATCTCGGAGAAGCACCGATCGATCAAGTGCACAACGTAACACCTCTGTTGCAGCCAAGAAAAGTACTCTCCGGACGTGAGATCCTCCGAAAGCGCCTCCGCACCATCGTAGCTCTCGGCAATCGCCTTCGCAAACAAGGGGTGTAAATAGGGATCCGCGAAGAGTAACTTTTGAACGCTCGGCGGGCGCGGGGAGCTATGAAAATTGTGAGCCGAGTTGAAGACGGTATCGGTTATGGCGTTGCTGGTTTGAATGTCCGTGCGGAGGGTGGGGTGAGTTGTTGAGAGGGTTAGGAGGGTTGAGATGGAGGTTTCTGAGAGGATCCTGTGACGGAGGGCGGTTGGGAGGGTTGTTAGGCGAAGGGGGAAAGGCGGGCGGGGGTTTGGTGGGAGGAGGTGTTGATAGGGTTGCGGAGTCGGGGTTGAGCGGGGTTGGAGGGAAGGGGGAGAGGAAGAGGAAGAGGGAGGAACAGGAGTAGGAGCAGGAGCAGGAGCAGGAAGGGGGTTTGGTGAATTGGGAGGGGAATCGCGTGGAGACTCGGGATAAGGAGAAGAGGAAAGAAACGACTTTGAAGAAACGCTGCTGCCTGCCGTGGACGCCGAAGAGAGAATAAGTGGAGGCATGATTCCGTCTTAAATTGCTAGAAGCTGGTAAAGTCGATTGCTAGACTGCTTACGAGTGAGATTTTGTGAAATAACTTCGCAAAGTTCAACCTGTGGAAAAATTGAGAACAAAGAATTATGGTTGTATGAGACTGGAGAAAAGAAATTCTGGTATGACCTCCTTGTGGTGTGCCGAACCCTGAGCCCAGTCCTGCAGGGGGGAGTATGCGTACGCAATCGGGGGACGTGAACGACGCTAGCCTGATTCGTGGGCAGCAAAGAAGGCGTAAGGTGTGGTTCGCCGATACCGTCTCTATCACTTACCGTAAGGCGTCGTGGCTGTAGGAATCAATGCAGCGCCGGATAAAAAAGCAGGAATTTATGAGACAAAATAACTCTTGAGGAACTGTGAGTGTTGTATGGACATTCGGAGATATATTTGACATTAGACTAAAGTAAAGCCTAAGGCAGATAAGTCACAAGATATAGCCGCAAAAAAGCGATTGCGCGGTGCGTCTTTCAATCCACCGAATTGATAGATGTGTGATGCTAAAGAAGCTGCCACTAGTGACTTAAAGTACGGTATGAATTTCAAGCTCCCGCTCAAAATATAACAAAAAAAACTCCCCCCCGTGTCATACATATATGCGAATGTTTTAATCCAGCCTGTACAAGCTATACACCCTTTTTGTCCTAAAAACCAAACACTGGATATGTAAAGAAAACTAATTGATGGAGTGGGGCAGCCGTTGGGTCACTCCTGTTGGGGCCTCGCAGGCTTCGCAACATCCACCGTTATCAAATCCGCCTACGCTCTTCTCCCGCTTGCACCTGACAGCGCTGGGTGTTCACAACTACAGAGGCGCTCCCCAACGTTTAAGTATGGGGTTGGCGGGGGATTTGTGGCCTTCAAGATTCGACAAGAACCAACTTAATTTAGTACTTAGGAATTAGGAGAATTAGCAACCTATCACTACTGCTATAGATGTTAGAGCTTAAAGAGTCACTAGATTGACCAAACCCACCACATGGATGTCGCCCCCACTAGGGAGAGATCGAGCTTTAAGCTGAAGCTAGTTGGAGAATTGTAGACTATCGTGGGGGGTAGTGGAGGTTTTTATGGGGGTAATAAATCTAAAAAAAGGGGGGCAGTGCTAACTAATCTGACAGAGTGCCTTTTGTGACGCTTACACTAGAAGGCAAGCGAAAACGGTAATTTCCATCGGGCCCATTGAAACGGGGGGGCGTAGGTTGGGCTGGGATGAGAGGAAGGACGCACTAGCTGCGAGAACATATTTATGGAGGCTGTTGCGGTCCTTGAGGAAACGGAGCATAGGCTATCCGCACTTGAACAGGGTAAGGGAGGGATATCTCGCCAGGTTTATGCCGTGCTAGGTGGTAGATAGTCTAGGGTAGGGGGTGTACTACTAGTCGAGCTATGATATGATATGAGTCCCAGATGGGGCTCTCAGGAGCCAATCAGAGTAGCTTTTAACCTGACTTGCACCGCTTAAGGAGGCTAGCATGGTACTGTCCGAGCAGCGTTTTCACCATGTCCTTGTGCCCGCTCGGGGGGGCTTGCTAAAGTGGTTTTCAACCATCCCCATCTAGGTTTCCAGGTTGGCCTCCTCCCGTCTGCCCTCTATTTCGACGGCTCCTTTGTATTCACCAAAAGCAACACAAGAAAGTGGTGCTTGGTCATTCTTACTCGGTTGGTTAGAATTAGCGTCGGCCAGTCTAAGTAGTACTTTTGCCATTACCTCGTCCCCACTCACAGCGGCGCAACAGGGGGGCATATGGCCTTCCTCATGGGTTCCGTTGCGCCTGGCATCATCTCCGAGTAGTATTTTCATCGCCCCCTCACTTCCACCCCAAGTAGCAAGATAGCGTGGTATTTGGCCGTACCTATCCAGGTTTTCGGGGTTGACGCGGTCCCACCTGAGTTGCATCCCCACCCCCCATGCCCATTCTCCGTAGCCCGCACCAGAGGCGTATTAATACCGACAGTCTCGTTGGTTGATCTCACAACCTTCCACCTCTACCAAACCAACTCAATCCCATCAATCTCAAACACAGATCCAGTGTAGACCACTAGATGAGGGAATTTTATCAAGATAAGCACTGTAAAATTACGGCCCGCGCTTTTAAGGGGTTTTAGTAGATCTGTGGTTACTGTAGCCGCGGGATGCCTTTAGCGGGAGCCGTTTCGCTCAATCCGAAAAGTCATTTTTTGCGGGCATTTCCTAATACCAAGAAGGACAGGTTGAGAAAGCCTGGGCCTACTGGGGGATTTAGATAACTTGAGCGGGTTTCCGCGATTGCTGAGTGAGCCCTAGCGAAAACCGGAGGATGGGCCCGGAGGTGCCCTTGGAGGACGAAGTGGGTTAAAATAGGGTGGTGGAAGCCTCCTTGTCCACGACGATAAGTCCTTAGCACCGGGCTAGAATGTCCCTATTAAAGGAGCATTGTCGCTATTGGGATTCGGCAACCTTATCTCCATTGCCAGGGCGTGGCGTAGTTCACCGGCCCTCGGGGGCTGCTTCGCGTGAGCAGTCCTCGTTGGCCATGCCCAATCCTCGCTTTCTCCCCTTATTAGATCCAACTTTATCCAGACTGTAAGCATCCCCCAGCCCCAAGCCATCGGTCACTGCGCTGAGCTTTAACCTGCGATGGATTGACTCTCCCTCCGCGATCGCACTGATATTTAGCGAGACTTGCAGGAATCTAGATATGTGTCTGTCAGTGGATAGCTTGAGGCAGCTTCTGGAGCATGATTGCACATTCCGGAATTATCTTCGAGAATTTTCATTAATATTTCTCCCTCCAGACCGCTGTCCATCGCATCCAGGGGTTTGCCCCCTTTGGCCTGGTACGAAGATATCCAATGACCTCTCAAGAGTGATGTGTTTGGCCGCTTCTCTTCCGGAAAGACGTTTCCGGTGCCCTGTCCGAATGTGCAGTCTTCTGGTCACGAATATTCGAGTGACTAGAGACTCCCGGAGGATATGATGTAGCTAATTAAGGAGCTTGACTCGATGTTCTGCCTCACGTTCATTTAGAGCATCGACGCATCTGAGTGCACGCTTTTCGGAAGTAGTCTGCAGCATCTTTTCAATATCACAAATTTCTGGTCCCCGCCCACCAACCGCTATTCTCTGGTCTTCATAGGCCCTCTCTATCCCCCCCAGTGCCTCTCCCAACCTGCCCACGACTTTCTTCGGCACAGCGCCCAACGTACTTGCCGAAAACTGATCTTTTCTGGGCCCGGAGTCGAAGCAAAAACACACAACCGCAACATTTGGCCTTGCTCTGAACGCATAAGCTGTCAATCGCTAATGAGCTAACATCCCGGCTTGTCAGCACTTGCCCTCCTTCCCCCATCACCCGCATACTAACTTCTCTGGTTTGTAGAAGCCGTTCCCCTACATTCTCGACCGCGGTCTTGAATGTCCTGGTTCCGTAGTCTGGGCTGCAGTGGCGATAGACAGGTCGAGAGTTGAGACAGCTCACCGGAAATATTCCAGCTGTTCCATACCTTATTATTTGAGTTGGTAGTCTTGAAGGATTTGGTATGAGACATCTCTGCGGTTCGGAAAGTGGCAGAGGATAGGTAATTGAGTTGGTCGGCTAATGGAATCACTTGGAGCTAAAGAAATGCGGTGTATTTGTGGACATCGTAAATACCTCAGTGCCCTCCGTGAGCCTACTGTTCGGCGACTGGCTTGGTATATAATATACAAGCGCATCAAGCGTTATGAATAGATCTATCAAAAACTCCACATATCACCCAACCGAAAGCAGGGCGGCAGAGTCCTTCATGATGTGGGGAAATTGCCGGAAAGCTCTTCCTCCCATCTCGCATTAGGCTCCGTGGGTATAGGGACCGTGCTCTCCGATGCCCACCACGGCCACCGGGCACGGCGGGACAATCCTGCGCAGTGCAATGTCACGGTACCGCGGGCGCTCAGGCGATTAGACCATATTCTAGGACATTATAGTTGCTTCTCCTGGTAAGTTCCGGTCTTTTTTTATTTGTCTCGGAACGCTAATTTTTTTTGTGGGTTTCTGACTCCTTTTCCGCCGAGGAAGTTTTGGACTACCTAGAACATGGCCCGACTATCCGAATTCCTCAGGTAGATTGCGACCTTTTTTCCCCAGAATCTGCCCCGCTTCCCTAACCACTGAGAAGTTCGACGAAACCAAATCCCAGTGCCAACAAATCTAAGCAGTAACTCGAGGAGTCCTTAAACACGCTGATGAATAGCTTATCAGAGCCTAGGATAACCCGGGATCTAAGGTTTACTACTGAATTAAAAATCGGAAACTGCCCATGCTGAGTCAGGGCCAATGTAATCGGGCGATCACAATACCCAGAGAGAGAGCGCATTCTAGGTCATCTTGGAATGGTACTTGTTGTGCCATCTGGTGGGCAAGGTACTCTCTTGGTCATACAGTACTCCAGGGCAAGATTCCTTGAGAAAAAAACATCATTTCTTATTATCATAGGCTCTATTTTCGCCTCTTCATCATACTAGTTTATCAAGACCCAGTCCCGCTGGCTGCTCCCCGGGTTTTTGTGGGCTCTTGGTGTCAGGTTATCTAAGCCGGATACCCCCGTTTCCGGTTTTCAATGAGCCACCAAAATACAATAAATAAGACATTGTGGCCGAGTGGTTAGGGCAACAGACAAGAAATCTGTTTCGTTCGCAAGTACAGGTTCATGACTTTTGTTTCAATTTTATTTTCCTACTGAAAAGAAACCTAACCCTGGCGATAAGGATGGGTTACACATGATCGCAGGGCTATGGTTCAGGTTGTCTACACACAACACCTCGATCAACAAGAGAATGCGCCTTAGCATAAATTTAAAATTGACTGAAAAAACCCGTAGATGTTCAGACTATGATAGCAGGAGAGTTTTTTTTATAAAAAAAAAATTACCCTAACTCGTCGGGGTTGGGGGCATAATTGCACCTTTTTTTTGAGCCAACATTATGCCGAGGCGCCCCCCGTTGCATCAATCGAAACCTTCTGTACTCACTTAGTTTAGAATAAACCCCCCTGTGACTAAGCCCGGTCCATTTCACAAACGTCACGACACAACGAGTATAGACGGCCGGAACTACTATTGAGGCTGCAGAGTTATCTCTTGTGGCACCCTTAATATCCTGTACCCTAAAACCCTACCACTCGGATTAGTACGGCACAATATATGCGGGGGGAAAAAAAACCTCAACCACACCCTAGTATATTTTCGGAAACTGCTAAATTACAATTGACCATTGTTACCCTTAAGCAAGTGGCTTAGGTCTCCCCTTTTCCTCTATGGTTTGTGTTGTCATCACAGATAGTCACTCGTCAAGGTTCAGTCTTAGAACTAGAATTTTGCATAATATCATACAATGCGATTCAGCACGATTCAGCACGGTAACTTGCCGTGAACCTAACAGAGGTTGTTTGCCTGGGGACGGCCCCTTTGATCCCAATGAATACGCAAGGCGGGGGGGTTACGCATGGCCCCTGGAGGAGGAAAAAGAAAACCTAATTCGGGGTTTTAAATACACGATCAGCCTACAGCATCGCGGGCAATATCCTCATGGACTTAACTTAGCTCCCCAGCAGCGCCAACCGGCATACAATCCTCCTCATCCGCTGCCAAACCCTTGTTTCTAAGCCTTTTGTCTAACAATCTTCTATCCAAAATCTGCCAGTTGTAACTTGTAAGGAAACTTAATTTATTAGCACCCCCGGCAACTTGAACTCATATAGTAAAAGACTACTACTTATTATCAAATTCTATAGTCCGGGGTACCGGCTTCCGGTATCCCACCCCACTGTCACCTATAGCACGTATGGTATTATTCGAAAATTATAGTCCTAGGACACAGCAATGTTTTTCTGTCTGACTTGGGGGGTTACATGGGTCCGTGGAGCCCAGCCAGACATGGACAGGATATCCGGGGGGGTGGGGGGCGGAATATCAACCCCCCCCCCAAGTCGATATTGCACAGCACTGTGATCTGTTTGGTCACTATTACTAGGATAAGGTAGAACACCGTATATACTCGAAAAACTGGCTACGTGCCTATCTGCTATATACACGTGTATAAGCAGGGATATTAAGCGTTTGGCCAACGCGCTTATGATCAGGAGAAGGAGAGATTGCGACAACAGCCGTTGAGCTCCGTTCAAGAAGCAACTTTAGTTGGGCGTTCGGGAGATCGAGTTGAGTACTAGCGGATTGGAGACAGTATACTAGAGCAGGTTGAGTACTGTTCTCTGAGATCGCCCCCCAGGCAGGTCTAAGAGGATACAGGAGAGAGAGAAATAGAAGATCTGCTGCACAGGGAACTTTTAGAGTTTATACAGTGCTTGTAGAATGCGAGTCAATTCCACAGTTGGAACAATCCTTACTGAATTGGTTTCCCTTGGTGGGCCGAGGCTAAAAATTGCGGACAGCTTTTCAATCTCACCCCTCGCCTTTAAGCCTACGTCTAGAGGGGGGGATTCCGGATAAGCTTAATTTTGATTAAACAATCTCCATAGTAGAAGCCTATCACCACCATACCTTAATCAAGGGTAGGTTTTTATGTCGCTTTGTATGGATGCCGTTAATGCTCGCAGTGTATTTTTCTCCCCCTTGTATCTAGAGGGATGAAAGGGAAGGAAAAGGGGGTAGGAACTAAGGGAAGAGGAAATAAACATTAGATACGAAAAGAATGTTTACAATCAGAAAGTAGTAATGAGAATAGATGTGATAGAAATTCCAAACAGTGTTGGCTCATCTAAATTAGAAATGGCCGTCCACCAACCAACGGCAAATTCCAGATTACAAACGGGAACTCACAAATCCTGACTAGACTACTACTATACATAGGAAAATCTGTGCAGAATCTTGGGCGGGTATGTGATAGGGATGTGTATTTTGCGGGGGATAATCGCGCGTAACGGTCAAACGGTCGAACTAGACTAGGACTCAACTAAAAGGGTACTAGGGAAACTCAGAAACTTCATTCGCTCGTCATCCTCTAAACTAACTAACCAAACATAAGTCTATATAAGAAAAACTCTCTCAATCATTCTATCGTCTGCCGCACCTATTGATCTCTCCTTCATGCGAAATCCCATTTGCCTGCGTACCTCCGTACTCTGAATAAAGGAAAAACATAACCGAAAACCCTTCCGTCTATCCTTCCGTCTAGAACAAATGAAACAACTAAAAATATTATCCCTTCTTGTCTCTTATGTATCTGCTTTCTTTATCTCAAACAACTATGATCTATCCGCTTCTGTCAACTCTGACAGTGTATTCAAATCGCGCATGAGTTCCTTAGACGGGAGGAAAATACCGTAGTATTCAACCTAATTTGCGGCGCTTAGTGGGGTTGGCGCCTTCATGTCCGAGGAGTATTTTCACTACTCCCTGATGCCTATTCTCGGAAGCACAGCAGAGTGGTGTTCGCCCGTCCTTATCAGGTTTGTCGGGATTGACGCTACCCCGTCTGAGTAGCACTTTAACTACTCCCTCGTACCCATTCTCAGAAGCACAATGGAGCGGCGTCTGGCCCCACTTATCAGGTTTGTTGGGGTTGACGTCGTCCCGTCCAAGTAGTATTTTCACCACTTCCTCCTCCCCATTGGAAGCGGCACAACAGAGTGGTGTTTGACCGTCCTCACCAGGTCCGTTGGGGTCGACATCGGCCCGTCCGAGTAGTATTTTAATAACTCCCTCGTGCCCATTACAAGCAGCACAACAGAGCGGTGTTAGGCCGTACACATCTTGTTTGTCGGGTTTGACGTCGTCCCGCCCGAGTAGTATTTTCACCACTCCCTCGTGCCCATGCAAAGCAGCACAACAGAGTGGTCTTCGGTTGTCCTTATCAGGTTTATCGAGGTTGACATCGTCCCGTGCAAGCAGTATTCCCACCACTCCCTCGTGCCCATTCAAAGCAGCACAACAGAGTGGTGTTCGGCCGTCCTTATCAGGTTCGTCGGGGCTGACGTCGTCCCGCCCGAGTAGCATCTTCACCACTCCCTCATGCCCATTCGAAGCAGCACAAAAGAGTGGTGTTTGGCCGCCCTCGTCAAGTTTGCCCGGGTTGACGTCGTCCCGTGCAAGTAGTATTTTCACCACTCTCCCGTGCCCATTCAAAGCAGCACAGCAGAGTGGCGTCCGGCCGTCCTTATCGGGTTTGTCGGGGTTTATACCGCCCCGCGCAAGTAGTATTTCCACCACTCCCTCGTGCCCATTCAAAGCAGCACAACAGAGTGGTGTTCGGCCGTCCCCATCAGGTCCATTGGGGTTGACATTGTACCGCCCGAGTAGCATTTTCACCACTCCCTCATGCCCACCCCGAGCAGCACAACAGAGCGGCGTTCGGCCGCCCTTGTCGGGTTTGTCTGGGTTGATGTCGTCACGTTCGAGTAGTATTTTAACCATTCTCTCGTGCCCGCTCCGAGCAGCACAACAGAGTGGTGTTTGGCTGTATTGATTTAGTCTGTTGGGGTTTACATCGCCCCGTCCGAGGAGCATTTTCACTACTCTCTCGTGCCCATTCAGAGAAGCACAATAGAGTGGTGTTTGGCCGTACTTATCCGGTTTGTCTGGGTTGATTTCGTCACGTCCGAGTAGTATTTTAACCACTCCCTCGTGCCCAATCCGGGCAGCACAGCAGAGTGGTGTTTGGCCGTCCTTATCAGGTTCGTCGGGGCTAACGTCGTCCCGTCCGAGTAGCATTTTCACTATTCCCTCGTGCCCATTCAAAGCAGCACAGCAGAGTGGCGTTCGGCCGTCCTTATCAGGTTTGTCGGGGATAACGTCGCCCCGCCCAAGCAGCATTTTCACCACTCCCTCGTGCCCATTCAAAGCAGCCCACCTGAGAGGTGTGCTACCAACATAGTCTTCTCCGTTGATATCACAACCTTCCACCTCTACTAAACCAGCTACAATCTCATCGATCCCAAAAATAGATGCCCAGTGTAGACTACTGAAAAGGAAAGGCTTATTGCTATCAAAGTAACCAAACGGGTGCTGTTCTTTGAAGAGGATTTCAGCGGATACGTGGTTACCGCAGCCGTCAAATAACTTCAGCGCAAGCCGTTTCGCACAATCTGAAAGGTCCTTTTTTGCGTGCATTCCCCAATATAGAGAAGAATATTCGAGAAAAGGCGTGCCTCGGAAACCAGGTAAGTTACCGGTCGGGAGAGCCCTTATCTGCTGCGAGTCTAGATAACTTAAGCAGGTTTCTGCAATTGTCGAGTGAGCTGCGCCAAAAATTTCGGGATGAGCCCGGAGGTACTCTTGAAGGGTAAAGTGGATTAACCGAATAGTAGAACACCCTTTATCTACGACAGCAAGTCCCTGGCAACAGGCTAGTAATGTCCCAATTGAAGGTATATTGTCGCTATTGAAACTCGGCGACCCTATCTCGACCGCTAGGGCGTGGCGCAGTTCATTGGGCTCTAAGGGCCGCTCAGAGTGAGATATCCACATCAAAGCCGCGATACCAAGCCTCGCTTTCCTCCCCCCTTGGCCCTTTATCCGATCCAGAGTTGCATCATAAGCATCCCCCAACCCTAACCCATCGGTCATCGAGTTGAGCTTTTGTCGCCTATGATAGATTGTGGTTTCTTGTAGAATCGCATCGATATTCAGCGAGACCAGCAGGAATCTAGATATTTATCCGTCAGTGGATAGCTGGAAATAGCTTCTTAGTGTCGTTGCTTCTACGTACATTTCAGAAACATCTTCGGGAATTTTCTTCAGGATGTCTGCCTCCAGACTGGTGTCCATCGCATCAGGGTTTGTGTCCTCGCTCAACCTTGCACGAAGATATCCGATGACATCACCCCTCTTGGGAGCAATGCGTATGGTTGTTACTCTTCCAGAAATACGCCTCCCAATTTCATCCTGAATGTGCGGTCTCCCAGTAACCAATATCCGAGTGCCTGGAGAACTTTGGAGGATTTGATGCAGCGAGTCAAGGAACTTGACCCGATATTCCGCCGCACATTCATCCAGAGCGTCAATGCATATGAACGTGCGCTTTCCGGAAGAGGTGGCCTGCAGCATACTCACAATATCGGACAGTTGTGGTGCCCGTCCACCAAGAACCTTTTTCTGCTTTTCATAGGCTTTCACAATTCCCCCCGGTACTTCTTCCAGTCCACTCACAACTTGTTTGAGCAGGGCACCCAGCGTGCTCATCGGTGACTGCTCCTTTTGGGCAGCGAAGTCAAAATAAAAGCACGCGACGGCGACATTTCCTTCTTCGGCCTGATCGCACAACCTGTCTATCACCAATGAGCTAGTACCAGAGCTTATTAGCACTCGTACCCTTCCTTCCATCCTTGAGGTTCGTCCTTCCTAACTTACCAAATATATGTCTTGCCGACCCCCGGATCTCCATAGCAAAACAAAACTGGCCCATCGGATCCATCTCCCCCACTACCGGCATACCAGCTCCTAAATTCCTCAGTTTGGAGAAGCCATTCCCCTACACCTCCGACTCGGCGCTCCCGAATGTCCTGGTGCCGTAGGTTAGGCTCCAGTGGCGATAGCCAGGTCAACAATTGTGACCGGCTCTCAGTAATGGTACAGTTGTTCCACACGTTATTATACGAGTCGATAGTATTGAAGGAATTCGCATGAGCCATCTTTGTTGTCCTGAAAGCGGCGGAGGATAGGTGAAGGCGATTGAGTCGGTAGGCTGATCGAAGCGGTGGGGGCCGAACAGAAGCGGGGTCTTTGTAAAGCCTCGTGGATGCCCCAGCACGACCCACTCAATATCCCCCAAAATTTCCCTCAACATCCTCCTTGCACCTCCCGCATTGGTAGCAGGAAATGTCACGTTTCTCTAAGCTCTATCCTGCGGAACAGCACGAAACTTGCACCGCGATTCACGAACACACTAGAGCATCCGTTGTAGAGCCAGCCCGCCCAGCGCCCATACAACCCCGACGGATTAATCAGCCAAAAGCTTACAAATCACCACACTCAAAGCCGCCCTGCACACTCCCCACGATGTCGATGCAGGCCGGAAAGCTCCCACGGTAGTAAATTCGCCGGAGCTAGGTGCCCTTCGGCTTCAAACCTAGGTAGCAACCCGGGCTCTCCTTAGATATGCTGATGAGTAATCTCCCATGAGAACCTGATATAATTCAAGATCTAAAATTCACCACTGAATTATCCTAGTAGATCCCCGGCCACACTCTTAGCATACTATGTCTAGAACAAAGGTAAAGCTACTACTATGATTTATCTAATGTGCGCAAAAGGCCTTAACTCCGCCATTACATCTCTTGAAAATGCTATAATTGGCAACTTTATCTCCAAGCAGATGACTTAGTTCTTACAGCCATCCCCCAGCTGTTTCATAATCGCGTCACAGATCGTCACTCGTCTAAATTCAGTGTTCGAATGATAATTTTCAAAGAGTGCAACACAATGCAGTATGGCAGCTTAGCGTAAACCTACCCGAAACTACCAACCAGGCCAATATAGAAAAACACTTCCGACTTGAATGAAAACGTAAGAGAGGTTACACACGAACCACAAAAGAGGGGGTGAATCCCAATTTAAGCTTTTGAATGCACAATTTGCGCCCAGCATCGCTGATAAGAGCCTCTCGGACCTAACTTGGCTCCTCAGGAGCCTCCTCCTCCACACAATCCCCCTCATACACGACCAAAACCTCCTATCTTTTGTTCAACCATCCTCTAATCTGTTGATCAGCTATCTGAAATCCGTTGTAAGAAAACTTAATTTATCAGCACTTTCGACGATACGTACTCACATAGTCTATATATGTACTGTACGTCGTATCTAAATGTTCTATCTCAAAATACGATCCAATCTATACCACAATGCTTACTTTCTTGCTAGGAGCGAACCCCCTGCCCGGCAGAAATGAGGCATCCCTAGAAAGCCGGGCGGAATGCAAGAAAGAAAGAGAGAGAAAAAAGAAAACCTCCACAAAACACTAGAACGAGCAGAAGACTATAGTGAGATAACACACGTGGGAGCAAATAGGGAGGCACGAGGTCTCAAGTGGGGCTTTGTTAGCCGTATTGTACCAGAGTGACAAGCGCACAAAGCACTAATTCTGTTTTAAACCACTGAGAATCTCCCATTAAACACCTAATGAGTAAGAAACACCTCCGTTGAAATCTACCAGCAACTCGGGAAGAGATACACTACCCACCCATTAAAGTCCCAAAATCGGGCTTCCAGTAGGATAAATATTAGTTCCCAAGTTGACATTTCATGAAATACCTAGCTGGCGCAGTGGTTAACACTCCTGTGCAATTAGCGGGAGCTCAGGAGTTCAATCCATGCTGACAATCAGTTATTATTGAACGATCCGTCATGTAGGGCAGGAAAATTAAAAAATCCTGCCCTATGGGGACTGGGAGATTGGAGAACTTAGCCTTCATCAATAGGGCTGTGGGGTTTATCAATCCTGCTACGAGGCGGTAGAATCCGACTCTAGACCTTAAAGGTTGGCGATCGGCGGGTAGCAGAAGCGAATGGGAGGGGGGTTGGCAAAGAAAGAAATATGAAAAAATAAAAAACAAAAAATAATAATAATAAACAATAAAATATATAAAAGTGAAAATAGAGAATAAAATTAGAAATAATTGCTTCTTTTACCTTGGGAAGGCAGGAAGCTGTTGCCCCTCTCCCTATTTATTGGCTTGTATACATAGCATTTTCTCTTAGTAAAGCGAGGTAGTACTAGTAAAGAACCTACTACCCGTTGTCAAATTTTATTTCAAGATACGGATTTCTACTATTGCACTTTACGGCTGTAATCTACGGTATCATGATATGTTGTCGAAGGATAACTAATACCTGGGGCAACGGTCCACCTCGAACTAGACCAGAGCTAAACAATAGGGAATATATGATCGGAGACTTCATTCTCCCGTCGTCCTCTTGAAATTAACTAACCAAACATAAGTCTATATTATAAGAATAATAAATCCATCTCAATTATTCCACCGCTTCCCACACATGTCGATCTCTCTCCATGTATCACCCCTCTGCCCGCGTACTTCCGCAGTAATAATAAAGGCAGGATATAACCATAAACCCTTCTCTCAATCCCTTCAACTTCAAAACAGATGAAAGCACTAACACTATTATCACTCCTTATCCCTCAACACTCGGCTCCTCTTATCTCTAACAACTATCCGCTTCCTTCAACTCTGACATATGTAGGCTATCGATTCGTTGCAAGAGATAAGATAAGGTATGATGTTATTCGAACGCTACTGTCCCAGTGCAAGGCAAAGCCTTACTAACTGGGTCGGGAGACCGTTTGGGTTCGTGACACCCAACCTCAACCAACAGATTATCATGAGAACAAAGATGAGTTGTAACTTTAGTACACAATAGGAGACCCGGGGAGGGCGGAACACCCAAGCTCGCTCGTAAGTCGATATTGCGTAGCACATTGTTCTGTCCGATTACTATTATCAAATAAGGTAGAAAACCGGATACCCGAAAAACTCGTTACGCGCGTAGTTAATATATGCAGATAAGTATATCGATCGTTCAAGCCACTCACCAATGACTAAAAGAAACAGAGATTCCGACAACGGGTACCAAGTTCTATTCAATTCAGGAAAGCAACCTTCGTAGTATATTCGGGAGACCGAGTTAAGTGTGGACTCATCGGAGATAGTGTGCAAGAGTAGGTTGAGTACTGCCCTCCGAAATCGCACGCCATGTAGGTCTAAGACCATGCAGAAGGTTTTGGCTATATAGCGGGTTTTTAAGTTTATACAGTGCTTATAGAGTGAGAGTCGATTCCACAGCTTAAAAAGTTCTTTAGTGAATTAGTTTTCCTTGAGGGGCAAGACTAAAAAGTGCGGATATGCTCCCAACTCCACCTCTAAGCTCACACCAGGAGGACGTTCTAGATAAGCATCCTCATTAAACCACGCCCATAGTGGAAACCGATCAGCATTGTACCTTGTCTAGCTGACAACTAACTGCTATGTCCATTTGGCGGGCGCCAGAAATACTTTCACAGTTAACTCTATATCTAAACAGCCATCGCGTCTACACACTTCAGACTGGAGGAAAGGAGAGACAGTAAATTGTAGAAAGATAAAGGAGCAGCAACCAAAAAAGACAATAAAGTGAGTATGATGGCGATTTCAAGCTACACCGACCTATCTCAATACAATAGAAATAGCCATTCCACCAACGCCAAAATCCGTATTTTAAACAGGCTCACAAATCCCTCCCTACTCGACTACATATGAAAACTGTACAGAGGTTTAGACAAGTATATGACAGATACTTAGATTCCCATCGCGTGTTACCCCTTTCGACTAAAAGAAAATATTCAAGGTGAGCTTCTGCGGCAGGTTCCTTCTGGAAAGAAGGATAGGCTATATTTACAACGAGGTGGGGATTTAGAATCTGGGGATGTTAGGCGGGGGGCACAGGAGCGAAACAATGGCGGCAAGGCATGTGTTTATAGAGTTATCGTGGTCCTAGCGGAAATGGTGCATAAGTTATCCATATTGGAAGGGTAGGGAGGGGATGTCTCATCGGGTGTAGGCCTTGTTGGGGGCGACAGATAGTGGGAGCTATAGCAGAGCTATGAGTTGAATATGTGACACGCGACAGCCCACCAGAGTGGTGTTCAACCTAATTTGCGCCGCTTGGGGGAGTTGACGTTGTTCTGTTTGAGTAGTATTTTCACCACTCCCTCTTGCCCATTCTCAGAAGCACAATATAGTGGCGTGTGGCCCGACTTATCAGGTTTGTCGGGGTCGACGTCGCCCCGCCCAAGTAGTATTTTAACCACTCCCTCGTGCCCATTCGAAGCGGCACAACAGAGTGGTGTTTGACCGTCCTCACCAGGTCCGTTGGGGTCGACATCGGCCCGTCCGAGTAGTATTTTAATAACTCCCTCGTGCCCATTACAAGCAGCACAACAGAGCGGTGTTA
>Ga0307509_10004308_pt1 | contig 20672 bp, 25 predicted proteins | sample 10_EM_MG_FD_202245 | JGI IMG/M metagenome (GOLD analysis project Ga0307509, IMG submission 202245) | Populus trichocarpa ectomycorrhiza microbial communities from riparian zone in the Pacific Northwest, United States - 10_EM | ecosystem: Host-associated > Plants > Roots > Unclassified | place... | reverse complement strand
GAAGGAATGGTGTGGAGGATTTTCTTTTGTTATTGGGTTTTCAGGCCATACCTCAGGGTGCATGCCATGGATTTTCCTGTACTTAGTTACAAATAAACCGCGGATTTAACAAAAAAAAAAAAAAACGAGATCGGCTGATAGAATACCGGTAGGTTTTCTCGTTGGTGCAGTCGGTTGGTGCCAACCGAGTAACTGCAGGAGCTGTGTGGTTACGGTTGCAGAAAGCTGTAACCGGAGTACATCCGATCTGAAAAATGCCTTATAACTTCAAGGTGCGAAGTATCCTTGACAGCAACACTTATCTTTATTTTCTCTCTTTTTCTGTATACAATAAGCTGGATATTTAGAAAATAGAGAGGGATCTTAAAAATACCAATATTCGGCATCTGATCATAGCTGCCCGCGTTATCTCTGAGGAATACTAGCTGATTTTTTTAATATCCGGACACCTTGGCGCCAAGACACATACAAATGCGCGCCAAGGTGTCCGGATACTTAAAAAATCGGCTAGTACTGAAGCAGCACCTTAGTCATCCCTGTCTCAGAAATGATCTTGGCGGCACAACGTCTTTTCCACTGCAGCACCAAATCAAGGAGGGAAGCATGTGACACGCGTTGCCAAAACCAGTATTTTAGTGGGCTGAGTTGCCCTTCCGCTGTGCTCCTTCCGACGCCCTCATTTTCCGCAGCCGCCTCCTGCACCCATACAAAAGACCCCTGAATAGTCAACATGGCTTTGAGCTTCCGCCGTAAGTATACCATTTTATCTCTTTTATCCTATCCTCATTTGATAACTGGTTGACAAATGTGTTTCATCAAGAACTAGCTCGGGAGTTCGCAGGGCCCGCAGCCACCGTGTTTTGTTCTACCTTGATTTTTCTCAACGTCCGAGACACCAAGATCGATCTCATCAAGAGGATTGACGACACCAAGATCGACCTCATCAAGAGGATTGACGACACCAAGATCGACCTCATCAAGATGATTAACGACACCAAGACCGACCTCATGAATGACACCAAGCAGCAAATTCGCAATTTCCGGAACGACCTCAACAAGCAAATCCAGTATTCTCGAAACGTCACAGCGAATGCCTCTCTAATCGCGATAGAGGACCTAGCGAAACGCAAGGCCGCGGCCGCAGGGCTGGCCAAGTTCGAGGAGTGTCTAAGACGTGGTGGCAAAGATTGTTCTTAGGGTAAGGTGATACATCGATTGTTATCTGTTCCCATTAGTTATGCTAATTTAAGTAGCATGAACTCGGGGGTAGGTGGGCATAGGGGTTTTTTTTCATGTTATTAGATGAATCACAATACGAGATTCTTATGTTACATCTTTTGTCCGACTCATGTGACAATGGTGAAAGAAGGGTGCTGTAGGAGATTCCTTTGGTAAAGTGCTGAGGGGAGCGTCCTTCCTTGTTGATTGCTATGGTAGAGAGGGGTCTATAATTACAGGACAGAGACCTATTGGCCGCGTCATGAAAGTCGTCGACGCAATTGGTCATAATAGACCCGTAGGCCATCCAAATGCCCCACAGTGGCATATGAATCCTTTAAATCCACCGTTGCCCATCGGCCTCGGATCCCCCTGATCAGAGATAAAACACCTCGAGAAGGAATAGTGTTATCCAGATGAAATAGCTTGAGGAGGCTGGGCTTGCTGGATACAGCCACCACCCTCCCTGTAAGATGTCTCTCCACCTCATCGCTGGTATGCGTTCTTCCGGCTAGAAATATCCGCGTGCTTGAGGACTCTAAATCTCCTAAAACAATTCCCCAAAAAGGAACAAAAGAAAACTTTATATCATCAACCCTCCCCCCATCCAAAACCCACGAAACCTAAAAACAGCAAAGCTACCAACGCCGCGAGATCCCACTGGTATCCAAATGCAGATCAAATGAATAATCAGATAAAAGCTCACAACATTCCAACCAACAGGCAACTCTCCTAATTCTGCGTTTTTAGTTCTCTGCTTGCCATTGGCCCCATTTCCATTCCTGCCACCACCCTTTCCACTCCTGCCACCTCTTGGGGAATTTAGATTAGGCGGTAGGGGGACAGTCCTCCAAGCATTACCAGAAGCCCAAGGGATCTACAAGATCACCTGTGGACCACCATCCAGCTAATTTGCTGTCCTACCGCCAACACTACCGCCCCATTGGGGGACTAGGTATCCATGGGTGTAATTGCTATAATGAGGCCCCGGTGGAGGCCTGTGTTTATAACTCTTCGGTCCAATTCCTTGACAACCCCACCCCGTCCCTCTACCGCCCGGCGGGTGTGGTCTGCCGGGGTCACTGAAGCCATCCCTAGTGGGAGTTGAGCTAAACCTTCTCATGAGTCGGGATGGTGTGGGAGCGGGAGTGAACCTACCAGAAGTCGTGTTGGTAGGAGGGAGCTCGGTTAATTCACCGGATTTTTGATTCCACGATCAATTCAGGATTGGTGGGTTTCACTCCAAACGGGAACCATCATTCCGCGGAATGGGGAGCACCAGTCGCTGAGTGTTGGGCCACTTAGACAAGTGAGGTCATCGAAAACTACGTTCAATTTTGTCCATTTGTGGTGCTGGTCAGGCTGGCGATACTCGCTCTGGTATCAATTGGAAACTTTGCCAGGAGCCCTGGAAGGAGACGACTTTATCACCAAAATTGAACCACGGTTGTGTGGTCTGTGCTCCGTGTCGCTAGGCATTAGCACTAACTTGCCCTGCACACTCTTTGTCCTCCTAGGCTTCGAGCCTTCCTGTTCTCTCATATATTTACCGGCTGCTGCCTCAATCGCTCTGGGAGACCCCCGGCAAAATATCTGAGCCGCCAACGGCACTTGCTCGAAGCTTCCGCTCTGAGCACACTAGCAAAGGTTCGATTTTCTTTACTTTGGCCTTGCTCTCTGATTTTCTAAAAAGTCCTGAGTAGGGATAGAGATCTCGTTGTGGGTTGCTCTGCGTCACCTAGAAAGACTGAGAGACTTGATGATATACTGTACTCTGATAAAGTCAATCGCCTTTTGCGAGAACTCCCATCCGGTCTCTCCGCGGCGAAAGTACCCCAACACTTTGAGTTTTTTGGCTTCAGTTTTCAAGTGCAGCCCCAGATTACAACGGTTATTGTCAACTGCCAGTACCATGGTAAAGCTTAACGTCACCCTGCTGAGAACAAGCCGATTATGATTAAAAATACGAACATCGGCATATGAAGGTGTGTAACTGGTAGATAGTGCGGCTTTATCAGATGATCCCTGCCATGATCCAGTTCCTTTCCTTCCTGCATACTGTAGACATCCAGCTCGAGGACTCACCAGAAGCATAACTATCTACAAGAGTGGCAATCTAGAAATCTACCATATCGGCATCACACTTAATGACTTCCAAAGGCCTGCCTGCCATAGTCAAATTCTCTTAGGAAAAAGAAAAGCACGAGAACCCACAAAACAAAAACTAACAAAGGAAATAAATCAAATAAAGGTGATTGTAAGAACTGTAGATTTCTCTGAGAACCTCGGATCTTCACTAGCAACCTGTTCTTTACAATGATTAGAGATATATCTTATTACTTGAATAATTCATTTTGAATGAGCCTACTACAAAGTTACTAAGATGGGTCATTGTTGGCCTCCAAAACACCCTTTTGGATTAAGTGACGCCGGGTCGCTTTCTTAATCCAACTCTGGAGAGGGTCAAAGGGGAGGGCGACCTTTTCATGCCTCTCCCAGCCCGTGCCCCTTAGGTCAGCGAACTCACTTCGGAGAATATCGTGAAGGGTCATCTTGAGTTTCTGAGATGCATGACTCCTTGGTGGGGGAATAGGTTCTGAATCTGGGAGTTAGTAAAAGTAAAACCTGATATCGGATAGTTGTAAAAAATCACCTTCCTACCACCATCCCTCGTCGCCCTGCCGTGACTCAAGTGCCACATTTCTACAAACCCTCTTTGCACCTCTGTCTCCCCCTCCTGGAGTGGTTCAATCTTGATGATAATGGCCTTGCTAATCATCCCTTCGCTCCCCTCCAGCAATAGCTCCACGAGAATTCTTGATTAAATAGCCACAACCTCCGCCTTAACTATCAATTCAAGTCTTGATTCGGCGTTGGAAACTTCCGACTTAACATCCCTTTTAGTCCTGTCCTCAAGTAGACCATCGGCGTAGGCAAACTTAACAACAACCTAGCAGATGCCTCAGTAAAACACAATTAGGTGATTAGTCGCAAAGAAAACGTGCCGTTGTTACAAACATGCCCACTAATTCCAGTCGTCCCGTCCGTCCAAGACGGGGTGAGGACGACGAAGGACGAGACTGTCTCGTCCTTGGACGGGACGGACTGCCTTGGCGCCGTCCTGGGCGGGGTGGACGGCCGTCAACTACGGACGCGCAAAATTGGCTAATGAGACAAATACTAGTACTCAAAGAAGTTAAGGTTGGAAATAGAAAAAAAAAATAGGGAATAAAATAAAAAAGAAGAAGAAAAAGAGTAGTGCTAGAGCGGCCTACCAGGGGTGGCAGTCGGACTGCCGTCGGACTGCTGTCGACGGCCGTCCGACTGGACGACTGAGAGCTCTGGGTTTAACTATCATGACGGTTGAACTCGGTGTCCACCTTCTTGGCAGGGAGTTCAAGTCCTTTGAGAGATGAGTTAGCACAGTTCCGGGCGAATATAATATTCTTACCTTCAGGAAGTCCAGGATTCTCTTGTTAAGAGTATCCACCCCATCGGCAAGCCTCTTCTCGCTCTTAGTCTCTGTGGCACCAGCTCCAGCAGTGTTGTTCTCGGTGGTCTCGGCAGCCACCCCAACCGTCTCGCTGGCCTTGGTGGTCTCGGCATGGGTTCCCTTGGGTTGATTCCTTCTGACCGCAGGATGGTTGTTTGCCTTAGCCAAAATATTATCTTAGTGAGTTGACAATAATAGCTTATGCAGTGGATAACTTACAAGATTCGAATCAAACATGTGATTTGCCATGATCCCTTGTCCTGTGATGACCCGGAAACGCAAGCTGGAAAGGGGGTGTCTAAGCTTCAGCATTTTGATAGGTTGTTCGAAAGTGTGTTCTGTGGGAAGAAGGTAAAGGTTGAGGTTCAAACTGACGGAAAAGAATTATTATCATAAATAGGGGTTTGATGAAGCCATAGGTACCCTGTCACGAGAAAGATTTCGCAGCGAGCATGTTTAGTTAATTCTAGCTTGTGCCCCGATAGCAAGTAGTCACAGGTTAGGGCTCATGTCTCACTTAAGATAACGTTGGCTTAAAGTTCAGTCAGCTAAGCTAGGAGATGCCGAATTTGCTTGGTGAGGTGAGCGGGAGCGGCCCGCCCTAACCTACGTTGCAACAAGTCAGGGCGCAGCGCCGCACAGTATCATACCGGTGGTTCCCCTGCAGGTGTTGTGACCAATTGATAAACCGGACGATAAATCGCTGGAGAGTTGACCTGACGATATATTTCCTAATTGACTGGACAGGGTATGGATAAAGACTAAAACGCTAGGACCAATTGAGATGGAAAGAGACCGATGTGGATTGATTGACCTTCACCATGCACCAGCCATGCTAGGCTGCCGTTCGTAGGTAAAATCTTAAAGGGGCCCTAATTGAACACCACGGGGAGCGTTGGAGTTGTCTTTCCTGGTCTTCTGGTAGATTTTGTGTTTTTGTCATAGAGGTGTACTGAGGGGGTCGCTTCTCTATCTGCGCTAACCACCATACTGGTATCTAAGAGAGACAATTTTGGAAGCTTAACATAAGGTCTAATTATTGGAGTTTTTATGATACTACGCTTGTGTAGTTCTGTCCGGTAGCCTACTTAGTTGTCCAGTCTTTTGTGTTTCCCGATATGATATCGTATCATGGGGTTGTGGAGGTTGACTTTGTAAAGGTTGAGGGTTGTGATGGTTAGGGCTAGGAAGGTATGGCAGAAAATTGTGGGCGTAGCCTGTGGCACGCGTTACCACCACACGTATTTAATATTTAAAAGGCAGTCAAGTGCGCTTGGGAACTATTTACTTCTCCTCCTTTCCCCCCACCTCCTTTATTGTCAAATGCGTTTTGGTTGTCAGTAGTAGTGGGATAGGAGCAAGCGAGAGGATTTTTTTTTCACTTAAATGTTTTTCGCTAGTTTGATTTCTTGAGTTGTGTTGAGGATCAAGCCGTGCACCCAACTGAGCAGTACTCCCCCAGCAGGAGCAACCACCCACAATCTTCAGTGCGGGCAGTCTATTTTCCTGCCTTCACACCACCACCACCATAACCAGCAATGAAGTCTGGTTGCCTACTCTGCAACTGCCAGCTACCTAGGTCTGTGGCAGCCGGAACCTGGTTTGGCGGAAGAGTATTTTCTTCTCTTGTCCAATGGATCCCTTCTTCGGCTTTGAGTATGAGCAAGAATGGGTACCAGATAACTCTGGTACCGTTTTAGAACAAGAATTTGCTTCGGCGGCAAATGTGCATGAGCTGTCTGAGCAAGGTCTGCCTGTACAGAGCCTTCAACCAAGATCTCTACTTGGCCCTCATGATAGTGAGGAGTTATCTATCACAAAGGTATGAGTAAACAACCTCTATTGATCAGTCATAAGTTAATAACAGTAAAGGTAAAGAAAGTCAAGAAAACGAATATCACTTCTCCCAGGCCGGCAGCGGATAAAGTCAAACAAGTTGCAGATGCCTCACAATGGCGTTATGACTTTACTGTCTATGTCAACAAAGAGTGTGAGTTGTCAGACTTTGGCTATATTGACAAAGCTCCCCAATTTCCAACATTCGAGACACTTCAGGACTTGCTTTTAGACGATACAGTCCGCATCTGTCCTGCTATTCTTAGTAGTAAGACACATTTGTACCTGGGTTTGGTTGCTACTATTGTAGCTTCTGCGCCCAAGGATCTTATAGGTCCTACAGACCTTGATGAATGTGCTTGGGTCAAGGTAGAGCGTGAAATCAATCGGTTGATTTCAGAGAAGCCTAAGGGGAGTTTAACTCTACCATTGCGTGTGGATTATACTACAATTGCAAAGGAAAGTGGTGTTTCAAAGCGTGCATTAGGAGGTATCACTAAAGGCAATAAGAAAATGGTATAGTTGAAGCTCTCTGGTTATTGGTTCAAGTAAATAGATAAAATTATTAACACTCTAAGAAAAAAAGACAGCAACATAGGAATAACTCAACTGGGCCTATCATTCTCCGATTACTCCCAAGGCTCAAATTATGAGTGAAATCCAGGCATCCAAGAGGTGTATTGGTTCCTGCCCGATAGGACGAGAGGGGGAAGTTTTCTTTACGACAATCAACTCAAATCAGCATATTCATCCACCCTATTCATCTATTTGGCTTTGGGCTGAACAGGTAGAGCAAGGCAGATGTACTATTGAGACACCTTTGTACTACCATGAGCGTTATAAAAGCCCCAAACGGTCTACCTCTCAAGCCAAAAAACCAAATTTGAAAATACAATCCTCCCAGAACACTAAGTGGAATTCCTCTTTCTATTTTTCCCAGCCTCCCACTCATGGCTGTTCTCAAGTCCAGAATTCCTTGCCACTCTCAAATACAACCAATTCAAGCCTTGAACCCTGTGATGCCTCCTCTCCCCCAACAGTTGATGGAGACTCAATTGATAATCTCCCCCAGTATATCTGCTGGGTTCAAGGCCGATTTCCTACCTACTGGACATTACTAGATGAGGTAGAAGACAAGCTTTGTCATGCTGGATTTGTATTCAAGTCAATTATACAAGAGGAAAATATGAAAATTGTAATTGGCTCTGGAGTGGCAGTTGGAATTGCTGCAATGTTTGTAGATGAGGTTCGAGGTTACAAAAGGTTTCAGATATTACATTCTTGTCATTCAGATAGTATGAAATCTGGCAGTAATAGTGAGGATGATTTAGCTGAGGTTTAAAATGTACCTAACTTCGAGTCTATTATACATAGCCACAATGTCTAAAGAAGCCCTTTGCCTGCCTTGATCCTATTGTTGACATTGCATATGTAAAAAACAAGTCCATCTCTACTGCCACATCTGCTTCAGCAAACTCTATTTAATGTCGTGCTATCCACTTCTTCATAACACCAAAGGCCATTTCAATAGGATTATAGTCGGGCGAATAAGGTGGAAGCATAACCAGTTTGCATCCTGCCTCTTCTACTATATCTCTAATTATAGAATGACGATGCACTTGGGCATTGTCCATTATAATTACACTTTTTGAAGCAGGAAAAGGATTGTATTGTGGTAGTAGCATATCATGAACAAAGTAAAAAAACATTGCTGCTGTAAAACTTCCCTGCAGAATATTATAGCAAAGAAATCCATCAAGAGTAAATGCTGGTAAAATCGAATATTTCTCTCCCTTAGAAAATGGCAGAGCATTTACTCTCTTTTGACCTTTTGGAGCCCAAACTCTTCTTCTATCCCCAACTTGCTCATTAGCTGCTGTTTCATCGCAAAACACCAGCTGAGAGGGATCGTATTCAGATCTTTCATGAATAAAGAAATCCCGCAATATCTGATTTCTTTCCAGTGCAGCCTTTATTGCCTATATATCATTTTTAACATTTCATATGCCATATATACAAACAATCATGAATAGGAGAACAAGTAAATAGAAATATAGCTTTACTTACTATTTTTTTATTCCAATGGACCCTCTTCAGTGCCCGTCCTATGCTTGAAATTCCAAAAGTAACACTATAGGTGTTAAGCAAATAGTCTTGCATCTCATCAAGATAGGATGCTGGCTGGACCTCAAGGAAGTGTATTATTACCTATATTATACCCCTTAACAAGTAATTCAATTCAAAGTCAAGCAAAAGATCAACTTACACCTAAAACATCCTCGTCAATTTCCCTCTTCTGACCACATGTATTTCCTGGGGCAAATACAGATCCATGAATCTGGGTTGACATTTTGACAAGATAGATTGTTCGGACACTAATTTCAGCATCTCTTGCGACTTGCTCTATTGGTTCGCCTTGCTCACAGCGCCGCAGGCACAATCGCAGGATCTCAGGATTTGTTTTTGCAGGCATTGTATCACTGGTGGTTTAGAGCAAGAGAACACTGGCACACTGGCAGACCTTTCCTCCGCCTGCACTGGGACACTCATTGACCCTGTAAGCAGCCCACAAAATTATACTAGTGAAATATGCTATGGAAGGGAAAAAAAAAGAGTGCTTGCTCCTGACCCGCTGCCACTGACAACCAAAACGCATTCGACAATATCTCCCACCACCACCGTTGAAACCCCCACCCACCGCTAAAGTCATTCATTAAGCAACTAAGCCACAGACATGACATCCAGTCGTAAGTATACCCCTCATTAAACCCTGCTTTGATCATATTAACAATTAGAATCAATACAGTGCTCGCAAGCAAATATTCGGTGCAGATCACCACCACCGTTGTGTGCTGCATCGCCTCAAGCACCGCTATTCTTGCTATGAATCACCTCCTCAGGAGGAATGTTGGTATCATCGGCAATGAGGTCGGCTGGCTCCACGAGGAAAACAAACATCGCGAGAAAAAAAATTGATGGGCAAAACGACCTGGTAAGTCAACTTCATGCTACAAAACCCACTCTGACGGACGAGATCATTAAGGTCGGGTATACGATCGTGGACTCGTAAAACCATCGACGTTCCAGTTTAGCAGTTTCACGAGTTCGCCCGCTAAGGTATGGAGAAACAGTTAACCCTTTCTTATTTACAGTGAATGTTAATTCTAGTTGCATAGGGTCATGCGAGAGGGGAGGGTACCGAGATGGGTTTTTCTCAATAGCAATTGTCACCTGAATCCGCGGCAAACCTATATTTTTTGTACTTCTTTTACTCGGTTTGGTCGGAAAAGAAACGGGCCCTGCTCTTCAGTTTAACCCAGAATTGATTTGTTCTCTCTTTACATAATTTTTTCACAGGCAAGTTCCTGAGTCAGCCCAATCCAGATAGTGACATCAGTGACCTCACCGTTCATGAGAAGAAACCTGCTTCTGATTTTCAGCCCCCAACGCATCATAAGATCCACGACGGTCCGACCCCTCGCCACACAAACTGTCTACAACCCCTCATATTTTTGCACCTCTTCCTATCCCTTGCTTTTTACACTCTTCTCTCCATCAGCCATCCGCACGATTGAACGACTTGCTTTGTCTAAGTTGACCTCTGCGAGCTTTCTTTAATTTCCTTGCCTGAAGGGTTTTGACTCCTCTTTTTTTAGAAAGAATAAACAGACACAATGGTCAAGTGAGTTAATTGGATTTTCTTTGGCATCTAACTCGCAACTGGATGAGATGATTGTTGGCTAACATTCTGTTCTTTTTTTTTTCCAGCTTTACCGTCGAACAGGAACGTCAGCTCATCCTAATTCACTTTAGTAATATCAAGGACCGATTCATAGGATGCTAACTTTCACTAATTAGATCCGTGAGTTGATGCACCATCTTACAAACATCCGTAACCTGTCTGTTATTGCCTACGGTACGAAACAGTCCCTAAAGCTGAAGAAACAAGTCCATGTGAAAACTAATGATAATATAGTGGACCACGGAAAGTCTAGTTTGACGGACTCTCTCGTTGAGCGGACAGGTATTATTTGTGTCGCGAAAGTCGGTAAGCAGCGGTTTACCGACCCTGGTCCTGACGTGCAGGACTGTTGTATTACAATCAAGTCTACTGCTATCTCCCTACACACCCAACTCTGAAGATAGAGACCGTACATCGCCAAACCCTTTCCGAGCGTATCAAGCCCGTCTGCATCATCAACAAGGTCAACCGTGCTCTTTTGGAGCTGCAAGTATCCAAGGAGGGCTTGTACCAGTCTTTTCCCCGAACAATCGAGTCCGTGAACGTCATTGTCGCCACTTACTTAGACAAAGTTCTTTGTGATGCCCAAGTTTATCCTTACAAGGGAACTGTTGCTTTTGGTTCAGGTCCTCATAGTTGGGCTTTCACTGTCCGCCAATTTCCCGGACGCTATGCCAAGAAGTTTGGTGTTGACAAGAACAAGATAATGGAGCATTTATGGGTAAGTTCGAAATTATGGCTTCAATAAAATAATCTCATAATTCTAATTTAATATTCAGGGTGACAACGTTTTCAACCCAAAGACAAAGAAATAGACCAAGACCGAAATATTCGAAGGCAACACTTTAGAACGTGCCTTCAACCAATTTATTGTTCACCCTGTTTGCCCAATTCTCGCTGCCATCATCAACTTCAGGAATGAAGAGATCCTAGGACTAGTTGAGAAGCTTGGGATTAGGCTTGAATTTGAAGAAGGGAGCTCGAGGGAAAGACTCTTCTCGGGGTCATCATGAGGAAGTTCTTGCCTGCCGCTGATGCCCTAATAGAGATGATTGTCATGCACTTGCCTTCTCCCGTTACCGCCCAGAGGTACCGTGCCGAGACTCTCTACCAAGGTCCTTCTGATGATGAGGCTTGTATTAGTATCCGAGACTGTGGCCCCAAGGCCCCTCTCATGTTATATGTCTCTAAGATGGTACCCACCTCCGAAAAGGGCTATTTCTAAGCCTTCGGTTGTGTCTTCCCTGGTACCGTCAAGTCCGCTCTTAAGGTCCGCATTCAAGGTCCTAATTACAACCCCTGGTCGCAAGGAGGACTTGTTCATCAAGGCGATTCAGCGCACAATTCTCATGATGGGTCATTACAATGTTCCTATTGAGGACGTCCCAGCTGGCAACATTGTCGATTTGGTTGGTGTTGATCAGTTCTTGCTGAAGACTGGTACACTCATCACTCCTGAGACAGCCCAGAACATGAAGATGATGAAGTTGTCAGTATCCCTTTTTGTCCGGGTTGCCGTCGAAGTCAAGAACAACAACCACTGGCCCAAGTTGGTCGAAGGTCTTAAGCGCCTCTCCAAGTCCGATCCTTTTGTCTTAACTTCCAGCACTGAGTCCCGTGAGCACATCGTTGCCGGCGCTGGTGAATTGTATTTGGAGATTTGCTTGAAGGATCTTGAGGAGGATCATGCAGGTGTTCCGTTTAAGATTTCCTCTCCGGTCGTCTCCTACCGTGAGACAGTTGCTGGTGATTCGAGCATGACCTACTGGTCAAAGGCACACAACAAGCACAACCGTCTTTACATCTCTGCTACCCCGCTTGACCAGGAAGTTGCTAAGGATATTGAGGCTGGGAAAATTGGCCCCCGCGACTATTTCAAAACCCGTGCGAGACTTCTTGCCGACGAGCACGGATGGGATGTTACTGATGCCCGTAAGATTTGGTGTTTCGGTACTTATACCAGTTGTGCCAATCTTCTGGTTGACACGACAAAGGCCATGCAGTAACTCAATGAAATCAAGGATTCCGTCGTTTCTGGGTTCCAGTGGGCTACTCGTGAGGGCCCTATTGCTGAGGAGCCTATGCGAAGCGTCCGTTTCAACCTGCTTGATGTTACCCTATACGCCGATGATATTCACCGTGGGGGTGGATAGATGATCCCGACTGCTGGTCCTGTCTTGTACGCCGCTACGCTGCTCGCTGAGCCCGGCCTTTTGGAACCCATCTACCTTGTCGAGATCCATGTTCCCGAGGAGGTTATGGGGGGTATCTACCGTGTACTGACCCGAAGAAGAGGTCATGTTTTCACTGAAGAGCAGCGCCCTGGCACTCCTCTATTCAACATCAAGGCCTATTTGCCTGTCAACCAGTCCTTTGGTTTCACCGCCGATCTTGGTTCACACACCGGCGGGCAAGCCTTCCCCCAGTCCATGTTTGATCATTGGGCCGTCCTTCCCGGTGGTTCACCTCTTGACGCCACCACTAAACCAGGTCAGATTTTCCAGGAACTACGTAAACGCAAGGATATTAAAACTGAGGTAAAACTAAGCGCCTGTATAACATCCAAATTAGCAACATAAGCTAACTTTTTTCACGAACAGATTTCAGGTATTGAGAACTACTACGACAAACTTTAAGCGAATTAAAAACAGAAAAGGAAAAAATGTCAACGACAGTACGAGGGTTGGTATTTCTTTAACTGGATTGTCCTATGTCTCTTTTCCAATTAGTTATTCGTTTCCTGATGCGATAGGCTAGATCTTTGATATTATAGTGGCCGTCGTTGTCAAATAAATCGACGCAAGACCCCCACTATGGGGTTTCTTACTTTTTTCTTTTCATTTATTCATCTTTTTTCCTTGCATGGCTCCAATACCTTGCTCTTGGACAGCGAATGTGCCACAAATCGACCAGGCGAGCACCGGAAGAAAAAAGAAGGATAGCGAAACAATAAATCAACATCATGCTTATTTCTAAGCTTGCCCGGCTTCCAATTCGCGGCCAAGGATTTCACCCTTTCTTGGGTGGAGTTTGAATACCATCGCAAGACGTGGCTTCACAGCCATTCTGGTATGTATCCCGTAAACTATGAGTGTACTTCTTTTTAGCGTGTCGTTGCTTATAGAATTCATGTGATTTACAGTAATAGGGTAATAGGAGTAATGACGAGGGGCCTTCTCCGGTGAGCACGCTTCAGATGGTATAGCTCAAGTCGCACTCCGGTTGGAATTCTGCGCTTCTTACATACTTTAACCCTGGTGGTGCCCATCCGTCGGCAAACATGGAGGAGGATCCACAAAGCGTCCCTTACAACCTTCTACCTCTATTGTGGCAGGTTGCTGTTGGGCGCCGGGATAACCTTAAGGTCTTCGGAACAGGTGAGCTACTTCAGATCGGGCCGCTCCTAACGCCGGTAATTTACCCGACTAGATTATGCTTCCCACGATGGCACTGCGATACATCGTTGACCTTGCCAAGGGTCACATTGCCGCTGTAAACACACTTCGAAAAGACAAGCCTTGATGCCAGGCATGGAACCTTGGTACCGGAAAAGGTTCTACGGACTTCGGCATGATCAAGGCCTTCTCAAATGCTGTCTGAAGAGGCCTCCCTTATGAGGTTGTCTCTCGAAGGAAAGGCGATGTTCTGGGTCTTACGGAAGTCGCAACTAGAGCTGACGAGGAGCTTGGATGGAAGGCAGAAATCACGCTTGAGCAAGCCTGCAGAGATCTTTGGAAATGGTAGTTACTTTTCGCATTTGACCTCACTTGTTAATAGTGTTGACACATCTAATAGGGTGCTCAACAATCCACAAAGGTATCGACAAATGACAATAAAGAAGTTTCCGGCATAGATGAGCGCAACAAGATTACCGATATGATTCGAATTTTTTCGATGGGGATTTTTACGATAGTTCTCTAGTATATTCAGCAAAGGAGGTGAACCAGTAGTCTTTAAGCTAGGGTCTCTCTTGCTTTAAAGTCTTCTTTCTTAAATTGGCAGAGCAGATTGCATTTATTGAGTTCGCTTTCATCCCTAGATTACGGTTACGAGTGAATTTGAGTATTAATAGAATGGCATTGCTTTTGGGCGGGGGGGGTTTTTCTTTCTGTTATTCAAACCCGATCAGGGGTTGCTCATGCTGTGCGATACGCTGTTCAGTTCACTATACCTAGTATGTCCTACTGGAGGCCTTTGCCAATAGCCCGGTTTTGTCTTCAAGTGAAGTAAGAGTGGATTGCATGTAGCTGATTGCTGGTAATCACTATGACTGCCCAGCCAGGTTCTCAGCCTCCCTTCCACCGGTGTGGGAGTATAACGTGACCTTCCCTTAGTTGGATGGTGTGTTGCGCATGCCGTATCCCTCTCCTGTGGTGTGGTCGTAGCCTCTGAATATCTTGGACAATAGGTTGATGTGGAACTGACTTGCTTGTGTAAATTCAAATTTTCGGCACTAACTACCAGGAAGCATACCCATCCGGGTTCTCTATCCTACAGCAGTACATGTCCACGAGGTACGCCAGCTCTACCTGCCTAGTCCGTAGTACATATGGAAAGTACCATTTTGCACAACAAAAGAAATCCACCACCCAAACCTCCTCCAAACACAACCCCCACAAGATGCCAACCGACATTCCTTGCGTGTCCCCGGCAGACCGGTCCCGTAACCCAATCAATTTACTACCAACCGGTACCTACCCGGTTCTTCCTCTTCTTCCTCCCATTTCTTTTGGCCCTCTTAGAGGCGCCACTGGCCACAATCACTCCGCCCAAGACCACATCCTCGTCGCTGGAATGTGTCATCGTCACCACCCCCGTCGATCTGTTCGGGGCGCCCAAAGCAGGCCAATCCCCTTCGTTCCCCAGTTCCCCGGACCGTCGAGTCACAGCCTCCGCCATGTCCGCCAGCGCAATTGGAACTGGAACCGACTCCCCCATCTCCACCAGGTCCATCGCGAACCTGTTGCATCCCCGTGCCACTTCCGGCACATCCTCATCAGCCACCGGCGTGGCTTCCCGATCCGCCATTTCCGGCTCCAACACGTTGGCCACGGCCAACCCTCTGTCCCGCCGCCTCAACATCCGCTCCCACTCTTCCTCATCCATCAGGTCCATCGTGAACCTTTGGAACCCCTGTGCCACCACCGGCACATCCTCATCAGCCACCAAAGTGGCTTCCCGCTCCCCAACATCAGCCACCGGAGTGGCTTCCCGTACTATCTCCTCCGCCACCGAAGTGGCGTCCCGAATGTCTTCATCAGCCACCGAGGTGGCTTCCCGCTCCCCGTCATCGTCCGACATCCCAGCCACAACCGGTGCGGCTCCGTCGTCCGAGTCATCATCAGCCACCTCCTCACTCACCCGTGGCTCCCCTCCCCGCTCCTCGATTTCCATGGTCGGAATGACCATGTCCCGTAGCCCGTCCCTTTCTATCGTAACAGAGTGCAATCTCCGCGACAGAACCGAGACGTGGTGTCGCAACCGTTAAACTTCTGCCTCGAGGGCAAAATTCTTCTCGATTGCTCGTGAAAGTACCACCGACCCCTTAGCGACAGAGGCGGCGGAAAAGGTTGAAGAACCTCGCTTAACCATATCGACCGAAAAGAGGAAGAATGGGTGGTGATGAGGGACCTCGAAAAGTTGAAGAAAGAGATAAAATGATCTCTTAAACAAAGATTAAAGTCAGAGGAAAGATCTCTGAAATTAAAGACTTGAAGCTATTGCGAGATTGACTCCAAGGTTCTGACAGGCTCTACCTACTGAATGTGACACGTCACAAGATGTAGCGAGTGGATGTGTTGTGTGTGTGTTCGTTATCTATGTAAATACATGAGAGAGGGGCCTTTTATAGGATGCACTATCCTTGCCAAGCCTCCTTAACTGGGCGGCCAAAAACAGAAGCTCAACCCTTCAAACAACCCTAGTACCAAACTGTGCCCACACCGGTGTCTTCATTGGCGGCGTGCCCAGAGCCAAAACTACTAATAGTACCCAGGGGAAATGAGGGAACACCAGCTATCACTCGGAAAAAGATGGTGCTGAGAGCTGACGGGAGCGGAGACCCCAATTCGGTTTATCATGAAGCTCCGGGGAAACAACTGAGGCTCTACAATATCAAGGAAACAGCATGCTTGCTTGGTTTGCCAGGGAGAGGATTTGGTGAATAAGTAATTTATAAGGTATCGCGCCTGAGAAGAACGAAACCAAGCCCCAATTAGTTCTCGTATTCTACACTTTCTCCAGCGATCGTTGCATACGTTTTCACTTGGGGACGCTGAGTCCACTGATCGGGTGTTAACGTTGATATGCTGTGCGCATCGCCTCGGCATGCGCCTGCGTTCTCCATTCGTGTCAATATTGGGTTGAAAATTCCGAATACAACGAGCAGGCCGGCCGAGCTCCCTTCAAAAAACGAGAGACACTTCTCCCCCACGACCACTCAATAGACACCAATTTCGGGGTTGCTGCGGAGCACCAACATCATGACCTTCTCTGGCGAATTTATTACCAAAAATCTCCTCCTTTGTCGGTCCGGTTCGATTCTCCACTCCTGCTCTATTGGGTGCTCCCACTGTTCTCAATGTTGCACTCGAAATCTTCAATTGTTTCTCAAGTTTGGTCATTCTTAGTGAGAGAAATGTATATTTTCCAGAACCCCACGGGAGGTTGGGTAGAATTCTGATTCGCTTGTTATTATAGCTGCACAAACCTGGGCCAAAAGGGTCGCGGGCTTTGCATCACCGGCGACTCGGATGCAATTGGGAAGGAATTCTCATTGCAGCTCGCCACGAAGGGATTCAACGTTGTTCTCGTCTCTGGTACCCAATCGGAACTCACTACCCTAGCTCAGGCAATCAAATCCAAGTACTCCGGTATCCAGACTAAGGCTTTGGCCATCGGATTTGAGAGGAATGATTCGGCGGATTACGAGCCCTTGATGGCTTTGGTGAAGGATCTCCACATCGCGATTCTGATTGACAATGTTAGCAAAAGCAATAATATCGCTATACCTTTCTTGGAAACATCCGGGATGGAGATGGACGAGATCATCACCATCAATGTTAATGGTACACTCAAAATTACTCAAATCCTTGAGCTGTGTATGGATTTGCGAAAGAGAGGGCCGACCTTGACTATGGGCGCTTTCGGCAGTTTGCTTCCTACTCCCTTCTTAGCCACCTACTCAAGCTCGAAGGCTTTCGTCCAACATTAGTCCACCGCTCTCGGCACCGAGCACAAACGTGATGGTGTAATGGTTGAATTGGCGAAAACCCAGCGTGATGATTCCTACACCGAGGGCTTTTGTTAACGCTACACATGAGCAGATTGTACTTAAGGGGACGGCTGCCACTATGGAAGGCACTATTTAACCGTACTGGAGTCACGGTTTGATGCATTGGGGTGTTCAGGAGTTGCGCCGTATCTGGAAGAGTTTGACTTTAACCAAGAACTTGGGTATGAATGATAGTATTAGCAAGAGCCTTGCCGAAGAGGGAAAGAGAGGCGGCTCAGGGGGAGAAGGCCACTTAGGAAGTGAAGATGTAATACCAAAATGGTGGTCGGTGGACTGTCTAGCTGGATGGAGAAAAGGGTGATGGATCATATTTACGCTTGACAGTCTCTCGAGTGGTCTAGGGGACTATCGTACTAAATCTTGATGTCACAATTTGGTATGAAATTTGGGAGTACCTCAGACTGGGACCTTGAAATGTGCTGTGGTATAATACTCTGAAATATATAGGCGTGAACACCATAGCCTATAAAATGCGGCGAAAGGGTAGCCAAACGGGAAGGGGAGAATGAATAATGGACGATGATTGGAGAAGCTCTAAGATAACGATAACCACAGATACCGTAACATTTTATTATAGTTTGTTGAGCTGCCAATGCACGCCTTGGAGCGGGCGGTTCAAGATCTTAGAAACCCCGATGCCCATTGTTGTCTTACCAGCACCCCTTGTGCCGATAATGACAATCGTGCGATGAGAGCCTTTCTTCACTAACCCCTCCCTAACTTGGGATTTTTCCGCGAACTCGGCACCGCTCAGGTAAACGCTGCAAGAGGTAGACAGTACATTCCACCAACTGGGCCGTGTCTTGACGCATTTCCTTTCTTGAAGAATGGCGGGATTCGGGGCAATGAGAGCAAGAATTGAAAAACTCATAGCTACCCGATAGTCATCATAACAGTGAACTCTGCCTTCTGGGATTTCTAGCGCGTTGTAGTCTATTCCTTGGATCTTGATACCATCTTCCAGCTCGCCGGCTGTGACGTCGGGTTTCCCAAGTTCGTGAACCATGGCGGCGATCCGGTTACATTCTTTCACAGGCTGACCGGCAGTACCAGTGGTCCTCTCCGGGCCGCTGCCGACAGCCGCAAGAACCCATACAGTCAAGAAAGAATCAGTCATAGGTTCCATGTCAACATGTAGTAGCGGCTTTAATTGGCCCCTTGGTGGACCTTGAACGGTGGTTGAATAGTCCGACTGCTCAACAGTGCATCCCATCGGTCTAAGAACATCCACGGTAAATCGAGCACCCCCCCTGAACAGATTTCTTACGAATATTTGACACGGTAACGGTATTTCCAGCAATAGCCGCGATAGCAAGAGGATAAGTAGCAGAACTAGGGTCACTCTCGACAACATACTCTGCTGGGTTCTTGTAAGATCCTTGAGGGATGTGATAAGTATACTCCTCAGTAGTCGACTTTGTGACCTTAATCCCGAAAGAAGACATCATGACAATAGTCATATCGATATAGAGCTGAGAAATCGGTCTTCCCCCAACAAGCGCCAAAGTAACCCGCTCACGAGCATATGGTGTGCACATCAAGATCGAAGACACATTCTGAGATGATACCTTCGCTTCGAGTTCAATCCTTCCTCCAATAACTCCCGATGTTGAAGGAATAAGAACTGGAAGACTGCCTTGGCTCTCGAGATATTCGACAGCACTTCCGTTCGAGCGAAGAGCGTCAACAAGAGACCCAATTAGCCGCTAGTTGATATAGGCGTCCTGCGAGAATAATTGAACAATGCTTACCCCAGGGAGACACTAGTGTAGCGATGGAGGTTAGGTATAGCTCGTTGCCACAAGAACGAGGGCTGCTGCCATTCCCATTCAAAACGACAACGTCATCGTCCTCCTTCCAAGAATACTGAATCCCACCCAACTTGTGAAGAGCAGTACTCATGTGCTCACTATCGTCAGAGTGGAGGAGATTCTTGACATGGCAAGTTCCGGATCCCAACGCTGCCAGGACAAGGGCGTGATTGACGATAGATTTCGATCCCAAAGGACTTCCAGTTCTGGAACACCAGATCTCTACGAATGAACGATAACACTCGGCGAGAGAATGACCGGAATTGAGTCGTCATTAACGACAGCTGCCTTCTTCTCATGCCTTCTACCCATTGCAGCAAGCAGGACTACTTTCTTCTTACGTCAGTGGTTCCTCTTGTCAACACCCATTATTGAGAGCATTCTCTCAATCTCACAGTGCTTTCAGGCAGTAAGCTTCTTGACACGCTCATCTTTGAGAGAGGTCGGGAGGCCATAACTGGTCATGCAATTGGATAGTCTCGCGACACTGCTAGGTTTTCAAACGCCCAGGTCTCAAGCGAGCTCAGCCTCTTTGATCATCCGAATTGCTACATAACGTAATTTACGGGGTTCCGGCTCAGTACCCAGATGCGGCTCACCATGGCAACCACTGGAACATGAAATGTATATTTTATTATCTACACAACCAGCAGCGACACCATATTGAAAATTTGTTAAAAAGTACTTTTAAATATGGGGAATCCAAATCTGGAGTTTATATTTAATAATAAGGAATAATGCTTCTTGTATACTCACTTGATTCCAAACTGGTTAAAATAGTATCTTGTTTACAATAGTAGTAAAGAAAATTGACACCAACCACAAATATTATAGTTTAAGCAAATAATATGATCTTATAGGTCTTGTATTTGATGAATGAACTGCTTTGGTATTTGTTTGTAGCTATTTTAGAAGACAGTGTGGCTTTAAAAACTAGTAGAGCTAAATATAGATCTTATAAACAGTATACAATGATATCTGCTCATGGGGTTTACGTACTGTTCCAATACTTTCTCATTTACTTCAATTATGTAATTCAAGATACTTTCTAAACTTTCAAAGCAGTTCGTCCAGTCTTGCAAACTTTATTCCCTGGTGATTGGAAAGAGAAATACCATTCTTTAACATCAACCATGTAGGGTACACATACAGGATAAGGCTAAAAGCTGTATTATATAGTATATTCATATAGTTAAAGCTATAGAATAGGTTTTAGTCAGTTTGGGCATTACAATTTAGAGATTTCACACCTCAACAGTAAAAATACCTGATTTTGCT
>Ga0307509_10004307_pt1 | contig 20675 bp, 16 predicted proteins | sample 10_EM_MG_FD_202245 | JGI IMG/M metagenome (GOLD analysis project Ga0307509, IMG submission 202245) | Populus trichocarpa ectomycorrhiza microbial communities from riparian zone in the Pacific Northwest, United States - 10_EM | ecosystem: Host-associated > Plants > Roots > Unclassified | place... | reverse complement strand
GATCTTGTCTGACATGCTGTCTCTCGTTGCTGGTCGTGGGGCGGCCGACCGTGGCCAGGATGGTGGGTGCCGGCCCGCACCCGCCGGACGGTTCGATGAATGGATCAGGCGCAGATCGACGGCGCGGCGGATTGCCAAGTCAGATCGAGCAGGATTTCCGCCAGGCGATGCCGATCCTCGCGCTGCGCCCGCTTGATTTCCTCGGCCAGCGACCGCTTCAATGCGACGACGGCCGGGTGTGTCACACACAGATCGTGCTCGCTGACATTGGGCGCAGGAAGCCCGGCCTTCTCGGCGTCCGCCCTGAGCTGCCCGATCCATTGCTTGATCTCGCGGTCGAGCATTGCGCCCCGCCCCACCAACCCCGGCACGCGCCGCGGAAACAAATTCACCCAGGCCCGCACCGTGTCGGCCACCGCTGCGGCGGATGTCGCCGGATTCCAGGCCGCCGCCTCCCCCGCCGCGGCGATCGACTTCTGAGGCGGAGTCTCGCACGCGTCGGTCGCCGCCATGGCCGCGGTGCGGGCAGCCCGCCACTCGGCCTCGGGCGGCACGTCGCCGGCAGCGGCGCGGCGGTGCAGGTCAGCGACACGGCCGATCGCCTGGCGCGCCGCCTCGGGCTCGGCGAAGCGAAGGATGCCGTGCTCGCCGTCGCCCAGCAGCCACGCGAGCAGCGCCGGCGCGACGCCGCGAAGGTCCTGCCCCACTTCAACCGCCTCAACCCACTCGATTGCGAAGCCGGCGGCCTGATCCGGTCCATCCAGATAGCTCGCCGCCAGATCGAGGGCACAGCCCACCGCCTTGGGGGTACCGGTGCGCTGCTGCCACACCGCGAGGTCGGTGTCGTGAATCAGGCACGCCACCGGACCGCCCTTGCCGTCGTTCCAGACATGGGCGCGGTTGAGAATCTCACCAGCCTGCGCATGCGTCTTCAATTGGGCGAGTATTTCCTGCTTGAGCGCCGGGTCGGCGTGAAAGGCCCGCATGTCGTGCTCCATCCTCTGCTCGATCCGCATCACCAGGTTCCCCGCACCGTGAGCATCGCGTTGCGCGGATCGCCGTACCAGTTGCCGCTGCTTAGGCCACCGACGGTCGTGTAGTAGACTTTGTCGAAAAGATTGTTGACGTTGAGCGACACCAGCCAATGCGGGTCGATCTTGTAGGCAACTCGCACGTTGACAACCGCATGCCCTGGTTCGGTGAAGCTGAAGGCCGACAGCGGGATCGTGGTGGCCGGGTTGGCGGGATCCTTGCACACATTGCTGGAACCGACGGAAACGGTGGTACCCAGGCAGACGTTGCCGGACACGTAAGTCGACGACTGCCAATTGACGCCGGCACCGATCGTCCACTTGTCGAACTCACCCGGGAGCTGATAGGTGGACCAGAATTTGAACATGTGCTGCGGCATCAGCGTCGTGACTGGCGCACCGTTCGGGGCTGACGCGATGCCGCCGGCCACGGTCTTGTTTTCGTTGAAGACGTAGCTGGTGATGACCTGCCAGCCGGGCAGCAACTGCCCGGTCAATTCGGCATCGATGCCCTGGCTCGTACTCTTGCCGTTGGGAAGATAAAAGACGGTGTTCTTTACACCATTGATCGTGGCGGTGCCGCCCTGCACCCCGAGGCCGGACCGCTCCGATGTGTAGTACGCCAGGCTGAACTTCAGCTTGTTATTGAGCAGTTCGGCCTTCGTGCCGGCTTCATAGCTTGATCCGGTGATGGGCGGCAGCAGCGCTCCGGTAATGTCGATGTTCTGCTGAACCTTGTAGATGTCGGTGTAGCTGCCATAGAGCGACCATTCCTTGTTCAGGTCCCAGACCAGCCCGCCATAGGGCGTTATCGTGCCGGACTTCTGGTATTGGGAGTTTGTGGTTGCGAACAAGGCTCCGGAGGGAAGGAAAGTCTGAACCCTCGTATTGTAGCCGTAGGAGCCGTCGCGCGCGCCCACCGACAGATTCACCGAATCGAGCAGTGCCAGCTTCAGCGTCCCGTAGATACCGTACTGCTTCTGCTCGCTGATCGGGTAGTAACTCGCCGCAACAAACGACGGCTGCTTATAGAAGTTCGGGTCGAAGGCCATCAGTTGGGCGTAGGTGAGACTGCCGCTGGAATTTACGCCATTGTATTGCGTTTCACCGGTATTTGAGGTCGTCGTGGTGTCGGTGCCGACGACCAGTGTATGTTGGCGACCGAACAGCGTGAACTTCCCGGACAGGTTCAAATCCGCCGCAAGCTGGTTGAGCGGAAAGGTGAATTTCTGCGCCGAGAAACTGCCAACGTTGGTCAGGCCGGGACTGATGCCATAGGTTCCGCCGATGAAATAGCCGTATTGATCGTTGGCGACTGAGGTCTTGTCGGTCACACTGACCTTCAGCTTCCAGTCATCGCCGATCTTCTGCGTCAGACTTGCAAACAACTCGCCCGTTGCCTGCTTCGCGCTGCCCCACGGCATGCAAAAGCAGGTGTTGCGCGGCAGATTGAGATCGTTGCCGTTCGACTGGCGTGGCAGCCCCTGAAGCCAGGGGACCGAGTCCTGCATGTTGTAGCTGCCGCCAAAATTGAACAACGTCGACGGCGTGATATCCATATCGACGGTGCCGTAGGCAGTTTGGTGCGCGGATTTGGCGACCTCATAGAAATAGTTCTGGTGTTGCGCTTCGAGAACAAAGCGGACGCGCGCCTTGCCGTTGGTGTCCGGCAGCGGCCCGGTGACGTCGAGCATTCCGGTTTCATTTTTCCAGCTGCCGTAATTGCCCGTGAAGACGACCTGGGTATGATCCAGCGGTTTCTTGCGGGTCAGATTGACCGTACCGCCGGGATCGCCGTTACCGGAGAACAGGCCGTCGGGGCCACGCAGCACCTCGATGTGATCATACTCGGCCAGGCTGGGAGCGACGCTCGACTGGATCACGTTGGGGAAGGGATTGGCGCCGATCGCCGAGCCGTCGACCATGAAATTGGTGATCTGATAGCCGCGCGAATAAAAATCCGATTGACCTTGAGCATTCTTGACCACCTCGATGCCGGGCGCCTGCGTCAGCGCCTCGGTGATGTTGGTGATGTTCTGGTCCTGCATCTGCTGCTGGGTAATGACGCTCACCGATTGCGGCGTCTCGCGGATCGACTGCGCCGTTTTGGATCCGATCGACATCGCATCGGTGGTGTAGGACCCGGTACCTTCGGTCGCAGTCACATCGGTCGAACCATTCGCGCCCCCGGTCTTGGCGCCCTCGACCTCCACCGTGCCAATCACCTTGGCATCGTCCGGCGAGATCTTTTCAAGTGTGACGACACGCGGGCTGGTGAAACGGTAGGCGAGGCCGCTGCCGGCAAGCAGCTGCTGAAGCGCGGCTGCCGGCGCGTAGCTGCCGGACACGGCGCTGCTGGTATGGCCGGCCACGAGCTCGGAGGTGTAGACCAGCTGCAGATGCGTTGCGCCGGCAAAGGCGCGCAGCGCGCTCTTGAGCGGCTGCGCCGCGATGTTGAGATTGACGTTCTCCGTTGCCGCGGCGGCGGTGGCGCTCTGCGCCCGGGCAGGTGAAGGCAAGGCCGCGCCGAGCGCCGTCGCCATCATCGCCGTAGATAAGAAGTTTCGCGTCAGCCGCGCAGTCAAACTCGACATCGACACACCCCGTCTGCATTTGGCGCGCGTCCCCTGTTCGTGCGCGCTTGCAGGTGAGACGAGTGGCCGCGGCGTCCGCCTACCCCGTGCGGCATTTTTTTGAAGAGTTTCCGGCGATGTGATGACACGCAACAAACCCGGCGCGTGCCCCGCGCGATGCGCATCGGACTACTCACCGCAGGATCATCAAATAGGGCGTCAGATAGGACACGCTGAGCCCCTGCGTCGCGGCAAGTCCCTCGATCCCTTGGTCGAGCTGGTCGACCGCGAAGACGCCGCTGACATGCGCCTCACCACGCGCGGCATCGAGAAGAACGATGCGGCCCCTGCGGTAACGATTGAGCTCGTCGATCGCTTCGCGAAGCGGCATGTCGTCAATCTCGATGTGCAGGTCGCGCCAGGCGAATGCCGCTCGGGCATCGAAGGCGGTCGCTTCGCCCGGCGCGTGACCGGGCGTGTAGGACGCCTGCAGGCCGGCCGGGAGCTTCACCGTTCCTGGCTCTGGCGAACGCGCCTGCTCTGGCGCCGTGACCGAGACCACGCCCTCGGTCACCGCGATCGTGACCTTGTCGTCGCCGCGGCGAACCCCGAACGCGGTCCCGACCGCCTCGGCGACACCGTCGCGCGCATAGACCCGGAACGGGTGCGCGGCATCCTTGCGCACCTTGAACCAGGCTTCACCACGCAGCAGGTCGATGTGCCGCTCGGCCCCGGCGTAGCGGACGGATATCGCAGAATAGGTATTGAGCACCGCGATCGAACCGTCCGGCAGCCTGAATTGCGCAACCTCGCCTATCCCGGTGACATGGTCCGAGCGCAACCGCGCGATCATGTCTGAAGCCATGATGAACAATGTCAGGCAGGCGGCCAGCGCCGCCCCCGCGGCGACCCAGCGCGCATGCCGGCGAGCGAGCGACAGGACCCCGCGACGAGCAGGCGCAGGCGCGCGAGATGGCGTCGCGAGCGAATGCGCGAGGGGATCGCGCAGCGGCGCGAGCCCGCGCCAGACCGCCCGCTCGGCCTCGAATGCCGCCTGATGCGCGCGGTCGGCAGCGAGCCAACCCCGCAGTGCCGTCATCTGCTCCCGGGTAATGTCGCCCGAGGCAAGGCGCAGAACCAATTCGCGCGCGACCCGACGCGACGTGGAATCCGCCGACGACGAGGTTAAGATTGCGTCTGTAACCGTCATGTCTGAACCGTATTGGCGTTCTGCCATTCCAGGGGTGGCGACCTCTGGGTGAGCATCAAAATGGTCTTCCACTGCTAAGACGAGTGACCGGCGCGATTTGCACCTCGGAATCGGATGTTTCGTCCGGATCGGACGCATCGCGCGCATCGGCCACGCAGGCCCATGCCCGCCGCATGTGTTTTTCGATACTGGTGCGGGAGATCCCGAGCCGCCGCGCGATCTCGCTCTGGGTCACACCCTCGAACCGGTTGAGGTAGAACACGCGCCTGGTGCGCTCTGGCAGGCAACTGAGCGCCGCGCCGATCCGCGCCAACTCGTCCTTGGCGAGAATCTGACGCTCCGGCGAGATCTCGTCTTCCTGATCCCAGAGCAGAGCGTTAGCCTCGCGCAACAATTCGGCACGGCGGCCCTGGACGCGAACATGGTCGGTGGCGACGTTGACGGCGATCCTGAACAGGAGCGCCCGTGGATTCTCAATAGTCTCATCGCCACCGGACCGCGCCAGACGCAGATAGACCTCTTGGGCGAGGTCGCGGGCCGTGAACAGACAGCGCAGCCGCCGCGACAGGAACCGGACCAGATCGCGATGGTTCTCGAGGAACGCACGCAGCAGGCGCGGATCGATGATCGCCACCGTCTCTCCACTCAGCTGCGCGTCCTGGTCCATCGTCTTACCGATCTCGGCCGCATCCGCCGGACTATTCGCGGCGGCTCTTATCGGTAACGATCAGGCGGCATGGAATCCGCAACGCGCCGACCGGAATCGACGCGGGTCAAGCCGCACCTCGCTCGGCTCCCTCGCCGTCCGGTGTCGTTTCTTCGCGTTCGGCAACCTGCGCGCGCCGTGCCGGCACGATCTCCCACTTGCCCTCGGCCATCAGGCGCAGCGCCCTGACGTGGTAGTCGAGCAGCGTCGGCCGATGCCCGACGCTCACGAAGGTCGCGGTCGATCGCGCCAACAGGCCGTAGAGCAGACGCTCGGTCTCGACATCGACGGCGCTGGTCGCTTCATCAAGAAAGACAAAACACGGCTGCGCCACCAGGGCACGGGCAAAGCCGATGCGCTGCTGCTCGCCGAGCGACAACACCCGGCCCCAATCCTTCTCGGCAGCGAAGCCACCGTGCTTTTCGGCGAGGTCGCCGAGGCTGACCCGCTCCAGGATCGCCTGGAGGTCCGCGTCGCTGAGATTGTCGCGGTGCCGGGGATAGAGCAATTGCGACCGCAGATCGGACAAGATCATGTAGGGCCGCTGCGGCAGAAACAGCGCCTCGTCGGGCGACGGCATGGTGATGCGGCCCTCACCCCGCGTCCACAGGCCGGCCATGGCGCGCAGCAGCGAGCTCTTGCCGACGCCGGTTTGCCCGACGATGACGAGGTGCTCCTGTACGCCTACCTTCAACGAGAGATCGCTGACGAGCTGTTGTTCGCCGCCAGGTGTCTGCAGCCACACCTTGTCGAGTTCGATGGTCTTGCCGAGGGCGAAGCTGATGCGGGGCGTGCTGGCGGTTGATTGCCGCGCACGGCCCAGTTCCTCGAATTTTTCGTGAATCTCGGCCAGCCGCACCGCGTTCGGGCACGCCTTCGACATCAGCGGGATAAAGACCATCACCGCCGAAAACGAGGCCAGCACCCCGCCGGCTGCGGCAATGGCCTGCGCGATCACCCCGTACTCGATCCCGTGAGAAAAAAACATTGGCGCCAGGATGAGCAGCGGGATCAGTTGCCAACCTATTCCCAGGACATCCTGCAGGATATTGAGGCGAACTGAGTACACAGCCAGGGTCAAATGCCTGCGAATCGCCGTCCGCAGCCGCTCAACAATCTGTATCCGTTCGGCGGGCTCGCCACGATAAAAGGCGATGGTCTCGGCATTGTCGCGCACATGCAGAACGCCGTAGCGAAGATCGGCTTCCGAAACGGTGATGTCGAAGTTCTGCTTGATGGTGGGCTTGTAGAGCCACAGTACCGCCACCGTCTTGATGACCGTGAACGCCCCGACGAAGACGAACAGTGGCTTCGAGATGCTCATCAGGATCGCAATGTAGACGGTGGCGTCGGTGACCTTCGTGACCAGACCGGACGGCAGCATGGCGATGCTCGAGCAGAAAGGATCCACCTCGGCGGCGATGCGCTGATCCGGGTTGTCGATCAGCTGGTCGTTGGCGATCCCGTAATAGGTCCGCCGGTCGAGATAGCGGTCGATCAGTTCGGTCGTCAGCCATTGGCGCCAGTGCAGGTGCAGCCGCGTGCTCAGGTAGCTCTGCGCCTGACCGCTGACGAAACGCACCGCCGCGAACGCCATGGCCAAGAACAGGCAATACCAGAACTCCGAAACTCTTCGCCCGACCAGCGCGTTGGTCCAGTCCCGGAGCAGGTACGTCGCGTAGGCGCCGGCCGAGGTCAGGGCCGCGCCCATGGCCAGGGTAACGCCGAGCACCAGCCACGACTTCCAGGCGCCTCTCCGTACCCAATAGGGCTTGGTGAGCACATAGACGCGCTTGAAGAAGCGCGCATCGAGCTTGTAGCTGCGCGGGTCGACATGAGGATGAGACGGATGGGCCACCGGGTTCGATTTCCTTGGTTTGGCGTTTGGCCCGGCGATGGGGTCGCGGGCCGCCTGCTGTTGCCGTCGCGGTTCGGGCGCGGGCGACGGGCGATGTCAGCCTGTCAGGGCGCGAATGGACTTGCCCACCGGTTGGGGGAGCGAGGTTTGTCGATGCTGCAACGAGCCGGGCGGTCGAAAACCGCAATGGCGAACCGAAAGCTCCCGGAAAGGCCGCTGGAGCCGGTGCTGATTTTTCGCGGTTCAGTCGTTTCAGATTTGAACGCCGGAGCGGCCGGGGCACGACAGGGGAAGAGGTGTGCGATGCGAAAGTTGCTGATGGTGCTGAGTGCAGGAATTGCAATCATGCCGGCTGGGCTGGCCGCGGCCGAGGAGGCCAAGACGCCGCCGGTTCGAGCGCCGGCAATCGCCGAGTCCGGCGTGCCGAAACTCGACTGCGCGCGGCCACAGCTGCCGACGAAGTTTCCGACCGCGTCGGAGGAAAGCAGCCATCTCGCCAAACAGGTCAATGCCTACGCGGCCTGCGTGACGCGCTATGTCAACGAGCGGCGGGCGCAAGCCCAGAAACACGGCGACCTCGCCAAGGAAGAGGCCGATGCCGGCAACGCGGCCGCCCGGGACGTCAACGAGTTCTTTGCCAGTGCGAAACAGCTTGTGCAAAACGGCAAGGAGAAAGCGGCCAACTGACGATCCGCCAACGGTCATCGACACCCGGCAATGGGATCATTCCGCTGAATTGCCGTGATCCCTGTCCGACACGAAAGAGCGGCCACCGAAGGATCGTCTTCGAGCTTGCGCCGGCAGCTGCGGCTCTCCGATCGCGATGGTCGCTGCGATCGCCGCTATGCCGCCACGCCTTCGCTTCGAGCCACAAAGCGGATGTCGCGCAATCGAGCCATCACGGCCTCAGCCTGCGCATCGCTACGGACCTCGATCAGCAGCTTCAGTTCCGTCTCCTTGACGGTGAGGTCCGACATCAGGCTGTGATGCGCGACGTCCACGATATTGGCGGCGACCATCAAGCAAATATGAGTATTTTCAATGGTGTTGACAGGACACCCCTTTCGTCATGACGTTGTTTTCATTGATATTTTTGTAATTCCCTGGTCGCGCCTAGCGACGCCCCGGCCCGGACGCGGCGCGCCGGGCGGGACCACGGGGCCCACTTTACACCCCGCCAGCCCCCCCCCGGTCTGTCCGGACCAAATTACGATGCGGACGACACCCCCGGCGTGGCGGGTGGGCCTCTGGGGGAGCGGTCCCGGGCGGTAGGCCCGCCGCCGAGGGCCGCCTCGCCGGAGCCGTCCCGCCAAAGCCGGTGGCGCGGCGCGGGACCTCCGGCGGGCGGGACCCTCTAGCGGCGCGCTGCGGCCCGGGGGACCGAGTATGCGCAAGCAACTTAAACCAATACTCTCCCGAGCCTCCCCCGCGATCACTGTCTCGTCGATTTGCAATTCGATGAGATCAAGATCGTGGCCAGCAGGATCGATCAACCCATCGCTGCCGCGCTGGTGCGGCTGCCATGAGCGCGCCGGTCAAGCCAATAGGTGGTGACCGCAATGACAACCCAACCGAGGTTGTAAATCAGGCCGCAGCTCAGCACGACCCAGCCGGGAATCGGCCCGATCTCGGCGCGTTCAACGAATTCGTTGAAGTGCGTTGCCATTTGCGGATGGATGGCGAGCTTGCCAAGATACGCTGATGTCTGAATCACGATGATCCAGATGTAGGAGCGCCGAATACGACGGCCGGCCGCGCGAAAGAAGCTGATATGATGACGCGGATGCAGGTAATCCTCCGCGAGGACCGTCCGCCAATCGGGATCGTCGGCGCGTTTGCCGATCAGGATCTGCGCGTAGAGATGCGTTTCCATGTAGCGGGCCCGCGCGCGCCAGACGTTGAAATAGCGGTAGCGGCGCGCCTCAAGTCCGAGAAACACCGCGAGCAGCATGCCGATCAGGATCAGCGGCAACGGTGAGGCCTCCCGCGAGGAGAAGGTGGTCGAAAGCGCGATGCCCATGGTCACGATCGACCAATTGGTCGTGTTGTCGAGACGCGTTCGCCAGATGGTGCTGCGATAGACCTCTCCGCGATAGAGGTGAGCGATTGCGCCCAGCTCGGCCGCGTTCAGATCCAGAACTTCCTTTGGGGCTTCTGCAGGACTGAGCATGGTGAGCACCGAACCAAGCCGAAGGCGAAAACTCTCAAGCAGCGGGGTTTCCGGCACCGGCCCGTCACGGAGTGGCGCGCACGCGTGTGTCGGTGCCAGACAAGTGATCGTACCACATTTTCGCGTCGGTTCACTATTCCGCCGTCGCCCCGGCACGTGATGACGATCCTTTCGCGCCGTGACTGACTATCTCGCATTCGCGAGACACTGCTTGGCCAATGCGCCGATCAGCTGAATACCGTCGTTGCCCGAATCGTTTACTTTTCTGCGCCGCGTTTTCATGCATACTTTGCGCAACCGTCGGAAGGAGCGCGCGCATGGCTCAGGTCCTTCAGGCTGAGGGGCGGCCGCGGCTAGATCCCCAGAAGTTGCCCGCCGCCGCGGTGCTGACGGCGCTCGGAGTTGTCTACGGCGATATCGGCACCAGCACGCTGTACGGACTGAAGCAGGCCGTCGATGCCGGCGGGGCGCCCACGCCCGAGACGGTGATAGGCACCGTGTCGCTTATTTTCTGGGCGCTTCTTCTCATCGTCGGACTCAAATATGCCATTCTGATCCTGCGCGCCGACAATCATGGCGAGGGCGGCATTATCGCGCTGCTCGCGCTTTTGGATGCCAGGCACGCACCGCCCGGAAGCGCGCGCGCCTCCCTGCTCGTCGTCGGCCTGATCGGGGCCGCGTTGCTCTATGGCGACGGCGTGATTACGCCGGCGATCTCGGTGCTCAGCGCCGTCGAAGGTCTGAAGATCGACGCCCCTGCTCTGGCGCCGATGGTCGTTCCCATCACCATCGCGATCCTGGTGGGCCTGTTCCTGGTGCAACGCAAGGGGACGGACTTCGTCGGCAACATTTTCGGGCCGGTGATGTGCGTATGGTTCGTCGCAATTGGCTCGCTCGGCCTCAAGGGCATCATGCAAAGCCCAGCCATCCTCGCCGCGATCAGCCCCCATCATGCTGTTCTCTACCTCAGTCACGCGGGACCCGGCATCGCCTTCGCCGTGCTCGGCGCGGCCTTTCTGACGCTCACCGGCGCGGAGGCCATGTATGCCGACATGGGGCATTTTGGCCGGCTCCCGATCCAGCTCGGATGGTTTGCGATCGTGTCACCTGCCTTGATGCTCAATTATCTCGGTCAGGGAGGGCTGCTTCTGGCCGATCCCCATGCGGCCGAGAATCCGTTCTACTTGCTGGTGCCGCGATGGGCCCATTACCCGATGGTGGCGTTCGCGACCATCGCCACCGTGATCGCCTCGCAGGCCATCATCTCGGGCGCGTATTCGCTCACCCAACAGGCCATGCAGCTCGGCTTCCTGCCTCGCATGCGAGTGCGCCACACGGCAAGCCATGAGAAGGGGCAGATCTACATCCCCGTGGTGAATTGGCTGCTGGCGGTCGGCACGCTCGCCGCCGTACTCCTGTTCCGCTCGTCCGACGCGCTCGGCGGGGCCTATGGCATCGCGGTTGCGATGCTGATGGCGATCACCACGGTGCTGGCGGCCCTCGTCGCTCTCCGATGGGGTTACAACCCGCTTATGGTCGTGGCGGTCAACGGATTCTTCCTCGTCATCGAGATGGTTTTCGTTGCGGCAAACATGACGAAGCTGGTCGAAGGCGGCTGGTTCCCGCTGCTGCTGGCAAGCGTCATTGCATTCCTCATGCTGACCTGGCGCACCGGATGGCGGCTGCTCGAGCAGGAGCGTCGCAAGCTGCGCCAACCGGAGGACGCCTTCATCGAGTGGGTCATCAACACGCCTCCGATACGCCTGCCGGGGGCGGCGGCGATCTTCACCGCGGCGACCACAGGGATCCCGCTCTGCCTGACCCATCACCTGCGGCACAATCGCGTGCTGCATGAGCAGGTGCTGTTTATCGCGTCCATCAGTGTCGACGAGCCGCGGGTCGACCCCAGTGAGCGGATCCAGCTTGTCCCGGTCGGCGCCGGCATCACGCGCGTTCTCTTCCGTTTCGGTTTCATGGAAACGCCTCATGTCATGGAGGGGCTGAGGCTTGCCTGCCGCAAACCCGAACTTGCCGGCATCGATCCCGACAACATCACATACTATTTCAGGCGCGTAATGGTCATCGCGACCGATAAGGGTGCAGGCATGTCGGTCTGGCGAAAATCCCTGTTCGCCACGATGCACCTCAACGCCAACCTCCCGGCGGCGTATTTTGGCGTTCCGACCGCCCAGGTCGTGGAGGTTGGCCTCGAAGTCGAAATCTAGATCTCACGTTGGAGTCCGCAGTCTCGCGAGCCCTCAAACCACCGCCGCCGGCAGCGGTTGGCGACCGAGGATCACATCGGACGCTTTCTCGGCGACCATGATCGTCGGGGCGTTTGTGTTGCATGACGGCACGAACGGCATCACCGAGGCGTCGACGACACGCAAGGCCTCGATGCCGCGGACCTTCAGATCGGGCGTGGTGACGGCATTCTCGCCCGTGCCCATCGCGCAGGTTCCGACGGGATGATGATCGGTTTTGCAAGTGCGGTAGGCATATTGCGCCAGGTCCTCCTCACTCCTGACGTCATCGCCCGGCAGCCGTTCGGCGAGCACGAAGGGTTTCAGCGCCGCCTGCCTCAGGATCTCGCGGGCAAGCTGCAGGCCCTTCAGCGAGCACTCCCGGTCGTAGGGGTCTGACCAGTAGTTGGGATCGATCAGGGGCGCGGCCGCAGGATCGGCGTTGGCCAGCCGCACCGTGCCGCGGGAGCGCGGGCGCAGGAACGCCGAGTTCAAGGTCACTCCGGGATTGCGCATCGCCGCGACGCCGGCCTCGATGCCGGATCCGAGCCCGAGATGGAATTGAATGTCCGGCGAGCGCGCGTTCCTGTCGGCGTACCAGAACCCTCCGGTCTCGAACAAGGTCGAGGTGACGGGGCCGGTCTTGAACAGCAGATACTGCAGCCCGGCCCAGACCGTGCGGTGCGGCTGCGCCACGCGATCGTAGGTGTGATCGCCGGTGCATTCGCAGATCGCATAGAGATCGAGATGATCCTGCATGTTGGCGCCAACACCCGGAAGATCATGAACCACCGGCACCCCGGCTGCCGCCAGCGCATCGGCCGGACCGATGCCGGAGAGCTGCAACAACCTTGGTGAGCCGATGGCGCCGCTGCAAACGATGACCTCACGCTCTGCGCGAAGGGTCTCGACACCGCCGGACATGCCGACCTCGACGCCTGTGGCGCGGCGGTTCTCGACGCATATTTTCAATGTCGGCGTGTTCAGTCTAACCGTGAGATTGGGGCGCGAGCGCACCGGCCGGAGATAGGCGCTCGCCGTCGACGAGCGCTCGGCATGGCGCGTCGTCAACTGGTAATGACCGATGCCGTCCTGCACCGCGCCGTTGAAGTCATCGTTGAACGGAATGCCGGCTTCCTGCGCGGCGCGCAGGAACGCGAAGCTGATCGGCAGCGGATTGACCGGATAGGACACGCCCAACGGCCCGCCGTAGCCGTGATAGGCATTGACCAGCCGCTGGTTGTCCTCGGCACGCTTGAAATAGGGCAGGACGTCACGATAGGACCAGCCCGCGCAGCCCGCTTCGCTCACCCAGGCGTCGTAATCCCTAGCGTTGCCGCGGGTATAGAGCTGGGCGTTGATGGACGAACCGCCGCCGATGACCTTGGCCTGGGTATACCAGATGACGCGCCCGGCGAGATGCTTCTGGGGCACGGTGCTCCACCCCCAGCTGGCGACGCCCTTCGTCATCTTGGCGAAACCGGCCGGCATGCGAAACAGCATGTTGCTGTCGCGACCACCGGCCTCGATGAGCAGGACCTTGGTTGACGGGTCCTCGCTCAGCCGATTGGCGAGCACGCAACCCGCGGAGCCGCCGCCGACGATGATATAATCGTAGGCCATTGCGTCCTCCGGTCAAAGATCGTTGCTGGCAATGTGGTTGGCGACACGAAGTGCCTGCGCCGCGATGGTCAGCGCCGGATTGACCGCCGCCGAGGTCGGCAGCAGGGAGGCGTCGACCACGAAAAGATTCGGATGGTCGTAGGCGCGGCAATAGGGATCGAGCGGCGCCTCCCCCGGATCCAGGCCGATGCGCACGGTGCCGCACTGATGCGACGGCGTGCGGCCATCGAACGCGCGCGCCAGCACGATCGGGTAACCGGCGGCATGGAGCCGCTTGCGCAATTTCTCCACAAGGACAAGGTGCGAGGCCCAATTGCTGCGTTTCCAATCCAGTCGGATCCCGGCGCCGTCGAGGGTGACACGGCTGTCGGGATTGGGCAGATCCTCGCTCATGGCGTAGAAGTCGACGGCGTGTCGACTGAGCCAGTTCAACGCGAATTCGGGGACCAGACGCAGATTGGCTTTGAGGATCTGACCGCTGACCCGACCGAGCAATTGAATGTTGCCGAGCGGCCGGCCGCCTGCGCCGTCGTCGCAATAGAAGTCATTGAGACCGAACGTCTTCTGATAGACGGAATCATTGACCGTTCGCGGATCGATCGCCAACACCGCCGATGAATTGTGGTTCATGAAATGCCGGCCGACCTTGTCGCTTGCGTTGGCCATGCCGCGCTCGGAGGAGCGCAGCAACAGCGCCGCCGAATTGACCGCGCCGGCGGACAGCACGATCAGCCCGGCGTTGAGCGTGCGCCGCTCGCCGCCAAAATCGCATTCGACGCCTTCAACACGCTTGCCGTCGGGCGCCATGATCAGGCGCTGGACTTTCGCCCCGGTTTGCAGCGTGACGTTGGGATGAGCCAGCGCGGCCGCAAGGCCGCAGGTCTCGGCGTCCATTTTCCCGGTCCGCGTATCGGGAAACGCGTCCCATGGCGTGGCCGCGCGTTGCATCCAGGCTTCGATGTCGACACCGAGCGGGAGCGAGGCCGGGTGCAGCCCTATTCCGCGCAGCCGCTCGCGGGTGGCCGCGATGGCCGGCTCATCCGGGATCGCCGGCAAAGGATAGGGTGCGGAATGCCGCGGTTCGGTGGGGTCGTCACCGAGCGCGCCGCAGACCCGATACAGGCTCTCGGCCTTGGTGTACCAGGGCTCCAGCTCGTCGTAGTCGAACGGCCAGCCCGGGGTGGTCCCTTCCGCGTGCGTGATCGGTCGGAAGTCACAGGCGCGGTAGCGGATCAGGACCGCGCCGTAAAACTTGCTGTTGCCGCCCACATAGTAATAGTTGCCGGGGTTGAAGGGCTGACCTGCCCCGTCGGTCCAGGTCTCGGTCGGTCGATAAAACCCGCGTTGGAAGATGGCCCGTGCGTCGCGCGTCTCCGGCGTATCCTGCAGCCGTTCGCCGCGTTCGAGAATGACGATGCGCGCGCCGGTCGGCGCCAGTCCGGCGGCGAGCGTCGCCCCACCCATGCCTGATCCGACGATGATCACGTCGGGGCTTGAGGCATCGCTCGCTACGGTTTCAGACATCGACCCCTCCCCCTCAGATTGGGATCTCGCCACAGACGTTCGCGGCTGTGACCAATTGTTGCCGTTGCCCGGTCAGCAACAGGAGCCGCTGGCCGATAAAGGAATTAAATTCGATGCGTCGTTGCCGGGTCGAACAACACGGCCTTGTCGAGGTTCAGGGCGAACACATGGCTCTGGCCGACGCGAATGTCGGAATCCGCCCGCACCCGTGCGGTGATCTCCTTGCCGGCGATCGAGGTGACGACGAAGGTGTCCGATCCGGCCGGCTCGACGATTTCGACCTGGCTCGTGAAGGTCGCGAGACTCCTGGAATTGCCGTCCGCGCCCTCGAGGTCGCTGACGGCTTCGGGACGAATGCCGAAGATGACCTTTGCCCCCTCGTTAAGCGCGGCCACGTTGGCGCTCGTGGGCGCGGGAAACGCGATCGGCTCCGTTCCGGCGCGTTCGATCACGACCGAGGCCGCGCCGTTCGATCGCATGACCTTGCCTTCCAGCAGGTTCATCGACGGCGAACCCATGAAATCGGCGACGAACAGATTTGCCGGCCTGTTGTAGACCTCGTGCGGCGTGCCGACCTGCTGAAGCTCGCCGTCCCTGAGCACGGCGATGCGGGTCGCGAGCGTCATGGCCTCGATCTGATCATGCGTGACATAGACGATCGTGGCACCAGTGCGCTGGTGCAGGCGCTTGATCTCGACCCGCATATCGACGCGCAGCTTGGCGTCCAGATTGGACAGCGGCTCGTCGAACAGGAAGACGCGCGGCTGGCGAACCAATGCGCGGCCCATGGCGACGCGCTGGCGCTGGCCCCCGGACAGCTGGCTCGGACGGCGCTTGAGAAGATGCTCCAGTTGCAGGGTCTTGGCGACCTCGGCCACGGCCTTGTCGCGCTCAGGTTTCGGCACGCCGCGCATTTCCATGCCGAACGCCATGTTCTCGGCGACCGTCATGTTGGGATAAAGCGCGTAGGACTGGAACACCATCGCGATGTCGCGCTTCGACGGGTGCAGATCATTGATCTGCTGACCTTCGATGCTGATCTCGCCGGCACTGATCGATTCCAGGCCCGCGATGGTACCCAGCAAGGTCGACTTGCCGCACCCCGAGGGGCCGATCAGGACCAGGAAGCCGCCCTTCTCCAGGCTCAGATCGATGCCCTTCAGCACCTCCAGCGTGCCGAAGCGCTTGCGAAGCCCGCTGATCTCGAGGAAAGCCATGGTCTATCCTTTCACCGCACCTGCCATCAGCCCGCGCACGAAATAGCGGCCTGCGACGACATAGACGAACAGAGTGGGGGCGGCGGCGATGATGGCCGCTGCCATGTTGACGTTGTACTCGACGACCCCGGTCGAGGTGTTGACGAGGTTGTTCAGCGCGACCGTGATCGGCGACTGGTCGCCGGCCGCGAAGGTCGACCCGAACAGGAAGTCGTTCCAGATATTGGTGAACTGGTAGATCACCGTGACGATGATGATCGGGGTCGAGTTCGGCAGCAGGATGCGCCGGAAGATCTGGAAGAAGCCGGCGCCATCGATCATCGCCGCCTTCACCAGCTCGGTCGGAAACGCCTCGTAGTAGTTGCGGAAGAACAACGTCGTGAAGCCGAGGCCATAGACGACGTGGCAAAGCACCAGGTTGACCGTCGGATTGCCGAAACCGAACGAAAAGCCGGTGACGTCGATGAGCTGATTGCCGAATTGGCCCAACAGTCCGAGGATCACCGCCATCGGAATGATGACGGACTGGAACGGAATGAAGCAGGCAAACAGCATCATGCCGAACACCAGCTTGTGGCCTGCGAAGCGCCATTTGGTGAGGACATAGCCGTTCAATGCGCCGAGCAGCGTCGAGATCACGACCGCCGGCACCACCATCTTGACCGAGTTCATGAAATAGCCGCTGATCCCGGCGGTATCGGAAACGCCGATGGCGGCTTCGCCCCAGGCCCTGATCCAGGGCGCAAAGGTCGGCGATTTCGGCAGTGCGAACATGTTGCCGCCGGTGACTTCGGCGAGCGGCTTCAACGACGCCATCACCATCACGATGAGCGGCACCAGATAGATGATCGCGAAAAACAGCAGCAGCCCGTAGATCACCACGCGGGTGACGATGGATTGGCCCGAAGCGGGGCGACGCGGTGGAGCGATGACGAGATCCGCGGCGGTCATTGGCGTTTCTCCCGCAGTTCCGAATAGAGGTAGGGAACCATGATCGCGGCGATCGTCATCAGCATGATGACCGCGCTGGTGGAGCCCACCCCCATCTGATTGCGCGTGAAGGTGTAGGAATACATGAAGGTCGAGGGCAGCTCCGCGGCCCCGCCCGGGTTCTTGCCGGTGACCGACAAGACGAGGTCGTAGGATTTGATCGCCATGTGGGCGAGCACGATGATGGCGGAGAGAAACACCGGCCGCATGATCGGGATCACGATCCGCCGATAAGTCGCATAGGCGGAGGCGCCGTCGATCTGCGCGGCCTTCAGGATCTCACCGTCGACGCCGCGAAGGCCGGCGAGAAACATCGCCATCACGAAGCCGGAGGTCTGCCAGATTCCCGCAATCGCGACGCAATAGATCATCATGCGGGGATTGACGACCCAGTCGAACTTGAAACTGGTCCAGCCAAAATCGTGGACGGCCTTCTCCAGCCCGATGCCCGGATCGAGAAACAGCTTCCACGCCGTGCCGGTGACGATGAACGACAGCGCCAGCGGATAGAGATAGATCGGGCGCAGAATGCCCTCGCCGCGGATCTTCTGATCGAGCAGGATCGCGAGCGTCAGGCCGAGCGCGAGACAGAAGACGATATAGAGCCCGCCGAAGATGCCGATATTGACGATCGCGGTGTACCAGCTCGACGGCGGATCGGTCTCGAAGGTCCAGTTCCAGAGCTTTTCGTAATTGGCGAGGCCGACCAGGGTGAAGCTGGTGAAAGCCCTGGAATTCGTGAAGGACAGAAAGACGGTCCAGAGATTGAAGCCATAGACGAAGATCAGGACCAGCAGGAACGACGGCGCGAGAACGAGCTTCGGCACGAATTCCTGGATACGCTCACGTGCCGTCGGGCGCGACCGGCGCTCGGCTACGGCGATTGGAGCGATGGTTACAGACATGGAAACCTCCCGTGAGCCGGACCGCGCGGCACAACGAACCGTCACCCACGCCTCTCTCCGGCGCCGGAGAGAGGCGTGAGCAAGAACACGCCTATTTGGCGCTGTTGATCGCCTTGATGAGCTCGGTCACGGCCGCTTCCGAGGTCTTGATCTCGCCATGGAAGAACTTGGTGACGACATCGTCATAAGCGGCCGCGACAGCCGGGGGCTGGGCGTAGTTCTGCGCCAGCGATCCGAGGAACTTGCCGTTGGCGTTGGCAGCTTTGACGTCGGCGATGCCCTTCTTGCCGCACATGTCGAAGTCGGTATCCGGTACATCCATGCGGGCCGGCACCGAGCCCTTGATGACGTTGAAGGCGGACTGGAAGCTCTTGCTCATAGTCGCGTCAGCCATGGCAAGTTGCGCCGCCTTGCGGTCGGCAGACACGTTGAACATGGCGAACATGTCGGAGTTGTAGATCACCGCGCCGTCGGTGCCCGGGAAACGGTAGCAGATGAAGTCCTTGCCGGCCTCCTTGTTGGCCGCCCTGAACTCGCCCTTGGCCCAGTCGCCCATCACCTGCACCAGCGCGTCGCCCTTGATCACCATCGCCGTGGCCAGGTTCCAGTCGCGGCCGGCGTAGTTCGGGTCGGTGTAGGAGCGAAGCTTGGCGAGGTTGTCGAAGGCCTTCTTCATGGTGTCCGACTTCAGCGCAGCCGGGTCGAGATCGATGAAGGCCTTCTTGTAGAAATCGATGCCGCCGGTGGAGGCGACAACGGAATCGAACATGGTGGCTTCCTGCCAGGGTTGGCCGCCGAGCGCAAGCGGGGTCACGCCCGCCGCCTTCGCCTTGTCGAGCAAGGCGACGAATTCCTCGAAGGTCTTGGGTTCGGTGCCGCCGATCTTCTCCATCACGGCCTTGTTGAGCCAGATCCAGTTGACGGAGTGGATATTGACCGGCACGGCGTCCCACTTACCGTTGGTGGTCGTGAACTTCTGCAATGCCGCCGGGACGAGCTTGTCCCAGCCTTCCTTGGTCGCCAGCGCCGTGATGTCGCCGAGCTTGCCGGCCTCCGCATAATCGAGCGCGAAATAGCCGAGAATCTGCGACGCGGTCGGCGGATTGCCGGCGGCAACCATGGCCTTCAGCGTCGTCATGGCGCCGGCGCCGCCGCCACCGGCAACGGGCACATCCTTCCAGGCGTATCCTTCCTTGCCGAGATCCTGCTTCAGGACGTTCAGCGCGGCGGCCTCGCCGCCTGAGGTCCACCAGTGCAGCATCTGCACTTCCTTGAGATCGGCTGCGTTTGCAGTCGCGGCGATGCCGAGGACCGACGCGGCCATCGCGCTCGTCAATAGCAGACTACGAAGTTTCATTGTTCTACCTTCCAGGGCGTACTCTCCCGCCGGATACGGTCCGGCGCCGTTCCCAGAAGCCTTGCGCTGGCTTCCGATCTTTTTTCGTTCAGGTCGGGTCCGGGGAGCCACCGGCTCCTGCGCGAACCTTCGTGAACGTCGAACGCTTTCCTCTCGGTATAATCGGCGACGGCGCGGTGTCCAAGACCAGACTGACCGTATCCATCGAATGGCAGTTCAGCGTCCTCTCAACTGTTGCGAAACGTCGGCGCGCGCTTGGCACGGAACGCGGCGACGCCTTCGGCAAGGTCCTGTGTCATCGCCGTCAGCCCGCCGGCGAGCCCCTCGATCGGTGCGTCCGGGTCCTCGCCTTCGGCAAAATTGACCATCGCCTTGACGATCTGGACGGCGATCGGACCGCGCCTGGCGATGTCGGCGGCCATGGCCTCGGCCCGCGCCAGTCCTTGACCGGGTTCGGCGACCTCGTCGATGAGGCCGAGCGCCAGCGCGGCCTCGCCCTCGAACAGCTGTCCGGCCAGCGCCATGCGGCGAACGACCGCTGCGCCGAACCGGCGGACCAGCCGCTGCGACCCCGACCAGCCCGGCGCCATGCCGAGGCCGGTCTCGGGCAACCCCAGTTTGGCGCCCCGTTCGGCAATGCGAAAATCGCCGACCGCCGCCAGTTCCAGGCCGCCGCCGAAGGCGTGTCCGGTCAGCGCAACGATCAAGGGCGTCCGCAGTCGCGCCAGGGCCTCGAATGCGCGATGACCGGCGCGGGTCCAGCTTCGCCACATCTCGAGCGGTGGCAGCGCCCCCCAGGCCGCGATGTCGCCGCCGGCGCAGAACGCCTTGCCTTCACCACTCAGGATCGTAACGCGCGCCTCAGCCGTCTCGTCGATGGTGCGGGCCGCATCGGCAAGCGCGTGGATCATGGCCCGATCGAGCGCATTGAGCTTGTCGGCGCGCTTCAGCGTCAATCGCGCCAATGGGCCATCGAAGGCGAGCTGGACGAACGGACTGACGTACGGATTCATGGCCCCACCTCCATGGCTGGACGCAGTTGCAGGCCGATCGGCCCGGGATGGAACAGGTTTGCATCCATCGTCTTCAGCCGCGGCGACACCAGCAGCGGAAATTCGCACTGCGCCAGCACGTCGCGCTTGAGATCGACGCCCGGTGCGATCTCCAGAACGGTCAGCCCCGCTGCTTCCAGCCGTATCACGCAGCGCTCGGTCACATATAAAATCTCCTGCCCCTGCCGAACCGCTCGGGGGCCCGAGAACGAGATC
>Ga0307509_10004306_pt1 | contig 20679 bp, 26 predicted proteins | sample 10_EM_MG_FD_202245 | JGI IMG/M metagenome (GOLD analysis project Ga0307509, IMG submission 202245) | Populus trichocarpa ectomycorrhiza microbial communities from riparian zone in the Pacific Northwest, United States - 10_EM | ecosystem: Host-associated > Plants > Roots > Unclassified | place... | reverse complement strand
GCGGGCGAGCAATACAAACAAATTCTGGTGCCAACTTCCCAGTTTGAATCTGAAATCCTCCCTTGTCTCCCTTCACTGCCCATCCGACACCAATCGACATCAACGGAATTTTCTCAAGTCCCTCACTCGCAACTCTCGCAACTCCACTATCTGTCCTCTCATATTTGTCGTACACCAGACCTCGACTTCGCCTTGGTCTCTTTCGACCTCAACTTCGCGTCGGTCATATCGCTTAGGACCTTGGCTTCGCGTCATTTCCTCTATTGGTGGACGTTGACTTTGAGTCAGTCCATTGTATTGAAGTCCCAGTGACCACCCTCGAGAAACGCCAGGTCTCATAATGCTCTGTTCTGCATCCCACTGTGCAGCTTCAATCTTAACCATTGAACACATGCTTTGTCTCTGCGACCCATTCTTCTCACAGCAACCCTCGAGGTCGAACTCTTGCAAGTTAGTGTCGGTAACCTTGAGTCCCCCCTTCATCGATAGTATCTAGCAGATGCCATATAAATTGCTTTCTCTTTCCCACCTCGCTTGTGAATTTTACTACAGTATTATCTATAAATAGCAGAAGGCTGAAAAGCAGCCTAAGATTGAGTTGCCATCTCGGTGTCATCTGCTGCCTCTATTTCCGATCTTGTTCGCTTCCTCGGTATTACTGAGCTTGTCCCAACTGCTGGTGCTATTGCCTCTTTTTTCTTCTGTGCTGCCCGTGCTTCTAGCTTGGCTTTCTGTGTGGCTCGAAGTCCATGTGCAATTTCAGTATGTTTGGCCTTTCGGACCTCAAGTGGATAAAGGAGGATAGGAACAACAAGTGAACGTTCCAAGGCTGCTCGAAGGCGGTGTGCGTTGTGGAATGCATGGGTGTTAATGACAAAGCGATCCACTGGTTTGTGTTCAATGTAGGATTTGAATAAATCTGATTCGACTCGTTCCTGTATTAATGGCTGCTTGCCCGATGCTGTACATTTTGCGAGCGGGCAATCATGCTGCACATTGTAAAGGAATCCTATATCCTGTACATGTTGTTTAGAGTATTATTAAATATAGAGACCATGGGATATACATACAGTAGAGGGAATAGCGGCAAAGATTTGTTCTTCATGGTGTCGAGCTAGCATTGGCATTCCAAAAATTTCATGTCGCATCCTACAGACTTCGAAAATGTCAAGCACAATGACAGCACGATTGCCTTCAGATTCTGCTAAAATTTCAACAATGCGACCAGTAACGGATTGTTGGGCCTGGTATAAAAGGTATCAAGGTAAATACCCTGAGATAATAACACTCAACTCACATTGAATGGCGATGTTGCAAAGACCCATGATCCTACTAAACACTTATCTCCAGAACTCGCAATAACAAATCGGCAGGTCGTCCATTGTGAATCGATACCTTCTGAAGAATTCACAGCCTTGGCCCCTTCTGTCTGAAGCCATGGAATGTACTTTCGGCTCTCAATTTTTTGAGTTGTATCTCGCTTGAGTGGTTCCAATCTAAAAGAACCTAAAAATCATAAGCAAACTGAGTTGTATAGTAGAAATCAAGACCTACCATTGACAAGCTTTTCATGACTGGTCCAACCTACAAGAGCTTGAAGTGTCGGATGATCATGGATGAATTTGCGAACAGAGGGCCCTGCTCTCTTCCATTCCCCATTGCCTGCCGGCCACCAACCACCAGTGAGACGATATTTTAATACTTCTTGACTGGCCAATTGGAAGGCTATGTCTCTACTCGGGGTAAGGTGGTTTGAAAAGATAGAGCAGAATCTAAAGACAGCATTGAAACGCTCGAAAGTCTCTGTAGCAACTCCAACCAGAGGTCCAAAACGGAGAATATCTGCTTTCAAGTGTACAAGAAGGTGGAGTTTTAATTTGGATGTCATTTTCACTGGGTCGATCAAGGCAAATAGGTCGAGCACATTTGCAGCGGCAATTTCAATGTCTGACTGCAAATAAATCATTGAGAAAATATCAGAACAGCACTATATTCCAAACATACAAGATAATCTTCCATATTTGGTATTTCTGGCATCCATAAGAGCGCGGTAAGCTCTCCCACCGCCTTAGTGAGAGCAAACCGAGTGGAGTCTACAAGACCGTAGACATGAAACGTATTGACCTGGGCAATAGTTTTAAACTGCCGTCCAATTAGTGAGTTGGCATATTGCATGATGTAGTTAGCTCGAATGGCATGTATAGAAAGCCCAGATGTGTCAGTCGATTGCAAACGAACTGAATACGTCTTTTTTTGACTAGCTGTCCACGTAGTGTGCGAGCCATGCCATAGGTATTTCACAATACCCAGAAGAATAGTGTGCAGAATTTCCACTGGAGTATCAAGTGTGGCATCAAAGCCTGTTAAATGATAAAATCAAATACTGACAGCAAAATTGACAGGGAAGCGCTCACCATCCAACTTCAAAAATGGATTATAAATCTCACTTTTATGCTCCTGCACCCAGGTGAGTAGTTCGGTCTGAATGTCAACTGTAGGCCGCTCGGGGTGTTCCTTGCGCAATGTTCGTGCTCGATTTATCAGGTAATCGATCCAAAATTGGGTGTAAGTATCTTTGATACCAGTTTTGGTCTGCTGGTTCTGCACATGTTGGGCGACACCCAGACAGGCCAATTGAACCTGGTGCTCGACATCCAAGACGATCTCTTCAGCAGAACGAGGTTTACCAGGCTGGATATTTCAATCTAGTAAGCACTAAGAATGAGACACGATCATTGCCCACCTCAAAGAGACTATGAAATCCTTCATCAGATTCTTTAGCTTCGTGTGTCCCGCCAGCATGGCATTTCCTGCATAGCTGGTTTCCACCGACACCAATGTGGCCGCAGATTTCGCTTTGAACAGGGTTGTCCCCTGGGCCGCAATTAACATTTATCTTGAACCGCATTTGAGCTCCTGATGTCCCATGACGAACCTTCACAGGTTTCTTATGTGTTGACCTACTAGCTAGTTAGTACCAGAGCAGCGTTTGAATAATTTTGGTGTACTCGACAACTTGTTTAATACCGTGAAACTGCTCCGTAGTACTAGCAACTGGTGATGTTGATACAAAATGTGTGTGGAACTCTTGTTGAAGAAGTTTTCGGGGTAGGTTTCTGTGACTGATGTAAATGTTCCAGTGTTTATTCCAGCTCTTGGATCGGTTTCCAGACACATCATCACCAAAAACATCAATCCAGCTAGTGTAAAGGGGATCGCCTTCTGCTAATGCGCGGTCTGGGTTAGGCATACGCACTGGATGCCCAGATTCCATAGTTCGAGCTGTTCTTCATGAGTAGGATTTAATACCAGAGTAAATATGCAGCTCACTGTTCCAGGTAGGAAGCAAATTCATGTCCTCCAAGTCAAGAAAATTATTCTGCAAATCGGATGCCTGTACTAGAATAGTTTCACTATCAACCACATTTGCAGAAAACTGTAGAGCTGTCACATCTTGGATTAATTACAATCACCTGTGAGATTTCTTACTTGGTGATCAAACTGAATGGCATATGCATCTGCATAGACATTCCCATCTTCATCCTCCAGCCATCGTACTGGAATAATAAAGTTCCCATTCTTGAGGCGTGCAACTTCATCAATGTAGTAGTGGCAGTTTTTAGCATCATACATAGGGCTTAATGTATGTGGATCAACATCCTTCCTCCATTTCTGCGCGTGATAAACCTCGGAAATAACACCATCCCGGGGAATCACCGGATAGCGACGAATATAATCACAAACTGTAGGATTGGCCCAGTCCTAAGTAGAATATAAGTCTGATCTTAGATGGTGTAAAGACAGTCATATTGCGCACCATGGCTACCAGAGTACGTGGATCATTCATAGAATAAATATTACCTTTAGGAGACTTGTGCTGTGTGGTTGGTACACCAGTTGACTTCCGAAGAGAGGCTTGTACCCGACGAAGATGGTATAAAGAGGGGACATTGCAAGCACCACCTTCACGGAGTATCCAGAGGAATACATTCATAAGTGAATTGGATATTCGCATTCTAGGAAGGTTGTCAAGGGTATCGAGGAGGAACATCTATTATAGAAAGGGAAGTATGTTTAATCATCAGTTGAGGATCAAAGAGTTTACTCACCATCTTTGATTCATAAGGCGACCAAGAGTCGTCAATCTTGGGTTCACTTGCATTTCGCGCATCTTCAGTGAGTACATCCACATCAGGTGCATTCAAGTCTATCCAACATATGATATTCATAAAAACGATGCAATGGAATATACTTACGTGCGTTCCGTAGCAATTCAGATAGGATATCATCTTGTTCCAGCTCATTCAACAGTAATTCACCATCATTTGGGTCTTCTTCTGGGAGGAAATCTGCGCCATGCCAAAGATCGAAATTAGTGGCCTCTTGCTCCAGGCGCTTCCTCTCTTCGGCTGCAGCAAGTATAGGATCGGTTCCTGCATCAAAGACTTCATTTCCAAGTGCATAGCGGTCCCACATTCCTTGTTCTTCCTCGCTTCGCTGAGGAGCGGGTGCTGCTGCAGTAACTTCAGGTTGGATTGTTGAATATAGTATAACGAAATCCATGTGCTCTTCCATTGCACTTTCTTCTTGTATGGACTGTTCTCCAGCTTTTTCAGTGGATTTTTCCATTCCCTGGGCCTCAAGTGAGCTGGCATGGTGATCCGACTTCAAGTGGTTAGATATACTTCCTTTATTGATCCACCCACTGCCATTTTGTTTGCGCGCCACAAGACATATGGTGCATCGGACTTTCAGGCCATCATCAGAAAATTCTATAACTAGGAATGGCTCACATTAAACTGCAGATAATGGTAGAATTCAGCAAACTTACAGTCAGGCAGTGGATTTTTTGACTTGCGTCCTCTTGCCATTCTTCAAAAATTTCGAATAGTTCTAATGGAAGAATGGTTAGTGATACTTATAACAGAAAAGTTTGACTTTCAAGATATCATTGTTCCCTGAGTTGATTATATAAGCAAGCTCGACCAGTCGAGCTTGCTTGTGTAACTTGGTCACATGATGAGCAATTCGTTTCACCACCACCACTGCTACCGCCATACCACCATATTAGCCTTTTCTATTATTGGCGAGGGTTCTTTTCTGGCGAGATAACACACACGCAACTACACAACACTTCATCACCATTATTACCACTACTGACAAACAAAAATTGCAGCATTCCCCCAGAGCCAACCCTATAATTCATCACTCCTCTTTTCTCCTTTTTCTCCTGACCTCACTATTCCGTGCTCACATTGTGGTTCATGTCCCGACTCGCCACCATCGAAGAGACCAAACGGTACGAGTTATGCTACAGAGCCTCCTGGGTCTTCGCCAAGTTTTTGTTTTCGCCCATCCGTCATCAGTCCTTGACGTAGGGTGGTTTTTATTTTCTTGGCTTTGACTTCCTTCCCATTCTCTTGTTACTGCGCCACCGGTGGTTGATTGCAGATTCTTGGGAAATTTCTTTTCATTAATCTTCAGTCTTGTGGAGTGCTATCCGACTAACGTCCCGCTCACAGTAACATCTTCTGAGCAGAAAAAAGAGTAACCACTTGACGAGTATTCGAAGATACCTTCATCTGACCTGTCGACCTCTATCCGCCCTTGGCCATACTTTGATCTCATGCCACTGTCGTCACCACAAGCCATGGGCGTCGGATCTTTGCAGAAGAGTCGCAGAAATTGAGAAAGACTTTGAATGAGGGGTCACCATTGCGGAGAAGGAATTTAGGTTCAAGGCATTCCGAATGAAATAGCGAGAGTATAGAGCTTGTTAGTGGTGCATAACGCTGCGTTTCTTCACAAATTCTCTCCTCTTTTTGTTGATGCAGCTGTTCTCTTTCTTCAGGTTTTTCTTTGCAAGTTAGCTTGCCATGTAACCCATGCCAATGTTTAGATATTAGTTTTGACAACCCCTTAGGCAAGGTTTTGGCAGCCGCCGTCACCGCCTCTGCAACTAGTCCCAGTCGGGCGAATATTGTTTATTCGTTTTGTTTCCCAATCTATTTACTGCATTAATTAGGCATCAAGGGCCTTTCATCGATGCCGGATCCAAACGGCCGGTATGCATCCTTGTGCACAAGATACCCATATTTCAAGGGTGCGAAGGTAGCCGCCCCTACGGGATGGAAATGGATGTCTTATTCACCCATCTGAATATTAAACGAGACTCCAACAACACCACCTCAACCCTGCCAACAGCATTATTAAAATCTCTCCGAATGGTAAAGGGAAGAAGTGTGCATTCAATGTTCATCGATGACGGCTATGATGTTCGCAGTACCCCAAAGAAACCCCACCATGATTTTCCCGTAGCATGTGATGACGTTAATATGGAAGTTGGTGAAGGAATCTTGGAAAATTTGAATGTAAAATATAGCCATCAGTGCAATGTACCAATAAAATCGACTCCATCTTGTTTCTTTGAATTCGCGAGAACAAAGTGTTACATTTACAATTACATTTGACAGGAGACTGGTCATCAATGCAAAGGAGTTTGAGTTTCTACATTTTTCCGCAATATGTCCTGACACAGTCGGACATGAGGACCGCTAACGATTACATAAGTTAGCGTCGAACCTGCATGCATCGACAGTTACGTCTTCTTGTTATTACGCTATGATTCGTCATCTTCTTTATAACTTGAAGAACTGTATTGAGGCTGCCCTACCAAGCCCTGCACTGAACCTCTTTTTCGGCCCTACAATTCCCAACCACACCGTCTCAATGGCCACTGATATCCCTGAAAATATTCTAGTGTTTAGAACAATAACCACGTTACTAGGCCATCTTCCACGCACGACGCCAATCGCACCTGCTGATAACTTCGCAGACCCGACATGGCAAACTCGGCAGGTGCGCCTGGAACTGAAGATATCCGATGCATTTGCTCTGCTGGCCGTTTCTGAGCATGACGTTGTCGCGGTTTCGACAGTTCGTGGTTGGGGTCTAAATCTCCTAACTTCCACGGACAAGACGGCGACTGAAACGCAACCGGAGCCAAAAAGTACTACAATGGGCAAATTGGTTGAGAGCTGGTGGAACTTTCTTATTACGAGGAATGATCGTCCATGCGACCCAGCCACATCCTCCGGAGGAGATTACCCCATCATCATTGCTTCAAAAGCGCCGCTGGACGTAGAGGGTCGAACGGCATACCAGTACATGCAAGATCTTGAGACAAATTGGTGAGTGTTGTGTAATAATCTTGCTACTAACGCACTCACATACCATATCATAGGATCCAGCCATCACTACCGACTCACCTATGGATTTTAACCAACGCCCTCATGGAGGGTGCTCAGAGGCGTGGTCAGCCAGGCTTTCGCACTGAGCTTTCCGGACACCTCTTCAAATACACAGCAGCCATATCGTGCCGAAAGATGAAGCGTCGGATCACCAATCAACATGTGTCAAAACCCTATATTGAAGCTCTGCGGAAAGTGGAGACCATGAAAATTCCCAGCCCACCCAAGTCTCAGAATGCTGGAGAGCCAGAGGATATTAAACATGATGTCCTTCTCCTCAAGTACATAGTAGTTGTCCAGGACTCGCTTGCCATCAAATCTCCAAATCTCCTCGCCTTAGCCAAACTTGATCCTCCTCCACCTTTTCCAATCTACAACAACACAACATGTATGGAGTTTCACGGTCTATTACTTGAACTCCTCAATGGCTATGAGAAAGCCGTGGTCGACCTTTGTAACCTCTCATGCCTCCGTGAAAGGCCCGATGATTATTCCTCCCAATTTTTTGACATTTTGGGTTTTGTCCATCTGTTTGGATATGGGCTATTGAAATTAGCCAGGGGCCAAACCTTCCAATTGCACATGGACAACATTGGACCCCTGCTTGATAGTGTTCAACAGCAGTATGACATCGCTCCTTTTCAAAGTGCCGTTCCTGAAGGAAGCCAGCCCGAACTCGAGGATGAAGAACTCAAGGATGAGGAGGAACTCGAAACTGTTCTCTCCATGAGCGAGGACAAGGCGGGTACACCAAACACTCTGGCGAAGTCTTACGTCCATTGGTTGCGGCTGACAGTCGCCCATTTTGATGCCATTGAAATTGTCATGCAGTATGTCATGTCCGAGAAGTTTACTCACAGCCATATCGCTGTCACAAACCTGGTCGCTCCCTTGACATCAAGAGCTTTATACCCATGGCAAGAACTGTTAAAAAACGAACACTACTTCCCAACAACAGATCCCCTGGATCCTAACTCCCCAACCACCAACGACGATATACTCAACTTCCTTCAGGAGTTTGTGCCTAAAGAGACAAGGGCCAAAAAGCTTTCAGCTGCCGCTAACGCAGCATCTGAGGCGTGGAATAAACGTCAATTCCAAATAGTTTGTCAGAAGATAAATGATATCGTGAACTTGGGAGATGAGGATGTCAAGGAGATTGCGGCATCCGTGCACACTCAGTTGAAAAGTTGGCCAAAAAGCAACGACGACGACGCCATCACCAAAGGAATAGAGGATTTGCATACAAAGTTATATCCCCTTTCTCCTGGCAACCATTTTTTCTCCAGTCTGGAAAAATTGGAGTTCAGAGGCGCGTTGCATTGTGAGATCTGTCTTGCTAGCCTCGTGGATATGGCCACCAAGCCAGACAAATCTGCCAGCAACTATGCAGATCTATTGTCAAAGCTGGAGGTGATTATACTCTCTCTAATTTGTTTCTCGCCAAATCCTTACCTTTTGTGTTATGCAAATAGCTTTTCGGACGAGTGATTGGGGTATCGAAACGTTGCTGCCCAGTATGCTTTTTTTTCCTCAAGCAGTTGACAAAGGGGAGTGAAAACCCATTTATTGTCCGAGGCTCCCACTCCGTCATCTCAGCTTGCACTTTACCACCGTGGACTCCAAGCCCTGTGGTGGATTCGATGGTTCACACTTTTGGAGCGTTGCTGAGAAGAGATCTTATCACTCTTATGAAAAATATGGCTACACCTTGCGGCTTCACCCGGAATCGTTCTAATTCCACAGGGTCAGAGACTCTTTCCGCTGGCAGTTATGAATCATACGAAGAAGAGATCCACGACTTTGGTAAAGTTTTGCAACATTGACCCATGGGTCCAATTCATTCCACTCTTGCTATGCTCTTTGCCTATTTTTCAACTGCAAGACAGGTTTTCTGTTTTTTAGGTATTCACGATAGTTCCTCCTTGTGTAACAATATGTAACATGCGTATACGATTTTAATTGTTTCCCTCCTTAAATTTATAAGACAAGGGAGGTCAATAGAAGCTGCGGAAAAAATGAGTTAACCTACGGAATGAGATGAGAACTTGGAGGTTGATGGTCATGTTTGGCAGCAAATTTCATCCATACTGCATCTCTGAAATTTCATGCAGCGCTTCTCCCGTCATTATATCTACGAAATATACACCAGAAGTCGGCTTCACGTCTGTCAAGACAATTCAAGAACAGAGAAACAACTATTGAACAGATATGTTGTGTACTGTGAGGTGAGGAGCCTGTCTTAAACTACGACCAGGAGTTATGAACTGCCTTCACAGATTCTGGTTTTATCGCATCCTCAAACATTCGACTTGGGTTAATAGTCAATCAACAATCTAACTTCAGATAATCCTCCGAAGTGTATGGAAGCATATGAGCTTGATTCTGGATCGCCAGGTAGGTCTTTGCTTATCTGCTTTCTTGTGTCCGATTCATTTCTTTATCTTTCTCTCTCATGATCAGTGCCTGGGCTTCCTTATAAAAGAATGATGCACAGGGTTTATGTGTCAGGTGGTGACAGGGTCTATTGCACGCACTTCGAACCGCCAATCCCGATGCCCAACGCTCCTCATGCTCATAAGAATGGCTGGGCTTTCAGCTATGTAGAACAAGCAGGGAGGATCACTTTCTGTGTTCGTTGATGTGGTAGGAGAATACTGATGAACCTATAGTGGCTGTTGGCGGCGCTGGCAACTGCATATCACTTCCTCCCTGGAATTTGGTCTTGGATCCATGGATATCTTGAGAACATCCTCGAATGGGCTCGGAAAACTTGTAATATGGGGCTTTCATTGTCCCTCGCAGTTCTCATCGTCTCGTTCATACATCTGGTCTGTTCTCTGGCTTTTTCATTCGGAATCTGTTGAGCACAAGCTGATTGCAATAGTCATAAGTGCAGTAAAGTATCTATTTCCTTCTCCGCAATGGTGAGCCCTCATTCAGAGTCTTTCTCAATTTCTGCGACTCTTCTGCAGACATATCCGATGCCCGCGGCTTGTGGCGACGTGTATTGCAGGGTGAGATAGGATAAAAATACGGCGGAGGACGGACAGACAACAGACGGACAGACAACAGATCGGATGCAGGTATCTTCGAATACTTGTAAGTGGCTACTCTCCCTGCTCAGAAGATATTACTCACCGACATAGCTCCGCACCAGGACGTGACTCCCGTTGATACACCAGAATTATGAGGAATATTTCGGACAAAGTAGAGCATCATCTCTAGCATGAGAGTGCGATTCTGCCAGAACCGGCGCTCTGTTTGCACGGTTTGGAGCCATTCAGGTGAGAGTTCGTCTTGATAGTCTCCCAAATACTGGTCAATAACCACAGTAGGACTGTGCCAGTAGTACATCAAAAAGCCAGTGGTTGGAGGGATACAAACACGGAGTGTCAGCGTGAATTTGTTACGGTCCTGAAGGTCTCCTTCGACAAGCCCCTGACAAAATAAGATTGGCAACATCCCAGTAAGTCTTATCAAATACCCACCTTCTCGAGTACAACATTTAAGATACACTCAACATCATCTTGCCACAACAGATATTTGAGAGACGAGCCACGTTCGAATGGATTGGCGGTGGGTGCCTTGGTGCACATCTTCTCATTTGCAATCCACTCGTCGATGGTGCTGGGGATGCCAAGCTTCCTGCGATACATCATTTTTTCCTCATAGGTCATATACTTAGTGCGAATGTGAACGAGTGGGTAGAAATTGTTGCCGCTGAGGCTTAACTGGCATCTGGCGGGCATGTCAGACTGGAGTATTGGTCAGTATAGGTGGGGGTATAAAGAAGGGGAGTACAGTCTTACGCCGATATATGTTTTGTGGTCAGCAAAATAATTGGGTCGTGGCAGTGTGGTGCTATTTGGGCCTTGAATACAGAAGTATTATATATCTACACTTGAGTCATATTATATGCTCGAGTCAGATTCAATATTTGGAACATATCGACAAATTTCCCCTCTTTCGGGTCCTGGAAAATGTTGCGAGCTGACATATTCGAACAAGAATTCCAAATTGACCGACCATCATAGGTTCCAAAAATTCAACTTACCTGAGAGACCAGAAGCTCCCGTTCTGAAGGATATGAAATTGAAATTTTCTGAAGGCTCTGTGTATCATTTTTTCTTTCTTTTCCATACTATTTTCCGTGTCTAATCGTTTTACCATTCAAATTCTGTGCAAGTTCATACCACCATGAACAACCTCGTCAAGGTACCACCCGAGGGCGCGTTTGTCCGCCTTTTTGTGAAATGCAACCTTTCCGATTTTACTTACATTTATGCGTAAGTCATGTGATATTATCATGTGCCGATCAACATTATATTCGCGTCGTGTCGTAAGTTCCTTTTTTCGTCATAATCCTCGAAGACGAGGAAGGCGCGAGGTTTCTTTTTTTTGGGCTACTTATAATCTTCGAGGACGGCATAGCAAGATTGGCACCAATCTTCCTGAACATAGCATGGAAGCTCGATGATGGGGATCTCGCGGTTTTCTTTATGGCTTGGTCGATAGGAGACACGACGACACCGTACGTCCGAATTCTCCCCTCTGCTTTTTTCTCTCTCTGAACGCATGACTTTTCACTTTTACAGCCCCATCTCCTGGATCTGGCTTCAGTCAATGATCAGAGAACTTCTTGGAGTACCGAGAATTTCTCAACTCTCGAAGGGCCGATGAAAACGCGACGGCTTTGGTCAGCGTATACCGGGCTCCTGTCAATGATCAAAAATTTCTCAACTCTCGAAGGCGCGATGAAAATGCGACGGCTTGGTCCAGAAGAATTTCTTGGCACCCCAAGAAATTCTATGGCTCTCGAAAGCTCAACGATCTGTGATAATCGGTGAGCTCTTTCTCCTTTCTTTTCTTCCTCTAAAGAAGCCCTCTCATCGTACTTTTTTTTGTGTGCAGCACATCATATTCTACATTCCAAATGGATGTAGGGCCAGTCCAGGTGAATTTATGGGCTGATAATGCGGCTACCATCTCGAGGCTGACTCTTTATTTTTGTAGGCTGGCCATATCATCAATGGGGGGTATTTGATAATGGTCAGGAATACCACATCGATATTGGTCAGTCCCTTGGCATCCAGAAATGTACGTCGCCTGTTGTTCAAATCTGTTTCGCTCATCTGACTTTTTTCTTCAGGTACTCGCAGCCGAACTACAATATACCCGCCACTGTAGAGGAGGCATGGTCCGCCATTCGTGCAGCCAGCCTTGCAGCTCGGGATAATGTCGCGGAAGGCTCGAACTGCCGTAAGCGAGTGACGCAGAATCAAAATGTGGATGCAAGATCGCCTCAAAAAGTTGTGGCACCTTCTCAGCCTGCGATAGGTGTCGAGCGCTCAACACCGACTAATGTGCAGGTAAATCAGGTGGCTGGCCCTTCGAGACCACCTCTTTCCACTCTCCGACATCTCGCCCCGCTTCTAACCCTGAGTCTTTAGCCGATCCTCCACCCTCCAGCGATTAATATGGTTCTTGTGGTTGTAGGCTGCGTCACCTCATCCGAGCAGCCGCCAGCAGCTATATCCTAGTCCGTTTCGAGTGAACGGGAGCGAGAACAACTGCCCGCCTTGGAGCCGAGTCGCCAATCAGGTTCGCAAATGTGTACAGGGCGGGCTCAGCATCGAGCATCGACAAACGGTATATGTTTATTATTGAATCTGACTTTACCTAATGCCAATCAACTGATCTCCACAGTGCCTGGAGTGCAGGAAGAGGCGGCAAGGCAGGTGTGTATCGCCTTCAATGTGTTGCTCAAAGATGGTTCTCAGAAGGTCCGCTGTTCCTAGCTGCCAGGAAGCTATATGCCGAGCCGGTGCCACGTCACAGTCTCGGACGGATGAATACCGAATGCCCATCTTGCGGTGCACTCCATTGGATGGCAGAGAAGAAATCGAGCAGCTCCAAATCTTCGCCTCGATTCAGCATCTGCTGCTCCGATGGAAGAGTCTCTGTACCTCTCCTCCAACCACCACCCGAGCCGCTTCAATCATTGCTTACCTCCATGACCGCCGCGAACAACGCTGCCACCATTGTTGAGAAGGAAGTCGCCCCTCCCCCAGCCAGCTGTTCACATCGCCGGTATGTCTTTCATTTGATGCACTACATTTTGCCTGCTGAGTTTTGATTGCGGGGATGCGCAGCCTGTTGGTGGCAACTCAGTTGACTGCCAAAGCGTGGTACTTTACAAGCCTTTTTTTGCCACTCTGTCCAACTCCCATATCGAGAGACGCATTACCACTCAGACTCTCGATCGTGCAAGTACATTCTCAGCAAGCTTAGGGAGGCTCAGCGACAGGGTGAGGTGGTCGGTCAGAGGTACATCTCAGCAGGGGAGGTTGTTGCACGGATTTTCAAGTTCTCTATGTAACTGTTCTATGTAATTTTTTCTCTGAACATTTCAATATCAAAAAGGTCTAAACTAACAACCCCCGCACTGTGCAAAGCACGGGTTATCCTCTCGTAAATATATAAAGACAGTGAATTGGAATGATTACAAAAGCAAGCTCGACTGGTCGAACTTTCTTACATAATCTGGTCACATGGTTTGCTTTTGCGTTGCAGATATTTCTAATTCTTCATCTGCACCTCCTGTGATCGTATAATTATCTTAATCTATCTTCTACCTTTTTGACTCTCATGTCAAGCCAATTTACGCCACTTTTTCTTTCCTACGATTCGAACATTGGTACGTGCTTTGTCTGCATTTTCGACTTCTCCATACTCATACTGAAAGTGAAATTGAAATATAGCCACATGTCATCGACGCCTCTACTCGACTATCCTAGCGGAATTTGCGTGGTATTCGGAGTCATTGGTGTTGAAACCCGAATCGCTTTTGGTGCATTCGGAAAAGTTACCCGCATTCAAGGCAAGTTCTTCATTCCTATTAACACGATTGATTTAATTCAAACATTGAATAGTTATTCTTATCTTCGTTACATGGTTTCGAGGACGCGCTACTCCAGTTTGTCGGTAATCCATGTATGAAGGATATTCGGGGGTTGTTGGGAGTGAAAGTTGTCTCAACCACCGTGCCAGAACCGAGCTGCTTAATTGTAGCTTCCCATGAACCCACCTTGAGCCTCTATGACTTTCAAAAGATCTGTTCTGTGTTGTGCGCATACAGATTTTTTGAAATTATCTCCCTCCGTGCGGAATGCATTTCAAGAATTCCTATCTCCTCCCCAACAGTTTGTATGTTTTTGCCGGGGCCACCGAGTACAAAGGATGAACTTGAGGTGAGTGTGTGATTCTTCCCATACCTCATTTTTGACAATCATCTAGGCATTCTCCCATTTGCAAAACTGGCCGAAGCTAGTGACACAATTTCACAAATTAGTTCAAAATGCGGCTGATGGTAGTTCCCAGTTTCGCACATTTCCCAATCCTATGCTTTCCTTAATACATATGGCTGCCAAGAACAATGCGTCAACAAAATATCTTGCCATTGAAGAAAACTTTCTTTTGGCCGCTATTCACGTGGCTGCCATGAAAAACATTCCGTTCGCTGAAGGAACCCTACCAGATCTCCCTGCAGATATGCCCTCTGCACCACCTGGGTGTGTTCTTTTCTTCTTCCTTGATCTCAATACATGCTGACTGGAGTATATAGTGGTTTCAAAGATCAAGAATCTTACGAGCAGTTTGAAATTTCGTATAAAGCATTCATCCAGAAATGTCAAACAGGAGGGTGCCCTTCCTCACCTGCCCATGTCTCCTCTCGCTCGCCATTCCAGCTCAGCGCCATGATATCACCTCTCTATCTTTTGATGACACGCCGATTGTCCACGAAATCCTTTCATCGCAGAACCATCATCGATATCTCTGCCAGGCTGGGTCCTCATAAACCACCTCGTGTCTTGGCTGTTGAAAATCTTATTTGGGGTGCCGTTTTTCGTCTTGCTGAGGGTCGCATATCTGTTTATACCGTGCTACGAGACTTGGCCAATTCCTTGTCTTCTTCCGATATTGACACAGCATTGAATTGTGATAGCAATAAACAGTGGTTCGTCCCTAGCCCACGTATGTTTCTTGTTAAAAGTTCATCGTTCACCTAACAATATACAATATCCCTAGGAATGCCATATATCCCTACTGTACCTTTTCGACGGCTGATCAGTCCATCGACTTTTATTGGTCCATCCCAACCACCTACTGATACCATTCTATCTTTGCTTCCACCTCACATAGATACGACGGGAATTATGGCATTATCTCTTCCCAATTCTAGTGCCTCTAATACTCAGCAGCAACGGCTGCTACTTCCACCACCCTCTGTGACATTGCCCATCCAACATTTCTTGGAACCTTTTACCACTCCATCATCATCTCTGAACCCATCAGCTGCAAATTTTGAAGGGCAAGCAGATCTCAGAGTAGCCTCTCCTATTGATGAAGACACGAATTTCCCGATGGACGAAGACAGACATTCCCCGGTGGATGAAGACACACATTTCCCGATGGATGAAGACAGGCATTCTTTCGCAAATGAACTAGTAAATACCCTCAACACGGCTTTTAACAGTGCATCTCCACACACTATCAATCCTCTGGCTCTTCACGACTTTCCCAGCGACTCCGGCCTTAACAATCCTGCAACACAGAGTGAGTCCTGCTTCAAAGAAAGTACTCTGATGGGCCTGATATTCCGCAAAATCTAGATGATGGCCAATGGGATGATGATGGTTCAGACGAAAGCCCCAATTGCAGGAACCCACGAGGTGCGTTGCTTGATTATATGGAAATTTATCGTTGTGATTTGTGACTTCATGTATATATTATATTAGACAGCCCCATACCTTCGGAGACTTCTAGCGATGAGGTATCTAAGACGCCCATCCGGACTAGATCACGCTCATCTTCATCACCATCACTGTCCTCTGATGACGTCGACTTGAAAGAAAATCATCCTTCAGGTGCCAGAAACCCCTTGTCAGGTTCATCGAGGAAAGTATTCCCGCCGATTCCGGGACCAACCAGGGGTAACGCTTCTTCAAATAAGCGTAATCGTCCACCCTCTCCAAGGGGGCTGGGATCTAAAGAAAACCCTATCGATGTAGAGAAAGTCGGTTCGTTATTTGAGCCAATAGTCATCAGGGAATACGTATGGGAAGGTATCCTTCAATTTGCTTATGCTGACAATATCTTGTAGGTAAAAGAGGAAGATATATCTCTTCCTCTTAAGGCGAACCCTCCGATCAAAGGAAATAGATCCTATACTTTTTTCGACGTAACGGGTGAACCCAAGTCATTCACTCCTAGTTTCCATGTTAAGTTACACCAAAGTTCAAGGTCTCCTGTTATTAAATTTTTTTGTCAGTTCCAAGTTTATCATGACCGGTTTGGTCAATTCTTTGATCGTGTTGAAGAGTTCTATGATGATGGTCAACCCCTTCACATCGCACGGCCAGGGGATTCCATTATCAAGTCATTCACTTACGAAGCATGGAAGGCACTAACACCTGTCCAAATGCAACAGGAATTGAGAAAAAAAAATGTTATTGTCACGGGATGGCCTCTCAAGGAAAAAATATCTTTCAATGAGGATGGTCTGAGAAAGGTCGCCGGTACACAATCACGGCAAATTTCTATCAATGGTAACATAGATATCGCCAATTTTCTGCGCTGAACTCACTCCATTTTTATTTTCCAGACTATTCTATCAAGCCTTCTGGCAATGGTTGTGGTCCAACGGTCACGAGTGGTCGTGTGCGAGATATGTGGGACAATCGCCATCCATCTGGGAAAATCCTGAACGCCTTAGATCTTCCATTATACGACGGTAACACAGAGCCCACTGAATATGCCAGTGACCTTCATGCATGGGATGTGACTCGTGGCCATCATCATATCGACCCAGCATCTTCGTATCCGACTGAACATATGCGGTGGGCTCTCCTGGGTCATGAGAATGCCATAACCTTTCTCCATATTGATTGTGAAGGTTTGGACACTGATGTTCTCGTGGTTGATGGTGGAAAGCTGTGGGCGTTCCTTCATACCCGTCGTGGTAATCCTTTGTCTTCCATCAACTTTTTCCTGAAGGATAGCTTTCGCCTTGATGAAGTCCTGCACTCATCTGAATATGATTTTGAGGCTGTGGCTCTGCGACCTGGTGATAAACTGTCAGTTCATATCATTATATCCTTGAAATCTATGGCTAAATATCTTGGTAAAGCTTTATGATGCCTTGCCAACCTCATTTTGTCGTTGGTTATGCTCACTCGATATGCCTTGGAGGGCACTATTACCTCAGTAACCACATGCAAGAAACACTTCAAGGCCTCATTCATTCCTTCATTTTACACAAATTCCTGACCAACATTTCACACCCCACTCGTGTTTTGTTGCGTCGCATAGTCCTCTTTTATCACATGGGGTTGATTGAAAACGAGATTCCTGAATCTGGTATGCTTTCTATCTCCCATTGGTCTACCGCTCATCAGTCTCTTCCCATAGACCCTGCTGCATCTCATTTGCCAAACGTCTACAATATCGATGGTTTAATGAATTTACTTTCAGCTTGTGTGCTTGTTATCTTGGGGAATGTTCTTGATTTCAGGACTTATCGCGCACCGACTCAAGATGAATACACAAAAGCGGACAAGAATCAACAAATTCTGATCGACCACGAAATCAACACAATTCCTATTAATGAACGACTTGCCATTTGCTATGCGCGCGGAGTTGCCTTGCATCTCATCAACTGGATTCGCCACTGCTCTGTCATCACAGGTCCTGGAGGTGATACTATCAGGGACCTACCATCCCGCTTTTTCGTCCAGATCGCCCAAACCTTGATCAAGTACAAAGAAGGTGCAAATGCTTCAAAGCTTGATATACAGGCAAATTGCACGTTGGAGATGCTTACGAAGCAGATTAACAATGTTATAGCCATTGATCCTCAAATCTCTTCTTTGTGGCCGCAACGACATTCTTTACCTTCTGATTCACTAGCACTTGCGAACCAAGATGAATATTCTGTTCAGTGGCTCCCTGATGCCCAACGCAAGTGGTCAAGCCCCCCACATGGTATGATTTATCCTTGAATACATCGTGTTAACTCACAATCTGTCTTCAGATTTCTATGATGGGATTACTGGGTTAGATGAACGGTACTTCAATGCTCAACAAAATCGTCAACTTTTGGAATCATCGCTGGTTATCCCCCAATTGAAGATAAACTCCTCTGCAACTCGACCGTCTTCCAAGCGCGCAAAATTGGGCTGATCTGTTCTTTCTATTATACTCCCCCTACATTACTCATCATTCCTTTTTTGCCTATAATTTTTTTTTTCCAATGCTAATATTTTGATGAAGAACGTTAATAATGATCGGGGTCATAGAGTGTTGATGGTGCTAATAATCTATGAATGCTGCCTAATTAAAAATATAAGACCAGCAGGATGTGTGACGTTGTTACTGTCTCCTCTCTTCGTGGATGGCCCATGTTTCTCGTCAGTACGCCTTTATCGATATGAAGAGTATCCAGAGGATCAGGTCCCAGAAGTAGACGACATGCCAGTGGGAACATTCGCTGACAAGGTCATTCCAACGAGCAAGCAAAGAGCAAATTGAAGCATGAATGGCCTTTCAAACTCTGAATCCCGACTCCAACAACTTAAATCTACTTCCAACAATGTCGACGACCGTCTTTCCGGTCTATACATCTTACCCAAATTTGTTGCCGTTCTCAAACCGACTCAGGACCCTGTGGGAGTATCCAACACCCAAGCAAGACAAAAACTTCTGCAAGCCGTTCCCTTCCCAGGTTAGATTTTATCAACTCCGGGGAGCGTTATGTATGGGTATTAATGTGAGTGCCTTTTTTCTTCTTCTAACTACCTACCAGGAGCGGGTACTTGGCGGGTACCACCGCATCCCCATTGACGGCAAAGACCACGTTCGAAGATTCAACGCTTATTTCAAGAAAGGTGGCTTACACCTGTCGATATCATTGAACCTCGAGTTGGAGTGCAAGGCTTTCTAGCCTTGTACAAATTTTTATTTTTATATTTTCCGCTACGATGCCTGAAACTCAGAGCCCATAATACCGCACCATTTCGCGGCTTGTGACCCATTCGCGTCTATACACATTATGGTCCCACTACTTCTATTCGTGGCCGGGTTGATCGTCGGGTGACTGTTGTGTCGCCAACACAAAAGGGCTCGACTTCAAGGCACGTTTCGTTTTTATTTTATGAGGGAAGAAAATCGCTCTCAGCGACGTGAAGACAGGCAACGCTCGACCCGTTCTGGCCATCCCTTGCCTTGTCAGTCGGACAGGTCGCAATTTTTCTTCGTATTCCTGGTCGATACCGTCTGATTTCATCGAAGGTCGTCATTAATCTCAGCAGGACACACCTTCTAACAGCCATTGGCATTGAAAACCTCTCCACTGAAGCGGAGGCGGAAACGGTTGAAGGCCTAGTGTTACCTCAAGACCCATTCGCTGAAAACAACGAACCAACTTCTCTTCAGATCGAGGGATCACAGATCGCGCCGGTCTTGGCAGATGCATTTCCAATTGAAGTCGAATCGGTTAAGCACCAACTGTGGAGGCTGAGAATGTCGAACCTGTGGTACCAGAGGATGCTCTTGTCGAAGATGCCCAACACGAGGAATCAACACTCCTTCATGAACGAAATACTCCCTTCGTGCATCATGGACAAGGACAACCTCAACGACTTCACCTTCGCGAAGCTCTCAGACTTGAAGCTTCCAGTGACACTCCGGATTTTAGAAACCTCTCCAGATATCGCGCAAACATGACCCTCACAGGCCACCTCGCAACTTGAAGGGATTCGAAAGCCCAGATCATTCACAGAACTTCCAGAGAAAGCGGAGCTGTGATTCCATGGCGTCCAATCTTCGTGAGTCCCACCAGCTCATGGTTTGCATTTGGAAATAACCTCCTGGCTTAAAGCACTCTTTCAGACCTCTATGTTATGTGCCAGCTGATTGCGGATAACAAACCTCATACAATACCACTTCGGACGTCCTTCAAGGCCTTCAAAAATGCGTGTGCGTGAGTGTATGTGCTCTTGAATGGTTGCTTCCACTGCTGAGAACGCCTGGATATGGTTATGTGGGAGGCTAGATGTTTAGGCTATTTGGAAAGAAGTGGTTCTTGATGATTTCAGAGGTTCCGGTGGAGGAGAGAACTTATTAGGGCATATTTTTTTTGTCAGGACTCTGCGACGCGGAAAGAATCGACTACTACTCGGCCTTTTTTTGTCGGGACTCTGCGACGCGGAAAGAATCGACTACTACTTTGGCCAAGTGTTGAGGCCGATGGTTCTGTCAAGACATCGACCCCGAGCAAGATGGCAACTCAGGATGAGATGGGACGGCTGGAAAAGGTTTACTCACTCACAGCTTCAGTTATTGACTAAATTCAACAAACCCAACAAAG
>Ga0307509_10004305_pt1 | contig 20681 bp, 19 predicted proteins | sample 10_EM_MG_FD_202245 | JGI IMG/M metagenome (GOLD analysis project Ga0307509, IMG submission 202245) | Populus trichocarpa ectomycorrhiza microbial communities from riparian zone in the Pacific Northwest, United States - 10_EM | ecosystem: Host-associated > Plants > Roots > Unclassified | place... | reverse complement strand
GCCTCCGGCGTGGCACCCTCCGGCGTGGCACCCTCCGGCGTGGCGGCCTCTGGTGTGGTGGCCTCCGGCGTGGTGGCCGCCTCCTCGGGAGAGTCGGCCTTCGTCTCGGGAGAACTCGCCGGTGCGGGAGTTTCGAAAACGGACGGGAACGTGCTGGGGTCAGCGAAAGTGGTCAAGAGAACCTCTCTACGGGGGCGCATGCTCGCGAATGGCCCGCCGCGGCTACTGAGAGCCGTCCGCTGTACTGCCCGCAAGAACGCCCGTGGCGTGCTCCGTGAAGGCACGCCGCGTGAACAACTGTCATAAGTGTACGGCTCAACGTTTGGCACGCCGACCGCATTCCGCACCCGTAGTGGGCAGGCTCACCCCCCGGCGCAAACCTGGCAAGGATAGGCCGCACCGGGTAGCTGGGACAACTCAGCCGAAGAGCTTCGAAATCATGTCGGTGAACGCGCTACCGGCGGTGAGCATGAACACGACGCTCACCGCTACCAGGAAACCCAGCACCACCAGCATGGCGATCGCCACCTTGAGGTTGCTGCGGCGCCGGTCGACGATCTCGTCACGCCAGCCCTGGGCCAGGATGTGCCCGGTCAGCGAGCCGGAGGTCTCCACCGGATTGGTCGACACCGGCATCGTGGTGTCGATCGACGGGTAGTCATCGGCGCCATAGACGGTGCCGCCCAGACCCGTGCCACCCAGACCCGTGCCACCCAGACCAGTGCCACCCAGACCCGTGCCACCCAGACCCGTGCCACCCAGACCACGCTGTTGCGGCACGGCTGCAGTGGCCGCCGGGTCGAACTCCGGCGGGTAGGCGGGCGGGCGACCGACCTGGGTGGCCGGCATCGAAGTCGCGCCGAACGGCTGGGTCGCCGCAGCCGGTCCGCCGACCCCGAACGGGTTCGGCGGCGGGCTCGCCGCCGGGTGGGTGGGGGTCGAGGGCGGCATCGTGTACGCCGGAAAGCCGCTCCCGCCCTGCCCGCTCCCGCCCTGCCCAGTCCCGCCCTGCCCAGCGCCGCCCTGCTCAGCGCTGGCCGATCCGCTCGCACCCGGCCCGCCGAAGTTCGGTCCGCCCACCGCTCGGCTGCCACTGCCCGGGCTCGCTCCACCAGCGCTGCCCGCGTTAGCTCCGCCGTAGCTGCCAGCGCTCGTGCCGCCGTAGCTGCCAGCGCTCGCGCCGCCGTAGCTGCCAGCGCTCGTGCCGCCGTAGCTGCCAGCGCTCGCGCCGCCGTGGCTAGGCCCGCCGGCCGGCTGTCCACCACTGCCTGGGCCGCCCGCGTTCGCTCCGCCGGGCGCCCATCCGCCGACGGCGGGTCCACCCACGCTCGGACCACCCACGCTCGGTCCGCTCGCGCTTGGTCCAGCGACGCTCGGTCCACTCGTGTCCGGTATGCCCTTGCTCGGCCTGCCGAACGCCCATCCTCCGGCGTCCGGGCCGTCGGCGGCCGGTCGAGTGCTGCCCGAAATGCTGGGCGGCGGCGGGAAGACCGGCTGCGGCGGGCCGGGCACCGGGCTCGGACCCGGGCCGGGCGGCACCGGGCTCGGGCCAGGACCAGGCGGCACCGGCGACGGCCCGGGGCCGGGCGGAACCGGCGACGGGCCAGGACCGGGCGGCACCGGGCTCGGCGCCGGCGACGGCCCTGGCGTCGGGAACGGACCCGGCGGCGGACCAGGGAAGGGCCCGGGCTGCGGCGACGGGAACGGCGCCGGCGGCTCGAACGGCTTGGTCGGATCGGGCGCCGGCGGCTGGGGCCGGCCCGGCGGCGGGCCGGGCACCGGACGCGGCGGCTCCGGCTGCGGAAGCGGCTCCGGCCTGGTCGGCGCGGGCTCCGGCTCGCCGGGCTTGGGCTCGCCGGGTTTGGGGTCGCCGGGCTTCGAGGGCTCGGTCGGCTCGGGGTCGCCGGGGCTAGGGTCGCCGGGCTCGGGGCGGCCCGGGTCGGGCTCGGTGGGCTGCGGGTCGCCGGGCTGCGGGTCGCCGGGCTGCGGCTCGTCGGGCTCGCTCACCGCCGGGCCGGGCTTTACCGCGGCCGAGCCGATCGAGGTCGAGGAGACGACCGGTTTGTCGGCCGCCGGTGAGTCGGCCGGTCGGGCGCCGTAGACGCCGCTCGGCCACGTGCCGGCCCGGACCGCGCCGGGGTCGGGATTGATCGAGCCGGGCACGGCGGCCCGGGCGGCGCCGGCGCCCGGCTTGACCGGAATCTCCCGGGACGAGCCGTCGACCAGTTCAGGAATCAGGCCCCCACCCCTCGGAGTGACCGGACTCGCCGCACCGGCGTCCCGGGCCGAGCTCACGGGGCGCGCGGCACCGGCCGGGCTGACCGGCCTCGCCGATCCGGTCACGCGGCCGGGCCCGGAGACGGGCGCCGAGGCGCCGACCGAGCCGGGTGTGTGGCCGGGGCCGGAGACGGGCACGGAGGCGCTGATCGAGCCAGGGACGCGAGCGGAGCCGGAGATCGGGACCGAGGCGCTGGCCGAGCCGGGGCCGGAGACGGGCACGGAGGCGCTGACTGACCCGGGGACGCGAGCCGAGCCGGAGACCGGCACCGAGGCGCTGGCCGAGCCGGGTGTGCGACCGGAGCCGGTGCCCGGAACCGAGGCGCGCCCGCTGGCCCCGCTCACCGGGGCGTTGCCCGGGCGGTCGGCCCACAGCGCGCCGGGTGCGGGTGGCGGCGGCGGAGCATACGCCTCCTGGTCGTCACCGGCCGGCCTGGCGCCGTCGTCGTCCGGTGTCGCCTGCCGCTCGTCCATGTACCCTCCCGACCGCGCGCCGACGGTCCGGGACGTCGGGCGCTGCCTTAACCGTGCCATATCCGTGCGCGTCAGCGCACCCGGCACCAACCCGGCCACTCGCTTAGCCGGTGCGTTACCACCGGAAAGGCGATCTTTTACCGCCCTCGCGGACGATAGCCGGGCGGATCAACCCGCCGTTGCCGACGCGGACTGGCTGGCGTGCTCGGTCGCGGTCGTCGAGCTGGTCGACACGGTCGCCGGCTCGGCGGCGGTGGACGACGCGCTGGTCGGCTGGGCCGCGCTCGTGGTGGTGGGATCGCTGGCCGGCGCGGCGGCGGTCGTCGCCGAGGTGGTGGGCGTGGTCGTAGCCGGCGTGGTGGTCGGAGCCGTGGTGGGGGACGTGGTGGGCGCGGTTGTCGGGGCCGTGGTGGGTGCCGTGGTCGGGGCCGTGGTGGGCGCGGTTGTCGGGGCCGTGGTGGGCGCCGTGGTCGGGGCCGTGGTGGGCGTGGTCGTCGGCGGGGTGGTCGGCTTCGTGGTCGCCGGGGTGGTCGGCGGCGTGGTGGTCGGGCTCGTGGTCGGGTTGTTGTCCGGCGTCGACGGATCCGGATCGGGCGAGCCGAGTGTCGGGCCCTCGGTGACGCCCGGGACCGAGCCGAACACCCGGGTGGCCTGGAACAGCTGCGACCAGCGAACCGGGGTGAGCCGCACGTTGAGGCCGGTGCGCGGGGCCTCGACCATCATGCCGTTGCCGGCGTACATCGCGACGTGGTGGATGCCGCGCCAGCTGTTGGAGTAGCTGAAGAAGAGCAGGTCGCCGGGGAGCAGCGAGTAGCGGTCGACCACCTTGAGGTGGGTCTGCCAATACTGGTCGCGGGAGACCCGCTCGAGCGGGAAGCCGACCGAGTGGTACGCCGCGTACATCAGGCCGGAGCAGTCGTACTCGTTCGGGCCCTCCTCGGACCAGACGTACGGGTCGCCTCGCTGGGCCAGCGCGAACGTGAGGGCCTGTAGCGCGCGCGGGTCGGCGCCGCGGCCGGCCTCGGCGCCCGCCAGATACTGCTGGCCGAGCGCGTTGTCGGTCGCGGTCTCGCTGGCCTCGGCCGCGGTCAGCTCGGCGAGGTGCTTGTTCTCGTAGGCCGACTGCGCGGCCTCCTTCGTGTGCAGCCGGGTGTTGAGCGTGGCGGATTTCTTGGTCAGGTCGTCGACCTTCTGCTTGGCCAACGTGTCCGCATCCAGGGTGAGTTGGACGGCGGTTTCCGCGTTGGTCAGCTGCTGGACGGCGGCGACCTGCGAGGTGTCGACGTCGCCGCGCTGCAGGCGGGCGAAATTGTCGAGGTCGGCCAGCCCCGGGTCGTAGGCGCCGGGCGGCATGGCGGCGGCCTCGATCATCGAGCGGGCGGCGGCGGCCGCGGCGTCGGAGCGGGCCTGCTGCATCTGGTCGACGGACTTGTCGTACTGCTGCTCGGCGGTCGACTGCTGGGTCGTGGCCAGCGTGCGGTCGGCGTTGAGCTCGATCAGCTGGTCGCCCATGGTGGCGATCTCTTCGCGGCCCTTTTCGATCTTTTGCAGGACGGGGCTGGACGCGGCGCCGGGAATCGTGTGCAGGGAGACCGGCTGAACGTTGGTCTGGCCGGGCAGCTGGAGGGTGCCGAGCGCCATCGGCCGGGAGCCGGGGTCGGGCACCGCGATCGGAGCGGTCGGCTGGTCCGCGCCGGGGTCGGCGAGAGCGGGCACCGGAGTGAACAGCGCCGCGATGGCGGCCGTCGCGGCAGCCGAATACGCCGCCGGGCGCCACCAGGGGCGCGCCGTACGGGTTCGTCGGTCTGCGTGTCGCGATGTCGCCATTAGCTCCCCGTCCGTGGCCGTGGGTCCGGTTTGCTGATCCACTGCCGCTTCGTGTCCCCCTCATTGCTTACCGCATCGCTCACACGGCTGTCGATTGATCGAAGGTGAAAGAAGGCTGGGAATCAAGAGAACACCGGTCCGACCAGCCCCTCGGGGTTCTGTCGTAGGCAAGACGTAGTCTCATCGCCAGGATCAGGAAAGGGGTCGTACATGGATGCCGGGTTGAAACGCGAGCTCGAGGCGAAGGTCTACGCCGGCGAGCGGCTGACCCGCGCGGATGGCATCGCGTTGTACGAGTCCGACGATCTCGCCTGGCTCGGGCGTCTCGCCCACCACCGGCGCACCGAGTTGAACGGTGATCGGGTGATGTTCAACGTCAACCGGCACCTCAATCTCACCAACGTTTGCTCCGCAAGCTGCGCCTATTGTTCCTTTCAGCGCAAACCGGGTGAAAGGGATGCGTACACCATGCGCATCGACGAGGCGGTGCGCAAGGCCAAGGAGATGGAGGACGAGCAGCTGACCGAGCTGCACATCGTCAACGGCCTGCACCCGACCCTGCCCTGGCGCTATTACCCCAACGTGCTGCGCGAGCTGAAATCGGCGCTGCCCGACGTCAAGCTCAAGTGCTTCACCGCCACCGAGGTCCAGTGGTTCGAGAAGATCAGCGGACTGTCCGCGTCGGAGATTCTCGACGAGCTGATGGCGGCCGGGCTCGAGTCGCTGACCGGCGGCGGCGCCGAGATCTTCGACTGGGAGGTCCGGCAGCACATCGTCGACCACGACTGCCACTGGGAGGATTGGTCGCGCATCCACCGGCTCGCCCACGAGAAGGGGATGAAGACCCCGGCCACCATGCTCTACGGCCACATCGAGGAGCCGCGGCACCGGGTCGACCACGTGCTGCGCCTGCGCGAGCTGCAGGACGAGACCGGCGGCTTCGCCGTCTTCATCCCGCTTCGCTACCAGCACGACTTCGTCGACTCGCAGGACGGCAAGGTCCGTAACCGTCTTCAGTCGCGGACCACGATGGCCGCGCCGGCCGAGTCGCTGAAGACGTTCGCGGTCTCCCGCCTGCTGTTCGACAACGTTCCCCATGTGAAGTGCTTCTGGGTCATGCACGGGCTCTCGGTGGCGCAGCTCTCGCTCAACTTCGGCGCCGACGATCTCGACGGCTCGGTGGTGGAATACAAAATCACGCACGACGCCGACGCGTACGGGACGCCGCACACCATGCACCGCGAGGACCTGCTCGACCTCATCTGGGACGCCGGTTTCCAGCCGGTCGAGCGCAACACGCGGTACGAAGTGGTCCGCGAGTACGACAAGGCCCCGAGTCTGGCCGATCGACGGAACGAACCTCAGCAGGTCTGGGCGTAAAAGGACACTTCGGTACGGCGTACCCTCTGTTTGTCATGACCGAGACGAAGAGTGAGCGGCGCCCCCGCCGCGACCCCAGCGGACGCCTGGCCACCATCGGCGATCTGCTGGGTACCGCGCTGGCCGGGCTCGTGATCGGTGCGGTCCTGCTGCTGGCCTTCGAGGGGATCCTGGCGTTGACCCAGGTCACCGATTTCGGCCACACCAGCGGCTGGCTCGCGCTGATCCTCCCGCTGTGGCTGTTCACCGAGGAGTTCCGCGCCGCCGACGAGGCCGGGCCGTACCGTGTCGTGGTGGCCGTGCTGGCCGCCGGTTTCGGGGTGGCCGCCGGCCTCAGTCTCGCGAGCCTCGCCGCTCAGGTCTTCCCGGCCCTGGTCAGCGGCCTGCTGGCGGCCGGCGCGTGCACGGTCGTCTATTGCCTGGTTTGGTTCTACGGCCTCCGGTGGCTCGACCACCGCGCGGGTTAGGGGAGAGAAGAATGAGTCCCGCCGTCAAGTACACGCTCGGCCGCCTGGGCCTGTTCGTGCTGATCTTCGTGCTGCTCCTGCCGCTCCCGCTCAACATCCTGGTCAAGGCGATGATCGCCCTGGTCGTCTCGGCGGCCGCCTCCTACTTCCTGCTCGCCGACTGGCGCAACAAAATGGGCGAGCAGCTGGCCAGCGCCGCCTCCCGCCGCACCACCGAGAAGCAGCGCCTGCGCGCGGCCCTGGCCGGTGACGAGGAAGCCGCCGCGGCCGGCGACCGAGCCGCCCGCCCGACCAACGCCTACACTCGCACCGGCGCGGAGGCCGACGCCGACACCTCCGCCGGCGCGGAGGCCGACACCTCCACCGGCGCGGAGGCCGACGCCGACTCGAAGACCCATCGCGCCGGCTGACGACGCGGTCGGAGTTGCAGCGCGGCCAGGTCGCCGTCACGGCGGAGCGGCCCCGTGGCGACGGTGCCGTCGCGCCTCGGCGGCGCCTCCGTCGGTGGGTGGGATAGCGTGCGGGGGACCGCGTCGCAGCGAAGCCGGTGGGAATCCGGCGCTGTCCCGCAACTGTGATGCCTCCTTTGAGGTCCAGCCAGGTCGCCTGGGCGTCGGTCGCGAAGTAGCGCTCTCGGGAAAAGGGCGCCTCGCGGGCGGGCCGGGCGTTCCGGGGTTCCTGTCGGCGAAGCACCACCGCTTGCCCGGCCGACCGGAGGATCTGATGAAACGCGTGCTCACCGCCGTCGTGACGGCGGCCGCCCTGCTCGTGACGGCCGGCTGCGGCGGAGGCGACGACAAGCCGACGACGAGCACCTCGTCGTCGGCATCCGGCGCCGCGTCGTACCCGGTCACCGTCGGCAGCCTCACGCTGGCCGAGCAGCCCGAACGGATCGTCTCGCTCACCCCGACCACCACCGAGATGCTGTTCGCGATCGGGGCCGGCTCGCAGGTGGTGGCCGTCGACGACCAGTCCGACTACCCGGCCGGCGCGCCGAAGACCGACCTGTCCGGCTTCAAGCCGAACGCCGAGGCGATCGCCGCGAAGAACCCCGACCTCGTCGTGCTCTCCGACGACATCGACAAGATCGTGGACCAGCTGGGCAAACTCAAGATCCCCGTCTTGCTGACACCCGCGGCGACCAGCATGGATGACTCGTACCGGGAAATCGGGGAACTTGGCAGCTTGACCGGGCACCAGGCCGAGGCCGAGGCGCTGCACCAGCAGATGACCACCCGAATCGACACCATCGTGAAGGGCGTGCCGGCCCGCGCCAAGCCGCTCAGCTATTACTACGAGCTCGACCCGACGCTCTACTCGGTCACGTCGAAGACCTTCATCGGGTCGATCTTCACGATGGTCGGCATGACCAACGTGGCCGACGCCGCCGACCCGACCGGCGCGAAGGGCGGCTATCCGCAGCTCTCCGCGGAAGCGCTGATCAAGTCCAATCCGGACACGATCTTCCTGGCCGACAGCAAGTGCTGCAAACAGTCGGCGCAAACCGTGGCGGCGCGGGCCGGCTGGAACACGATCACCGCGGTCAAGGCCGGCCAGATCTTTCCGCTCGACGACGACATCGCGTCGCGCTGGGGCCCGCGTACGGTCGATCTGGTCCGGTCCGTCGCCGACGCGGTGGCCAAGGTCCCGGCGTGACCTCCGGCCTGCGCGAAGCGCGGCCGACCCAGCGCGTGGTGCGGCCCGCAGGCCTCCGTCCGGCCTGGTTGGCGGGCGGCCTTCTGGCGGTGCTGGTCGCACTGATCGCGGGCCTCGCCTTCGGCTCGGTCCAGCTGCCTCCGGCGGGCGTCGCGCTGGAGTTGCTCAATCTCATTCCGGGCATACGCCTGCACAGCGGCCTCTCGGATCGTGAGGTGGCGATCCTCCTCGAGCTGCGCCTGCCGCGGGTGGTGCTGGGCCTGCTGGTCGGCGGCATGCTGGCCCTGGCCGGCGCGGCCTACCAGGGTGTCTTCCGCAACCCGCTGGCCGACCCGCACCTGCTCGGCGTGGCCGCGGGCGCCGGTCTCGGGGTGACCGTGGTGATCGCCTTCCGCTCGACCGGCGGCGACGCCACGACCGAGCTGCCGATCGGGGTGCCGATGGCGGCGTTTGCCGGCGCGTTGATCGCGGTGGCGCTCACCTGGCTGCTCGGCGCGGCCGGCGGTCGCGACCGGTCGCCGGCCACCCTGATCCTGGCCGGGGTCGCGGTCTCGTCGTTTCTCGCGGCGGCCCAGACGTACGTGCTGCAGCGCCACGTGGACACGCTGCGTGAGGTGTATTCGTGGCTGCTGGGCCGGCTGTCCACCGCCGGCTGGCACGATGTGTTGCTGGTCCTGCCCTACGCGGCGGTGACCGGCGCGATCGTCCTCAGCCAGCGCCGCGAGCTCGACGTGCTGACCGTCGGCGACGAGGAGGCGACCGGCCTCGGCCTGCACCCGCAGCGCAGCCGCTGCCTGCTGATCATCGCGGCCTCGCTGGGCACCGCGGCGGCGGTCTCGGTCTCCGGCCTGATCGGCTTCGTCGGCATCATCGTCCCGCACACGATGCGCCTGCTGGCGGGCCCGAGTTACCGCTCGATCCTCCCGCTGTCCGTGCTCTTCGGCGGCGCGTTCCTGGCCCTGGCCGACCTGCTGGCCCGCACGGCCGGCGGCCAGGCGGAGATCCCGATCGGCGTGGTGACGGCGTTCTTCGGTGCGCCGTTCTTCGTCGTGGTCCTGCGCACGAGCCGAACGGCCGCGCCATGACCGACATATCCGAAAGGCCAGATAGGAGCCGAGCGCCGGCGATCGTCGTGGCCGGGCTGCGGGTACGGCTGGAGAAGGCGCTCATCGTCGACGGGGTGGATCTCGATGTCCGCGCCGGCGAGTGGGTGACGATCATCGGGCCGAACGGGGCCGGCAAATCGACCGCGCTGCGGGCCATCGGCGGGCTGCTGCCGTTCGAGGGCGGCGTCGAGCTCAACGGCGTCCCCGTCGACAAGCTGCATCGTCGGGAGCGGGCCAAGACCATCGCCACCGTCGCGCAGTCGCCGATCGTGCCGCCGGCCATGCGGGTCTTCGATTACGTGCTGCTCGGGCGTACCCCCTATGTTCCGCCGCTCGGCCGGGAGTCCGCCGCCGACCTTGCCATGGTCGACGAGGTGCTGGGCGAGCTCGACCTCGGGCGGTTCGCCGACCGGCGGCTCGACACGCTCAGCGGGGGCGAGCGCCAGCGGGTCTTCCTGGCGCGTGCCCTCGCCCAGGGCGTCCGCATCCTGCTGCTCGACGAGCCGACCAGCGCGCTCGACATCGGACATCAGCAGGAGGTGCTCGAACTCGTCGACCGGCTGCGGGCCGAGCGCGAGCTGACCGTGCTGGCGACCATGCACGACCTGACGTCGGCGGGGGAGTACGCCGACCGGATCGTGCTGTTCGCCGGCGGGCGGGTGGTAGCGGCCGGCCCGCCGCGCGAGGTGCTGACCGAGGACAACCTGGCGAAGCACTACCGGGTGCGGGTCCGGGTCATCGAGGGAGATCATGGCCCGCTGGTGGTGCCCGTTCGGGGCTGAAACGCGGGCTACTTGAGAGGGGCTGAAACGCGGGCTACTTGAGAGGGGCTGAAACGCGGGCTACTTGAGATACGCGGCCAGCGGGATGCCCTGACTGCGGAGGGCGCCGGCCACCAGACCGGCGATCTGCTGCGCCCCGTACGTCTCGAAGTGGGTGTGGTCGTTGCAGAAGAACGCGCCCAGCGCGCCCGTCGTGTAGTCGCCGTTGTTCGGGCAGAAGTGCAGGCTGTTGTACCGGTTCACGCTCAGTGTCTGCAGGTCGATCACCGGCGAGCCGGTCGCCGACCCGGCCGCGGTGGTCTGCGTGACGAAGCCCCGGTTCTTGACCGCCGTGCTGCCCGAGCAGGTGATCGCGGCGACGGCGGTGAGCAGGACCGGATGCGCGCCGCGGGCCAGTGCCGCCTGCGCCATCGTCGTCATCAGCTGCTGGTATCGGGCGGTGCCGACGTGCCGCGGGCAGTTGGTGTCGCCGTCGTTGATGCCGAACTGCACGAACAGGTAGTCACCGGACTTCATCCCGGTGAGCATTTCCTGCCAGCGCGTCGAGTACGTCGTCGAGCTGAGCACGCACTCCCCGCTCGAGTCCTTGGCGCTGGTCACGTTGCCCTCGTAGAGCCAGGTCTGGATGCTGCGCCCGGCGACGGCCCGGTTGTTGACCGTCACCCCGGTCTTGAACAGCGCCCCGAACTGGCTGCCCCACCCGACCGGGCAGGTGGCGCTCGGATTGGCCATCGTCGAGTCCCCGGCGAGCCACACGGTCGGCCCGGTGGCGGCCACCGCGGTCGCCGGACCGGACGCGGCGCAGGCCGGGCTGGCGGCGGCCGAGGCCCCCACCAGCAACGGAACCAGAAGCACGGTGGCGGCGAGCCAGCGAAACATGATCGTCTCCCCAATAACCGAGCAAGGCCGCGGGGAGACGACATGGACAGTCGTCAATGTATCAGGAAAGCGCTTACCGGGTCGAGGCGACCACCGCGAACATCCCGCCCTGCCGGTCGCTCAGCACCGCGTACCGCCCGATCGACAGATCCGACGGCGGAAACAGCACCTGCCCGCCCAGCGCCACCACGTGCCCCGCCGCCCGATCGCAGTCCTGGACGGCGAAATACACCATCCAATGCGGCGAGATGTCGGCCGGCCACTGCGACGCGCTCATCGGCTGTATCCCGCAGATCGCCGTCTCGTGCAGCTTCGCCACCAGGTACGGCACCTCGCCGATCGCGCTGTGCCGGAACTGCCAGCCGAACACCGCCCCGTAGAAGGCGTGTGCCCCGTCGAGGTCGCGGGTGTTCAGCTCATTCCAGGTCAGCGCCCCCGGCACGTCGAAGATCGCCGCCCCCGGCACCGTCCCCGCCTGCCACACGCTGAACGGCGCCCCGCCCGGGTCGAGGAAGGCCGCCATCCGCCCCTGGTCGTGCACGTCGAACGGCGGCACCAGCACCTTGCCCCCGTTGGCCGCGACCCGCGCGGCGACCCCGTCCGCGTCGTCGGTCGCGAGGTACGTGCTCCAGGCGGTCGGCTGCCCCTGGCCGTAGAGCGGCCCGGCGCCGGCCACCGGCCGCCCGTGGAGCAGGAACGTCGTGTACGACCCGTCGTCCTCGAAGTCCCAGCCGAACAGCGCCGGATAGAAGCGCCGCGCATCCTCGAGATCGGCCGTTCCCAAGTCCACCCAGGTAGGAAAGCCGGGCGTCGAAGCGGTCATCTCGGCATCGTCGCACCGCGTGCCTTTGGTTGGGATTAAGTGTCGATGTTCTAGCTGAACCGGCGACCCTCGTCCCGTCGATAGGCCCATAGAGCCACCCCAGCGAGCCCGACAATCCAGGCGATCAACGACAACACCGACCCCAGATGCAGCGGATAGTCGCCGACCGCCGCCCACATCAGCCGCACCGAGGCGCCGGTCGGCAAGTAGGGCGCGAGGTTTTCGACGAAGCCGGGGGCGCTGCCCGGCGCGGTCATCAGCCCGCCGGCGAACGCGAGCGGGAAGAACAGCACCTGCGCGACCACGACCGCGGCCTTCGGCGGCATCGAGTAGCCGATCGCGAGCCCCATCAGGATGAACGGCACCGCGATCACCGCGGTCGCCCCGGCGGCGGTGAGGAAGGCGAGCGGGGTCACCGTCGCGGCGGTCAGCAACGCGGCGATCACCACGACCGGGAACAGGGAGAACGCCATCAGGGCGAGGCCGGAGATCAGCCGGCCGGCGAAACGCGGGCCGGCGCCGGCGGGAAGCGTCCGCACATAGGGCTCCCACGGTTGCACCCGATCGTCGGCGACGCCCACGCCGTACTGGAAAAGGTTGGTGCTCATCACGGCGAACGTCACCATCGACGCGGTCGCGTAGGTGGCGGCCACCGGATCGTCGCCGACGAACGGGACCACGAAGGCGAGCATCGAGGCGGCCGGCCAGAACGCGCTGCCGATCACCGCGATCGGCGTGCGCGCGGTCTCGATCAGCTGGAAGCGGGCGTGGGTCAGGACGAGAGCAGACATGGTTCCTCCGAACGATCGGTCAGCGTCAGGAACGCCTCTTCCAGCGACGTCGGGCGAACCTCGAGGTCGGTGAAGGGCACGTTGGCCGCGACGAGATCGCGGACCAGCCGATCCGAGTCGGGCGTGAGCAGGTGCCAGCGGTCGCCCTCCCGGTCGGTTGCGCTCAGACCGGGCAAAACCGGCAGCGGTACGGACGAGGTCAGGCTGACCCGGCGCACCCCGACCAGGCCGCGCACCGCGCCGACGGTGTCGTCGGCGAGCACCCGGCCGCCCCCGATGACCACGACCCTCCGGGCCAGCGCCTCCACCTCCTCCAGGTAGTGGCTGGTCAGCACGACCGTGCCGCCCCCGGAGTGGAAGTGCCGGATGCCGTCCCACAGCGACCGGCGGGCCTCGACGTCGAGCCCGGTGGTCGGCTCGTCGAGGAAGACGATCCGCGGCCGGCCGGCGAAGGCCAGCGCCACGGCGACCCGCCGCTTCTCCCCGCCGGACAGGCCACCGGTCTGCCGGCGGACGAGATCGGTCAGGCCGAACTGGGTCAGCACCTGGTCGCGAGGAAGTGGGTCGGGGTAGTGCCGGCGGACGAAATCGACGACCTCGCCGACGCGGAGCGTGGTGGGCAGACCGGTCTCCTGCGGGGTGACCCCGAGGTGCCGCCGGCTGGCCGGCCGGCGCGGATCGCCGCCGAGCAGCTCGACCCGCCCCGAGGTGGCCGACCGCACGCCGGTGAGCAGGCTGAGCAGCGTGCTCTTGCCGGCGCCGTTCGGGCCGAGCAGGCCGACGAGCTCGCCGGGCGCGATGTCGAGCGAGACCTTGTCGAGCGCGAGGGTGTCGCCGTAGCGGCGGCTGACCTCGACGGCGCGGGCGAGCATCACGGCGTCTCCTCCAGGCTGGGCGAGCCTTCAGTCCTTTTATGGGTGGCGGGCGGGGCGGTTGGATGGGAAGGGTTGAGCAGGGCTTGCAAGGTGTCCTGGTACTGCTCGAAGGCGAGCCGGCCGCGGCGGGTGAGCCGGACGAAGGTGGCCGGGGTGCGGCCCTGATGGGTCTTGGTGACCTCGACGTAGCCGGCGTCCTCGAGCTTGCGCAGGTGGACCGAGAGGTTGCCGGCGGTCATCCGCAGCGAGTCCTGCAACCGGGGGAAGGTGACCTTGTCCTCCTCGCGCAGCACGGAGAGGGCGGAGACCACCCGCAGCCGGGCCTGGGCGTGGATCACCGGATCCAGTTCGGCGCCGTCGGTCATCGTCGCTTCAACCAGCCCAGGAGGCCGAAGAGCAGCATGCCGCCGCCTCCGGCGATCGCCACGATCAGCGAGTGCCAGCCCGGGCCGGCCAGGACGCCGGCCATGTTGATCACGCTGGTCCAGGCGCCGAGGATGAAGAGCTGGCGATCGTTCCAGATCACGCCGCCGGCCATGTGCAGCGCGCCGGTCAGCGCGACCAGGCCGCCGGCCCAGAGCAGGCTGAGCTGGTCGTCCGGCATCGCGTTGCCGAACTGGGCGAACAGCAGGGACATGCCGAAGAAGGCGATCCCCCAGGTCAAGCCGTACATCAGGCCCTGACGCGAGGACGGGCCGCGGGTCTGCATGGCCGAGCGGGCGCCGACCGCGCCGGTGACCGCGCCGGCCGCGATGAACGACAGCGAGAGCAGGGTCAACGGCAACCACGCGGGCAGGTCGACGAAGACCCGGCCGTCGGGGCCGAAGCGCAGGAACAGCAGGCCGAAGCCGAGCAGCCACGCGATGCCCCACGGCCAATACATCAACCGAGGGTCGGGGGCGATGTCGCGCACGAGGTTGGCGCGCTCCCGAGCGATCAGAGCGAGCGAGTCGGCCGGGCTGCCGAGCGGCTCGTCGTCATCGATAGGTTCCATGCAAAGAACTTTACAACACAAAGTCAAAGAGGTTTGTGCCATAAAGTTGACTAGTCTTGGGGCATGCTGATCAGGCCCGCCCTCGCCGCCGAGCTCGGCGACGTCCTAGCCTTCTGGCAGACCGCCGCCGAGAACGAGAACCGGCCCGCCGACCGCCCCGCCGCCCTCGCCGCGCTGCATCTGCGCGACCCCGACGCGCTGCTGGTCGCGGTGGACATCGACGAGATCGTCGGCACGGTCATCGCCGGCTGGGACGGCTGGCGGTGCCACCTCTACCGGCTCGCGGTCGCGCCGCACCGGCGCCGCGAGGGGATCGGCCGGCAACTGATCGCGGCCGCCGAGGACCGGTTCCGGGTCTTCGGCGGCACCCGCGCCGACGCGATGGTGCTCGACGACAACGCCGGCGCGCACGGCACGTGGTCCGCCGGCGGCTATCGCCGCCAGCCGGACTGGTCCCGGTGGGTCAAGCCGCTGCCGGAGTGAGGGCTTGCGGGAGAGGTTTCGCGTGTACGACCGACAACCGCGAAACCGCACGAGTGAGCACTACGTAGAGCCGGTTCAGCCCACGGCTCTCGGCATCGACGATGTCGGCCGGCTCATGGACGATCACGTGGTCGTACTCGAGGCCCTTCGCGACCGTCGCCGGCACCACCGTGACGCGGGCCTCGGAGTCGACGTCGTCGGGGGTCGCGTTCTCGATGCCGGCGGCGGCGAGGTGCGCGCGCAGGCGGTCGACCGCGGCGTCGGCGGCGATGACCGCGACCGAGCCCTCGTGCTCGAGCGCGGCGGTGACCTCGACCAGCGTCTCGGCGTCCAGGTGGGCGGCGTCGGCGACCGGGATGATCGACAGGTTGCCGTCGCGGCGCAGCGAGACCGCCTCGGGGACGTTCACGGCCAGGGCCGGGAGGAGGCGGTTGGCCAGGGCGACCACGGCGGCCGGCACCCGGAAGCCGACGGTCAGCGGGACCACCTTGGCCTCCGGTTTGCCCAGGTGGCCGAGGGTGTCGCGCCACTCGGCGGCGGCCCACGGCGCGGTGCCCTGGGCGAGGTCGCCGAGCAGGGTGATCGAGCCGTGCTCGCTGCGCCGGGCGATCGCGCGGGCCTGCATGGGGGAGAGGTCCTGAGCCTCGTCGACCACCACGTGCCCGAAGCTGGTCTCCCGTTCCATCAGCCCGGCCGCTTCATCGATGAGCAGCAGATCGGCCGTACTAAATTTTGCGGATTTTGCGGTTTTAGGGGGTTTGACCCAGCGGATGGCCTCCTGCTCGTCATCGCTCAGCGCCTCGCCCGACTTTTCCGGATTTACCAGGACTTCTACGACGAGCGCCTCGGGAGTGACGGCCGGCCAGGCCTGGTCGAGAAACTCGGTTACCGGGGCGACCTTGCTCATCTTCCGCAGCCAGGTCTCGCCCGGCGAGTTCCCGGTTCGATACTCCGACTGCCGTTGCAGCAGGCCGACCACCCGGGCCCGCACCCGCTCCCGCCCCACCGAGTAGGGCAGCCCGTCCCGCCGGGCCTCGTCGACGATCCGGCGCAGCGGCTCCGGGTCGATCCGCCAGCGGTACGACCCGTCCGACACCATGATCGGCTCGGTCGGCTTGGCCAGCCGCGACCAGAGCACCCGGCGCAGCACCTCGGCCATCCGCACGTCGTGCTTGACCAGGGTCGCCGCCTCGGTGTCGACCGCGCGCACCGGCTGCCGCGAGATCAGGCCGTCCACCGTGGCCTGCCGCACCTCGACCTCGCCGAGGGCGGGCAGGACCGCCGAGATGTACGAGAGGAACGCCGTGTTCGGCCCGACGATCAGCACGCCCGAGCGGCGCAGCCGCTCCCGGTGCAGGTAGAGCAGGTAGGCGGCCCGGTGCAGGCCGACCGCGGTCTTGCCGGTGCCGGGCGCGCCCTGCACGCAGATCGAGTCGGCCAGCTCGGCCCGGACCAGCTCGTCCTGCTCGGGCTGGATGGTCGCCACGATGTCGCGCATCGGCCCGACGCGCGGCCGCTCGATCTCGGCGGTCAGGATGCGGCTGTTGGTGCCCAGCTCCTCACCCCGGTCCAGGTGCTCGTCCTCGAAGCTGGTCAGCTGCCCTTTGACGAACCCGAACCGGCGCCGGGTCGCGACCCCCTGCGGGTCGCGGACGCTGGCCCGGTAGAACGAGCGGGAGAGCGGCGCCCGCCAGTCGAGCACCATCGGCTCGCCGGCGTCGTCGGTGACGTGCCGTCGCCCGACGTAGTAGTTCGCCTCCTCGATGTCGAGCCGGCCGAAGAACAGCGGCGTCGTGGGGTCGTCGGCGAGCTCGGCCACCCGGCGGGAGAGGGTCCGGCCGAGCGCCTCGGCGCCGTACGGGTCCCCGGCCACTTCGGCGCCGGCGGAGAAGAGGGCCTCGGCACGTCCCCGCATCCGGGCCAGCGCGGCCCGCGACTCGGTGAGATGACGGCGTTCGGCGGAGAGTTCGGTGTCCAGGTCAAACGTCGACACGGTCCATCCTCAGGACTGGCTTGCGGGCTGCTCGCGTACCCGAGACCGACACCGGCCTGCGGCGCGGAGGACGTCCGCTGCGGTGCATGCTCACCACGGCCGTCAAGCGGCCCTCAACCCTACGCCCGCCCCACCCGCCGTCCACCGATTTTTACGCAGGTGGTCGACCTCGACGAACTCCGGGCAGGATGTGCTCGCCCGGTACGTCTCCGCGCTCGGTGGCACGCTCAAGCTCATTGCCGACTTCGGAGACGAGCAACTCAAGGTCGCATAGCCGCCCCCGGCAGCCATCCTCCGGGCTAGTTGAAGAATGGGGGCATGGCTGACGGGCGTACCGAGAGCGACGGAATGCGGATTGCTGACCCGCGGGTCATGCGGGCCCTGGCGCATCCCGCGCGCATCGAGATCGTCGAGTACCTGAACGACACCGGGGCGGCGGTGAGCGCCACCGAGGTGGCCGGGATGGTCGGGCTGTCGCCCAGCGCGACCAGTTACCACCTGCGCGAGCTGGCCAAGTTCGGCCTGGTCGAGCAGGCGCCCAGTCGCGGCGACGGGCGGGAACGCCTCTGGCGCGGCAAGTCCCACTCGCTGCGTATCGACCCCGACCTGGGCGAGTCCGGCGCGCAGGCGGCCAGCGAGGCGCTCGTCGACCTCTACCTGCAGCGGGATCGCGCGCGGGCGCTGGCCTGGCTGTCCCGCCAGGCCGAGGAGCCGCCGGAGTGGCGTGAGGTCACGGCGATCATGGGCCAGCGCCTGCTGGTCACCGTGGACGAGATGAAGGAGATCAACGAGAAGGTGCGTGCGCTGGTCGAGCAGTACCAGGTGCGGAAGCGGCAGGCGGATCCGCCGGCTGGCGCGCGGCGGATGACGGTCAGCTACTCGGCGATCCCCGACGTGTAACTGGGGCTTGCGCAACCCAGATGTGAAGGAATACTTTCGAAGTATGTCCTTCGCATCTGGCGATTCCCATTGGGCGGACGTCTACCTCGTCGCCGGCAGCCGCGGCGTCTCGGTCTGCGGCGACTTCCTCGCGGCCACCACCCTCGCTCTCGTCCTGCAGCAGACCGGCCACGGCGGCCTCGCGGTCTCCGGCCTGCTGATCGCGGCGAGCCTCCCGCTGGCCCTGCTGGCGCCGATCGCCGGCCGGATCGCCGACCGCGCGGACAGCCGGACCGTGCTCGTCCTGGCCGGCCTCGCGCAGTGCCTGATCTGCGCGGTCCTCGCCTTCGTGAGCAACCCGATCGCGATCATCGGGCTGGTCGCGCTGCTCGCCTGCGGCCTGGCGATCACCCAGCCGACCCTGTCCGCGCTGATCCCGCGGATGGTCCGCCCCGAGGACCTGGCGAAGGCGAGCGGCCTCACCCAGACCGCCGGCATCATCGGCGCGCTGATCGCCCCGGCGCTGGCCGGCATCCTGGTCGGCCAGACCGGCAGTCGCCTCCCGCTGCTGCTCGACGCGATGAGCTACCTGGCCCTGGTGGTGGCCGGCTTCGCGGTCCGCACCCGCCGCCATCCGGTCAAAACCGACAAACACCAAGACCACGTTCCGTTCCGCGTACGGGATGATCGGGTCCTCACCGTCATGATCGGTTCGTTGGCCGCGGTCGTCGCCGGCGTCAACGCGATCAACGTCTTCGAGGTCTTCTTCATCCGGGACACGCTGCACGCGTCGACCACGGTCTACGGCATCGTCAGCGCCTCCTGGGCGGCCGGCATGCTCCTCGGCAGCGTCGCCTTCGGCCGCTTCCCCCAGCGGAAGATCACCGTCCCCGCCCTGCTGGCCCTGGTCGCCGGCTCCTGCGCCCCGATCCTGGTGGGCGCCACCGTCGGCGGCGCCGGCTGGCTGATCCCGCTCTGGCTGCTCGGCGGCATCTGCAACGGCGGCATCAACGTCTTCATCTTCGTGATCGTCGCCGACCGGGCCCCGTCCGCCGCCCATGGCCGGGCCTTCGCCGTGATGACCGCCGCCGTCCAGACCGCGTCCCTGCTCGGCCTGATGGTGGCCGGCCCCCTGGTCGACCACTTCGACCCCCGCCTGCTGGTCGCGGCGGCCGGCGCCCTGGGTCTCGCGACGGCGCTGGCCGCCATCCCCATCGTGACCCGAGCCGACGCGGCGTCCGCCGACAGCGCCGTACCGCAGACCGAGCCAGCTACGCCGGTAGCAGCGCAGCGATGATCGTCGGCGGTGCTGAAGACTTTCGCGGCAGTCTTTGGCAAGCCGCGCGGTGCGATGTGAGCCACCCGGATGAACTCCAGGCGCCGGTAGCCGTTGACGAGGGGATAGCGTCGAGACCATGAGCGACGTCGCCGACCGGCCCCGGGTAGGGCACATCCAGTTTCTCAACTGCCTGCCGATTTATTGGGGGCTGATGCGCTCCGGCGCGCTGCTCGACGTCGATCTGCACAAGGACACCCCGGACAAGCTGAGCCAGGACCTGGTCGACGGCAAGCTCGACATCGGCCCGATCACCTTGGTCGAGTACCTGCGGCACACCGACGAGCTGCTCCTGCTGCCGAACCTCGCGGTCGGCAGCGACGGCCCGGTCCTCTCGGTCAACCTGATCTCCACCCGGCCGCTGGCCGAGCTCGACGGGCGGCCGGTGGCGCTCGGCTCGACCTCGCGCACCGGGGTGATGCTGGCCCAGATGCTGCTCGCCGAGGAGTACGGCGCCGAGCCGGAGTACTTCCGCTGCCCGCCCGAGCTGACCCAGATGTTGATGGAGGCGGACGCGGGCGTGCTGATCGGCGACCCGGCGCTGCGCGCGACGTACGAGGCGCCCGGCCTCGGTCTCACGGTGACCGACCTGGGCCAGGCCTGGCGCGACTGGACCGGCCTGCCGATGGTCTTCGCGGTCTGGGCGGTCCGCAAGGAGTACGCGGCGGTCAACCCGGGGGCGGTCAAGGACGTGCACGAGGCCTTCCAGCGCTCCCGCGACCTGTGCCTGGGCGAGCTCGATCAGGCTGCCGAGGCCGCCGCGCGGTGGGAGCCGTTCGACGCGGAGACCCTGGCCACGTACTTCCGGGCGCTCGACTTCTCGCTCGGCGAGCGGCAGATCGCCGGGCTGCGCGAGTTCGCCCGCCGGGCCGCTCTGCGCGGCGAGGTGCCGGAGCTCCCGGCCGACGGCCCGCACTTCGCCGGGGTCTGAGCCCGGGGTCTGAGCCCGGGGTCTGAGCCCGAGGACTGAGCCCGGCGTCCGAAGGCCGGGGTCTACGCCGTCGGGGCCCGCTCGATCTGTGCGGTCGGCGCCTCGCTGGCGGTTTCCCCGGAGCTGGTGGTTTCCTCGGAGCTGTCGGCTTCGTCGGAGCTGTCGGCTTCGTCGGAGCTGTCGGCTTCGGCGGAGCTGTCGGCTTCCGAAGGGCTGGCGGGCACCTCCGGAAGCGGGGCCGGCGTCTTGGCGAGGGCCACGATCCGGTTGACGGCCAGCGCCAGCCCGACCGGGGCCATCAGCACCGCCGGCTCGCTGTAGCGGTAGTCGAAGAGGCTGGTCGCGACGCTGACGATGAGCAGCCCGAAGCCGCCGAACGTGAACAGCATGGCGTCGGCGGCGTCCCGCCACGGGCGTCGGCGGAACCGCCACACCGCCGCGAACAGGGTCACCAGCACGCCGACCGCGTACAACGGGCCCGGCGTGGTGCCCCAGTTCCCGTACGCGTGCAAGGCATTGGCCTGGGGGTTGTCGACCAGGAAGCTCGGGGCCGGCGCGTCACCGATCTTGACGGGCAGGTAGTAGCCGGCCACGCAGTTGTCGCCCGGTCGCTGCGGCGGCAGCCATTGGTCGGCCAGGCACTGGCCGTTGTCGACCAGCGGCGCCCGCCACCGCAGGTGCCACGCGGTCTGCCGGGCGACCAGCGCGAGGTATGCGCCCGGCTCCTG
>Ga0307509_10004304_pt1 | contig 20686 bp, 17 predicted proteins | sample 10_EM_MG_FD_202245 | JGI IMG/M metagenome (GOLD analysis project Ga0307509, IMG submission 202245) | Populus trichocarpa ectomycorrhiza microbial communities from riparian zone in the Pacific Northwest, United States - 10_EM | ecosystem: Host-associated > Plants > Roots > Unclassified | place... | reverse complement strand
TACAAATTGAGTCGAGCTCGCAGCACTTGGGGAGGTTCCATCCATCGCAACGCCCGACCCTGCCGACGCCTTGCAGCATCCATGGCAGATCATGCGGTCGCCATTGACAGGACTTGCAGGCTCACCCGCTCGCAAATCCCTTCGGGCCAAAAGTGTTACCTATGTCCTCGGTACAAACCGTAACCCATCTGTCCGGTATGGACCCAGCTGAGCGGGTACATGGTAGCGGGAGACCGCTACCGCTTTTCCCCACACGACACAAACCTGCGATATTTCCTCCGATCGTCCGCCTAAACTCGGAAGCTTGTGGAATGGTAGGTTCAAATCGGGAAGCGCAACCGCCAAGACCGACGCTGGCGGTGGCGGTGGCGATTTTAGCGTTGGATCCTTTGGCTAATCGAGAGGGAGAGTCCCTACGTCCCGAACGCAGTGAGCATCTTCTAAGTTATTGATATTTCGCGATGTGGCAGTCGCTTCCGTCCCGTTTTGTTCACGGTCATTTCACCCAATTCGTTGCGATTTCGTTGCGGCGTTCTTGAAGCGGAACGGGCGTCGGTGATTCATGGGCGGCGATATCTCCGGCCGAGGTTAGCTGACCGACGGGGGCCGCACTCGCTCCCGTTGCGTGTGTTGAGGGCCCTGGGCCGCTATCGCCGTTGTCGGGGATTCGAGTCAGTGGAGCGCTACCGCCTTTCCCCACACGACGCAAATCTGCGATATTTCCTCCGATCGTCCGCCTAAACATAATCGCCATGATGCGAACCGCGAGTGCTGCGCGCTCCGAGACACAGCCCGGCCGCAAAATATCACTCAACCAAACCGGTCGGCTCGGAATGCGCCAAGGTCCGGAACGTCATTGCGCCTTTCGATGAGGCTTACGACGACGCGGCTGGTTACGCCGGCCAAGGTCATGCCGAGGTGTCCATGGCCAAAGGCGTGGATCAGGTTTGGATAGCGTCGGCTTGGTCCAATGACGGGCAGCGAATCCGGAAGCGAGGGGCGAAAGCCGAGCCATTGCGATTGAACGGGTCCGAGAGTCGGGAACAGCTTGCGGACGCCTCGCTCCAGGAGAGCAATTTGCTTCGGATTGAACGGTGCCGAGAGGCCGCCAAGCTCGACCGTTCCCGCGACCCGCAAACGGCCGGCCATGGGCGTGATATAGAAGCCCAGATCGGCCGGGCTGACGGGTCTGTTGATCGGACAGGCATCCATCGCGAATTCAATGTGGTAGCCGCGCTCCGTATCGAGGGGAATATTCTCGCCAATCGGCGCGGTCAGAGACTGCGACCAAGCGCCGGCGGCGAGCACGACCGTATGCGCTTCGATTGTGCGGTCGCGGCATATCAAGCGGATGCGTCCGCTGTCCTGCGGCTCCAGCCGATCCACGCGGGCGCGTTCAAACGTAGCACCTTTGGCCTCGGCTGCGGCCGCCAGTCGGCGGGTCATCACGGCTGGATCGACGGTATGGGCCGCATCGGGAAAGAAAAGACCACCGGCCGCGGGAGGAAGCGCAGGCTCCAGCCTTGCCACCTCTGCCGACGTCAGCCATTCCTGTCGGACGCCGAGCTCGTTCCGCAGCCGGGCGCCCCACTCGCTGTCTTCTTGCGGGAGCTTTCCCCGATAGTAATAGAGGCAGCCTTCATAGCGAAGCAGGTCCGCAAGTCGAGCCTCTTCGGCGAGCGCTCGCCAATCCGGCATCGCATCCTTGAGCAAGCCCGCAAGCGCGTGTCCGTTGTGGCGCGCGCGAACCGGCGTGGATTGCCAAACGAACCGCGACAGCCAGGGAACGAGTGCGGGTAAAGCGGCCAGCTTGACGGTGAGAGGGCTGTCCGCCTTGAGGAGAAGGTTCGGCAGATTCCGGAGCACGTCGGGGTTGCCGACCGGCGCACAGGCGTAAGGAGCCAATGTCCCGGCATTGCCGTACGAGGCGCCCGAACCTGCCTCGTTCGGATCGACGACAACGACTTCACGGCCATCTCCCGCCAGCCGAAATGCAATCGCAAGGCCGATGATTCCGGCTCCGATAATCGCGACGTCTGTTTTGATCAGCTCCGCCACACCGCCTCACACCGCGCCCGAGATTTCGAGATGACCGGCATTCAGCAGTTCAGCCATGATCGAAAGCGCCTGCCGCAATTCGCCGGCTGAAGGTGCGGCGCCCACATTGATGCGTACGGCGTGGGCGAGCGTTTCGCGCCCTACGGCGAACGCATCCGCTGGCAGCACGCCTACACCGCGCTGACGGCAGGCGCGCGCGAAAGCAGCGCCTCGCCACGGTTCGGGCAAATGCAGCCAAGCGTGAGGCGACGTCTCATCCGCCTGAACATCGAATGCCGCGAGCACGTCGCGCAAAATGGCCTGCCGCCGGCGCAGTTCCTCGCGCTGGAATTCGATGATCCGCTTCGCAGTCCCCTCTTCCAGCAAAATGGTGGCAACCAATGCCGTCAGCGGGCTGATGCTCCAGCAATCGATCCGCAGCGCCGCCGCGACATTGCCCAAGACCGCGCGTGGCGCGACCACGAACCCATAGCGCAGGCCTGGTGCGATGCATTTCGACAGGCCGCTGATGTGGACGGTCAGTTCGGGTTCCAGGGCCGCGAAAGATGGAATGGCGCGATCGAGCAACGGACGGTAGACATCGTCCTCAATGATCAGCACGTTGTGGCGCCGCGCAATCGCCGCAAGCGCGCGGCGGCGCTCTTCGCTCAACGTAACCGTTGTCGGATTGTGCAAGCTCGGTACGAGGAAAACCGCGCGAGGGCGCAAGGTCGCGCAAGCCGCCTCGAGAGCATCCGGTCGCATGCCCTCTCGGTCGATCGACACCCCGCGCAAGTCGACACCTTGTGACCGGCAAAGCGCGCTGATGCCTTGATAGGTGATGGAATCGGCGAGGACGACATCGTCGGGCTGCGTCAAGGCCCGCAGCACGCAGGCAAGGCCGTGCTGAGCGCCGTCGGTCAGGACAACGCGACCGGCGTCGCCATCGCCCGCTACGCCATTGAGCCAATCTGCAGCCGCGGCGCGCGCCCATAGCGGACCTTCCGGGGGATGATAGTCTTGCAACGCGCCAAATCGGCGATCTTTTGCGATGTGCGGCAGAAGAAGCGCCAGCGCTTCACGATAGGCCGACGTCGCCGGTCTGTTGACGGACAGATCGATCAGACCGGCTTCGTCGCTGGGAGCGGACTTGAAGGTGCCTTCCTCCGTCTCCTTCGCGGCGACAAGTGTTCCGCGGCCAGGGCGCGCCTCAACGAGTCCGCGCTGTTGCAAGGCCGAGAAGGCGCGGGTGACGGTCGTGACATTGATGCCGAGCAGGCGCGCAATTTCCCGATGCGGTGGCAGCTTGTCGCCCTCAGCCAGTTCGCCGCAAGCAATTCGTTCACCGATGGCATCCGCCAAACGCTGATAAATCGGTCGATCGTTGTCCGGCAGTTCCAGATTTTCGAGCATTTCGGCTGGGTGCCCCGAGCGTTTCTTATCTTCGCCAAGGCATTCTTAACATGGAGAAAAGCATCAGACAATCCAACTTGTATGCACTCATGATGGCTTCATCCGCCTATTATATGGCATATTCGATGCCCTAAATTCCATCATTTGACGGCCTTGACGCTCCAATTTTCACATTATACGGTCACCCAATCGTCGATTGTGTGGTCATATAATTGTGGCAACCCTAGGAGGTGGAGCGATGGTTTCGACCGGACAAAGTTCGTCGCTTCAGGGTCCCTTTGCGGCAGGCGCGCGACCCGCAACGGGCCAAGGCGACGCCAAATTTGTCGAATTCATCGACGTCGAGAAATCGTACGGCAATTTTCATGCGGTCCGTCGGTTGAATTTGAGCATCGGCCGCGGCGAGTTCCTGACATTCCTCGGGCCGTCAGGCTCCGGCAAGACCACGACCTTGAATATGCTGGCGGGCTTCGAACGTCCGAGCGAGGGCGTCATTACGCTCGATGGCAAGTCGGTCGACCGCCTGCCGCCCTACGAACGCAACATCGGCATGGTGTTCCAGAACTACGCGCTGTTTCCGCATATGAGCGTGGCGGACAACGTCGCTTTCCCTTTGTCGGTGAGAAAGCTGCCGAAGGCCGAGATCGGGCCGCGCGTCGCGCGCGCCCTCGAAATGGTGCAGTTGCAGCGCTTCAAGGACCGCAAGCCGGCCCAACTCTCGGGCGGTCAGCAGCAGCGTGTCGCGCTCGCCCGCGCGCTCGTCTTCCAGCCGACCCTCGTTCTGATGGACGAGCCCCTCGGCGCTCTCGACAAGAAGCTGCGCGAGCATATGCAGATCGAGTTGATGCAGATCCATCAGATGCTCGGCGTCACCATCGTCTACGTGACGCACGACCAGAGCGAAGCACTGACGATGTCTGATCGCGTCGCCATCTTCGAAAGCGGCGCCATCGATCAGATCGGAACGCCGGACGAACTTTACAATAAGCCGGCGACTGCGTTCGTCGCAGGCTTCATTGGCGAAAACAATGCGCTGGATGGTGTCGTCGAACGCATCGTCGGCGATCAATGTCTGGTCGCGCTGCCAACGGGATTGAAGACGACCGCGATGGCTATTGGCGATATCCGTCCGGGCGCGCCGGTCCATCTGACGATCCGGCCCGAGCGGATCGGATTGTCGGACACAGGCGCGGAATCGGACAACCGGTTTCAGGCGACGGTCGATGGCCGAATCTATCACGGCGACCATCAGCGCCTGCTCGCGCGTTTGGCGAGCGGGCAGATCCTGACCGTAAAAGTCGGACCCGAAGCAACGATGGCGGCGGGCGAAGCGATCGACCTTTGCTGGCCTACAGTCGATTGCCGGGCGTTTCCGGCAGGCGCCGTCCCGCACGGCAGCACCGCGAACACAGGGAGCGTTTGATGAAACGAGTATCCAGGACGACCTTGCTTGCCTTGGCGAGCGCCGCGATCGTTGGCCAGCTTCAACCCGCGGGCGCCGAAGAACTCACCGTCATGGCCACCGGCGGCGCATGGCAGGCGGCGCTACGGCAGGCCTGGTTCGAGCCGTTCGCCAAGAAGATGGGCATCAAGTTCAACGAGCAGGAATACACCGGCGAGCTCGGCAAGATCAAAGCGATGGTCGAGACCGGCAATGTGCCGATCGACCTCGTGACGGTCGAGACCTCGACCGTGCTTCAGGGGTGTGATGCCGGCGTTCTGATTCGCCTCGATTATTCGAAGGTCGCCGATCGTTCGCGATTTTTGCCCGGCACGGCTTTGGACTGCGGCGTCGGCATCGATGTCTATGGCGACGTGTTGGCCTATGACACGACCGTGCTGAAAGAGGCGCCGACTTCGGTGCTCGATATTTTCGACACCAAGAAATTCCCCGGCAAGCGCGCCATGCGCAAGGCGCCCGCGCAGAATCTGGAATGGGCGCTGATGGCCGATGGCGTGCCGATCGCCGACATCTACAAAGTGCTGGGAACCCCAGCCGGGGTCGACCGCGCCTTCAAGAAACTCGACACGATCAAGAAGGATATCGTCTGGTGGGATGCCGGCGCCCAGCCGCCGCAACTGCTGGCCTCCAAGGAGGTGGTGATGACGACCGCGTGGAACGGACGCATTCAAAACGCGATCGATCAGGACAAGCGCTCCTTCGCGATCGTCTGGGACAACCAGATCGTCGAATATGACATGATCGCGATTCCAAAGGGCGCCAAGAACCTCGACCTCGCCTACAAATATCTCGCCTACGCGGCCGATCCTGAGGTCGGCGCGCGGCTCGGCAGCTTCATTCCCTATGGTCCGGTGTTGACGGATGCGACGCCGTTCGTTCCCAAGGAGGTTCTGCCGAAACTACCCACCGCGCCAGACCACATGAAGAGCTACCTGGTCGGTGACGTCGAATTCTGGGGTGACCATGGCGAGGACCTGGTCAAGCGCTTCAACGCCTGGCTTGCCCAATAGGATAGGCCGCGACGAGAACGCCGTTCGGGCGCCGCCCGGTCCCTAACGCCACTCGAGGGCCGCCTCATGTTATCGATCGCCTTACCAAAAATCGGCACAACGGATCGATGGGAGGGCCTGCGTCCGCTCGCGTTGGCGGCCCCGCTCCTGCTGCTTCTGTTGTTCAGTTTCGGCGCGCCGATCGTCGCGCTGCTGTCGCGGGCCGTCTACGAGCCGACAATTGCCAATGCGCTGCCCCACACCATTGCAGCGCTCCGGCAGGACAGCGGGGTCAGCGTGCCCGGCGAGCCCGTCTTCCTCGCCTTGGCGGCCGATCTGAAGCAGGCGCAGGCAGCAGGCGCCGTTTATGAATTCGCCAAGGCCCTCAACACCCGCCTGCCCGGCGCACGCAGCCAGGTGCTGCGCGTAGCGCGCATCGCCACGCAGGATCAGGCGACGGGCAAGGAGGCGATGATCAAGGCGGCGCCGCTGCTGGGCGAAGAGCAAAGCTGGGCGGCGATCCGCACCGGCACTAACCGCGTCACCTCGTTCTATCTGCTCAGCGCCTTTGACCTGCGATGGACCGAGCGGGGGACCATCGGCGCGGTTCCGGCCGACCAGGCGGTCTTCCTCCGGGTCTTTGGCCGGACGTTTCTGATCGCAACGATCGTCACGCTCGCAACGCTGGCGCTCGCCTTTCCGCTCGCCTTCGTCATCACCAGCCTGCGCCCCGCGGTTGCCGGCATCGTCCTCGTTCTGGTGCTGCTGCCGTTTTGGACGTCGATCCTTGTGCGTACCGCCGCCTGGACCGTGATCCTGCAAAAATTCGGCCTGCTCAACGACCTGTTGCTCTGGCTCGGCCTGACGTCGGGCCGCCTCGAATTGATGTATAGCCGGACCGGGCTCATCATCGCGATGACGCACATCCAGCTGCCCTTCACACTGCTGCCAATCTACAGCGTGATGCGCTCGGTCAAGCCATCGCTGGTTCGAGCGGCGCAATCGCTTGGGGCCCGGCCTTTCACCGCGTTCTGGCGGGTCTATCTGCCGCAAGTCATGCCGGGCGTTCTCGCCGGTTGCCTGCTCACCTTTATCCTGTGCCTCGGCTACTACATCACGCCGGTGCTGATCGGCGGAGCAAGCGACCAGCTGATCAGCAATTTCATCGCCAACTACGTCAACGTCGAGCTCAATTGGGAGATGGCGGCGGCGTTGAGTTTCGTGCTGCTCGCCTCCACCCTCGGCCTCTACGTGACCCTGACGCGGTACCTCGGTCTCGATCTCTTCAAGATGGGATGAAACGCCATGTTGTCGCCATACCCAACGACCGCTGAATGGGTCCGCGTCGCCGCGCTTTGGTTCTGGTGCGTCCTGGTGCTGATCTTCCTCGTCGTGCCGATTTTCGTGCCGGTGCCTCTGTCTTTCAACAGCGGTTCGTTCTTCACCTTCCCGCTCGCTGGCCTTTCGACGCGGTGGTATGAAGTCGTGCTCGGGACGCCGCGCTGGCGCGCCGCGATCGGCAACAGCCTGCTGATCGGACTGGGGTCGACCGTGCTGGCGACCGTGCTGGGAACGCTGACCGCGATCGGCCTGTTGGATCCGAAATTCCCGGCGCGGCGGTTCGTCGTGCCTCTGCTGATTTCCCCCCTGATCGTCCCAGTCGTCGTGACGGCGGTCGGAACCTATCTATTTTATGCCCGCGTCGGGCTCGCCAACACCTATTTCGGCATCATCCTCGCCCACACCGTTCTGGCGAGCCCCTTTGTCGTGGTGACCGTCGGCGCCAGCCTCACGGGGTTCGACCGCAACCTGATGCGGGCGACGTCCATTCTCGGGGCGAGACCGCTGACCGGATTCTTCAGGGTCATGCTGCCGCTGATCCTGCCAGGCGTGTTGTCGGGCGCCGCTTTCGCCTTTGTAACATCGTTCGACGAAGTGGTCGTGGTGCAGTTCCTCGCCAATGCCGAGCAGCGCACCTTGCCGCTCGAAATGTTCACGGGCCTCCGCGAGCAATTGAGCCCGGCGATCACGGCGGCCGCCACCTTGATGATGGGCCTGTCGATCCTGTTGCTGATCGTCGCCAATCTGCTCGCCCGTCGATCGCGGCAAAACGCCAATGCCCTGGCCGAGTGAGGCGTTGTTTCATGTCTTATCACACCACGATCAACGCTACGCGCTGGACCTTTGACGACCTCAAGACGCTTCTCGCCAAAGCTTCGCCAGCCCGCTCCGGTGATGTTCTAGCCGGCGTCGCGGCGCAGAGCGCCATCGAGCGTGTCGCCGCCCAGATGGCGCTGGCTGATCTTCCTCTCAAGACCTTCCTGAATGTCGATCTCGTGCCGTATGAAGAGGACGAGGTTTCTCGTCTGATCCATGATAGCCATGATCTGACGGCATTCGAACCGGTGTCCCATCTGACCGTCGGCGGCTTTCGCGAATGGCTGCTCGATACGCGGACCACGACAAGCCATCTGACGGCGCTGGCCCCCGGCCTCACTCCGGAAATGGCCGCCGCCGTGTCCAAGATCATGCGCGCGCAAGACCTCATCGTGGTCGCCGCCAAATGCAGCGTCATTACCGCTTTCCGCAATACGATCGGATCAGCCGGCCGACTCTCCACGCGCCTGCAACCGAACCATCCGACCGACGATTCCCGCGGAATTGCCGCCAGCCTGCTTGACGGACTCTTGTTCGGCGTCGGCGACGCGGTGATCGGCGTCAATCCCGCGACCGATAGTTTGCAAGACTATGTGCGTATCGTCAGCCTGCTCGACCATGTCCGGGAGCGCCTCGAAGTTCCGACCCAGACCTGCTGTCTGGGACATGTCACGACCGCGATCCAGGCCATCAATCACGGCGCCCCGGTCGATCTCGTCTTTCAATCCATAGCTGGCTCTGAAAAGGCCAATCGAGGGTTCGGGATCAGCTTGTCCGTCCTGGCGGAGGCCCATGATGCCGCGCTTTCGCTGGCTCGCGGCACCGTCGGCAGGAATGTCATGTATTTTGAAACCGGGCAAGGCAGCGCACTATCCGCCGACGCGCATTTTGGAATCGATCAGCAGACGATGGAAGCACGCGCCTACGCGATCGCGCGGCGGTTCAAGCCGCTGCTCGTCAACACGGTCGTCGGCTTTATAGGTCCCGAATATCTCTATAACGGCAAGGAAATCACGCGGGCCGGACTTGAGGACCACTTCTGCGGTAAGCTGCTCGGCGTGCCGATGGGATGCGATGTCTGCTATACCAATCATGCCGAAGCCGATCAGGACGACATGGATGTGTTGCTGACGCTGTTGAGCGCCGCAGGCGTCACCTTCGTCATTGCGGTTCCCGGCGCCGATGACGTTATGCTGAATTATCAAAGCCTGGCGTTTCACGACATCCTCTACGTCCGCCAGACCCTCGGTCGCCGATGCGCTCCGGAATTCGAGGACTGGCTGCGGCGGACGGGCCTAGCCGACGCGGACGGCCGTCTGCTTGAGAAAGCGGCGTCCGGAGCGATCGGCCCGGCCATTGCGCTGATCGAAGCGATGGAAGCCTGATGATGCCGGACGACCCGCCATATGAACGCGATCAGCTCGTCGTGACCGACAACCTCACGCGCTTGCGACGCTTCACGCCGGCGCGCATCGCGCTCGGGCGAGCCGGATCCGGGCAACTGACTGCGACAGGCCTCCGGTTCTCGCTCGATCACGCGCGCGCGCGTGATGCCGTTCACACGACGCTTGATTTTGATACGATCGGGCAATCGCTTCACGAGCGTAACTGGAGCGTCATCCATGTCCGGAGCGCCGCTGCCGATCGGGCCGAATATCTGCGTCGCCCGGACCTCGGACGCCGCCTTTCGCCGGCAGGACGTCTTTCCATCGACAGCGAGCGACGCGGCAACGATGTCGCGATCGTCGCCGCCGACGGCCTTTCCGCATCGGCCATCGAGATCAATCTTCAACCGTTACTCGATCACCTGCGGCGGCTCCTGTTAGCTCGCGGCCTCACGATCGGACCACTCGCTCTTGTCGAGCAGGGACGCGTCGCAATCGGTGACGAGATCGGCGAACTGCTTGGCGCCAAGCTGGTCGTCGTCCTGATCGGCGAACGCCCGGGTCTGTCCGCGGCCGACTCGCTCGGTGCCTATATTTCGTGGCAGCCACGGATCGGCATGATGGATTCGAGCCGCAATTGCATATCCAATATTCGACCGGCTGGACTGTCGCCGGAAGACGCGGCTGCGCAGATCGCCAGCGTGATCGAGCTGGCGCTCAAGTATGCCGTGACAGGCGTTCAACTGAACGATCTGCGGGGATCCGAAGCAGACTCAGTGGTCGGGCCGCAGGATTAGGTGCGAACCATTATGTCTTATCCAGGAAAGACGTTGCGCACCCGGAGAAATTGTAACTCCCGACTTCCCGCAATCCCACGCGACCAGCTGCCGAGCTTCTCCGATGAGGCTCTCGATAGGGATGTCTTATCTGCCTAACTCTCATAACGAGCTCTTCGTTCTCGCCATTGTGCGGCAGTGTTCGCGATCAACTGCCGGACGCCGTGCGCAGCTCTGATATTACCTAAGCCTCGACCATATGCCTACCGACGCGTCTGAGAATGTACCGGACGACGTTTGTGAATTCCTGACTTGCATCATGTCACTCGACGCTTCCCGGTCTCATTCATCCAAACAATCGCCCCGATTCCCACCAGACTACTTGCGATGAGATACCAGGCCGGTGACAGCGGATTTCCGGTGGCAACGATCAGCCAGGTGACAATCACCTGCGCGCTGCCGCCGAACACGGTGACGGCGGTCGCGTAGGCAATGGACAGGCCCGTGCTACGAACGGAGGCTGGAAAGCTTTCGGGAACCAGCGTCAGCCCGACCGCGCCTCCGAATGACGTCAGCACCGAGAGCGTTCCCGAAGCGATCACAAGCGCGGCCAACGTCTTTTGGCTGCTGAGCAGGAGGAAGGCAGGATATGCCGCGGCCACCAATGCGACCTGCGACAAGATCATGATGGGCTTTCGACCAACCCTGTCGGCCAGATAGCCGCCCAAGAGGCTTGCCACGACCCGACCGATGCCGATCGTCAGGGTCGCCATGAAGGCTACCGTCGCATCCATCTTGAGCGTCGTCAGCGCGTAGGACGTCATGTAGTTTCCGACATAGATCGCGATCGTGGTTGCCGTAATCACCAAGATCGCGAGAACCAACGTGCTGGGATGGCCGAGGACCAATTCGCTCAACACGGCCGAGGTCGTCGGATGAACTGGCGCCTCGACGTCGTCAGGAAGACTTCTGCGGATCACGAGACCCACGGGAATGATCGCAAGTCCGATCACGAAAGGCACGCGCCAACCCCATTCCTGCATTTCCGTCGGGGATAGAAGGGACGAAAGCACGACCCCCAGCAATCCGGAACAGATGACGGAGATGCCCTGGCTGGCGAGTTGCCAACTCGCATACGAAGCCTTCTTGTCTGCCGGAGCCGCTTCCAGCAGATATGTCGTGGCCGGTCCAACTTCGCCTCCGAGCGCAAACCCCTGCACCAGCCTTGCAAATACGACCAGTGCAGGCGCCGCCGGTCCGATCACGGCGTAAGAAGGCGTCACCGCGATAATCAGCATTCCGACCGCCATGAGTACAATCGTCAGCAGCATGGCGGGCTTGCGTCCCACACGGTCCGCATAGGCGCCAATCACGATGCCACCGAGCGGACGGGTGACAAATCCAGCTCCGAACGCCGAGAGCGACAGCAAGAGGCTGGTGATCTCGGACTCTGCCGGAAAGAACGCCCGGCCGATCATGACGGCGAAGAACGAGTAGCTTGTAAAGTCAAAGAACTCGAGCACGTTGCCGACGACAGCCGCCGCGACGCCTTTGGCACCCAGGCGTGGCGCATCTTCGCGCGCAGCACTGCCTGCAATCGCTTCTTGCATGATAACGCTCTCTGTTTGAATGGAATGATTTCGACGATGCACGGACGCATCCGCGACAAGCGGACAGCCCGTCGAGCAAACTATGTCTCGGCTCCTATCTCGTAGAGACAGTCACCGCGCTTGGTGAGACTTGGAAACCGCCGGCACAGAACGCTCCCGGCGGTCTGGAACGTCGCGATGGCCGGTTCTCGCCACGGCGTGTCCGGGAAGTGAATGCGTGCAGCCGGCTGGCCCGCCGCGACCACCTCACCCAGTTCGGCAAGAGGCTGGAACAAGCCGTTTTCGGGGGCGTAGACGTAATTGTCGAAGCCATTGACCGAAAGGATCCGGGTTTCGCGGGGGAGGTCTACCTCGCCTTGCACCACGCCGGAGGCAACCAGGATCCTGTTCACGCCCGCACGCGTCAGCGCCAGATAGTCCTGCTGAATGCTGCCGCCTCCACCGATCTCGATACAGAGATAGGGGACATTGCAACGTGCGGCGGCCGCGGCCATGGTGCGGTTCTCGCCGGCAAGCGGCTTGAAGATGCAGCCGTAGGGAGCGCCGAACGCGCGCAGCAGCGTCAGCGTACGCTCCGTGATCTCCAGATCGGGATTCGAACGGGCACGAATGGTCGGACAATATTGCAACGAGCTCCCACCGGAGTGCAGGTCGATCGCGCAGTCCGCCACTTGCAGCAGCCTGCTTTCGATAAAATGGGCAATCATCTCCGTCGGAGAAGCGCCCGCGCTACCTGGGAAGCTTCTGTTGAGATTGCCGCCATCGATCGGCGAGACCCGCCGCCCGGCCATCACTGCCGGATAATTTGCGGCCGGCAGGATAATGACGCGCCCCCGGACGCTTGCCGGATCGAGAGTTCGGCAAAGCTCGCCCAGCGCGACCTGGCCCTCATACTCGTCACCGTGATTGCCGGCGACAAGCAGCACCGTCGGCCCAGGCGCACCGGAGATGCATATGATGGGGATTGGTATCCAGCCATAGGCAGACTCGTGCGTCGAATGAGGCAGCCGCAGGAAGCCGACATGCTTGCCCGGCTCATCAAAGGAAATCGTGGGGGAGATCCGGCTCACTTGCGCTCTCCGCTCTCGAGCTTTGCGACAACCGCCATGATTCGCCGGCATGCATTCTGGATCGCCTCCTCCGAGGTCGCGTAGGACAGGCGCAGATGTGGCGACAGTCCGAAGCCGGCGCCATGCACGGTGGCGACATGCGCCTCCTCCAGGAAATACAAGGCGACGTCCTGATCGTTCTGCAAGGCACGACCATCGGGACGAACCGAACCAAGCAGACCCGCAACCGATGGATAGACGTAGAACGCGCCTTCCGAGGCGAGGCATCGAATCCCTGGAATGTCGTTGAGCAGACCTACGATCAGGTCACGCCGCCGCTCGAAGGCACGGCAGCGTTCGACAACGATCGCCTGTGGGCCGCGAAGCGCCTCGATCGCGGCGTATTGGGTGATCGTGGAGGTGTGGGTGGCCGTGTGTCCCAGCACATCGTTCATCGCCTGGATCAGGTCGCGCGGCCCTGCCGCATAGCCGAGGCGCCAGCCGGTCATCGAATAGGCCTTCGAGACGCCGTTCATCGTCAGCGTTCGATCGCGCAAATCGGGAAACAGCGCGGCAAATGACGCGTAGGTCCGCCGGTCGTACAGGATGTGTTCATAGATCTCGTCAGACAGGATCATCACATCGGGATGCTTGCGAAGGATGGCCGCCAGGGCCGCCAGTTCTTCGCGATCCAGAACCGCCCCTGTTGGATTCGAGGGCGAATTCAGGATCAGCCAACGCGTCCGCGAGCCGAGCACCGCAGCGAGTTGCTCCGGCTTCAGTTTGAAGCCGGCCTCCTGGCCGCACGGCACGATGACAGGTTGTCCTCCCGCCAGCCGGATGATGTCCGGATAACTCGCCCAATAGGGGGCCGGCACGAGGACCTCGTCCCCCTCGTCCAGCGTCGCCAGCATGGCATTGAAGATGACCTGCTTGCCGCCGCAGCCGTGCGTGACCTCCTGAATCGCGTAGTCGAGGCTATTCTCTCTCTTGAACTTCTCGACGATCGCCTTGCGAAGATCAGGCAGCCCGGTAATGGAGGTGTACTTCGTCGCCCCGGTCCGAATGGCCGTGATCCCCGCCTGCTTGACGTTGTCGGGCGTTTCGAAATCCGGCTCCCCGATCGAGAGATCGATCACGTCGACGCCCTGTGCCTTCAGCTCCGCCGATTTGGCGACGACCGAGAGAATGGGCGACGGGTTGATACGCCCCATCCGTCGCGCAACTTTGTTCATCTTCGATTCCAATTGCGGTTTGCCGGGCTAAGCCGGAACACGTTGGGTGACTTCCGCCAGCACTTCGCAGGAATGCTCGCCCAGGCGCGGCGGCGGACGGCGGTAACTCACCGGGGTTTTGGAAAGTTTCAGCGGGCTTCCCAAGAGATCGATGCGTCCACCCCGCGCACTTTCGTAAGCCATGGTGATCTTCATCTGCCGAGCACGGACATGCGGATCGGCGAAGACCTGCTCGATGGTGTTCACCGGGCCGCAGGGGACGCCGGCCTGTTCCAGCGCATCGATCCAGAATGAGGAGAGGCGGGATCGCATGCGCTCTGCCACGATCGGCTCAAGCGCGACACGGTTGCCGAGCCGGGTAGCATTCGTCGCAAAGCGGGGATCTCGCGCGAGCTCCGGCGCACGTGCGATCTCCGCCCATCTCTGGAACTGCGCGTCATTGCCGACGGCCAATACGACGTGACCGTCCTGCGTCCGATAGACGTTGTAGGGACAGATATTCGGATGCGAGTTGCCCTTCCGGCGCGGCTCCTCCCCGCTCAGGAAGTAGTTGGTCGCTTCGTTGATCAGCCAGGAGACCTGGGTATCGAGCAGGGAACAATCGATGTGCTGACCGACGCCGGTTCGGTCGCGGTGCCGCAGGGCGGCAAGGATGCCGATGGTGGCATAAAGGCCGGTGGTCACATCAGCGATGCCGACGCCAACCTTCATGGGCGGACCGTCGGGATCTCCCGTCAGGCTCATGATGCCGCCCATGGCCTGGGCGACATGATCATAGCCGGGCCTTGCAGAATAAGGGCCACTCTGCCCGAAGCCGGTAATCGAGCAGTAAATCAAGCCAGGAAAGTGCTGGCTCAGGGTTGCATAGTCGAGACCATATCGCGCGAGCCCGCCGGCTTTGAAATTCTCAACCAGAACATCCGATCGGGCGATGAGCGCAAGGATGGCACGCTTGCCCTCGTCGGTTGCAATGTCCAATGCGACGGACCGCTTGTTGCGATTGGCGCAGAGGTAGTAGGCGGACTCCGCGGTCGGCCCGCCGTCGACACCAGCGACGAAGGGCGGCCCCCACTTGCGCGTGTCGTCGCCATCGTTCGGTCTCTCGACCTTGATCACGTCAGCGCCGAGGTCGCCCAGGATCTGCGTGCAGGTCGGTCCGGCCAGGATGCGGGACAGATCGAGGACGCGCAAGCCTGCAAGGCAGCCCGGCTGGCTAGATTCGTCCATCATACGCGCGCCTGTCGATTGTCGCAGCGATCAGCGTGAAGCCGTCCTTGCGTGCCACGGCCTCGCGGCAGGCATGTTCGAGCGAGGGGCGATCCGACACCGTCACCCCGACACCGCCGAACGCCGTTGCGATCGCGGCGAAATCATGCTGGCCGAAATCCACACCCAGGTTGCCCATCTGGCGGCCGCGCTGCTTCATCTCGATCAGGCTCAAAGACGCGTCGACGAAGACAATGACGGTCACGGGGATCCGCATCTCGGCCAGCGTCGACAGTTCACCAATCACCATGAGCAGGCCGGCGTCGCCGGTGAACGCCACGACCGGTCGCGATGGATCGGCAACCTTGGCGCCCATCGCCAGGGGAAGCGCGCACCCCATGGTGCAAAGTCCCGTCGACTGCAGCAGTCCGCGCGACTGATAGACCTCCCAGAGCTGCGACAGCAGAATCCGGTGCGCTCCGGAGTCGACTGTTGCGACGGTATCCTTGGGGAAGACGGAACGCACGGCTTCCACCACGGCCGACGGGCCCCAGTTGCCTTGACTGGCAAAGGCGTCACCGAGCGCGCGCTTAAGTCCGGCGGCGCGGTCAGTGGCCCAGGTCCTGCGAGGTTCGCCCCCTTTGGCAATCGCGCGAAGTCCCTCGCCGGCATCGCAGATGAAGGACAGCGTCGCATGATGCATGTAGTGGTCATTTCGCGCAGCCGCGAATTCGACAACGCGTTGCTTCGCCGGGTCCCACGCATCGCGCCATCCGGTGCGCATCTCGATCGGGTCGTAGCCGACAAGAAGGATGAGATCGGCTTCCTTGACGAATTCGACCAGGAACTTGTCGGCGAGCGGCGACAATCCGGCGCCGCCGAGCGCAAGCGGATGATCCTCAGGCAGGATGCCTTTCGCTTTGTAAGTGGTGATGACGGGAACGCCGAATGTCTCGGCGAAGCTGCGGATCTGGTCTTCCGCACCATCGTTCAATGCGTCAAGGCCGACGATCATGACCGGGCGCGAGGCCTCGCCAAGCCACGTCCGCCCGCGCACCAGATCCTTGCCGTCGGCTGGAGCAACCTTCGCTGTGGGCCGATGACGCGAGACGAGGGGTCGCCTCACCGGCATATCCGCAACCGAGATGGGAACGTCGATATGGACTGGGCCAGGCCGTGCCGACATGGCCATGAGAACGGCCTTGTCGGCAATAATGTCGGCGCCATCAGCCGTCAGCGTGAACGTCGCCTTGGTGATCGGCGCAAGAACGGCCCGATGGTCGAACACCTGATGGGTGTAGGTGAGAGCTTCGTCGGCATCAACGCAGCCGGAAATCACGATCAGGGGAACGCGGTCCTGTTGTGCATTGGCGACCACGTTGAGACCATTCGCAAGGCCCGGGCCGACCGTTGCGACGAGGATCCCGGGCGCACCCGTCCTGTGATAGGCGCCCTCCGCCATGAAGCCGGCGGCATTCTCGTGCTTGCAGAGATGGAAGGTAATTCCGGCAGATTCCAACGCGTCGACGATGGTCAGCACCTCGCCTCCCGGCATTCCGAAGGCGTGCCGACATCCGGCATCATAGAGGCGGCGTGCGAGAATATCGGCGGCACGCGGTAGGCTGGCGTCCATGTGATTGATCTCCCTGACGAGAAGAGCATGACAGAAATCATATCAACGCAACCGAAATATATTGATGTCTATGTTCAGGACCTCTTAAGATACAGCCATGTCGGTTCGAGCCCTCAAGACGCTTCTCTGGATACGCGACGGTCGTTCCTTTCAGGAGACCGCGCGCGAACTCAACATGACATTGTCTGCAGTGAGCATGCAGATGAAGCAATTGGAGGAGACCTACCAGGTCGCTCTGTTTGACCGCTCCACCCGTCCGCCGAGATTGACGCGGGCGGGGCTCACGCTGGCGGATGCTTCACGGGATATCGTCACCGCCTACGAAGATCTTCCGATCGTATTGCGGAACAGCCAGCCGCTCTCGGGAAAGCTCGCGCTCGGCGTTGTCGCGACCGCGAGCATCCGCTTGCTCCCCGCCGTCGCCCAACACCTCGTGACCACATTCCCGCAACTCAAGCTGCGGGTCGAAAGTGCACTGTCGGTCGATCTGGTGGACAGGGTCGCCGACGGCCGGCTCGACGCGGCCGTCGTCACCGGAACCGAAGATCTCGGCAACGCCTTCGCGGTCACGCCAATCCTGGTCGAGCCATTCGTGCTGGTTGCGGCCAAGTCGGAACGTCGGCAGCTATCGATCAATCTGCTCCGCACGCGCCCGTTCATTCGTTTCGCCCCGCGGACAGGAATCGGACAGCTGGTCGACGCCTTTCTGGCCGATCGGTCGATCGAGATCCGCGAAGGCATGGTGCTGGATTCGCTGGAAGCGATCGTCGAACTCGTGGCTCTCAACATGGGAGTGACGATTATCCCGGAACCCGAGGCGCGCCGCTACGGTCAAGGACGTGTCGTCTGGACGGAAAGCCTGGGCCGGCCGCTCAATCGGACACTCGCTCTGATCACCCGGCGAACCTCCGGATCACTGGTGCTTCACGATCCCCTCGTGGAGGCGTTTCGTCAGGTCGTGCCACAAAATCGCGCCACACCAAAACGAGCACCGGCGGCGAAGAAGCAATCAGGCAAATAAGAGTTTTCGGGAGCCTCGGCCGGCGCCTCCCGTTCGTGCGATCAGTCCAACTTGATCCCAACAGCCTGCACTGCTCGGTGCTGGCGCTCATACTCGCGCAAGATCACCGCTTTGAATTGCTCGGGCGAACCACCGACAACAATGGCCTGTTGGGCACCGAGCTTTTCGCGGACATCAGGCTGAGAGAGCACTTGCGCTGTCGCCTTGTTGATCCGTTCAATAACGGGTGCGGGCACGCCAGTTGGAGCAATCAAGCCAAAGAATGCCATCCAGTCCAGATCCGGAAGGTTGAGTTCGGCGAATGTCGGGACGTCTGGCAGCACGTCGAGCCGCTTCGGCGAGGAGACCGCGAGCGCTCGCAGTTTCCCGGCCTGGACCAGGGGTCAAGACGTGGGAAGATTGTCGAACATGATCTGCACCTGACCGGCGATCGCGTCATTTAGCGCCGGTGCCACGCCCCGATACGGAACATGCAGAATATCCGTCTTGGTGGCGAGCTTGAACTGCTCGCCCATGAGATGACTCACCGAACCGACGCCGGCGGAAGCATAAGCCAGCTTTCCGGGCTGCGACCGGGCCAATCGAACAAGGTCCTCCATGTTGGCTGCGGCCAAATCGGAATTGACGCTGACGATATTCGGCACCATCGCGATCAAGCTGATCGGTACAAGGTCGTTCAAAACGTTGTAGCCGTGCGATCTGTAAACGGCCGGATTGATCGCGAGCGCCGAGACCGTGCCCATCCCTATTGTGTAGCCATCCGGCTGCGACCTCGCGATCGCAGCGGTGGCCAGCATGCCCCCTGCTCCCGCACGATTGTCGACGATCACGGGAACACCGAGGATTTGACGCAGTCCCTCGGCGACGAGCCGGCCGATCACGTCGGACGATCCGCCCGCCGTAAAGGGGACCACCATCGTAATGGGACGCGCGGGATAGGCGTCCTGCGCTCCCGCCCGGGACTGGATCGCAAGGAAAAACGTCGCAATGAGGACACTGATGACCGCCGCTACCGCAACGCGTCGACGATACGCCCGCACCGTCACGCTCGGATCGGACTTTGTAGGCGTCGCGTCGCTGCTAACGTCCATCCGTTTCTCTCCATGACGGCAAGCGCTCACCGATGATCTGGTCAACGACATCACTTGGCCGTAACGAGAGCGGGGCTTTGAATTGCCTCGACGTATCCGTCGCGAGTCTGCGGAAGCTTCGTGTCAAGAATTCTGGACGCCACCAATGTTCGCAGCACCTGTGCCGTACCGCCAGCAATCGTGAACATGCGGGCATCGCGTACCATGCGTTCGAGCGGGTAATCGCGCGAGTAGCCCCGGGCCCCGAATAGTTGCAGCGCCTGGTTGGTCACCGTGTTGGCAGTCTCGGACGCGATGATCTTGGCCTGCGCCGCGAGCAGCGGATCCGGAAATGGGTCCGCGCTCAGCGCAGCCTGATGAAGCGACAGTCGCGCCGCATTGAGCGCCACCGCCATGTCAGCCAGCATCCATTGCAAGCCCTGGAATTCGGCGATCGGCCGTCCGAACTGCTTGCGCTCCCTCACGAACGTCATCGCCTTTTCAAACGCGCCCTGCGCAATCCCGAGAGCGACCGTGCCGGCCCCGACCCGCTGGCTGTTGTAGGCGTTGATGAGATCCGCGAAGCCGCGTCGAAGCCCGCGCGGCGGTAGCACGAGCATATCCTCATGGACTGCAAGATCCTCGAAGATGATTTCCGTTTCGGGGATGCCGCGCAGCCCCATCGCCGGCTCCCGCTTGCCGATGATCAAGCCCGGGGTACCCCCCACAGCAATGAATCCGCCGATCCCCAGTTCGTCGCCTCGCTCGTCGAATGTCCGGGCGAAGATCAAATGCAGCTTGGAGATCCCGCCGCCCGTGATCCAGTGCTTCTTGCCGTTGATGATGTAGGTGTTGCCGCGCCGGTCCGCACGGGTCGTCATCTCGGTCGCCGCCGATCCGGCTTCAGGCTCCGTGATGCAGATCGCAGGCTTGTCGCCGGACAGCACGAGCTCCGCCGCCAGCCGCTTCTGCTTCTCCGTGCCATACTGCATGATCGCGGACACAGCGCCCATATTGGCTTCGACGGTAATCCGTCCGGTCGCGCCGCAGACCCGCGCCATCTCTTCGATGATCAGCGCAGCCTCGAAGAAGCTCCCTCCGCGGCCGCCGTAGCTCGTGGGAATTGTGTAGCCCATGAAGCCCGCGGATTTGAGAGCCGCAACGTTATCGAACGGATAAGCTTCCGTACGATCGATCTCCGCCGCGTTGTGCGCGAAAGCGGATTCAGCCAACTCTCGTGCTGCAGTGCAGAGCTTCAGTTGCTCGGGCGACAGCTTCATATCCATGAGAATCATCCTTCTCGCTGCAAGCGAGGTGGTGGCTTGGCTTCCATTCGGCCTCGCCGCCCAACAAAAGGCAAACCAATATTTTATGATCTCGACTTCAAATAATGTTAAGTCGCGCCGGCCATGCAAGCCCGGCATTGGCTTAGGAGAGCTACAGATATGGTCTTCGGCAAGAGCTCGCTGGTCGATGGTGTGCCGACTACAAGGGCGAGTTCATGCTGGCCGATCGACAATACTGCTATCCGCTGACCATCAGCGATTTCGCAAGTCGCTACCTGATTGCTTGCGAAGCCCTGCACACCACCAAGGAGGCGTATGCCTTCGCGGTATTTGAAAGCGCGTTCAAGGAGTTTGGCT
>Ga0307509_10004303_pt1 | contig 20689 bp, 26 predicted proteins | sample 10_EM_MG_FD_202245 | JGI IMG/M metagenome (GOLD analysis project Ga0307509, IMG submission 202245) | Populus trichocarpa ectomycorrhiza microbial communities from riparian zone in the Pacific Northwest, United States - 10_EM | ecosystem: Host-associated > Plants > Roots > Unclassified | place... | reverse complement strand
CGGAATAATCTCTCGCCCTGCGACAGGGCGAGTGTGGCCCGCTCCAAAATCATCGCTTTTCCTCTAACCCTCCGAGATCATCGCAACGACGACCATTATTTCCACGTATACACTTTTTCAAACCGCAAAATTGCTCTTTTTTGTATCACCCAATAGATGCACACGGAAAAACTCGTCACGAAAAGCTCATCCATCACACCGGTTCCGTTATGTATACCACACTGCACGCACTTGAATCAACTCGGCTATAATTATCCCACCCACTCATCGCGGATTTCATCCACAATTACCCTTCCCCTCCATCGTCTTTCTGCCTAACCTGATTTGTCGTACTGCTGCCATATTCCACCTAGTGCTCATTTATTCTTTGTTCTTTCTTATTCCTTTCTTATCCTTGACCGACAACTTTACTCTGGGACGTAATATTGGACAGAGCAGTTGACTCAGCACTGTTTGAAACTCGCCGTAGTGCTAGTGATTGCTCCCTTGCTGCGCCTCCGCACCCCCGGCACTGCTCCGGTTCCCTTGGCTATGGGTTTTGTCTATTCCTCCCCCAGAGTTCGCAATGATCGGTCTCAGTTGCACTCTCCTCCCTCGCCCTTCTTGTGCGCTCTACGCCTCTAATACAAACAGACACTTGAACCTGTTACCCTAATTATCTATTTATCTTATTCGTTGGCCTGGACGGGGGGCTGGTTTGGTTTGTTTTTCGCCTAAATTTGTTCCCCATTCCTCCATTTTCTTTACCTTATTGCATCCCCTACCCCCCGTCCCTTTTCTTTTTGTATTCTCTCAACAATCACTGTTCTTTTTTTGAGCATCGGTTCGTGTGTACTATATATCTATATATCTTTTTCTTCTTGGATTACTTTTCGTTCTTTTTTGGTGGGGCATTTACCCACCCATTCCACGCATCGCAATCCCTTTGTCTTTCCTATTTGTCATCCCATCCATCATCACGACAACGCAATTCCTCTCCTGCATCACTCATCCCATCCCTACATCCGCATACATGTTTACTCATTCACATTGGTTTTATCTGTCTCGTCTTCAATTTTGTTTTTGTTGTTGTAACTGCTGCCTGCTGTGAAATGAAATGTCGAATGGAAACGTCACTCTCTAATACGAGCCTCGGATCCCTCAACTTTCCGTGAGAATCAGAATCCATGCAATACGACCTTGCAAGTCAGGCGTGGTGATCAGGTGTTGACTTGGGAAATGATTCGGCGGCACGTAGTATGTACGTACCTGTGGTTTGGTGATCAGGAATGATAATCTAGAAACCTTTAAACGTCAGTGTTCGTAAGTACGAATGCCTATCACCGACCGACCGAGATATGCATCTGGAATTTAATGGGCCACCCTAGAATTAATTCAAAGCCGCAAGGACACCGTTTTGCATATCAAGCCCCTTATTTCTTATTACTTACCCAGGTTTATCATAACATTAGTTCAAGGGGGACTCGGGTTATTTTAACAAGGTAACCTCGATAGACCAATGGGAGGGTATTTTTTGCTCACAATAGGCGAATACGATTATTGGCTTTGCGCCAAACATTCGTTCGTATCTGGACGAAAAGTTACGCGCGATGCCTGAGATACTAGGCTAATTGAACCCTGCGTCCCTATTCCGAGCCAGGGATTTCTTAATCTAGGCCGTTTCGAGATCGGTCGCTTTCAACCAAACTAGAATTCGAATAAGCGTCGATCGCCTCATCAAAGGGGGATTCCATTCACCTTCGAAAAAGCATGCACGCACGTACACCTTTGGCTGGATTTAGTTACATCACTCTATGCTAGAAGTCGAAAATTCAACCCGGCTCCAAACCTGTAGTACTTGCAAAGAGACAGCATCCTTGTTTCTCGGAGGGTCAGGAGTTCCAGCCCAAGTTGTACATGAGTCGAAGCAGGAACCTCCGTGAGGTCCAGCAAACATGGTACGAGAGTATCATCCCACCCTCTTCTACTGCATGGAAGTGTGTTGATCGCTGCAATTACAAACTTCCCAGGCGAGCCTCGGGCACCCTTGCACATACACCGACGGAGCATGTGGTAGCTAGGCTTCTAGGTTTTTTGAAAGGAGGATAGAACCAACTTGCGACAGACGGCTTCATTTATCGATCTCCACTGGCCAGTTCTATTTGCAAAATGCCGATTCCTTTTCAGAGAAAGCTTTGTAGACCTCGACCACGTTGCACCCTTGGTGGATGAGTGAAAAGATGACGTATCGGTGTAGCATAGTACTTAGACAAAAGAGCATGGCGTGGTAAATGCAGGAGGGCATCATGTTGGTGTGTGAAAACAAAGGTAAAAAGGAACTTCTCTTTCTCGCATGCAAATAAAAGTTGAAACAGTAAGGCATTGTCTCCATGACCCTCTCCTTTTTTGACTCTTGCCCGTTTGAACCAGCCAGACCGAAGACGGTGGTGAATAAAATCACCGATTGGACTTGGCCACACGCTCCAGCTCGTCCTTTTTCTATAAAGATCGGAAGGAGGTGTGAGTGGATCGACCCTGAGGAATAAGCGCGCAAACAAACAAACCTTGATGGCGTACGAGTTTGATGATCCCTTTGCCGCGTTGATGAGTTCATCAGCGAGGCACTCGGCGATGGACTTCACGTTGCGGAAAGCTGATTCACGAGTCTAGATTCAAGTGGTCAATAAATTAAAGATATTGCAAGATTTCAGGAAGACACACTCCAGTAGTAAGGAGAGCGATCGACTGGTTGACGCGACGGAGGGGGGAAACATCAACAGCCTGGCGACGGACGGTACCCTGCGAGCCGATACGCGTAGAGTCTTCTCGGGGACCAGTGTTGACAATAGCGTCGACGAGAACCTAGGACCACAGGCAAGAAATAGGTTTGAGGAAAATTGGGTATGCTTTCACATAATAGACTGACCTGGATAGGGTTCTGGTCTGTGAGGAGGTGGATGATCTCGAACGCATGAGCAACGATGCGAACGGCAAGGAGCTTCTTTCCGTTGTTGCGGCCCTTCATCATCAAGCTATTCAACATGAGCATATCTCCAATGTCCCGGTCCTGGATGCCAAAACAGCGTACCTGTCGACGAGACGCTCAACAATAGGCATCTGAGCCTTCTTGAATTGTTTTTTGGCGTAGCGACCAGCAGTGTGGGGAAGGTAGACGGCATGTCGGACCTGGATGTAATCGGTGAGGGAAATATCTTTCACCTCAACACTGCGGCGATTATGATGAGCATTCTTTGCATAACATTGCGCCTGGCTCACTCTTGGGTATCCCATTTTCCGAAGAGCTTCACTTCCGAGCCAAGCTTGGAAATATCCTTGGGTAGAGTTGTGGCCATTTTTGAGGATTCTTAGGGCGATGGTAGATAACGTTGGCCTAGTGACTGGGATAGTGAGGGTCGACGTCGAGCGCAATGGTCTGCAACGCACCTCGCTGCTGTTTGCACTTGTTGTGTACACCAAAAATCAAGGTTTGGGGTGTCGGTAACTGCCGGAAAAAACTGTACAGTCGCCCAAAAAGGAAGGTGTTGGACCATTTGATCACGGGAGTAGCGACGTGGAGCTATCATACATCTCTTCTTTTCTATCTAAATTTTCAGTCCTTCCGCGATTCCTAAAGCCGTCTTCAACTCCACAAGAGTTTCCTGCGCTGTCCTTCTGGCGGCTACTTCTCTCGTGATCTGTTCCAATGCATGTTTCTCCATCCTGCGGGCCGACTTGAGCTCTTCCTCGAGACTGTCGCGCTGTCTCTGATACTTGCGGCGTAAATCGCGTTCGTCGAAATAATCATCTTCTAACTTGCGCTTGGTGGAATGCAGTTGGGCCAACTGTCTCCCCTGATTCGCGTTTCTGTCACGAAGTGACTGTAGCTCGCGCTCCATTCGTTTGACATCCCTGTCAGGTTCTTGCGAGCTGTCATCATCCCTTGAGGGTTGAATATTATTGACGTCCTTGAAAGGCCTTTCTTTCACTATCAACTGATTCTCGTTTGCAACGCGCAGAGGATCTCGGACGCCAAAAACCTTCTGAAGCCAAGTCTGCGCCGCGGCATAGTGCTCAGAAATGATGGAAGGACCCCTTTTTTTAGCCTTTGCAAGCTTTGCGAGTTCGAACTCACAGCCAGATAAATAAAGAAACGCAGGTTTGAGCTGGTCAGCCCCAACGCCTCTGGCTGCGAATTCTGTAGTTTTCGGTAAATGTTTGGAGCAAGGCATAAATAGACACTGCAAGGATCACCTTCAAGCATGGATGTCAGCACTGCTTTGGCACTCTCTGGATTTCCAGACCGGCGATAGAAAGCAGCTGCAGTCAGGTATCCTGTCCTTTCGCTCTTAGATGCCTTTAAAAGTTCTATGACAACTCGAGGGTCAGAATCGTCGGCCTTTAAATCGTAAATTATGAACTGGTCCAAGAGTTTCACAGCAACAGTCGTTTCGCAAGATATTGGCAGGGTGGCAGAGGCATCAGAAATACGAAGGATGGGTTCCGAGATAACAGGCGAAGGAACATGCACACTAGTCCATTCACAGATCTCGCCAGTGGATGGTGTCGGGTCGACTTTATTTGATGTACTGGGAGGCTCGTTAATTGAAGCACCCGAACCCGCTTGCAGCGCAGGAGTTGACGAAGAGTTTGAGGCTGTGCTGGAGATTGAACTACCAGGTGCCCCATGGCCTCGAATGGCCTCTGCGCCGGGATAGGGAGTGATGCACGTCCACGTTGGATCGTTGGCCCTGGAGCTTCGGCGAGTGCGGCGTTTTGAACCCGCGGAATCGCCCGCCAAGGCTACTTTTCCTCGGGAATGATTAGGGAGCGCCGAAGCAGCTGGGAGTCGGCGAGCAAGGCGATACTGATGATACAGGTATGGGTGCTGGCCTAGGGACAGGACCCGGGTATCCCGGAAGTTTAGACTTAAATTGCAGGCATAGGCTGCTGCCTGGCTGGATTTATATTGCAAAAAGAAATGTGATTCTCCTGAAAGTGAAATGCCGGCATTGCATGGATATACAATTGGGCTGTTAAATTTAAAAAAAAAGTGAGTGGAGAGTCGATGAAGCTGGTTGGTTAGTACTTACTCATCTCCAAGCACGGTGAAGAGCGAAAGAGAGTCGTGGTGAATTGTAGATTTCTTCTCGACCTTGATGATTGTACTCAAGTCTGTCATCGTCGCAGCGAGGAGGTGCTGGTCCTGTGATGGGTGCATAGCTATTTTTAGTGAGGCTGCGGCTGTACCTTGGCTGCGGAGACGGCTTGGCACCCGGTTACATGGTTACATAACAAAGACGGTCGCAACATTACAAGTTTCTCTACACTCAACTCCTTTTTTTTTTCCCTTTCACCATGATGTTCCGCATTGTTACTCTTGCTGCCCTCGCTGCCTATGCTACCGCCCAGTCGTCAGAAATCGTTTCTCTCACTTTGCGTTCACCAAGCTAACCCTCCCGCAGACTCTCCACTAATTGCACCGCTGCCCTCACAGGCATTGCTGCCAACCCTGATGCTTCAAAGTGTCTGAGTCCAGGATCCCTCATCAGCATCGTTGCCACGGGGGCAAACAGTTCTATCATCCCGCCTATCAACAACTGGCTCACCAGTCTATGCGGGGCCCCCGCTTGTAGCAACGACACAATTGCTACGGTCGTAAAGAATGTAACTGAAGGATGTTCCACCGAGCTGTCTGGATTGGGTCTCACCTCCAGCCTTGCCCCTAGTCTCACTGGCATCATCCAACAATATTACCCCACCGTCCGCAAGGCTGTCTGCCTCAAGGAGTACGTAAACCATTGTGTCTCACTCAACAGCAGGCTGACAGTTGTTTTTCAGTGGTGATACCAATTGCATTACGCAAACTCTTACTAATATTCAAGATACTGTCGGCACGCTGAGCCTTACCAACATCGCACAGCTTGCTCTCAATCCCCCGACTTCCCTGCCGGCCAATATCACATGCACGAACTGTATCAAGGCCGTCTACAATATCATCAAAACCGACATCCCATCCCTCGTGGCTGACGCTGCCCCAGCGCTCCAATCCCAATGCGGTGCTACTTTCACAGGTGAATAACTTTATCTTCATCGACCCCAGTCATGAAACTGACACTACAATTCTTCAGATGGCACCACTCCCTCCGGCATTTCTCAGAGTGCAAGTACTGCTGATGCGTCCTCTTCCTCCAAGGCGGCTGCTCTTGGTTCGGTCTCGATGATGTCTCGGGGTGTTGTTGCCGGATTGGGTGCTTCCGGCTTGGTCGTCCTTTCGACTGTCTTCACCTTCCTCGCCTAAAACACGTTACTGTCGAGTTGCAGCCATGACTATGGAATTATCTCCAGCAGTACCATCGCGGACTTACTACTAGACGGACAGACTTTTAATGACATCCTAATACTATGTATCATCTTATTCTGGTTTTAGGGTAGAACGCTGTGCGCCTCTACAAAACCACTTTCGGCACTCGAACCCTTTCGGTCGGACGCTGAAAAAGTTTGCTCTTGAATAAAGTTCCAGATAATGTGTTTTCCTTATATTCGAGAAATAAGATTATCGAAAGTTCAGCACGAGTACTCATCGCTTATAATTACTCGGGTTTACCTCACCAGAGTATGTATTCTCTGCAGATCTGGTATTTATTTTACACTCATCTCTCTGGAGACAAAAAAAAGATCCGGATGCGCGGCATGGTTGGACCGCGATGCCCACAGAAGCTTGTTTGGTAGAATACCAGGCCAAGTATTGGAAACCAAAAGATATAAGACGGGATCATAGTGACAAGAAGGGAATCTCTCTTCTCTCATTCTCTTGTCTTCTTAGACCCTTCTTGCAGGCAAGATGTTGTGTAAATTTTCCACTATCATCACCATGGCGGTCGTAAGCGCTCAATTCGTTTTTGGACAAAATACGTAAGGATTAAAATATAAGTGGAACCTAAACTGACAGAAGTCATTAGCATCCTCGATGCCTTGTCGTCGATGTGCAAGACAACCTTGCAGGGAGTACTGATAGCGCCAGACGCCCAGTGTTTGAACTTGAGTGCATTCTTGAGCGCTGCCGTGACAAGCTCATCGAACATATCTATTCCCGACGTCGCCAACACGTGGCTCAAGGGCCTGTGTGCAAGTGGGTCATGCAGCAACTCGAGCATTGCATCCATTGTAAAGAATGTGACGACCGGGTGCGCGGATGACTTGGACAATTTTGGAGTTACCCAAGTTGGTATCACCGCCGACACTATATTGCAATATGCCCAAACGCTTTATCCGCCCGTCCGCGAGATTGCTTGCTTGAAAGAGTACGTCTAAGTAATCATATGAGCAAGCATTCTCCGTCAAATATTTATATCTCTCATACTCCAGCGACGGTTCTGGAAAGCTCTGCGTACCCCAAACATTATCGGCTCTTGAAAGCACCATTGGCCGGCTCGGCGTCGAGGATTTAACTTGGAATACCTTTTGGAAGACCCTGTCAAAGCTTGTCGCATCTGATTACAAGAACATAGCGTGCACAGCGTGCACCAAGGAGGCGTATAACATCGGATCCAAGGTCTTCCCCTTCCCCGATCTCCTCGCCAAAGCGTCGAAGCCAATTTCAGATACATGCGGCGCTTCATTCTTGGGTAAGTGACATGCAGATAGATGTCGTTCATGGTTCGGTGTACTGAGTATACCGTGATGTTATTTAGATGGCACCGCTTCCCCAGGCGTCTCCCATACAGCCGTTTCTGGTGAATTCATAGCCAGGAAGTCCAGTGCATTGTCCAGTTTCGGTTCTATTGACCCCAAGGGCGTGATACTCTTCCTTATGTCTTCAGCGTTCATTGTCTTGGTTTAAATGACTTTGAGCAGACCTGGGATAAGCGCCACCACCACCTTTAGCCTGAGTCTGGCCTGTGAAACCATCACCAGGTTATCGGCTAATTATGAAGTTTATAAGTAAATATACAATCGAAACCCTCCCAACACATACCTCTCATAACCCATGGAAACCCACAGCCATACTATGTTTTGGTAACCACCGAATCAATATCTGATAGACCCACTTCGCGAATACCGCGCTCAGGCACAAAAGTTCGTTTTGATGAACCGAGCGAGTCCATAGGTCTGGGTTTAACAGTAAAATAGGAATTAGATATTTGGAATACCTTTAGTGAGGAGGCGGCCTTGAAATTTAAAACCCCCTTTACATCTTTGTGAGTCGCGACGGGTTGCCATGATCACAGCCTTCATTCAGAGTGTTCATGGTCATGGCATCAGCAAAACATACAAATCGTTTCCAAGTTTCCGCTGGTTTTTGCGTTCCCCTAAACCTGGAAACTCGGAACCTCGAGATAATTAATCTGGAGGTGAAAGTTATCCTCTTGACGTACATAGAAATTTCTTTGTCAGTTTCTTAGGTTTTCGTAAGTTTCCACGGTTCCCACATGTGAATTTTCGAGGTTTCCGGGAAATGGGACAAATGTCCCAAGTTCCCGGGTTTTCGCTGGTTTCCATATGTTGCCCAGGTTGAGAAACCTCTGGAAACCAACATGCATGATTACTGATCATACGTAACAACGACAACGACGAAGCGACTGAGTGGTTGGATAGAGGGATCTTGAAAGAGTTAGCAAAGGCCAAACGCTGACGGTCCACTTTTGAGAGTAAGTCACGTGTTTCCATATACCTACATCTCCCTTGCTGAGGCCAACCAAACGTCAACCAAGTTCGTCGTGGCGAGGATTTCAAATCCATAGCCTACAACACTGGGCTGCGATTATAACGACAACAAAGATGGACTCATCATTTTCATCGTCCCCCAGACGCGCCTACGATTCACCGAAACCTGAAACTGGTCTTGCCGAATGGACGAGCAAAATCAAGGCTTTGCAACGAGAAGTCGATGCTGATGAGGAGGCGGAACAGAGGAGACTCGAAGAAGAGATTGCTGCTGCAAGGCAGGCGCGCTTGCGTCGAAGTCGTGGTGCCGCAGGAGGAAGTCGCGTTGACAGCTTGGACATGTGTATGTTATTCATTTCATCGGGCCATAGTTCTGGGACCAATAATTAACGCAAAAATATCAGCCAGTAACAAGGAAAAGTTTCAAAAGCTTGACACTGCCAACGATACTGCATTCAACGATACCCCTAAGTCGATCGACGCCAGGAAAATTGACCAGGAAACTGCATTACGCAAATTGATGGGTAGAAACGAAGTCTACAATCCAGACGAGATTTCCTCCCCTGCCCCAGACAAATCGGGGTCGGATTCTGTCTCGCTCGCTGCATTTATCGGAGGACGTGCCACAGGTCCTCGGCTTAATCGACATGCACCTCAACCGGATGCTCATGATCCAACGCAGTTCACCCAACCGGATCTCAGTACCCCGCATCCGGTATTTGGGAGAGGTGGCATTGCAATGCCTGGAATGGCGGCAAAGAAGGAGTCAAAGCCGATAATTGGTTCTGAATTATCAGAGACATACCGACCATCAATCTCTGTCAATGCCAAACCTTCTTCAGGGTCTGTGGCATCCACTTATGGGACAAAATTTGCTCCAAAGCTTGATGAGCCAAGTATCCCAGACAAGATCGATTTAAAGCAGCGCCCGTTCACGGCAGCTACAAAGGAAGTAATCCCGCCAGTGGCCCGGAAGTACACAGAGAATATTGCACCCTCAACCGGTAAGGACTCCACAGGGCCTCCGAAGACATTTCAGCAGGCACCTGTGATGATTTCATGCCCCTCTTCTACTCAACCTACGGGCACGTATAAGTCCACCGCGACTTCTGTCACACCTCTCACTCCAGTGGGGTTTACTTCATTAAATGGGAAGGAAGAGATTTCTTTTCGCCAGTCGAGTTTGCTGCCGACGAAACCTCTAAATGTTTCTCGTTCTAACGGACCCTTCAATGCGGTTGCAGAGTCCTCACCCCATGCGCCTCTTTCCAAGAAAGATGAAACTGCTACACCAAGATCACGTTTATCTTCCGCTCAAACTCTGGATATTTCCCATTCCACTCCGGCCGCCTCATTCAATGCTCTTTCCAAATCCAAATCACCACCTTTTACGTCACTGTCTAAGAAACAAGAAACGCCACCATCACATTTCTCCTCCACAGATACTTCCCGTTCCACGACAGCTCCCGCCATATCTAGGGTTCTACCCCCGAGCAATACTACAATATCTTCCAATATTAATACCATCGCATCGAAGCAAGGGTCAAACAATCCAGACACACCCCTTCACCGTCTTATGGAAAGAAACAAGGTCTTCAATCCTGATAAACTCGCCACCGAACCGGCTCGCAAATCTATCGCCGAACGAGCACAATCTGTTTCTCTTGCAGGGTTCATTGGTGGGAGTGCAGGAGGTCCTCGTCTGAATCGTCATGCGCCGCAACCGGACGCCCATGATCCCACTCAATTCATACAGCCAGACACCAGTGCTCCTCATCCAATCTTTGGAAAGGGAGGAATCGCGATGCCAGGAATGTCTGCTCGCAAAGGCCCTGACTTCGGGCTTGAGAGCTCCGAGCGTTACCAACCATCGTCAATAACAAAGTCCAAGTGGCCACCTGTGAAATCTGTAGACGACGTTAAAGCAGGGCGCCCTGTTTCTCCTCAGAAAACCAACGACCGCGAACGTACCACAAGTTCACCTGGAGCAGCACTAACCCCTAACATATCCCATTCTTCACCATCAGTATCTGGCCGCCAGTCACCCACAAAGGGCAGTCGTCCGATTACTCCCGTCAGAGATCGGACAATTTCAGGGCCTTCATACTCACAGAGTGCGCTCAACTCTTATGACTCTTCACGTTCTTCAATCTCACCTTCGCTTTTCTCGCGATCGTCTATTTCTACGCCGTCACTGAATCGACCTGTTCAACCTCAGTTGAAGACGACCTCGATCTCTCCCCAAATACCCATATCGAAGACCACTTCCCCAGCGTTTCAAAAGCCGCCTCCACCGAAAGATCTCACTCCAAGCATCAGTAGGCTACAAGGCCGTGGTTTTGTCCAGAACATGGTGAAAGCCAGCGCAAACCTGGAGTTGTCTCCATCTCCCAGCACTCCATCTGCTAAAGTCCGTCCTACTAGTGCCGGCGGAAGAAAAAGCTCTGTTCTGGATCGCTGGCAGCCCAATACCCAACCCAATACGCAATCTCCTTCTCCCACTAAATTATCATATCCAATCTCTTTACGAAGATCAACGACGCAAGGACCCTCTGGTAGCTCAACCGATAACCCCCACACCTCAAGCATACCTCCACTCACAGGAAACGGAACACATTCAATTAAAGCAGTTGCATCTCTCCCTTCCATGTCCAAAGCAGCTTCCGCTCCTTATGGGCCTCTTTCTGAAGAACCCCAGCAAGTCGAAGATCCATATCCACGATCGCGAACACCTGGTCTCGGGTCCGCAACGACGATGGTTCTCATCAAACCCAAAAAATCTGCGACAAATCTATCAGTGACGGATCTCACACAACTGCCGCATGTTGACGAACTTGGGATGAAGCAGAATTTGGGGGGAGATGAGCACGAGGAGGAAGCACGGTACCATACTCCTCCCCCGCTATCGTCGTCCCCCAAGAAGTCATTGATCTACGTGCGTTAATCCTGGTGATGCCTTGCCTAGGAATTTACTCACATTGGTCTTATGTTTTTTTTTGTAAAATTTCGGTTCGCAATCTACTATTTCTATTTGGATGTGCCCATCTTTTTTCACTCCCTGTGTGATAGACTACTAAGGACCGAGCTCGGAAACCCATGAAGATGACCAACCCACCTTCAGCGACCAATGAACCATTGCATGTAGTTGATTCAGTACCAACAGAGTCGACGCATGAGGCACCTCCAATTTCTTCTAATCCACCTGTGTCATCGATAAGCTCGAAAGATCCTGAGCTATCCTCCCGGGCCACTGCGGCCCCATTTCAGCCTGAAGTCGATATATCATCACCTGAATCGAACATCGTTCAGGTAATGCTTCAACTTGATGCCAAAACACCAACCCCCCCGGGCAAGCTCTTGGTTTCAATCCAAGAGAGCCACATTGACCCAATGTCGCTTGCAAAGTCAACCTTTCCTTTTTTTTCTCCAGATAATAATCCAACGCACAGGCAGAGCCTTCCTCCGCAAGCTCAAGAATGCGCTCCCACATCCCCTGTGGAACGGAGACTATCATCTGGAGCTCTCTTATCTAACCCTTCCCCTATCTGTTCGCCGCCCCCTTCTCCCAGCAAACACTCGCGGATTCCAAGTACAGGCAATCGGCCCACGGTCATGCAAGTAGCCCAGGATTTCCTCAACCCTCCGATGAACGATTTGCATGCGGATCCCATAATCTCAGAACCTGAACCTGTTGACCCCCCGGCAAGCCCTCTGAAACCCAGACCCACACTCTCTCAGATGCAGGCTGAAAAGCGCAAATCGAGTTATGAAAGGTATTCTGCTATGATTTTACCTCCATTGAAAGAAGAGGTTACCCCGACACCATCTCCTGCAGGAACTCTGACTCGTGTAATTGCGCGCTTGGATGTTATTCTGCCAGATGACGAGGAGAAGGATAGCTCAAGTATTGAGATTCCGATAACCAATGAACCAGAGGTGTCGTCGTTAAGGAGCCTTGTGGTCTCAGAAAAACCTGAACCTCCTTTCCCCGAGGTCAACATATCCAGGCTTTTGAATTCGCCTTCCGCGCCTTCTGAACAGCCTGCAGATATACTGACAATTTCAGTGGAAGTTCTTGCGATAACTGGCACAACTGCAACACCTCTCTCACGAAACCTCGATATTTTCTATGACTCCGAGATTTTAGCGATTGTTCATCGTACAAAATCGAAATCGACTGGCCTTGCATCCACTACCGTATGGTGCTGGCTCGGTTGTCGAAGCCTTTTAGGAGACAGGGAAGAGAGAAAAATTCACGATCTGTCTAAACGTTATGGAACCTCCGCGGTAAGTAGAATGAGCTCTACCAAATTCTCTTTATCCGATCATATGTTCAGAAAATTCTTCATCAATTGGCTGAGCCCGCAGCGCTCATTCAGACCTTGGGTGGTCGTTTAGCCATTCGACAGGTTCGACAAACATGCTGTTTTTCTAAAATACACTTCTGACCCAACAACAGGGCACCCGGACGCATTGGAGTCCAGAAAATACTAGTATGCATCTTGTGAGATCCTTCAGCGGTGTTATCATCATCGACGAGCACGACCTTGTAAGTCTTCTTGCCTGTCTTACATGACTCTGGCTGAAACAAATATCAGAATATCAAAAACCTATGTTCAGCGTTCAGCTATTGTGTGACCTTACTGGGTTCCGTCTATGTTTGGCATGGGCGTGGATCGACTCTCCAAGAAAGAGCTGCTGCACTGAAATACACGGAGACATTTTCCGCGAATGAAATATCACCTGTCGAGCTCATCGAAGACGAGGACGATAACGATGAAATGTTTTGGATGATCCTGGGTGATGATACCTTTGCAAAGGCTGATTACTGGCAATGGCGAAGAAAATTTAACTACACTGACCCTTCAATTTGGAGGATAGAACTTTCCAACACAATAAATTCAGTAAGTAATTGATTTCCCTTTGAATTCAGGATTCTTGGTCTAATCTGCTACCAAGGTTATTTCCACGCCGTTTATTTCGATAGAACAAAATCTTCAGAAATCAATCTATCTCTTGGATTGTATATGGGAGATATTCGTTATGGTGGGCAAAGAAGCTCGAAGCAATAAGCAGGCCATCCGATTTGCTCTTGATGTTGGGGTGGTATACTATAATTTTTTATGTACGGAGTGATCCTTTACTGACCTTGGCTTAGCAATTATCCAAAAAGTCCGCTTCGTCAAGGCCGTATACGCCGACAGTACACGTACTTATCCTCCCCTCCCAAATACCCCTTGATCTTCGATTGGGTATACGGGATCTTGATGAGGCTTGGCTGGTCTGTACTTTACACCTCTCTTCCAGGAGGGTTTCTGACCCATTACTCGCAGAATGATGGTGAAATCCCAGATCATATGAATCTTTTGCCATATTCTGACGCAGTTGATCATGTACGTTGTGCTTTGCTCGTCTTGCTATCTCTGCCACTTAATACCCTCGATCTTAGCTCTCTATCTCGTCCTGGGTAGACACCGGTTTGAAGGACTCGACCATGCTACCTCTCGGGGTTGGTGTTGGTTCCACCGAAGCTCGGTAAATGGGAGGCAAACATGTTCATAAGGATCCTTATGAGTTATTCTTGCTAATATTATGTGCAATGGACCCGAGTATCGAAAATATTGGTCTTCTCCACTTTCCAGCAATAATGTATTCGTATTTACAATTATTTAATGGTACCGCCTTTGAATCAGATTTTGCGGATTGAGGATTCGTCTTTCCACTACAAGGTGTGGAGAGATGCTATTCCAGGCCCTGAGGGTCGCGGGGAATCACCTGCGAGCGAAGCCATACAGGCGAGTACTGCGAGCAGGGACGGGTTGCGTTACAGGTATTTGATCATGAAAGAGGAAGCCGTGGATCCTCTCTTGTGGGCGCTCCTTCCAAAGCTGCAAGCTGATCCACGAGCTGATCCATGACAGATCTGGGCGGCGGCGGTTGACTACTTTGGCTTGAGTCTCCTCCCTTGTTAGATTGGTTGGTTATGCCTCTAGTTGGCACGAGGAGATTGCCGTGCGGTTCGAACCCTGGCGCTATTCTGTGGAGTGCATCTCGTTTGCGGCGTTCTTTTTCATCATCCCGAGAGCGGAGGTACGCTTCGCGACGTGCAGTGTGAGCTGCTAAGGTAGACCTTCGCGATGATTCGAGAGTGATTATGTGAGGCTCGAGGGTGAATGGATAAACGAACTTTGTTTTAGGTATTAGGTTTCGTAAGGAAATGAGCCTTTTTGTGCTCACATATTGGTTCACGGAATCTGGCAGGGGGTGAATGTCTTGAGGGAGTTCGACCTATGGATGATTCATTGAATAAAGGGTTTGCGTCTTCTGGATTAAGTCCACACACAGGTCTTGGAACTCGCAAGCTAGGAGACTTGATCAGGGGGATATCGGCTGCTGCTTCATAAGGGGCTGGAAAGACTCAGATTCTAGGCAGGCGTCTCAACAGAAGACATACTCACATTGATTCATGAATAGATGCTCAATTATAAGTCAAGATGTGCTGTGATAAGCCTCATTTCAGTTCCCACGACTTGCATTCACACGGCAAATGTCAGGAGCAATTATTGCACTATGTACAACGTAAGATTACGAGAAATTAGAATAACAGGAATCTGGGGCCCTAATAAAAATTTCAAGGCTAACCGTACCACTTGTCTCCCAGTCTTGTCTTTGCAGGCGGCCTCGCAGGAATCATTGGCTCGGTGATGTTGAACACATCGATGGCACGCTATCCAGGATTCTGAGCGTTTTTCTGGTAAGATGCTTTGCATCAACTCACCTTCCAGGTTGCCATGTCGAAATCAAGAACCATTTGTCGTTTCTTAAGTCCGCCCTCGTAATCCTCATCTCCCGGGGCGGCACAGGCAACTGGCGTAGTAAACTGGTGAGCTTAAGGCACTGGTAAGCTTTTAGCAGGGCATCTTACATATGACAGGCTCCCCGTCTTGAGTTTCGAAGGCCACTTTCCCATCACGGATGAGGAAGGAGAGGTAGAATATGTTTTCCACTGATTGCGCGAAGTCCTCTGGATTGACTACGAACTTGAAGAGGTTGACAGTCCCTATATCGTCCAAAAGGGTTTGGAGCTTTTGAAAATTTCTACAGTTAAAATTGAGTAGATAATGTAGCTACGAGTACTTACAGTTAACACATTTTTCGTTGTTTCATTTTGTGACCGCGAGATGTCCTCTTCCTTCAATTCTTGAGGTCGTCTCTCATCCTCTTTATTCTTTTCAAGTTTGGAGCGTTTTATTTGTGCTCTCTTCTTTTGTTCGATAGATAAGGGCCCAAGCCTGGGACAATATGAGGTGATACGTAGCATCGGATGCGGCAGAACACGTACATGAAATTCAGGGCTGGTGCACGGTGACTTTTTGCCATGGCCTTTCGGCCTATCCTCTCCCAATTAAGTGGTGAAAGGTTATCTTCCAGGTCCTCGACATCGGAGTCGTCAGGAAGCGAGTCCTCGAGGGATTTTTGTCCACCCATGAATTGGAGTAATTTTGAAACGAAGTCATCGACATCAAATGCACCTGACCCCGATTTCATTGCACGAGCTTTTTGGGCTCCCATATTCGACGCCATTAGAAGTAGATGTGAGTCAAGAGTAGCCTCTTGTGGTCCTTTGACTATGTCCGGGGCAAATCAGAAATATGAAGGAGGACAAACATTGGAACCTACCTTTATTGAATAACTGGTCTGCTTGATGCACTTGCGAGAGAAGCTCCTCTGTGGTAAAGTCATTGGGGTTTCCCTTGTGATCTGTTGAAGGATAAGATATGTTGCAAAAGGAATGCAAAAAATGCACGCGCCTTCTATTTTCTTTGTCAGTGACCGATAACTTTTCCGGACGCCGCGTTTCTCCTCTGGATCTTGATCGGGGTCGAAGACCATGTCTAGAAAGTGTAAGAATTATTAACACTTGACGTGTTTTTTGTTCACCTTGAGAGTCGTCCATTTCAATGTCAGACATGATGCTTGATGTTTGTGTCAAAGACGCGTCCAGTGAGCGTGAGTGATGACAGGAAGATGTACATAAATTGCAATTGACGCGTTGGGGTTTGTTTGGTCAACGCGTTTGAAACTGGCCTGGCAATTAGTTCCATTTTGTTCTCTGCAGTCATGTCTATAAGTCATGCTCTGGGGGTAACATTTCTTCTGACTTTCTAAATCATCTTGGTTTGAACGACTTTCCATTTAGTATAGCAAAAGCACGAGAGCAAAATGTCACGCACCGCCGCCCTGCAAGGTAACAAGTCGGACGCGTTCGTAAATTAATACTACGCTAACGCGATCACCCAGAATACACCTATGCCCGTTGGAACGCTACGCTATGGCCGAACGGTGTCCACTGACATTGGAGAGACAGTTGAATGGCGTCACTGGTAAAGCTATAGTTCCACTTCTCCGGTCGGTGCTACCGACCAAAATCATGCTTTCAAGGGGTTGTGTCACTCCGACTATTTTGACGGAATTGGCCTCTGCACCACAGCAAAACATAAATGGATTTGATGATCTCAAGTACCCCCCTTCTCTCTTGAATTCCGCCCTTTCTTAGTCTTTCTTCAGAGCAGTGGATAAAACTCGAGTGACGCTGGCTATGTCTCTTCGACGCATTGACCCAGCTGATATTCCCGAGAGTGCTCGAATGAAGAAGCCGATTAATCATGTTTCTACCTCTAACACCCCGAAGAAAAGAAAGGCAGCGCAAGCTGGGTTAGGTCAGGCATCCTCTACAACCAACCCGACCCCACCGGCTTCCGCTTCTTTACCCTGTCCTACTCAAGAGGATGTCGAGGAAGAAATCGTCGACGAGTTGTATTGTAACCTAACCACAAGTGTCGTTGGGATCCAATACTACAATGGTCGGATTTTCTTCATTTCTGCGAAAAAATAAATTGAAGGCTCATCACGCGCATCTATGGCAGGCTTGGTTGGACCAGGTGAAGAAGTTCTTTTGGTCCGAGAGCCACACAACCCATACGATAGGTATTCACATTCAAATATTTTCGACCATTCATTCTTCATCTTGAAATCCTTTAGAAATGCTATTCAAGTCAAGAACATTTCTCGAGTCCAGGTTGGTCACCTTCCTCGCAATGTGGTCTCCAAGCTCGCGCCACTACTCGATAGACATGCAGTCACTGTCGAGGGCGTTATCAACGACGGCAATCGTAAGAGCCAAATAATCTTCTGCCCCCTGCGCTTCCTGATATAGCTCGACCCTGTAGTTGGATCTCGAGGTTACACACTTTCCATGTATGTGCATGGAATTACTCTCTGTGCGCTATTCTGACCTTCTTGATAGTTCCCTTAAAATCTATGGTGCTTCTGACAAAAGAAGGGAGTTGGAGCCCGTCCTTATCTGGGCAACTCCTGGTCAAAGAGGTTTCCCTCCATCGCGTGCCAGCTCCTCGACATTTACCGGTGTAAATGGTCGAAATAGGAGTGTCGCACCCGTAATGGGGTATTCAGCACCTATCCCGTCTTATCCAGTACCGTTCCCATCGTCATCTCAGTCGTCATCTGTCCAGACCGCTACTCAAAAAGAGGCGATCCGAAAACAGCAAGAATCCCTTCAAAAAGCCGCCGAACTGCGACAAATGTTGAATAATCTTGAAAAGGTTGACGACGAAAGCCGCAGAACTTCGCTGCTCGATACTCTATGTTCAACGGAAGATGTTCTTAATCTGCCTCTTCACCAAAACCCACCAGGAAGAGCCAGTGGAGAACTGACAGTGGATCTCCTTAAACATCAGGCAAGTCTGACTGTACCTGTATTTGATCCCAATTGAGCTCTGATTTTCTTCCCAGCTTCAAGCCTTGCAATGGTGCATTGAGCGCGAAAATCCTGCCCTGCCCAAGACTGAGTCCGACAAACCTGTTCAATTCTGGCAACTTAGAAAGAGGGGAAACCAAGTAAGGCTCTTAATTTGGATTAGATTTTCCATGCTGACCTTTTTTGTAGCCTTACTACTACAACAGCAAGTGGATATCCATTTAAGAATGCACTGATTTGGCTGACATTCTAATAGTTGCAACAAAGACCCCACAGGAAGCTCCACCCGTGTTAGGAAAAGGTGCCTTATGTGCAGATGCCATGGTTTGCATTTAATTTATTGGTTATCCTGGTTATTAATCTCTCGTCCTTTGTAGGGTTTGGCAAGTTTTTATAACGCAACCACGATTCCGTGCTAACCTTGTTGTAGGGCAAAACGCTTACAATGATCGCTTTAATCCTGGCAACGAAAAAGGAAACGGACTCTAGTTACTCTCAGTCGACTTTAATCGGTGGGCATCTCTTCCTCCTATACTGCTTCTGGAGGTTTTAACTCCGGCCCATAAGTTGCGCCGCTCTCTATTTTGTCGAACTGGGAAAAACAGCTCGAAGACCACGGCGCCCCTGGAACTTTGACCAGTTGCGTCTACTACGGGAACAATAGAGGACTAAGTGCTTCAGAGCTCCAGAAATATGATGTTGTCATTACAACATATCAAACCGTGGCTGGCGAACACCATGATGATGCAGCTGGAGCTGCAGGTACAAGCAAAAAGAAAAAGAAAACCGAGAAGAGCCTTTTTGATGTGATGTGGAAGGTCTGAGTCGCAAAATTTTCACCACGTTGCATTCTAACTAGGGAAATAGAGAATTATCCTTGACGAAGGGCATATCATTCGCAACCCTAAGACTAAAATGGCCAAAGCTGTCGTTGCTTTAAGCTCTTCGAGACGTTGGGTATTAACTGGTACACCAATTGTGCGTCGTTTCTCCGGTTTTTCTTTTTCTCAAGCCTGATTACTATTTACTAAATACAGATTAATTCTCCGAGGGTTTTTTTTTTTTTTTGGTGTCAAAGCCAGGCATTGACAAAGAGCTAGGATCTTGGTTCTCTCCTCACTTTCCTTCAAATTTGTCGGCCACTTGATAACGAGGATTTCTACAAGCGCCTTCTCCTCAGGCCTCTTAAGAATGGCGAAACCTCCGGGGCTGAACTCCTAAGGGTATGTGTTTCGTCTGATAGATGGTGCGACACATGTACTTACGAATTCACGTCGTCGCAAGGCGCTCATGAACCAAATCTGTATCCGGCGCACCAAAGAAGTACGCTTCTTCCTAATGATTACTGAACTTACCACATCCGAACCTTACCCCACCAGATGCAAGACAGCAATGGCAAGTCTATAATTGAGCTACCTCCAGTATGCAAAATTTTCAGCTTCTTGCAACATGGAAATGTTATCTTTCCTTCCTTTAGGTGGAGATGATCAAGGTTCCTGTTGCAATGAGTGACGAAGCAAGGGTATGGATTAAGATCGCGCACTATTCGATTTCTTGTCTAACGATTCTTTCAGCGCTTGTACGATCAAGTTGAGCAAGTATCCCAACAAAGAGTGCAGAATTTCCTTAACGCAGGCAAAACGGCTATGGTACGCACCGAAAAAAAACTTCATTTTCGTCCCACTGACGCGCCTCTAGGTTCAGTCTAATGTGCTTAGTATGCTCACTCGTATGAGGCAGATCGCCCTTCATCCTGGCCTCGTTCCACCGAATTACCTGGAGGAACTTCGCACAGCCGACGCCAACGACGCCAACGCTGTGAACCCTATTGCTATCACACCTGCTGAGAAAGTTAGGCTGCAGGATATGCTTGCGCAGGCCATCGAAGACTGCGAGGAATGTCCGATCTGCCTTGATCTGCTCAACGATGCCCGAATTACGAGCTGCGCCCATGTTTTCTGCCTGGCCTGGTAATTCTTCCTCTTGATATTCCAACTCAGGGGATCTGACGTTTTTCGACCAGCATCACCGAGATTATATCTCGGGACGTAAAGTGCCCACTGGTGATTTTGTTCAATTTAGACTGTCATGGTCTCAACTGAACCTTTTTCAATAGGATCGACGGAATTTGTCGCTGGCAGACTTACATGAACCACCTCCGCCCACTAATTTGACACAAAAGCTATCCAGAAGATTTGAGGAGGAACCCCAAGGCATCCGTGGTGGTTCTTCTGCTAAAATTGACCAGCTTGTACATCTTCTTCAGCT
>Ga0307509_10004302_pt1 | contig 20693 bp, 23 predicted proteins | sample 10_EM_MG_FD_202245 | JGI IMG/M metagenome (GOLD analysis project Ga0307509, IMG submission 202245) | Populus trichocarpa ectomycorrhiza microbial communities from riparian zone in the Pacific Northwest, United States - 10_EM | ecosystem: Host-associated > Plants > Roots > Unclassified | place... | reverse complement strand
CATGTTTCCAAGGTAGGGTAACTTCACCCTATCATGCCTTTATTTCCTTCGGGAGTCCGCGCGACCACATATAATGTTGCCACGGAGACCCGTGCAACGTTTACTATAAGTCCTTTGCTTTATGCGAACATACCCTCCGAAGGTTACCCTGCCTAGTAGGGTAACTTTGGCCTACCTAAGTTACCCTGTCTAACCCTATGTCACCAAGTCACTTTGTAGACACTTGTACCAACTCATGTCTACCGGTAGTATACTAAGTATACTGGCCTATCCTCAATATGGTTACCACTTGGTATGCCATACGGGCTTGAGTCTAGTCCACTGTAGCTACCTATCTGTAGGGTCATTACAGTGTTTTTACGTGGTTGAAAAGGGTTAGGCACGCATCGTAAGTGCGCAGCCGGGGTAGTGAGCCGCATTGGTTGGGGTCCAGCGGCCCCTTTGCCCGGGCTGCTAGTACGAGACATGACGCTAGGACACTCTCTAGGATCGGTGAAATTGTTTGGATGAGGACTATAATCCTGAAAGAGGAGGGGGACGAATATGAGGGCTTGCCGGGCTTGTCAAGGACCCCGGCGTTCGCGCCTTTCCGGGAGGCTGAGTGATAGCCCAGGCTGATCAGTGGCGAGAATATCCACAGGGGGATGGAGGGGTTGAGTCTGTTCACCTGCTTCCAGGTGGAGTATGGGATGCCGTCCAGCCCTGGGGCTGAGGAGGGGGAGCATTTTGACAAAGCGGTCGATATTTCATCCCCAGCTAGCGGGGGTGCCTTTTTGTTTGGCCTCAGTCTCGGAGGGGGGGAGAAGGCTTCTCTTGGATGGAAGAAATGGTCTAGGAGGACTTTATTCATTTGTTCGGGGTTTTCTGCCTCAGGGAGGGAGGGAAACCGCGCAGGGGCGCGCCCTGAGGTAAAGAATTTGGCTGTCCACAGGCTCTGTGGAGTTGCCTCCAAAAGGAAGGACGACCAGTATTTGTTTTTTGCACTCTTAATCGCTTTGAAGTACCCCGCTTTGGACACGTGAGTCACGTCCAGTAGGGCAGGGGTGCCGTGTTTCCTGGCCAGCATAGAGGTCTTGTGAAACTCATGGCAGAGGGTGCTTAGGTGGGGGGACAACCAAGGCTTGGAGTGGTGGGAGGGCCTGAAGACTGGTCTGTGCTCTTTTAGAAGGGCGGTGACGCGGTGGAGAGTGCCACCTAGCCACCCGTCCAAGTTCTGCGTGGAGGGGCACTATGGTGCGTCGAGATCTGGAACTCCTTGATGATGGGAGACATGGGTTCCCAGTCCGTGTCGGACCATTGGGGGCGCTGGGGCACTGGGATCAGGGTGGGGAGTGCTTGATTAATCGTGATCGGTATATGGTCAGATCCTGTGGAAGGGAGCGACCCTTCCCGGCCCTTGACCCATGGTAGGAGGAGGGGGTTGGCGCAAGCCAGGGCTATAACTGAAGGGTGTGCTGTTCCCACTAGAGGGAACCGAGTGTATTCCCCTGGGGGGTTAAGGAGTGCGAAGCCCGCCTCAGACACCTTCTCAAAGTATGCAGTCGAAGACGCGTTCCCCCGGGGTGAGAAGGAGCATGGAGGGTCTGACAGTGGGTTGTGTATGTTGAGATTGCCCACAACAAGGAGGGGGATGCCACCATCCAGAAAAAGGGATTCTGGAAGGACCGAGTAGACACAGTGGTCTCATGGGTTCGTTGAGTAGGCATTGAGCAGCCTGAATGAGTGGAAATCGGTGTCGATCAGAGGACTCTGGGACGAGACGTCGAGGGCAATGACGTATGTTAGGCGCACGGACTCCCCGTAAGGATTTACAGGGCAAGGTTACCCTACCTTGGCGCATACGAACTTCGAAGGAAAAAGATAACACACCCCTCCAGCCCCGGCGTTGGGACGGCGCGTCATCACTGGCCGCCTGTGTAGTTGCGTCCCAACACCAAAGACCACTATCAATGGAACACATCCTATAACACCGTACACGTCGCGGCCGTCCATCCGACCGGATCCTGTTCGCAGGATATATGAGGGGAGACCTTCGGGCACCATATGCAAGTGCAAGCAGGTGAATCGGACGACGGCGCATAAGGTTACAGGCACTTGAAAACAGGCTGTCGGAAGAGTGGGTCGAATGTAACAGGACGTTTCGCACGAAAGTTAGTCCCCTCGTACCGACAAAGTCGTGTAGAGTATGAAGGCGGTAACTATGCCCAATAAGTGGATCGGGTGAATCCCCAGAGGACAAGTTGGTAAAAGATGGAGTCTGAGGGAAAATGCTCATAGGTACGATCCCGAGGACAAGTCGTGTAATGCCGGAAGACCAGAATACGAGATGCAGTTGCATACCGAATTCTCGACGGAACCAACCAAAGAAGAATGGCCATCTTCTGTCCAGCGAGTTAGACTACCTTCGACGAGCACGAGGGCAAGATAATTCGTAACCACTGTTGTCAACGGATAAACGGATGAGCTGACACCTGATGTGGTCTCCACACCATCAGGAATAATGGAAGCGCAGACCGATAAGTTGGCTATGGGAGCAAGAGGTGTGGGAGAGAGTTTTCAGGGTCTACGAGTATTCGCACTCAGATGCTGTCCGCAGAATTGCTGGCAAGGTACTTAGTTAGTATAGAGTTAGCATGTATACCGCGATTGCTCAGACGCGGAATATAAATATCGAAGCATCTTCGCGTCTATTAGATACAACAAGCACGGAGAAGAGATCTTATCAATATAATAAGTTATTCTACACTTTTATATCGTTACCAATACTTCGACGATCTATATCGAAGTAAACCATTATATCTAGCCTACATTACTCGTGTCTTCTTAACGAGTTCTCCGATATAATCACGATTAAGGTCCTAGCTGTCGGAATACCTCACGCCGAAGCTACCACCTAACAACGTCATCCACCCTTTTGAACCAGGGGACCACCGGAAAAGCAGAAAGAAATCCATTTTGAACATCGGCTCTTGCCAGACAGGGCTTCCTAGCGCTGGGAAAAAACGACTTGAAGCCTCTGAAGGAGGGAAGGGGGGCCTGGCTGACGGGCAGCTCCTGTAGGAGGACTATGGAAGGATATGTTGCCGCATCTCAAAACGACTCCAATAAGAAAAGAAAAACATCCTAGCTCCCAAGGCAGTTATGTTGAACAATTGAAAGAACAGCAGGGGTGGGGGCTGGCCCCCGCCTCAAGCCAAAAGGTTGATAATTCATTTCCGGGACGAGCTCGACGATCAGAAGGTGCAGGGGAAGGGCTTTGCGCCTCCACGAGGACAGCACTGCCAAAGCCTTGTGGAGTACCGGGACGTGGGGGTCCTGCCTGGGCGGCTTGTCTAGGTGTTACTAGGTCCACATCCGTGGGACGAGTCCTGCTCGGGGGAGTAGCGGGTGCCGGGCTGCCATCGACTGCGATACGCATGGGGTCTTGACCAGGTTGGTCTGGCGGGGCAGGTCGGGAGGGGACAGTTGGGACAGGTCGAGCCGGACATTGCTGGAATGGGGCAGTGTGGTCATTACGGCTGTTGCAGAAATGCGGGGGCGAAGTGGGGCAAAAGCCCGGGACTGGCTTATTGTTTCCGCTCTGGGGGCACGTGGGATTCTACCATCTGTGAGCTGGGCGAGTATGGTGAAGCGCCCAAATGGGCCACGTGGGGTTGGTGGCTGGGCAGCGTTGGTGGGCGTGTCCGTACCTCCAACAGTTTCTACACTGGGAGGACTTGTTGGCTGAGAACGCAGGCTCGACCTTGCATTTCTGCGAGAGGATGACGAACCCTGTTGTCAGGGTCGAAACGTGTTTAGGGTCGACGGTAACAACCACCGAAAGGGCCTGCTTGGTGCTCCTACAATCTCCGCTATGGTTAAGGTACCGGGCTGAGAGAATTGGGGTCTCTTTGTCGTTGAGGATTGCCGGCCTGAGATATGGGAAGAGTTGCTATTCATCTTAGGGGAGGAACCGGAGTGGTAGACTCTGAATGGCCAGTTGTACCGCAGTGGGGGCGAGTACCAAGGTACACCAGGGGTTGTTGCCCACTGGAAATGACTGGTTGAGTGCCTTGGTGAGGGAGGCAAACTAGGGGGCGTATGAGGCAGCCATTGTGGCTTTTTCAATGACGGTCAGGGAGATGGCACCACGGGCATTGAATGTGGCTGAGAAACCTAGGGGGAGGAGGCAGTACCTTTCACAAAGGACGCGGGCAGCGATATCAGGGAAGGTTGCTGCAATGGTTGGGGCATCTGGTGGCAGGGCAGGGGACTGGCGTGGGGCAAACAAGCGTAGTTGGTCACCTGGGAGTGAGGGCGGCCCGTTGTTAACGGGGGGGGCCACCACACTCGCAACTTGTTGAGGTGAGGGTTGCTTGCCGGCTTTGCTTTTTGCCATGCCACCCATGCCGGAGCCAGAAGTGACCTGTGAATAGGAGGTGGGGGGCTGTTGTCGGGGTGTAGGTGGCCTGGAGTGAAGGATGCAACATCATATGCACCTCTCCGGTATTCTCCGGCTTCATTGAAGTAGGGGCACAGCTTAGCGTACTTCTCAGGGTCTCCGAAAGCCATGTCCAGCCTTGTATTGTAAAAGGGTATGAGGTATTTAGGATTCTCAGCTGCTGTGGGGTTAGGAGTGGGAGGGGCTCAGCCCGTTTCATTCCCTTCCCTAGAGGGGCCAGGAGCGGGGGCTGTGGAGCGTAGGATGGCGCTTTTCGTGGGCACCGGCGCTTGGGGAGGCACAGGCATGGGGGCTGACACACGATCTGACAAGTCGCGGATTTATGCCTGAAGGTGGGTCAGCATCTGGGGGGGGTGTGGGTCTTATGTCGGGGCCGGGTTCGCCATCTGTGAGGAAATGTCCTTGACCTCCTCCCTGAGGGTATCGTTCTCCGCGGAGATGGCTTCGAGCTTGTGGGTTACCCGGCTCAGCTCATGGCGAATGGTGACTAGCCCCTTGACGAGTTGGCACAGGAGGGGGATGACGGTGGATTCTGAGGGGATAGTGCCGGACAGCGTTTTGGTGCTGAAATCCGGGAGGTCTCGTGGGTTTCTGTGGAGAGCCCTCCAGGCCTGGGCCAGTTGTTCTGCCATGAAGGCCAGGGGAAGGTCGTAATTTTTAACAGCAAATCCCTAGCAGTGGTCGGGATGTTTGGCCGTCGAGCGGTATCCTGGTTCATGAGAAAGATGTTTGAACCAGAATCTAGAAGGACCCTTATTGCCTATTTTCGTCCTTTTGTTGCGATAAATGCCTTCCCTTCAAGGCAGGAGTAATGCTTAGGTTTTTTAATGGGTCTGGAGCTTTCGCTCGTGTTTTAATAAAATCTCTTAATCGTGGTGTTTACATACTGCGTCGGAGTTTGTTTCTGTTCCTGCAGAGTTTCGGCTCTTAAAGTCTCCTCAGACAAACTTGTTTTATACTAAGTTTCTAATTTTCGAATATCGGGCAGCACACTACTAGCTGTCTGTACCTCACGCCGAGCAGTTCCTATATTACAGGAGTGGTGGTTCACTGGAGTACCCCTGGAGTTCGCGACTTGTATCCGCCGTCCTTTATTGACGACTAATCCTTCATGTGAGGCTGTCCCCTGCAAGCTATCCACTGCACATGTGCCTGCGGTTTTGGCAATGCTCCCCTGGAGTTGCCTCCTCCGACACCATTCCTGAAGACCTGGACCTTGTGCAGCATAGAGGCCCCCCTGCCTTCTAATTGGGTGGCTATTATACCCGGAGAGAAACTGAGGTTGCGCCGGATTTGGACCCCCCATCGCGTCTTCTGCAACTAAAGCTTTGTCCTGACGTCCGATTGTCTTCTCTTTGAATATAGTCCCGTCGACGGCTCTCTTCGCTGGTGAGTGTTTAAGAATCCTGTGGTGAGCACGGACTACCCATTTCGTTTTCATAAAATGCCAAACATGATCCTTTTCAGTTTTTTACCCTTCCGATGGCATCAGTGACTACGCCGCAGGTTTTGCCTCTTGAGGCGGCAAACGCAGTACACAATCACCATTGTTGTTGGTATACTCGGTTGACAAAAATAACGGCGCACCAGATATCACTAGCGACCCAACCCCCCTCCACCCTCGGCCCACCTAAAGAAATTTCTCTAAATCATATCAATTTCTTGTATCTATTCTACTACATATTTACTTTTTTTAATTTTATTGCCAAAATAGTAGGTTTGGTAGGAAAGTGCTGTTATAGCCGGAGTTTTTCCTGATCGTTGGTGCGCCGTTAATTTTGTTAACGTACCATACCTGGATGACTTTTCACAAACTCTTGTCATCCTCAAAAGCTCAAGCTGGAGGGCTTGTTAGGTGGTAGCCGCGGCCTGGAGTATTCCGACAGCTAGGACCTGAATCGTAATTCTATCGTAGCACTCGTTAAGAAGCCACGAGTAATGTAAGCTAGATATAATATTTGCTTCAGTATAGAGAGTCGAAGTATTGGTAGCGATAAAAGTGTAGATAACTTATTATATTGATAAGATCTCTTCTCGATGTATGTTGATCCTATCCAATCCGGGCTCTTGCCCTGTTGCTTATACCCCCGTCCGGGGTACTTAGTATTCTCATACTCGCGAAGTACCTTCTCAACTTGTACGAGTTCTTGCGAATATGCGAACACCTTTTGACCCTGAATCTTCGCACACTACTTTGGCTTTAATCATAGTCCAGATAATTGCATCCAATGATGTCCTCTCGATCTTTGCTCCATATGAACTTAGTCTGTGTATGCAGCCTGGCTTGCTATCATACCAGTCGTTCCTTCCGATCATTTTGTGATCAACATTTCTCATGCCGGGTAATCTAATGCTTACGTCTTACTTTATCAGACTACATATGTCGGTCGGCTTAACGTAAAGGCACCATTACTCCTTAACCAACCGTTCGCACTTCGCCATTTGACTTCATAGGAATAGAGGAATATTCCTTCTATAGTACTCGGCGAAAACCCCTCGGTTGCATTGCTCGTGCAGCTGCGTAGAGACTGATAACGATCCGTGATGTAGTTATGAAAACTATGACAGGGGTGTGAGTCGAACACGTGACCTTCTGTAAGAAGTGAGGTGTAATTCCACCTAGACTCAGTCGTGCGTCATGGTAGGGTAACATTGCCCAGTAAATCCTTACCGGGAGTTCGTGCGCCTAACACGAGCTCCCCTCTTCGAAGTGTTCGTCCCGAATACTCTAGGTTTATTATACAATCTATCTTCCATCTCGAGCTCCCCATACTAGGGGTAAAAACCACCAGCGTTTATATCTCCACAGGTGGAAAACCTTTCTTATGTTACTCGACCTCTCTCAGGCCCAGCATCTCCGGGTTTTCTTCTGAAACCTTTCGACCTCTTCCTCCGCGTTCTTCATACCTTCGGGTGGCTCTCAAGCATTCTCATCCTCTGCGCAACCTTTCCACTTCACAAAATACCGAACCTCTTTCATTTGTTTATTCCTTCCTCAAACCTTTCGTGTGTATGAAATAATCTTACTCTTGATGATCCTTTCTACCTCCTACTCCAAATCTCCCTCGATTTCTTCGGCATCTTGTGGGGGTTGTTCGCGATTCGGTCGGTACGAGGTTCGGTAGGGTTCCAACAGCGAAACGTGAAACACAGGATCAATCTTCAACCCTGGCGATATTTCTAACTTGTAGGCCCTGCTTCCTTTCTTTTCTAAGACTTTGAACGGGCCATACAGTTTCGGACTCAGCTTTTTCAACGGTCGTTTGGTTCGTATGTTCTTCACATTCAACATTACCAAGTCGCCGACGTCGATGCTGGGTTGTTCTGTCTCCTTCCGATCATAATATTTCTTCATCGATTCCCGCGTCTTTTTTAGGGTTTGTTTCGCCTGTTGATATATGTCCTGCATCCAGTGAGCATACATTGTCGCCCCGGGATTGTGAGCTTCTCTTTCTTTCACTGACTCTGGGTGCGGGTGAAAGCCATAGTTGGCAAAGAATGAGGTCATCTTGTGTGCGTTGGTTGCTGAGTTGTTGTAGGCATGTTCAACTAATGGCAATAATTGGTAGCAGTCGTCCTGATCGTAATTGACAAATGTTCGTAAGTAACCTTCCAGCACTTGGTTGGTTCTTTACATATGTCCGGCCGCGTGAGGGGGATAGGCCATTGACATCGCCGCTGAACTCCTAGCATTTTGCACAATGATTCCCAAAGTTCGCCGGGAAACTTCGCATCCATGTCCGATATGATTTCGGTAGGTCCGTTAAGTTTCCAAACTTCCCGAAGGAAGGTAGCCGTGACATCCTTTGCTGTTGCGTTTTCGTGGAGGCCCATAAAGTCGGCCATTTTGGTGAACCAGTCTACTACTAATATTATCTGGGTCTTACCCTGAGATTCTGGTAACTGCATGATGAAGTCCATCGATATGGAGGACCCGGCCGCATAGGGTCTTCTAACGGTTGATGTAACCCGAACTTTGCATGCCGCGGGGATTTACTGTGTTGACACTCGTCGCAGGATCGTACATAGTCTCTGATCCAATCTCCGAGCCTTTTCCAGTAGAAATCCCTTGTTACTATCTCAATCGTTTGTTCCTGTCCGACGTGTCCTGCTACTATCGAGTCGTGACAGCCTTGGGCTATCTCTGTCTGGATCGCTACCTCTTCTGGGATGGATAACCAATTTTTGTAGTAAAGTAACCCGTCCTTTTCTCTCCATTCGTCCGGCATCTTCTTTCCACTTTCTCTTATCCCGATTAATTCACCGCCCCGTTCCTGCCACTTCTCATACTCTTTGCCAGCCTTTCTAATCTTGTCTAGAAATGAACCTTTCATCGTGCGCGTCAGGGCTGCATTGACGTGAGCGCTTGATAACATTTCTCTTTCTCATATTAACACAGGGTGGTAGCCGATATCAGCTACGCTAAAGAATTCGTTTTCGCTTGTGTCTGCCTGAAGGAAACATATTGTGACTTCTGCTTCTTTAGCTGTGATGGATCGCTTATGGCTTAGATCGCTTGATCCAAAGCCCATTTTTCCTCGTTCGGTTACTCCCAGATTGTCTACTTCCATGGCGTCGGCGTTGGCAATTTTCTCTATTATGAGTTGCACTATCCGATCTCCTGCCTTAAATATGCAGTCCGCTTTGCTATGATTTTGAAGTATGACCTTAATTTCTCGGGTGTAATCCGCATCTATTACACCACTGCCCACTGCTATTCCCATCTTGCCAGCCATACCACTTCTTGCGGGTACCCTTCCATATGTTCCCTCCGGCAATCCTATCGCAATACCTGTTGCCACCATTGTTTCTCCTTTTGCTGATACTAGCCCGTCCGTTACTGCATAGATGTCATGACCGGCCGCCAATCATGATCCCTTAGCAGGAATTATTGCCTTGTCCAAGAGTTTCATGATTCCCAGGCTTGTCGATTCGCGTTTTCCGGGATGAGGGCCGTTTCCGCACTTCGCTTTTGAAGAATTACACAAATTTGAATGTGTTCTGTTTTCAAAATTGACTGCTCAGTGTGACGAGCTCACTCCTCAGGACGGTACTCCGGCCATCTGCTTAATGCGTCGGGTTTCCCGCCCCTACTCCCCGGTCGATAGACTATTTTCAAGTTATAATTCGTTAACTCCTGTGCCCCATCAAATTTGCCCCTGGTTCCAGACTTTTTTGGTTAAAAAGGATTGTGGATTTTGGTATTCAGTGTATACCGTCACGGGCTCTTCTTCTCCCCAGAGACCTCTTTTCCTTACTTTAAACGCCTCAATTATTGCAAGTAATTCTTTGTCATGTATCTCGTAATTTCTTTCAGCGCTGTTCAGTTTTCGAGAATAGAAAGCCACTGGGTGAAGCCGTCTCCCCTGGTACTGGGATAGGACGCATCGCAGCGCAAGGTCGCTTGCGTCCGTCTCAACCACCGTTTTTCTAGCGGCATAAAAATGCGATAAAACTGGTGCCGTTCTAAACCTCTTTTTCAACTCCTCAAACGCCTCCTCCTGCTCTCTTCCCCAGTGAAAATCCTTTGGGTTTCCTTTCTAGGTCTCGGTTATTGGCTTGCAACCTTTCCAAAAATCATGGATGAATCGTCGATAAATGTTTGCGAATCCGATCAAGATTTGGACTTCTTTAACCAATCGCGGATGTGCCCAATTTTGCACACTTTTCACTTTTCTATCACTCATGGTGACGCCGCTGGTCTTGACAAGGTATCCTAGGATTTTGTTCATCATTGTCTGAAACGTCGCTGGAGCGTTAACAAGCCCAAATGGCATGACCTTATATTCGTACTGCCCATATCTAGTATGAGAAGCCGTCTTATGCTCATCGCCTTTTCTCATTCGAATAAGATGATATCCATCTTTCAGGTCGAGCTTCGTAAAGACTTTCGCACCTGCAACGCGGTCTCTTAGTTCATCCATTAGTGGTAGGGGGTCTTTATTCAGCATCGTCAACTTGTTGAGACTCCTATAGTCTACGCATAGTCGTAGGCTTCGATCTGGTTTTGGAACGAAAAGGATTGGAGCGCCGTAAGGGGATTCGCTATCGGCAATTTTTCCCTCAGGCATCATGTTCTTGAGGTATTTATCCAGCTAGTTTAACTGGTGTGCCGACATTGGGTAGATCGGAACCCAAGGGGGTTCAGCTCCTTCTTTAAGGTTGATGGCGTGGTCAAATGTTCTTTGAGGTGCCAACAGCTTAGCTTTTTTCTCTTCAAACAGCCCCTTATACTGCCAATATGGTTTTGGCAGAGTTTCCAACTGTACTCCTCCTTCTTCTTTTTGTTCGATCCTCCCTACATACTGTGCTTCTTGGTCACAAGCTACAGTTTCATCCCACTCAAACAAATCCGCCCCTGCCTCATCTTCCATCTGATGGTGGCATTTTGCTTCTTGAAAGACTCATTTACTTGGGTCTGCGATATTTTTGAGGGGGTGTTCGTCATGCCACCACCCAAAGGGTAAGATTAAGTCATATCTTCCAGCCTTCGCGACCTCACAGGATATCAGGCTTCGGTGACCGTTGGCAAGAATTTCCAAGAGAATAGGGTGGGTATGGAATATCCCTCCAGTAGGCGCGGTTTCGCCATTGAAGGTTGTGATTTTTAATAGGAAATCCCTAGCTTCGGTTGGGATTTCGCGCCGTCGTGAGGTTTGTTGATTCATCAGAGAGATGTTTGAACCAGAATCTAAGAGTACGCTTATCGCGTGTTTTGGTCCTTCTAATTCAATAAAAGCCTTCCCCTCTGGGCAGGTGTAATGCTTCGATTTTTTAATGGGTTTTGAGCTTTTGCTCGGGTTTTGATAAACTCTTTTCATAACCGCGGTTTTCATGTAACGTGTGGGTTTGTTACCGCACCAGTGCAGTTTCGGCTCCTAAAGCCTTGTCAGACAAACTTTTACGATAAGTTTCTACTATTTGAATATCAGGCAGCCCACTACTAGCGGTCTTTACCTCCTGCCGAGGAGTTCCCATATTACAGGAGTGGTGGTTCACTAGAGTACCGCTCGAGTTCGCGACTAGGGTGCGCCGCCCTTTATCGTCGACTTATCTCTCATATGATGCTGTCCCAGGAGACGAGTCTACGGTACCTTCGCCTTCGAGTTTGGTCTCACTCCCGAGACCCTCTCCGACACCACACGTCAGGGATGAACCTTGTGCACAATAGAGGCGCCCCTAGCTTCTATTTGCCAGGCCATTTTACCCAGAGAGAATGTCAGGTTACCCTGCATTTCGACTCTCCTTCACGTGTCGTGCAACTCAAGCCCAGTTCCGACGTATGGTTGTCTTCTCTTTCCCTTTAGTCTCTTCGACTGCTTTCTTCACTTGTGAGTTTTTATGGTTCCCATAGTAAGCACGGACTACCCATTTTTGGACGTAAAATGGCAACCGCTATCCTTTGGTCTTTTAGCCTTCCCGTGGGATATCGTCACCGACTACGCTGCAGGTCTTTCGATTCGAGGAGGCAACCTTACTACCCGATCCCCGTTGTTGTCGGTACCTGGATGACTTATTATCAAATGTCATCATCTTGAAAAGCCCAAGCTGGTGGCCTTTGAACCGCTGGTTTCGAGCTTTCTCCCTTGCCATCAACCGCAACAGTGGCTACCTGTGGGCGTCGTTTTAGCGCCAATGCGGACTGTTGTTTGGGCTTTGATTGCCCTTGATATGCAGCCGCTATCTCTATTGGCTTCCGACAGTATTTACAAGTGTGGTTTCTCAGCCCGCATCGCGTGCATTCGTTGTCAGACCTTCGTTTATCGACAACTTTCTGATCGACGCCCTAGTGTGCTTCTGCCCACACCCTCTGTCTAACCTCCCCCGTCAGTGTCACACACCCTTCCTTTTTCACCTTTCTCTCCCCCGCCTTTTTCTTCTGGTAGTCCGCCTTTTCCATTGCCGTGTACTGCTTTTTTACACGCTTGGCGCCAACCGTTGGCTGTGAATCCTCAAATTTCCTTTTTTCCGCCCGCGTCGTTCCTGAGGGGCCGCTTCCTTGAAGTTCTTTTCTTTCCTTGAAATCTTGTTCTGCTCGGGTTACAGTCCTGACTGCTTCCAACCACTCCGCATCGTCGACATATTCTCTATCTGAGAGCCGTCGCAATCCTTCTACGGGAATTTCGACTTCAATCATTTTCCTCCAGGCTATCCCGGTGACCCTTGCATGGAAATTGATATTTTCCATCTCAATCCAGAATTTGGCGACATCACGGCGATATTTGACGGATCCCATTTCTCTTAGGGATTTTTGCGCTTCATGGGTGGGTCCGAAGCGTCGCAGGGCTTGTTCTGCAAAGACGTGCCAGAACTCATATCCTTCTTGTCTCGTATAACATATTTCTCCCGTCATTTGTCGTCGGTAGGTTAATGCCAACAGTCCGACTTCTTTCCCGTCCATTCGGCATATGGACTATCGGATTCCGCGTGGCTTATTTTCCCATTGCCAACTGTTTCGACCAAAATAATCCGTACATGTTAATAGCCACATACTTATATCTTAGTGTTTCTTGTTTCTAAACATCGCAGAGGGGTTCCGCCGGGACTCTTGTTCGTTGTCCCAAGGCGTTGGCCATGACCAGTGAGAACAGGTTAAACTGTTGGTCGTTTTCGGCGTCATAGTCGTCTTCTTCTGGCTGGGCTGCGGCTCTCTCGTCCCGTCTTCCTTTTCTACTCTCATCTGGCTTCCTTCCAGATCCTTCTCCCTCATCATCAGGGTCTCCTCCTCATTCTGGAGCTCCTGCCACCCCGTGTCGTGGTGGTGGTGGTGGTCTTCCTCCACCAGCTCCCGAACCCTCTGGTGTCGGATCTGACACCTTTCCTTTTCCCCTTCCCTGTTCCAACCACTGTTCCACCAGGGTCTTAAGCACCGAGATCTCACCATCTTGGTCTTCTCGAGCCTCCTGGTGGTGTCGCAGCTTATCTCTCACAAGAGTGGTTCTTATCTCATGATTTGCAAGCTCCCGTTGGTGTTGCTCATTTATCCGAACAATCTCCTGGTCCAGGAGTCGGTCCCCATGTATGGACTGTTTGCCAGTCCCTTGCACGGCCTCGTGGACATGGGAGGTGATAGCCTCGTGTCTGGCCTGTCTCTCGTCTGTCTCCCCCAGTCCTTCTGCGACCTGGCTAGCGAAGCTTCCTTGGACCGTTTGAGACTCGCGGTCCAAAAGTTGTACTTGTTCCTCTATTCGGCCAGCTCTCGGCCGCCTATCTTGATCCCTGATTTTAACTGTATATTGACGTTTAACAGTTCTTGGGCTATTAACAATATGTCGGTCAGGAGGGAGCTGAATGCAAGATGTTGCCTATTTTCGCTCACGGAGAGCTTTCGGTCCAATCGGCCGATGATTTGTTCTAGTTGCCGAATGCAGGTGGCCATAAGGGATTCGCTGGTAGGCTCGGGGGTTCGTCGACCTTGTCTAGCAGGCTGTCCATACTTCGCTAGGAAACCGAGCCAGACAAGGGATCGAGGTGTCTGGTGCGCCAAATGTGACCGGGCGAGGTGGGTGACCGTGGTCACCACACTAGGGTCCAAGGTTCAGGACAGTTCATCACCTTCCTCGTTTCCTTCTTCTCCTTCGTCTCCTTCTTCCTGGGCCCAATCCATGACGTCGGCTCCTGAGGTTAGAAGCCATCTCTTATGGTTTCCTTTAACAGGAAACTTATCATTTGGTTCCTCCCCACACTTGAGGTGTCTCAAAACGCTGTCTTGAGCGTTGATTGCTTTCTGGGTACTGCGTGTTCCAAACAGAGTTTGATTTCTCTGAGAGGGTGTTGTAGATATAGTTTTCTACGGACTGGTATTGGTATAGTGCGGCGATCTCGTCGAGTGTAATGGTATTTGCTGGGTTTGTCAACCAGAAATAAGATTTGTGGTAGGGCTCTTGTGTCCCTAATTCGGGTATAGGGGTGAGGACTTCGTCTATTGAGCTAGTCCTTAACGGTCTTGGTTAGAAACACTTTTTGGTTTGGGAGTATGAGTGTCTCTGCCAAACATTCGTCTGGGTAACGATGAGAAGTATCAATATACTGTTAGGTGGCAGCCTCGGGGTGGAGTCTTCCGACAGCTAGGACCTTAATCGTAATTACATCGGAGAACGCGTTAAGAAGACAGGAGTAATGTAAGCTAGATATAATATTTGCTTCACTATAGATAGTCGAAGTATTGGTAACGATAAAAGTGGAGATAACTTATTATATTGATAAGATCTCTTCTCCATACTTGTTCATCCTATCTAATCCGGGCTCTTGCCCTCTTACTTCTACCCCCATCCGGGGTACTCAGTATTCTCATACTGGCGAAGTACCCTCTCGACTTGTACAAGTTCTTGCGAATATGCGAACACCTTTTGACCCTGAATCTTCGCCTACCACTCTGGCTTTAATCGTAGTCCTGATAACTGCGTCCAATTATCTCCTCTCGATCTTTGCGCCATATGAACTTAGTCTGTGTATGCAGCCTGGCCTGCTATCATACCAGTCGTTCCTTCCGATCATGTTGTGATCAACATTTGTCATGCCAAGTAATCATATGCTTACGTCTTACTTTATCAGACTACATATGTCGGTTGGCTTAACTTTAAGGTGCCATAACCCCTGAACCAACCATTTGCACTTTACGATTGGACTTCATACGAATAGAGGAATATTCCTGCTATAGTACTCGGCCAACATCCCTCGGTCGCATTGCTCGTGCAGCTGCGTAGAGACTGATAACGATCCCTGATGTAGTTTTGAACACTATGACGCAGGTCTGAGTCGAACACGTGACCTTCTGCAAGAAGTCACGTGTAATTCCGCCTAGACTAATTCGTGCGTCAAGGTAGGGTAACTTTGCCCTGTAAATCCTTACAGGGAGTTCATGCGCCTAACAGGCCTGGGAACCACTCGCTTTGAGCTTTCTCCATGGGCATCAATGGCTACAGTGGCTGTTCAGTGCGCGGACTCCCTGTAAGGATTTAGAGGGCACGGTTACCCTACCTTGAAGCACACCAACTTCGAAGGTGAATGATAACACTCGCCTACAGCCCTGGCGTTCGGACGGCGCGTCATCACTTGCCGCCTGGGTAGGTGCGTCCCAACATCAAAAGCTGCTATCAATAGAATACATCTAATAACACCGTATATGTCAAGGCCGTCCGACCGGCCGGGTCCTGTGGGCAGGGTATATGAGGGGAGGCCTTTGGGCACCATTTGCAGGTAGAGGCAGGTGACTCGGAAGACGGCGCATAAGGTTACAGACGCTTGAAGACAGACAGTGGGAAGAGTGGGTCCAAGGTAACGGAACGTTTTGCGTGAAGGTTAGTCCCCTCGTACCTACAAAGACGTGTAGAGTACATAGAAGCGAGCTACACCCAGTAAGTGGATCGGGTGCATCCACAAATGACAAGTTAGTAAAAGATAGAGTCCCAAGGAAAAGGACCACAGGTACGATCCTGCGGACAAGTGGTGTAATCCCGGAAGACCAGAATACAATAGGCAGTTGCATGTTGAATTCTCGACATAACCAACCAATCTTCTTCTGTCCAGCGAGTTAGACTACAATCAGAGACCACGGGGCAAGATAATGCGTAACCATTGTTGTCAATAGATAAACGGATGAGCTGCCACCTGACGTGCTCTCCACACCGTCAGGAATAACAGCAGCGCAGACCGATAAGTTGGCCCTCGGAGCAAAAGGTCTGGTAGAGAGTTTTCAGGGTCTATGAGTATTCGCACTCAGGTAAAGTTCGCAGAATTGTGAGCAAGATACTTAGTATGTATAGAGTTAGCATGTACAGTGCGATTGCTCAGACTCGGAATATCAACATCGAAGCCTCTTCGCTGCTATTAAGACACAACAAGCATTGAGAAGAGATCTTATCAATATATGAAGCTTTTATCTTATCGTTACCAATACTTCCACAATCTACCCCGAAGTATATTATTATATCTAGCCTACAGTACTCGCGTCTTCATAGCGAGTTCTCCGATATAAAGCGATTCAGGTCCTAGGGGTCGAAATACCTCACGCCGAAGCTACAACCTAACAGTGGCTACCTGAGGGTGTCTCCTCCGAGCGAATGATACGTGTCGTTGGGCTTTGCTGGCCCTCGAGATACCGCCGATACTAGTACTGGTTTTCGACCTTACTTCCATGCGTGGTTTTTCTTCTCACATCGCGTACATTCGTTGTCCGATTTTCATTAGTCAACAACCTTTTGATAGACACCCTTGTGGGCTTCCGCCCACACCGCGTGTTTAACCTCCCCAGCCGGTGCCACCGAACCTTGCCCTTTTACCTCCATTTCCTGAACCTTCTTTGCCTTATTGTCCGCCTTTTCCTTGGCCGGGTAGTGCCTGTTTTACATGCTTTTGGGCAACGGTCGCCTTTGAATCCTCAAATTTCCCTTTTTCGCCCAGTGTCGTGCCGGTGGGACCGCCCCCGCGAAGCCTGTTTTGTTCCTCAAAGTCTTCTTCCGCTCGGTGACACCCCTGACTGCTTCCAACCACTCTCTATTATTGACGTATTCTCATAGTGAGAGCCGTCGTAATGCATCTTCAGGAATTTCGCCTTCAATCATTTTTCTCCCGGATATCTCACTGACTCTTGCAGGGTTATTGAGATTTTCCATTTCCTGCAAGAACTTAGCACTATCACCATGATAGTGGACCAATCCCATTTCCCTTATGGATTTGTCTGCTTCATGGGTGGGACCGAAGCGTGGCAGGACTTGTTTTGCAAAGATTTGCCAGAACTCATATCCCTCTTGCCTAGTGAAACCTAACTCTCCGGTCATTTGTCACCAGTAGGTTAACGCACAAGGTGTGACCTCCTTTCCTTCTATTCGGCTTAGGACGTAACGGATTCATGGTACCTCGTTTTCCCACTGCCAACTGTTTCGTCCAACCTAATCTGTTTATGACAGTAAGCTCATCCGTATACCTTAGTGTTTTCATTTTTCAACAAGGCAGGGGGTTCCGCTGGGCCTCTCGTTTGTTGTCCTAAAGCGTTGGCCATGACTTGGGAAAACAGGTTAAACTATTCGTCGTTTTCGGTGTCATACTCGTCCTCTGGCTATGGTGCAGGCCTCTCGTCCCGTCTTCCTTTCCTGCTCTTGGCTTGTTTCTTTCCGGACCATTCTCCTTCATCATCCAGGTCGCGTCCTCCCCTGGGTGCCCCTGCTGCCCCTCATCTTAGTGTGGGTGGAGGTGGGTTCCCCCCTCCTGTCCCTGAATCCTCTTGCGTCGGGTCAGACGCCTTCCCTTGCCCCTTCACCTGCCCCATCAATTGTTCCACCAAAGCCTTGAGCACTGAGATCTCACCATTTTGGGCTTGTCAACACTCGGGGTGTTGTCGCAGCTCCCGTCTCACGAGATTAATGCTTATCTCATGATTTTTGAGTCCCCGTTTATGTTGCTCGATAATCCGAACAATCTTGTCATTCAAGACTAGGTCTCCGTGCATGGACTGTTCGTCAGTCCCTTGCACTGCTGCGTGGAGCTGGGATGTGACAGCCTCCTGTCTGGCCTGTCGTTCACCTGTTTCGCCAAGTCGCTCAGCGACTTGGGTGGCGAGGCTTTCTTTGACCTTCTGGAATTCCAAGTCCAAGAGTTGGACCTGATCGTCTGTTCAGGCGAGCTCTCGACCCACTAACTGGGCCCTAGCCTTTAACTGTGTCTTGACTTTTAACAGTCCTTGGGCCATTAATAGGATGTCGGTCAGCAGGGAACTGAATGCAAGATGTTGCTTATCTTGACTAACAGTGAGCGATGGGTCAAACTGGCCTACAATTCTGTGTAGTCTCTCGATTGGGAGGCGAACAAGGGAATCGGCCGCCGGTTCAGGGGTTCGCCGGCTGTCTCGCTCTCTTCGCTTTCCATATTTTGCTAGAAAGCCCATTGCGGCACGAGTGGAGTGTGGGGCCTGGTCTGCTCAAAGCGCCCTGGCCAGGTGGGTGACTGTTGTTTCCACACCAGGGGCTGAGGCGCGGGACAATCCGTCCCCTCCCTCTTCTGCTTCTTCTTGTTGCCATTCTATGGCCTCATGCGCTTCTGCATTAGAAGTCACTTTGTTTGGTTTCTTAATAGGAACTTATCTCTTGTTCCCTCCCAACACTTCTGGTATGACGAACTCTGGGCTTGAGCATCTTCCCTGGATATCATATCTGACGTATCAAACCTGTCCTATTTCTTCTTCAGGTTCATAGTATATGAAGGCTTCACTTTCCCACTGCCAATATAAGGCCTCCAGCTCTTTGGTGGTAATGGTATGTTCGGGCTATGTCGAGAACGCGTAGATTTCGTGATAGGCTTCTTTGGTGCATAATTATTTTGTGAAGATAGGGGTATAAACTTGGGCGATTGAGGTCATCCTCACAGGTCTTGGTTTGAAAAGGTTTTAGGGTTTGGGACTAGATGTTGCTCTGCCAAACATTCGTCTCGGTAACGATAAGAAGTATCAATATACAATAAGGTGGGAGCTGCGGCATGAGGTATTGCAACAGCTAGGACCTGTATCGTTGCTTATAGAATCACTCGTCAAGGAGACATGAGTAATGTAGACTAGATACTAGGAGGAACTTCAGGGTAGAGAGTCAAAATATTGGTAGCGATCAATAATCACTTATTAAATGGATCAGGTCTCTTCCCAGTGCTTGTTTTTTCTAAAAGCAGTGAAGCTATTGTGATATTTATATTCCGCGTCTGAGCAATCGCGGTATACATGCTAAATCCATACGAACTAGGTATCTGGTTCATAATTCTGCGAACGTTTCCTGAGAGCGAACACTCACAGACCCTGCAAACTCTGTACCACACCTTTTGCTCCCATGGCCAACTGATCAGGATGCGCTTCTGTTATTCCTGAAGGTGTGGAAACCACGTCCGGGGTCAGCGCATCCGTTGTATTCGTTGAGGACGATGGTTACAAATTATCTTGCCCCGTGGTTACCGAACGTAGTCTAACTCGCTGGACAGAAGATGGGCGTACTTCTTTGCTTTTTCCCACCGAGGTTTCGACTTAGGACCAGATATCGTATTGTGCTCTTCCGGCATTACATGACTTGTCCTCGGGATTGGACAAATGGGTTTTTTCGTTCAGACTCTATCTGTTACCAACCTGTCCTTTCTGCATGCACGCAATCCACTTACTGACCATAGTTACCTCCTTCATACCCCATGTGCCTTTGTGCATCCGAGGGGACTCACTTTCGTGCAAAGGTCCCGTTACATTCCACCAATCGTTCGGACGGCCTGTCTTCTAGTGTCTGTGACCTTATGCCCCGGCGTACGATTTACCTGCCTCCACCTGCATAAGGTGCTCGGAGGCCATCCCTCATATATCCTGCGAACAGGATCGGGTCGGATGGACGGCCGCGATATATATGGTGTTATAAGATCTCTTCCATTGATAGTGGTCTTTGGTGTTGGGACGCAACTACCATGGTAGCCAGTGATGACACATCACACCAATGGTGGGGCTGGAGGAGCGTGTGATCTTTATTCCTCGAAGTTTGTGCGCATTTAAGGTAGGGTAACTCGGTCCCAGAAATCCTAACAGCGAGTCCGTGCGCCAAACAAATCGCTTGAAAACGTACAAAGGCAGTCCGCGGGTGGCGACCTCTAACGCAGGGGGCGAATGATCTCAAGCATTAAAAAAGCGGTAATCGATTCCTCTAGACCGGTGGCTCCTGTAGGCATACAACCAAGGGAGGGTATTTCGTTGAAGTAAAGGAATTAAACAAGAAAAGAAACACATCCCAGCTCTCAAGGCAGTTGTGTTGAATTATGGCAAGACTGTGGCCAGGGCCCAGACCTGGGGCCGAGATCTTGCCATTGGCCGAGATCATACCAGGCTGACCCTATTACTAGGTGGGTGGAAGGAGATGGTCAGGCCTCCACCGCCGGGGGGAAGGCCACCCTTGGAGGCTGATCTTGTCATGGGTCATGTGGCTGCTAGTGGACATCAGCAAAAACGGATCTTGCGTCTGATCCGCCGGCGTTGCGTCCTGATGCAAGCGCCGGATATTCTGCGTCCCGTGCGTCCTGTGCGTCCTGACTTGCGTCACAACGTTCCGAACGTCCTGACGCAACGTCGCAACGTTTCTTACGTCCTGACGCAACGTTTCTTACGTCCCGACGCAAGGTCGCGTTCTCCCGACGTCCAGACTACCCCAGATTCTCCCTCTCGTCGCCTCTTCCTCCTGATCGTGCTCGCTCCGCTTCGCTTCTTCTCTGCGTCCTGACGTATCCCGCCCCTCATCCCCGCTCG
>Ga0307509_10004301_pt1 | contig 20694 bp, 26 predicted proteins | sample 10_EM_MG_FD_202245 | JGI IMG/M metagenome (GOLD analysis project Ga0307509, IMG submission 202245) | Populus trichocarpa ectomycorrhiza microbial communities from riparian zone in the Pacific Northwest, United States - 10_EM | ecosystem: Host-associated > Plants > Roots > Unclassified | place... | reverse complement strand
CTAGATTTCCAGATCCCGTGTTTTCTGGGTTTTTAGGGGTTTTTTAGAGGTTTTATGGGTTTTAAAACCTCTGGAAACCTAAACTACCAGTTACTGATGTGTCTGGAACGGCAAAATTTGACTTGGCAAAATTCAAACAACCTGCCGTAAAATTTTGCCTCTTCGTCAAAATAGTCCGGCCCCGGCAGTGATTGTATACAAATAAGGCTTGTGCGACTGGTGCAATCTTCTGTCAAATTGTAGCAAACTGCGTGATCTGGCTCCCATTTCTGAAAGCCTCCATGAGTCTGGAACTAATCCTCAGGCAAGGGCAGGCATCGACCTTCAGCGTGGAATTTAATATCAACTAGGAAGCGCAAGTCATCATAAGCGAGAAGGCGGCCAGGATTTAGAGGGCAGGATCCAACCCAACGAACCTTTGAAGATTTGCGGCTGATCAGAACGATGACCAACAGCTGTTGCAGAACTTTTTTGAATGATTCACACTCAATTACCTATATCAGTATTATACTCTTTTTCGCTCGAACACTTACACTTATGCCAATACCGGTCTGTCCTAGAGTTGCTTGAGGTGGGAAGATATTGCCGGTGTGCGTTCTCTCGGTTTGGGGTGAATCCGAATCCAAAGATTTTCCTTTGTCATTTCCTTCTGTCAAATTAGGATATAGGCAGGAAGGACAATTTGTATGAATACAACCTTCAGATTAAGGGAGAATAGGATACTTCTTGGTCTATTAATATAATCTCTACTGTTTGCTTCGTAGGCCACGATCCCTAGCCGCCGTGTATAGGTTGACGATGATATCATTGGCCGTAAGTGTAATAATCCTGGGTCCGAGAAATACATATCAGATAAAAAAGGGGATGCCAAAGCAGCTTACGTGTGGGGTGCGATGCGCATGAAATGTGCAGTAGAGCCTGTGTCCGAAAACGAGGTGTAAGGGACCAATACTATGAACTAAAAGGGAAGGTATAGACCTTTATACCAGCCACGGACACCCTCTATTTTGAAGGTCTTCCATAAGCAATCTATAGGGTTTCTGTATAGCGTCCCTCTGCTTCTCCCGTCAGGCCCGACTACTGTAGGTTGATTGTACATCCGTGTGAGGGCCTTCAAACAAAATTCAGACAACTCGATACAAAGGATGCGTTTGACTGACAGTATCGGCCGGTTGCATTACGAGACACTAGAATCCTCCGTTAGTCAAGCACAAGGGGATGGACATGGAAACGTACCACACATGCTCCTGACACAGCACTACTAGCCAAAAACGTCCATGTACTGTTGGCTGGTAGGATTCCGTGCTTCACCAGTTGGGTTTTAGTAAAATTGTAACTTGGCAATTGAACCTATTGGAATAAATCAGGGTGTTCGGAAATTGCCAAAAAAAAAAAACTCACTGAAGAACCCATTGATGTTCGTAAAATAGCGGCATCCATTCCGCGAACCAGCCCCCTGGCGCCTTCAGCACGGAAAATAGTGGATAAAGCATGGAAAGCATTTTTATACTGGTGTTGAGCGCCGACTGGAAGAGCCGGTGAGTACGCCTAAGAGATGTGCGTTAAGGCTGCTGTTTATTTCCAATTGCGACGTTTCTAACCTGCATTCGTGCTTTGATAAGGAATAGAGGATTGCCAAGAGAAGCTATATAACCACATTAAGCTTGAAGTTAAAGCAAGAGGTGAGAACATACCCCCTACTGCTCCACTTGACGCTCCCGCTAGAACAGAAGTAAATGGTATTTGCTCGCCGGCCGGACGTCCGATGAATTTATTGATGCCTCTTCTGAAGGGTTCGTAAAATCCTGTGGGCAGGTTTCATACAGGCCTGATAAATTCTGGTAGAACTACCAACCTAGCCTTGAACCGTTGAGTAAGATCTGAACAATTGAAGGTGTCAGGGAGTCGTAAAGCACGGGTGATCAAATCATACTTGGTACGCGTACTGAAAAGCTGGTCAGCAACGTTATGGGTAGAGGGATGGCCAGAGCGTACAGCCGGGGGGAGCCCTCGTTGAATTCCACGTATACCTTCGTTCTTCCAAGTCTTCGCAAGCACGTCAATAGCATTATTGTAGACTTTCTTCCCCCCTTCCCTCGTGAGCTCGCCTTGAAGTTGTAGACGTGTTTTTGCAACCTCGGCGGGGTTTGAGATAGTTACCTAAGGTCAAGGCTAGCTTGTTAGCTTTGGAGATGAAGTGGACAACCTGACGGACGCACAGCAATACATGCAGCAATACCACCGCAAATGAAGCCCTCTGTTGTCGAAACAGGAGGGGAAGACATATACTCAGGATCCTTCTCCTCTAGTATAGTCAACCTTTTTTTTTCAAGACGAGGGAGAGAGGAAGCCGGAGGATATGTGGCGGTTGAGGGAAGAGAAAGTCGCGTGATCGGGAGGGCAATGCGTGATCGTTTTGGAAATTGGCGCTATGACTATACCCGACAGGTTATCCGAACTCCTATACGCCTCAGATGATTTAACTGGTTGCCGTATTGTCTTCCATGCACAACACGTTCAGCACACGGACAGTCGTGTTCGTTGGCATTTTGGCAGTGGTCTTGCCTGCCATCTTTCGCATTATCTCTTCTCCGTTTACTCTTGTTCTCGTATCTCCTCTAATTCTCTTTATTCTTTCCATCGTTTATCTACTTCTCAATATCTATGCAGGATGGTACTTGGACATTCATCGGACCGCGCCGCGCAACTATCTTTATAATGCAGCCCGTCCTTTCGCCTTCTCTACGCCAGCAGCATGGCAAGCTGTCCTTACTCGTTCACAATGGTCGCATAACACTCCCAAGACACAACCACCTCTGTATCCGGACTCTAATGAGGTCTCCGATGCCCTGAATGACATCGTGACCATGGCTGTTCGCGACTTTGTCTCTAGCTGGTATTCGGATATTTCGGAATCACCCGCCTTTCCAATCGCAGTTTCTTCCATTATACATTCGTCTTTGCAGCAAATCAATCAAAGGGCTGCTGCAATTGACCTCTCTGCACTTGTGGTTAAACGAATACTACCCAAAGTCACAGCACATATTGAACAGTTCCGCCAATCAGAAGTCGCCCTTCGAGGTGCTGGGCTCGAGCGCAGATTGACTCAATCAGAAGAACTCGATCTTCTTTTAGCTAGCCGATATGTTAGCAAATCTATCAAACTACATCCTGCAGTCGACAATCTTTCCACTACATTTACTCGACAGACGGAGGAAATGCATCTTCGACAATTGGTGGACAGAGCCCTTCCATTCATCCTACCCCTGAAGGAACGCAACAGCAAGGCCTTATGTATTGTTGTCAGGGAAATTGTTACATGTTCCGTTTTATTCCCCCTCGTGGAAATGGTGGCAGACCCCGACTTTTGGAACAAAATGATTGATCAATGGGTTAGAGAATCACTTCTAATGTCGTATCTAATTTCTAATATCGAACTCCCAGGCCGGGGCTGCTATACACCAGCAGTGAGTCTCAAAAATGATCGCATTCAATAGTGTTCTTATTATTTGCTGTTAGACAGCTTATCTCTAAAGTGCGGAATGTCTTGGAGACCCAGTTGCCCCGTCAGGTCAGCCGAGTTGCTCCCTCGAGCCCAGTTGCCGCTGGGTATACGGAAAGGATTACAATCCGCACAAATGCCCGACAGTTCGAGTCGTTCCTGCGTAGCATCAACCACACTTCATCCTTGCTTGACGCACGCCGCCTTAAGAACGACATCGTGGGGGAAATAAGGAGGACGAGGATATTGCTTGGTATGTTCAATTTCTCGAATAACTAACCTAACATTCACCTTGCGAAAGCAAACCATAAGAAGGAGGATTGGATTGATGGCGAGAAGACAGAAGATGTGGTTGCCTTTCTTGACAGGCTTTATACTGCTAAACGCAAGGTTGAGGAAAGGATCATCGTTCTTGGTGGTGTTGACACTAGTGTAAGTTACCAATTTCCCTGCTTCATTGTTTCTAACCGTTTGGACCTAGGAGAGACAAGCAACCATTCAGGAAGCTGGTCCAAAGTCAGTTTCGTTGCGAGACATCCTCCGAAATCCAAATTCGTTGTCGTACTTCATGGAGTTTATGGATCGTCGGCATCGCTCACTTCCCGTCCAATTCTGGCTGACTGTGGAGAGCTTCAAGAATCCGCTGGAGTCCATTGATTCTGACACTTCGGGGGAGGAGGAAGAAATCATTCAAGATTCATCCACCTCCACTACGGTCAAGGAAGATATTTCCATGATCAAGGATCTCTACTTTTTGGACGGAAAGGCACAAGCTGCTTTGTCGTCGATATCCAAAAAGCATGTCGACACTATTCGTGAATTTGTATTTGATCCCGAGCCATCTATGATAGCACAGAGGAAGGTTCGCCGCAGCGTACTGTTAGCACAGCGGCAGGTGGAACGGGATATGGAACATGACTTTGACGAGTTCGAACGCTCAGAGCTGTGGTTTCGAGCTATCAGCGATGTTGGTTTCGCAGACGACAAAACTCCTTCGGACCCCTTTTCCAGGGAGAGGGATTCACCATTAGACACTCCCAAAATGGAGAGATCTCTTATTTCCCCCTCCATCTCATCGAAGCCGTCATTTCCCTCACAGCCTCGGCACGACCTAATTCCAGTATTCGGCATGCAGCGGACGACCAGTTCGAATTCATCAAAGTCAACCCAGTCGAAGATGTCGTTGACCGGACACACCCCCTCGAACATTGAAGTCCTCATGTCTCCAGTGGATGGTTCTGAGCCTTCTCGGGCACCACTATTCGACGATCCTGAAGACGAAATGCAAAGAGCGGAGGAGAAAAGGATGGAAGCTATACATGCTGCGCTGACAGACATTATGGCGTTAGAACAAGAACACTCTGAACGACCTTCTCTCAGTGAGAGGAACTCAGAACCACTTTTCAAATCCGTCCGAATCTCTGAACAACCTAAACGATCGATGCCGGTCTTCGATGACCCTCCTCAAGGAGATGATACTGAAGATCGTGATGCCGAGGATCACGATGTCGAGGATGCTGAGCACGAAAGCACCTTGGACGAAGCCACTTCGTATCAGTTGGCAGCACCAGGCGATCTCCAGCTAACATACGAAATCGCGAGGCTCGGAGAAAATATTGTCAACCTCGAGGCCCAAGACGCCATGCTTGATACTTTGATTAAGAAAGCAGAGCTGACGGGCGATAACCAAGAGCTGAGGTTGTTGACTAAGTCAAAGCAATCCATGACCAGGGAACTCCGCGAACTTCAATTCCAGAAACAACAATACGAACAACAAGAATCAGCCAATCGTTTAATATCTGATCGCACTCGACTCAGCATCATGAATTCCACAGTTGCAGAGGAGGATGGAAAGTCGGTTGTGCGTTATCTCATTGAAGTACAACAGTTGGCGACGGACGGCAGCTTTGCGTCCGGTTGGGTTGTTGCACGACGATATAACGAGTTTCATAACATGCACAATAAGCTGAAGGAACGATATGTATTGGTAAAGAACCTCGATTTCCCTGGTAAACGACTTGTCCCAGCGCTCTCAGGTAGCTTTTTGGACACCAGAAGGCTCGCTTTGGAAAAATACCTCCAGGTAACTCTTCACTAGTTCTGATATTTGCACGGATTTGCTGAAACTTGTTTTCAGTGCGTCATTGCCATCCCTGTGGTTTGTGAAAGCGAAGAACTTCGGACCTTCCTTTCCCGTGATTCCCCTTTTATGGCTGCTGCTCATAGAAGATCTCTCCCAAAGGTGACGTCCACTTTCTCTGGGACGGACCTTGTGCGAAATGTGTATCGATCTGTGGCAGAGAGTATCGATGACATGTTCTTTGGACCATCCATGTTGGATGTGATGATTCAGCGGCTTACCCGTCAAGCTGCTGAATTTGCGGGAATAGTTGGTTCGGGTATCAACGATGAAGACTTAGTCGCTCAGGCATTGAATGCCTCTGGAAAGGCCGCCTCGGAGGCCACGCTGATGAAGTTGCCGGGCGATTTGAAACCGTTGGAGGGGGAAACGAGTACGTCGACGTTCTCGGCTCCAATTTGCGACTTGATTCTCGCGGTGTTTGAGCTCAACAAGAAGAACAACTGGTTGAGACGACAGGCCATTGTAATTATTTTGCAACAAGTTCTTGGAGGAACAATTGAACGGTATGATGTCGCACCTCTGTCTCCATTAACCATTTTTACTGATTTGGTTGACAGTAAAATTCGAGAAAATATTAAAGGCCTCCTCAGCGAGCCGAGACTCATGTCATACATAAACCTGCTTCGCGATAATCTTTGGCCCGGTGGCAAATTTAAGCCACAAGGTGTGCCACGTACAGTAGAAGAGAAGATCCGGACACGAGACGACGCAAATAGGAAACTTTCGTCTCTTGTACCTGGTGTGTTTTATATGCCATCTTTGAAGTCCATTTTTTGTTAAATTCAACGCAGATCTTGCCGCCAATATGATTGGACGGTCTAATGCTCGGCGAGGTGCTCGCAGGATCTTCGCCGTATTGCAAAACAGGCGACTGAATCAGCACATCGCATATACCATCATCGATGAGGTCAATGTAGAATTTCTTTAAATCGACAAATTATTAACCTCTCTTATCTAATTACTAACAGGTCTTTTCCGCGCTTTTCCCTGAAACGACTGGAAATATACCTACGCAATAACTCGCCCAATGAACTATTTATGAATCAGGATGCTATGCCCCACCACGACATAGAATGTGTAGTTTATATTGATATCTATCTGTATAATGCCTCAGAAGATAATGCTAGCCTGTGATGTCGCTCGTCATCTCGACATCCTCTAATTTCATTTTGGGTTCCTCACTTGAAGGCTTTGATTGTATTGCGATGCCATTCGCGGTTACTTCAGTTTCAGGTTTTGGCCTCTTATGCTTCTGTCTTCGTTGCATCAGGGCAGCTTCTGCTGTTGGGTCATCATAGCTGGAAGTGGTTCAGTCAAAGCGAACTTGAGGGCACAAAAAACAACTTGCATTTTAGTTGCATGTACAAGGAACCCTCCAGAACCTGACATAGCCATCATTGGGTGTGTGCGACCAGGAAGGACCTGAGATTCGTCAGAAGGGAGAAATCTAAAGGGGGCAATTCAAACCTGATACCGTCTTAGCCATGTTTCTGTGACAGTCGGACAAAGAAAATGAGGAATGTTGCGTAGTTTTGCTTGCAAATCGACGATAATCTGGCCCTCTTTCAGATTACTCAAGTTATCTTACCCCCTACGAAATTACTCACTTGAGAAAAAGGGCTGTGAACAACAACGGAGGCCGAACCCGCGAGATATGGTGATAGTCGTTCGATGATAGATAAGGGGTCATATTCACTTGAAATTAATAGACTGCAGCAGACCTTTTGTGAGAAATTTGAAGTGCTAGCTTAAAAGTAGCTTACCCTTCAAATTCTCCTGTAAAAAGCTCTTCGCGTGTGTTCGAAAGCAGGTCTGAAATAGCTTTCCTCTTGTTCAGACGGTGTTTTTGGCGTTCTGATTTGACTTGTTCCTGCGGTAGGTCCGATGGCGGGAGCACTGAAAGGGATGAGATAGAGATATTCTGGAGAAGGCCAAAACATACCAGAAGTATAATCTTCCTCTGCAGTCGCCCAGTTAAGTGATATAAGAACATTTGTGATGGACGAAGGAAAATTCATCTGCCCAAGAACAGGATAAGCAGGTGGAGAGTCGGTGTGGCATATTGTCAGGAGCCTGCCTTGACCTGAATAAATGTGAGATTCATGTCCCCAGAGCATGTTTGAATGTCGAACCCCCCATGCGCTCAAGAATTCCAGCAATCAGCATTCCAGAAGCATCGTCTACTGCTAAATATTTCCCTCCTTGACGGATGTTGCCCAGGTTCAACATTTGGGACAGTGAATCCACTCGTAGATCGCGAAGTCGGTTTTGATCTTTCAGGAACCAGTAATCACAGACGTTGTTCAGCGTGGGCTCGATAGTGGTGAATACTTTTGAGTACCTGTTCTGGGTTAGTCAGGTGTGTAACCTCTACCTTTACCACTTACTTCGCTTCTTTGCGTTTTTTGTACTTGTCTTTGCTGTATTCTGTCTTCAAGGAATAGTTTGCGTGCTGCTCGATCTGTTTCTTTATAATATCCTATTTGCCATAAATAATCTGATTACCGCGTCTTAAAGGGAAAATGACGAGAAACGGTATTACGTACGGATGCATGCACACCAGAGCGCTTCAGGGCTTGAATCTCGTCCACTGTCAGTGGTTGCACGAACTCCCCATCGTTTATGAGTTCGTTTGTAGCGTCTGTGTCCTCTGCCACAGAAAATTGAGAACGGAAGAGGCGATCTTGGGTGAAGTCTCTCATACCAATTTCTTCCAGTGTCTGAGGGGGTAGATATTTGAGTTTTTTCTCCGCGATCTCGTATGTCAGTCCGTATGGTTGTCCAATGAGTTCGTTTGCATAAAATGACCCAAATTTCCCAATAGTAACGGTCCTAGGTTCAAATTCATCTCGCTGTCTGAAGTGGAGCGTTGAATGGGCGCACGTGTTTTTATCCACCTTCACACTCTTTATATCACCCTTCGGTAGTCTCAGAAGGACAAGGTCTCCCGATTGTATGCCAGGATCCCTGGATTTCTGTTCGACCTTCGACATTTTAAAGGTACTCATAGTGGATTGATCATGAGGAAGAAATGATAACTTCTACTGAGTCCGAACTCGATCATTTTCCAATTCGGTCAGATCCAATATCTCCCTTAGCATGAACATTCGGACTCTCACCATTCTATTTACCCGCTACACGTCGTCAGCCATCGACTGAATCATGACAGACGGAAATGTCGATGACGGATTGAACCAGATCCTGAAAAAGACCCAAACTTCATCTCACCACAACCTCCTCCGTGATGAAATCGCATGTGTGACTTCTGCGTTTGTTTCTAGCACGCCAGACGCAGCCACCGTGCGATCCAAGGCCTACGTCGTTCTTTCGGCATTTTGTCAAGGAGTGCGAGATAAGAAAGGAAGGACAGCAGATGACGCGACCAAACTTATCCTGAACAACTTGGAGCCAACTGTCTTGCAACTCTTGGGAGAGACCAACGAGATAGCTCTCTTGAAGGGAGTCTCATTCCTCACAGCACTCTTTCAGGTCGATTCTCTTGCGGCTTCCGCTATCTTTTCCCAAGATGGGGTCGTCGAAAACCTGATGGACACCGTCGATCTTTCGCCTTCGTCCCTTCTCTGTCAAGAGATTGCACACCTCCTTGGCCAGGCATGCGGGCACAAAATTTGCAGGGAAATAGTGACACCGCAAATTGTTCGGTGGCTCCAGTTCAATTCTCGGCAGTTCGCAGACTTAACGCTGCAAGGCGCAGCCTCCGTGGCGCTCATCAAACTATCCAAGGGTTCTGCTTCCGACCACGAGACACCTGAAGTTCACAGCGGCCTAACCGATGGATTGGCAGATAAGATGGTGGATATCATTTTGTCGGGGCAAACCACCAGTTCTTTCGATGCAATCGAAGGACTGGCATACCTCAGCACCGATCCAAGAATCAAAGAATCCCTCTCTAAAAATCCGAATTTCCTCCAGCGACTGTTTTCCCTCGTTTCTGTTCAAAAATTCGATAGCAAAGCCTCTGATTTGAATCCTACTTTGGCTTTTGGTGTTATCTTGATTATCTGCAACCTCACCAGCTTCCGCCCACGTCTCACAGAGGAGCAGAAGCAAATGGAAAAGTTGAAGCGCATGACTAAGGTCAATAAAGGAATACCAGAAGCTGAAGGTAGTAACTCTGCGTTGGATGACGATGACCATGTGAAAGCGCGCATCCGTTTGCTTGTTGCATCTGGGGTACTTCCTGTTTTTCCAGCAGCCCTGGGGGCAACCGATTCACTAGGTGTCAGGCTAAACATTGGGAAATCGCTGTTGTGTATCATAGAAGAGAGAGAAAACCGAGGAAAGGTTCTCCAGTCTGGAGGGACAAAGGTTTTGCAATCGATCATCAACAAGGCCCTTTCAACGCAACCCCCGAAAGGAAAAAGCAAGCAGCCTGCTCTTACTGCCCAAGATCTCGAAGTGGTTCAGGCTCTGGCAAAGCTTGCAATCACATCTTCGCCTATGCAGGTATTTGGACCAAATGCTGGCGCGATGTACGATGCAATTCGTCCATTCTCCATTCTTTTGCAACACCCATCATCGAACCTTCTGCAAAAATTCGAAGCAATCATGGCCTTGACCAACCTTGCTTCTCAGAGCACCGAGCTAGCCTCAAGAATTGCAAATGCTGAGGGTCTGATAGACAAAGTGGAACTTTTACTTCTGCAGGAACATATCCTCGTTCGCAGGGCGTCGGTAGAGCTCATATGTAATCTTATTTCCGGCGCAGACGTCGTTTTCGAACGGTATTCAGGCAATTCTTCGAACTCGGCGTCTAAGATACATATTCTACTAGCCCTATCTGACGTGGAAGATTTACCGACGAGATTGGCATCGTCTGGTGCCCTGGCCACCATATCGTCGGCGCCCGCGGCCTGCGCAGCACTTATAGCTCTGCAGTTTGACAAGCACCGTTTCCTTTCAGTAATGACCCAGCTCATCGACCCATCTGCTCTTCCAAAGCAAGAGACAGAAGACGGGGGACCCTTAGACACTGATCCAGGTCTTGTTCATCGTGGAATTGTCTGCGTTCATAACGTTTTACAGAGTATTGGCAATGCCGAAATCCGACAAAGAATATCGAAAGAAGCAGCCGAGTCAGGCTTGTTAATGGCGGCTATCCAGCTTGTCAAGGGTCAGGGGTTGGTCAGAGATCAAGCAATTGTCCAGCAGGCTGCGGAAATAGTCAGAGTATTGACAAATATAACATAGTACTTAATGACAGATCAGACTCATTTCCCAAAAACTAGCCTTAGAGCTGGGGCTGTGCTGCGCGGAATAACCCGACTGATAACCAATGACTTCAATCGCTTGAAGCTTGGCTTCATACATACCCCCACTAATTTTCTTGACCAGTCGTCTCTCCTTACACACTCCTCTAGACTTGTGGACGTGTCCGATACTGCATCCGTTAACCAAAGAACAGATCTCACAATGGTAGAGTGCTTCAATATCTATTCAGAAATTTAGAATTTCAATCCATCGTTGTAGGCTCCCTCCAAAAAGGCGGGAAAAAAGGTAACCCCTAGTGCAAAGAAGCCGGGGGGGCAAGGAAAGGTTGCGAAGGTATGGGCAGTTGTTCGTCCGAACCAATGCAGAAGTGCTGATCATTCAAACAGGCCGATTGGAAAGAGGGCTTCAAGAAGAAGCAAGTCGGGGTGGCAGATATGACCCTGTTGACCACGATTAGTAACGAGAGCATCAATGATAACCTTCAAAAACGGTGGACCAATGCGGAGATCTATACGTATATTGGGGCAGTCTTAATCTCGGTCAACCCCTTCAGAGGTACGCCAGATCAAACATATCAATCCACATGTCTTGATTTTGGAAACACCTTATAGATCTTGGTATATATACAGACGAAATTTTGAAAAGATACCATGGAAAGAACAGGCTAGAAGTTCCTCCGCATGTCTTCGCCATCGCAGAAAGCGCATATTATAATATGAATGCTTATCACGAAAACCAATGCGTGATCATCACTGGAGAATCAGGAGCGGGAAAGACAGAGGCTGCCAAAAGGATCATGCAGTATATTGCAGAGGTATCTGGTGGCCAGGATAGCAGCATTCAGGAGATCAAGGACATGGTTCTGGCAACCAATCCTCTGCTAGAAAGTTTCGGATGTGCGAAGACTCTACGTAATAACAACTCCAGTCGTCATGTGGGTTGTACCATTGTCAAGCAGAATTCTAGTTCACATTTCTATAGGGCAAATACCTCGAAATTATGTTTAACGAACGCGGAGAACCCGTTGGAGCCCAGATCACCAACTATCTCTTGGAAAAGGGTCGGGTCGTGGGACAAGTCGAGAATGAACGCAACTTCCACATTTTTTATCAGTTCACGAAAGCGGCCTCTGATGACCATCGAGGTACGATATAAACCCATACTTCTGCCGCCATTACTCACCCACCACAGAGGCATTCGGACTGCAGGGACCGGAAGCATATGCCTACACAAGTATGAGTAACTGTCTTTCGGTTTCAGATATCGATGATACCAAAGATTTCCACGATACGATTGTAAGCATCACCTTTTCTGCATTTGGAATGGACTCACAATAGCATTTGCAGAAAGCAATGGAAGTAATTGGTCTGAGCGCTGACGAACAATTCGACATTTTCAAAATGCTCGCAATTATTTTATGGTTGGGAAATGTGCAATTCGAAGAAATGGATGACGGAAACTCTTCCATCGCCGATACTGGAGTTACCGACTTCGTTGCCTATCTCATGGAGGTCGATGGTGCTCAGGTTCAGAAAGTCCTTACACAGAGGGTGGTGGAAACGACAAGGGGTGGGCGAAGGGGGTCGATATACGATGTCCCTTTGAATCCTGCTCAAGCTACATCTGGGCGCGACGCCCTTTCCAAGGCTATCTACAACAATTTATTTGAGTGGATCGTGTCGAGAGTCAATGTATCGATGAAAACTCGATCCGCCCATACTCAAATTATCGGTATCCTGGTAAGACCATTCGATCATGGTTGCGCGCATGTCATTTCACATATTTGTAGGACATTTTCGGCTTCGAAATTTTTGAGGTTGGTTGGTGGGCTTTGTTAAATGATATACATCGCTCAATCGCAAACTCCAGGACAACTCATTCGAACAACTTTGTATCAACTACGTCAACGAAAAACTGCAACAAATTTTCATTGAGCTCACCTTGAAGACCGAACAGGAGGAATATGTACGCGAACAAATTAAATGGACCCCCATCAAATACTTCAATAACAAGATCGTCTGTGATCTTATCGAAGAACGGCGGCCACCTGGCATATTTGCCGCCCTCAACGACGCGTGCGCAACTGCCCACGCCGACCCAACAGCTGCCGACAACAGTTTCATACAACGCACCTCTAGCCTTTCCTCCAACCCTCACTTCGAACCCCGCGGCTCTCAGTTCCTGGTTCGCCACTATGCTGGAGATGTCATGTACAATGTCGCTGGGATGACAGACAAGAATAAGGATTCTTTGATTAAGGACTTGCTAGACCTCGTGGCCAGTAGTTCAAGTTCCTTCTTGCAGACTCTTTTCCCAGATCGCGTCGATCCCAATAGTAAGAAGCGGCCACCAACCGCTGGTGACAGGATTAAGGTATTCCATTCCGTTTTCTTCTTCCTTTGTGTTCGGTTATAATCATCATCTTCTCAGCAATCTGCTGGTGCATTGGTCGACAACCTGATGAAAGCTCAGCCATCCTACATCCGTACCATCAAGCCCAATCAAAACCGGAGCGCGTCAGAGTATGATACCAAAGCTATTCTTCATCAAATTAAATACCTCGGTCTGCAAGAGAATATCCGCGTTCGCCGTGCTGGTTTCGCATACAGGAACACTTTCGAAAAGATGGTGGAACGTTTCTATCTACTATCACCCAACACCTCATATGCAGGAGAGTATACCTGGTCTGGAGACTCTAAATCGGGTTGTCAACAAATTCTTAAGGACACCGGCATTGCGAAGGAAGAGTGGCAGATGGGTATGACCAAGGCATTTATCAAGAATCCGGAGACTGTAAGCCATTCGTCTATCACTTTGTGGTTTCCTTTTTGCGCAATTCATTGACGCCTATTCTAGTTGTTTGCACTGGAGACCATGCGCGATCGGTACTGGCATAATATGGCTGGGCGCATCCAACGTGCCTGGAGAAATTACATGCGATATAAACACGAATGTGCCCGCCGTATCCAAAGATTTTGGAAGAACAACAAAGAAGGCATCGTTTACGCCCAGATCCGTGACTATGGACATCAAATATTGGCAAGCCGGAAAGAGAGGAGAAGATTCAGCCTTATCAGTTACAGGCGGTTTATGGGCGATTACCTCGATATCAACGGTAAAAGCTCCTTGGGCGAGGAGCTGGCTCAGGCGGCTGGTATCGGTCGTGAGTTGTTTCCATAATCCCATGCACTATATTTATTTCTTTTTAGGTGACACTGTAATTTTCAGTAGTCGCATTCAACTACTGGTGTCGAAACTCGGTCGTTCAAGTAAACCCAGTCCTCGCTTCTTCATTGTGGTAGGTTTTATTGTTCAGCCCTTTTTCTTTGCTGACCAATTGTCAGACCGCTAAAGCAATTCATATTCTGGTTATCAACGAGCAACTCCAAGCGCATCTGGAAAGGAAAATACCCCTTGTCACCATTAAAAGTTTAGCAATGTCAAATTTACGGGATGACTGGATAGTGAGCTTATTTTCCCTCCATGCGCTTCACAAATTGACCAGATGACAGGCGATTAATGTCAATAGCTCAGAAGAGGGCGATCCTATCATCAGTTGCGTCTTCAAGACGGAGTTGGTTACACATCTCGTGAAAGCCACAAATTCCAATGTCAATGTTTTGATTGGCCCAGTGTAAGTTAACGCGGGAATGAATCGGTGTCTCAGTTGCTCACCTGGCTATAGTGTGGATTATAGCAAGAAGAAAGACAAGCGAGCGCAAGTCAAGTTCATCAAAGATGAAACAGTGCCTCGGAATGATGTCTACAAGAGCCATACTGTCAGCGTTCCTTCAGGCGAACCACCCAACAGCGTTTCGCGGCCTCCTGCAAAGAGGAAGCCTGGCGTTGTGAGACCAATCACACAGGGTAAACTGTTGAGGGCTGGTGGACCTGATGTACGTTATATTGATTTCTTATAATTGAAGGTGACCAACCCCTCCTTTTTCTGTTTACAGAAGAAACCCCCCTCAAGTTCACGGTCCAGACCGGTGCAACCCCTTCCTGGCCAGGCGACATCCAAGCCCATTGTATCTCACACCCCTGTTCATAATTCAAACACTGCGACATCATCTGCTGCAAAATCGAGACCTCCTCCAGCTCCTCCACGCATTGTGGCCCCTCCACCACCTCCACCACCTCCTCGACAACCCGAGGTCCCGCACTATAAAGCCAAATTTGCATTTGAAGGACAGGAAGGAGAAATGTCGCTCAAGAAGGATGAAGTTGTTGAGCTGGTAGAGAAGGATGACAATGGATGGTGGCTGGTAAAGAAGAACGGCGTTGAAGGCTGGGCTCCAAACAACTACCTCGAACTTGTGCAACCTCAAGCAGCTGCACCGCCAGCTCCTCCACCTCCTCCCAGAAAAGCTCCAGCTCCTAAGATTGCACCAGTATCCATAACTGCTGACTCTTCTGCTAAACCGGTATCCGTGTTTCCTGGTATGGCAGCTGGAAACGGAACAGCAGCACCATGGAAGATGAAGACATCTACATCCAACTCTGATAACTCGCCAGCCAATTCGCGACCATCAAGTGCATTGGCGTCTAAGCCTCCGCCCATTGTTTCGAAGCCCAAACCACCTGTTGTGGGCGCTAAACCTGGTGCGCCGAAGGTTGGGGCAAAGCCTCCGATTCCGGCTGCCCCTAGACCGACTCCTGCAGCACCCACTGGGAGAGGACCAATGTCACATCCGGCAACTGCGCCTGGTCAAGTGGACCTTGCAGCAGCAGTAAGGATTTTTCTTTGCACTTTTTCGATAATGTTGTGTACTGAAACCCATTCTTTTAGCTGGCAAAACGTGCTCAAAGAATGGGTAGTGGAGGCTGAATTAGAGAATACGTCAGTTCATGATAGGCATGAATAGTATTAAGGACATTGTACACCGAATATACTTGGAATATACCTGCGGTCGCCCAAGACCACGTGTCGCGAGATGCCTACTTTTAGACAATATATTACCACTTTTGATATCATTGCTTAATGCACCCAAGCTGATCTATATCCCCGTTTCATTGTGTTCTACATAAATAATGCTCGTGTAAAAATCTCATCGATGTTTTTCGGGCAGCCCCCCCACTCAGAAAGTGCTGGAATAGGGACGACGTTGAAGGTATTTTGACGTGAGCAGATTCCTGGGCTTGAATCCGTACGTCAAGTGAGCGTCAGCAGAGAGGATTACAACCGGTTAGCGAAGGTACGACCTGAACCAGTCTCAGGTAAGTAAGTTGTGTTGTGTAATGAATATGGGTGGCGACCCTGATGGAATCGTCATTGATTCCACCTCGTCTTCCGAAGTATAGTTTAAAGTATCATTGCCGACACTATCGAAGGACGTGTCGGCCTCAGATGGTACATCGTCATCTTGCTGGTCCTGCTCCCGGTATCGTCTGGGCTCTAGTCGCTCTTCGCGACTACCCCCTCCCGCGATATCCTGGTCCTGGTTCCCATGATAATCTTTCAGCTCCTCTGGCGATAGCACCTTCGCACCACCCTTGCCCCCTTCTGGGAAATCTTTGACCTGTTTCTCGAGGGCCGCCTGGCCGGACTTGAGCAGGGTATCGAGGATGACTTTGATGCGCTTGTAGATTTCATCTCCAGCTTCCACGTCCGATGAGTCGAGATCTTCGTCATCTACGTCCTCTTCGTCGTCATGACTTTCAGTAGGTCCTAATGATGACTTGACGGCGCGATACGCGCGAGGTGGCAAGATCAACCGCGATTCACGCAACTTGCGCCGCAGCTCGTGGATTTCCTTGGCTTGTCGGTGTTTTGTGGCTTCGAGCGTCGCGTTGATTGCGAGCAGAGAACGGTTGGTAATTTCGAGGTCAGCAATCTACAAAAAAAAATTCAGGAGGGGCTAGGAGAAAATGTGGCAACAAATTAATAGCCTACCTTCCGGTTTGACTTGGCCGCCGCCCTTACTTTCCGTTCCTCCGCGCCTCCCAATTCTCCATCTGTTTCTCGATCATGGCCACTATCCCTATCGTCGTCCTCCAGGCCAGAGGTATACAGCATTAGATTATCGAGCGTAGTTCTTAGCTCCGAAACCTGTGGCACCAAAGGGCTCAGACGACTACCATCGTCCGTCGATGTAGACTCCGAACGGGTAAATGGATCGCCTTTCCCCAGGTACGATACGCTCGTGGACGAGCGCGACGAGAATGAAACAGCAGATGCGGGGGGTGAATGTAATGGCGGTGGTACGGATGCGGGGTCAACTTTCGCTGAACCGTTAATCAGGCTTGTTGGTCGTAGTTTGGGAGAACGCGTCGAGAGGTTGGGTGAGGCCGAAGGGCTTGTTTGATTGCTAAATGATTGGAAGATGTGATGGGTAGCGGGTGGACTGGTACGTGGGGCTGGGGGTCGTGCAACTGCATATCTATGAGGGTTGGCGGAGGGGGCAGCAGCGGTAATGGGGTAAATCTGGGGTGGTGGGTTTATGGGTTGTTGTTGCTGGGTGAATGGGGCGGAATTTGATGTGGCGCGTGTATGCGGGTTGTTAGGACGTGACGATGGGTATAAAGGAGGGATAGCTGGGAGAGATGGGGGTTGCGGACTCTCGGCTGCGGCCTTGGCCAAATTGCTCACTTTGGAGCGTATGCGCAGGGTTGGTGAACTGGTCTGGGTGCGTTGATCTGAGAGGCCCACGACAGACTTGGAAGGGATTAATCTTGGCGAAGCTGATGCAGAAATGGAACCTGAGCCAGACACCACAGACGGAGGAGGGTTAAATGATGAAAAAGAGGCAGCATGGTGGAGAGACACGCTGCCTGTACGGGACCTCGAGTCTTCAGGGTGTCCAAACACTAGGGATGTGTTCCCTGACACCGTCGTAAACGACCGATTGCGCATTTCGGGTGTTACAGGGGCAGGAAGGCCTGCTGGCGGCGGAGAGCGGATGCGAGCCACCCCAACCGTGGATTGAGCTTTAGGTGCACCTGTACCTGTGGGGGAGACAATGCCATTTCGGACATGCGGGGAGAGCTTTGTGGGTGATCCTGGCCTAGGAGTAGAGGTCGTGCTGCCTGCTCAAAACCTCAGCATCACAATAAAATTTGCAACACGGGTGGAACCCACCCAAGACGGACACGGTGCTACTCGGCGCTGGCTTTCGAGAAGTGGCACTGCTGTTGACCTTGGCCTTGGGCCGAAAGTTGCTGGTTGAATCATGGAGACTTGAGGATACACAGGGTTTTGTTGGCGACGCGGGTCGTGAAGGTATGTTCGTTATGTGATTTCGTGACTGTGGTCTTGGATTTGTCTTGTCATGGTTTATTTTTGCGGTGACCTGTCGTACTAGTCAGTCTCCTGGTCGTTGATGGCAACGTCGACAATAAGTACCTTGGGTTTCAAGGAAGGGCCCGAGTCCATTCTAAGAAGCCAGTTTCAGTGAAGGAGGCAATAAATGTTACAATTCATGGCCAAGATAAGATGATGCGGGCATTGCCGCTCTAATTTACACTTTTCTTGCCAGAACATCTTCCACGACTTTCTCAATCAAGTTCTTCAAGCTTTCATCACCACTCCCCCCCAACGCCGCGACTACACTCTTTTGCACATATTTCCCAACCATGTCAACTTCAATGTTCACCTTGGAACCGATTTCCTTCTTGCTTAGTGTAATCATTTCCTGGGTGTGCTTGATCAGCATCACACTGAATGTCCGTTGCTCATCATTGACCCCTGTCAACGTCAGTGAGGCGCCATCAATCGTCACGTAACCTTTGGGAATGAGATAGGGAAGGAGGGAAGGTCGCTCGGTAGTCGGTGGAGGGAACTGAAAGGTCAGTCGAAGAGAGTCACCGTCTGGTACCCGTTCGATTATCGTAGCGGTCCCGTCTACATGTGCCTACAACAAATTTATTGTCGTTCGTAAGCAGAAATTATGGGAATAATACCTGGACGAAATGACCTCCGAATCTCACATGTGCACCCATCGCACGCTCCAGGTTGAGCTGATCCCCAACCTTTTTCTCACCTACAAATATGTCAGCGCTATGCGGAAAAAAAAAGAGGATACGCACACACCGAGATCCGTCCTATCCAGAGTCTCGTTCGCCAACCACACCTTAAACCACCCACTCTGATCGAATTCTGTAACCGTCAGACAGGCCCCATTCACCGCGATCGAGTCGCCGATGTGACAATCTCCAAGAATTGGCGCAGAGTTCCCGATGGTGAGGGTGCAACCTCCAGCGTCAGTTATGATGGAGGTAACGGTTCCGAGGTGTTCGATCTTGACTGAACGTCAGTGAAGAGATAATACCGCCATTATAAATGTAAACGGCATACCAGTCCTGTAAACATGGCGTTGTAAAGAATTAGAGTGTACCCGAAATGGGACAGGTAAAATTCAGACACGTGAATTGATTTACTAACAAGGCTAAGAAAAAGCGCTAGAGACCTTCATACAAATACAAAGTGTGCTTTGAAGCGAAACGAATCTCCTCGTCATTCTGCCTACTTCAAAACAAATCATCTCCCCTGCCTTGGGACTCTTGCTGATTTCCACCACTACCACCCTTGATATCTTGATAAAGATGTTTCGCTTTCCCCATCAAACCTGGCTTTTCACCAGCTAAAAAATAATAATTCAATGAGAGGTCGTGTCTCGAGAAAGAAGAATGCATACTGCCTTGGCTTCCCCCGAAGCCTTGACCGCCTTGACTCTGTTGGCTCCCGTCTAATGATGCTCATCAATACGGAGCCACGATAAATGAATAAGAAAATGCTTACGTCCACCACTTCCACCTTGGCCAGATCTTCCATCTGGCATGGCAATAAGTTTGAGGCTCATGGAATAAATCAGAAAGCGCCCAGCTCACATCCTGGATCATCAGAACTAGATCCTCCAGAGCCGCCATACCCAGTGCTTCCGCCGCTGCCTTGCTGAGTCCCATATCCAGAGGTTTGATTTCCTCCAGCTAAAAAAAAAGACAAGACAGGCGCTCAGAAAAAAAGAAGAAAGAAAAGGTATGTGTCACTCACATCCGTAACTTTGATCACCACCGTAGCCACCTTGACCTTGATTGCCTCCTCCAAAACCTTGGTCGCCGCCCCCGTACCCTTGTTTGCCGCCTCCATATCCCTGATTGCCCCCTCCGTATCCCTGGTCGCCTCCTGCTCCGTATCCCTGATCGCCCCCACCGTACCCCTGATCACCTCCTCGAGGTTGGTCTCGCTTGCGTTCAAAATTGCCTTGGTTGGAGTCGCCGGACTCGTTATCACCAGACTGCGAAGGGTACCCTTGGTTAAACTGAGAATTGTCAAAGCCAGCTGGAAAAGAGAATATAACATAGTTGAGCGCTGACTCTAAGTAGAAGGAATGGTGACATACAATCGTCCCCACTACGGCCCTGGTAGGCGGATCCCCTAGTATTGTCCCAGTCACTCATGGTAGATTTTTTAAGATAGGTTTAGGTTTTTTCGATGCGCACTGTTCGAAGTTCGAGAGTTGTAAGACAGAAAACACGATGGTTTATATATACTTGACGACAAAGGGTTAGATGACGTCGTCTCGAGCTGGGGCTGAGACACGGTGGAGAGGATCGAAATGGCAGCGCAGCATGTCCGACGGCAAGACGATACATTGTCAGGACGATGCGTAATGTCACTGTGGGACCCAGAGGAGCTGGAGAGACAGTTGGTGTGGAAGCTGAGAATCAAGGCAGTTGAGTAAGAGTCTCGGCGCAATCTCAATAGGCTAGTTTACGTTCTTAGCCCCGATTTCTATTCTCATCAAGCCAACCGCAGAGGAGATCTGTCGAGAAAAAGGGACTTATCATCTCGTCAAGGTAGATCGGCCCGAGCTGCCTT
>Ga0307509_10004300_pt1 | contig 20696 bp, 21 predicted proteins | sample 10_EM_MG_FD_202245 | JGI IMG/M metagenome (GOLD analysis project Ga0307509, IMG submission 202245) | Populus trichocarpa ectomycorrhiza microbial communities from riparian zone in the Pacific Northwest, United States - 10_EM | ecosystem: Host-associated > Plants > Roots > Unclassified | place... | reverse complement strand
GCCCCCCCCCCCCCCCCCCCCCCCCCCCCCCCCCCCCCCCCGCCCCCCCCGCCCCCCCCGCCCCCCCCCCCCCCCCGTGGTAGTGACGGTGGTGGTAGTCGGTGGCCGTTGGTTGAAAGGGTGGATTGGGGTTGGCGATGGCTAGCCCCAACAGCCGAAATTTTTTACACGAAAGCGTAGACTACAGTACTGTGGTGGGGCAGGGCAGGGCAGGCAGGCAAAGAAGGCAGGCAAGTAAACAGGCAGTCTCCGAGAGAGAACTTTCTTTTCAAATCCACCCAAACTGCCGATTTCCTCCCAGGAAAATAGAAGGAAAGGAAAGGAAGAAAAAAAGAAAAAGTAACACCCAGAATACACAATTCCGAAGAAATAAGAAGTGGCACGGAAGGGAGAAAGGAATGGACGGATGGTTGTAAACAAGGCCAAACCCCTCCTCCTCTTCTAAACAAATTTCGTCGGATAGTCTCGTGACCTCCCTCGCTTTTTTTGGTGTTTCTCCTTCTCCTGCTCCTTCTCCTGCTTCTTCTTCCCCGATCCCTCTCTTCTTTTCGCGAATCAATCGCTTTGTCGTGTCAACAACCAAAGATATAAATGATTAGAAGTCGTCCAACTCGTTTTTTCCTTTCCTAATTTGCCGGTCTTCTCTTCTCCTCCTCCTCGCTTCTGCTTTCCTGCTATCTTTCTCTCGATTGTTGCGAGATAGAAAGAGAAGACTCCCGCTCGTTTTGTTTTTACTTCAAAGCGGAAGGCTGCCTTATTTCTGCTGGTAGTGGTGGTGGTGGCGAGAGTGTGGGGGCGAATGTGGCGGATAGGATACTGAAACGTTTGATGGAGCAAGAAGATTGTTAGACTGAGGAGTGGGAGAAGAAGGATAGCGTAGGGGAAGAGGGAAAGGAAAGTATGTTGATGGTGGTTGGTGGCGATGAGAACAAAATCATTCACTTGATGATGGATGATGAAAGAAGCGAGGGCTCATCCCCTCTCTCTCTCCCTTCTCTCCTTTTCTCTCTCTCTCCCTCTCTCTCCCCTCCCAGGGCGAAAAAGAAGTGGCAGAAGGACGGAACGCCCGCGGATTATGACTATGTTTACACCTTGGTTGCGTTTATTTGAGAACCTGTGGGGCATGTGGCTGAGGATTTTCGTGTAATTTCCTAAAACGGACAGCGGTCTTGCTTGCTTCTCTCCAACCGAACAAATCAGAAATCCGCCCCTCGCATTGATTCGCTGAAAGGGTAAGGGAAAGCCCTTAATAACTCCTAAGGCCCGAAAGCCATACAATCACAGGCCCGCAGCTCACCATCATCAGCATCATCAGCATCATCATCATCATCACCGAAACACCACACACAGCTCACCACGCTTGTAACCTACTCGAGTACACATCTCACTGCTTTCATCGCCCCTCTTTTAAAGCCTTCCATAAATCCCGCTCCACACTCCACTTAACTTTCCAGGCTACATCGTTATCCCTACGCTGCATCCCTAACCTTTCCCCATCTCGTCTCATTACCGCGCTCTATTAACCACTACTTACATTGCTTCGCTCAGCGAATAAAGATAAATAAAAGCTACATTCCCACCATCGCAACCATGGCCGACGTCCGCAAACTCCTACAAGCCGAACGTCGCCAACGCGAGGCTAACAATAAAAAAAACTCCGCCGCACCTCCTCCCCCCCGCGCGTCCGGGAAAAGGCCATTCTCAGAGAGCTCCGCTTCATCCTCGAAACGTACCAAAACATCCGCCCCGACGACAGCAGACCTGCCCGCAGACTTCTTCTCCGGTAGCCCCGTCAGCAGCAACAGCGAACGGGTAGAGATACTAGACCCCCGAGCCCCAAAATCCACTGCCACCACAGACGACGATCCCATGTCCGAAGCAACAGCTTCACTGCCGCAAGACTTCTTCCAAAAAAATAATCTAGAAGGCATAGACGAGGACGAGTGGGCCGCGTTTCAGGCCGAGGTTGCGGCCGAACCGTTGTCAGCGACAACCCCCGGCGTACCTCCTGTGGCCACGGTAATTACGGCTGCGCCGACGCTGAACAGCCCCGGGGGGGGGCACGAGCAGCGGGCAGATGATGAGGATGATTATGGCAACGGGGAGGAAGAGGATGCCAAGCAGAAATTACTCGACGAGTTTGAGGAGATGGAGGGCCTGGAGCAGAGGGTTTTGAGGCTTAAAGAGCGGAGGGAGGCGCTCAAGAGCAAGCACCCTATCATGGGCACACGGATGGAAGTTGTTGAAGTGGAGGCTGCGGAGGGTGATGGTGATGACGATGATGATGACGACGACGACGAATACGAAGATGATAACTTCTTCAGGGCTAGGGGGTCCTAGAGGGGGTGGGGCAGAGAGAGGGAAAAATAAAGAAAGGAGGTGACCTTTCTTCTTCTTTGCATTCATGTACAAGTTCTTAACATCTCATTTCATGTCATAGCCACCAAATTTCTCTCTACGGATACGTATGTTATCCGCAAAGTGGAAGAGAGAAAGGGCCTTGTGGCAATAAATTGTATACTAGAACGAAACCGAAAACCTAATCTTCCTTTGATCATCTCCCTCTCTTTCTTTCCCCCCATCACCCCTCCCATCCAGATTCTCATATTTGCCGACTTATTAGACATTCCTACAAATATCTATATTAATTCACTTCCCTCCGCCTGCAGTCCCGCGATCAAATACGATGCAAAGAAAACGAGTGAAAAAGCATGACCCTTTCATTCCAACCAACCATCAAGAATGCACCCCCTCCCCCACCGCCACACTCAGACCCCGGAACATCGGCAATATCATATATACCCTACACTCCACCCCACGATACTCCGGAAACAACTGATCCTCCCGTTGCCGAGTGCTTCCACTCCCTTTTCGATCCGCTGGGGTCACCACGGCCATGCGCCGGCCCCCAAAATGTTCTCGACTTTACCCACATGCCGAGGTGGTATCCCGGGCTCATGGAGGGTATACTGGTGAAGTCCGCCCCGCCGGCCCCCCCGCATGCCGCGCGGCAGGCTCGGGAGTGTGTCACGGGGTATCACTCGGGGTCGCCTTTAGTTTCGCAGGTCGAAAAATGAGGACGGGGAGGACGGGAGACGGAACGCATGATTCTTGCTCCAGAGGACGCACAGGACTGTACTCGTATATACTATAGGGGGTTCGTGGTCACTGGTAATGGTCTATTCCAGCTATGAAGAGAATGTCGTTGGACGGGTATATCTGGTGAAGACCTCATCTCGGGGCAAAGTACACTCACCGGATGCGTACTATACTCAGATGCCGATTGGTAGGATCATGAGAGATTAATATATCCAGCATTGTATGGAACAGACTTGGGGAACAAGGCATTATTTTATTTTATTTTTCCCTCAAAGGGCTTAAAGAGAGGGTGGGGTAAAAGTGTAGATTTCGTGAGAGGTTTCTCTGGGTAGGCGAATGAGGTTTTCCTTCTCTTTATTTCCTATATGGTGGTGCTCAGATTACTTACCGGGCTTGGTGGACGTATAATATTAGTACTATAAGGCGGTAGCGAAGACTTATACCTAGCTAAACTGCAGACGTGGTGTTGAACCGCAAAAGAAAAAACCCCGCAAATACTCTCTGTTAGTGAAAACGCTATAGATACTGTATACTCCATCTCCTTGGTTGAGTGGGCCACTTTATGGACAGGATAAACCTATCACAGGCAGACCCGTCCCGTCCGAGCAAACGAACCAACCCCTTGCTACCATGATAGCGGGATATGTGGAGTGATGGCCCTTTCTCTCCTATTGAGCCGTCGAGTGAGAGATCTGCAGGCTGCAGTACTGGCTACCAATTCCCTAGAGCATCCCATGTGCTCAAGCGGCCCGGTTGGTTGCAAAGAAACTGGCTTTGTACTCGAGTACTATATACCCACCATTCACATCCTCCTGCGCTTGAGGCGTTTAACACATGTCCGTCTCTAGGATACGATAACACGGGACAATCATTTTGATAACGATGGCGGATAGCCCCACTAGGTTTGTTGGTTGGTTGGTTGGTCGAGCCAAGCCTGCTCTGGCTCTGTTAAATTTACCGGTACAATTTAGTGCAGTGCTGTGCAGTAAAGTACCCGAACACAATAAAATAGCACCCGGGAAGTACAGTACAAGAAAGTGTTAATAGTAGACTATGTCGTGCCGCAGCAGCATTGCCCAAGTTAGTATTGATCCTACTTTCCATGTGACGGCTTCAAGAGAGAGATATCCAAGCGCGCGCCTTGTCACCATGGGTTTTTTCTTTTTCAAATCTCGAAGAGTGAGTTCCAACAAGAAGCCACAATCACGACAAGTTGGTGGTGGTGGCCAGTCTCTTGTCGCCCGGAATAGGATGCCAAGGGTTGTGGTTTTTTAATGTTAGAATCGGGCATTCATTCAAAGGATCTGTTCTTTTGTATATGCATCTCCACTTGATTGAATTGTGCCGCTCGCCTTCCCATTGACTTTGAGACTACCATAGGCTCCTTCGCTAGGTTGGCGAGAGAAGCTTCATTGTTTGACTTACGGTAGTGGAAGGTATTGGGAGGTTTGAGTTAGTGCGAAGAGTTACTTGGGGTGAGAATAAGTATATGGAAAGAGCGACCAATGGCTGGCTCATAAGGGTGGGCCAAACACGGGAATAAGGGCAGTAAACTCTTTCTATTGAGTGTATTTGGACATCCTCTACGAGCAGGAACGACCTCGCCATTTCTTTGGTACGATATCTTCAGAGTTCCAGGGGGGGGGGGGGGGGGTTGGGCTGTTGATTGGCGTTTGCCGCTTCGGGACATTCAATCTCATCCCGAATACCGTTCCGGAAGACTACCGGTTGGTAGGCGTTGAGCCACGTTATGATAGCCGTAACCGCATGCATCAAGGGCATGGTTACAAGCGTCAGGGGGGATGTTTTAGCAAAAGACAGGGTCTAGTATTTTGCTGGTTAACCTGAATTAACTGGTAACTAACTTCCTAGTGGGTGCTTGGACCTTGAGAGAATACCGGCCAAAGGTTTTGATTCAACGTCTCGCCTCCTGGAAGCACGCCGGTGCTGGTATGGTTCCGGACGTCTTAACCGTGCACCAAATGATTTGGAACGGGGGATGCCTTGGCATGAAAGGATCTGTAGATTTGTTGAATTCCGGCCAAGTTTAGAGTCTTTCCAATAACTGTCAAGCCACAAAACATATTAAAAATAACTCAATGGCGTTGGGGGTTGAGCTTAGTTACACTTTTGAAAATGTGGCTGAATATGATGGTGTCCATTATTCCAAATCATTTGGTGCACAGTTAAGATGTCTGGAACTATAGATGAATAATACTGAGAGAATTGTGTGATTTCTGATGATTGTGGATATATTTTTTAAGCTCTCACATTTAAACAATCTAATATACTGTTGATTAGAAATATTAAACTAATAGGTAATTTACTAGCCACAAACTAGTTCACTATAGGCTTCTCCTAAAAAACAATTAGAGTTAAAATTTATTAGAATATCTTATCTACGAATGCTATAAGATGTTGGTTGTTCTCTACTAAATAATATTCAAAGTGTATTGTATTATAAGATAGGAATATCTTCAATAATTTCTCAAGTCACTCCTTGTTTTTAAATTAAATTTAGATACAATGATTTTATAAAGTGAATTTTAAACTTGGATGATGATATACAGCGAAACAAACTGAAGAGCGCCAAGGAATCCTACTTAACATGATCACCCACAGAAGCAGGGGAAAAACTCTTCTCTTCACAACAACAACTTCTTGCTTAACGACACCTGTCCACTATTTCAATTAACTTGGGCAAAAACAGAAGTATATAATATCATCATGAACTCCTTCTATCCTGATCAGGAGGTATCTTCAGACAGTTTGCTCCATGTCCCATCTTTCCACCTTTTTCCCAGAAACTCATACTATCAAAATGCAGAAACAATCATTACTATCTCTCTGGGTATAAACCCTCTGACAACCTTTTCATTTTCCTTCTGCTTTTTCTTACAGCCTTTCTGCCTCCGTTCCGATCGCTGCATTTCTATATAGGAAATACTTTCTACAAACACCTCCAAAAGCCATATCCCATATGAGTAACTTCAAAGCACTTCCCCCGGCCAGTCGCTAGCCAAAACACAAAGGACATACCAGAAAAAGATGGTGAGCAGCATTTCCAATACTCCCACTCTGCAAGCCATGCTGAACTTAAAAAGTAAAAGCAAAGTAAAAAAACTTTTCTCCAATGCTCTCATGCTTATGTGCCTGTGCAATTTTGTCTCACCTCTGATACTGCTAACTTACACAAATCCCCAGTCCTCTTTTACAGTTCTTTCATATCCACTGGTCACTAATGTCTGCCACTTGCACTGCCATCTCCTCTGCACATAGTTTCACTCAATGCAAGCCCATCTGGGTCTGGAACCTATCCACCTTATGGCGGAGTAGGTTCTTTGTGAAACAATCGGCAATCATGTCTCTGGTGTGCAAATACACCAACTCGATTTCCCTGGTTGTGACCTTTTCTCAGATGTAGTGCTCCTGTATAACTATATGCTTCGTCCAGGCATGGAATTCAGGGTAGCAGGCAAGTGTGATGGCGCCTTGGATATCGACAAATACTTTTGTTGCTAGGGTGTGGGGTGGAGTCTATTGTTCAGGATCAGCAGTGCTGGGGTTTTCTGGAACAGTTTGTGGTTCCGCTATAAATCGTAATACTTATATGGCTTCCTTCACTGCTTGGATAAGAGCCATATATTTAGCTTCAGTTGAGGATAGCGCAATGGTTTGTTGTCTTTTACTAGACCATGATACTGGTGACCATTTAAACTCCTCCTGGGGTGACCTTTCTTTTGTCAGAATGTATACATATATACCAGTGCTTTTGCAAGTATCTAAATAACCGGCCCACTGCGTATTGCTGTCCAGAACCTGGTAGAGTTTTTTATCAATAAAGGGACTGAGTCTGAGACTGAGATGTAAGGCTTTCTTGACATATCAGAGTAGGTGTTTCACAGCATCCATATGATGTTTGCTTGGCGAATTATTGTATTGGCTTAGTGCTCTAACTGTGAACTTGAACGCGATGATATCCAGCCAGGTATACTGAATCAGATACATGAGACTTTCGATCATGCTCTGGTACTCTGTATCTTCTACCTTCGAGTCCTGGAATTCAACCTCCTGAATTGATAAACTAGTTGTGCCCTCAAGCCTGGTTCTGGGATTTAGTGCAGTGGAGACTGTGCAGGCATTTGCCATATTGAAATGCTGAAGAACTTTCTGTATATAGGTGACGTGGTTGAGGGTAATCTGACGGAGTAGTTGAATCATTTGAATACTGAGAAAGTGGTGAGCTCTTCCTAGATCCGTAACGGGAAATTGTTTTGCTAACATGACTTTACCTTCATCCACCTTAGCTTATGGTCCAATCTAGAGTACATGGTCAATTCAGATTAGTACCCAACACTAGTTATCACTTTTCACTTCCTTTTTCAAATATACTGCATGATCATTCTTGCTCCTTGTGAATCCCCATGTGCCTATCAAATGTTTATCCCACTCTTGATTCTATATCCTACCAGACTGCTTCAATCCCTACAGCCCTTTCAACAATTCACAGACCTTTCTCTTCCTTGAGCAACTACTACCTCTATTTTCCTCAATAACTCAACCTTCCAGAATTTCAATATAAATTTTCTTATCTTATTTTCCGAGCAAGTATGCGGTCTTGATAGTAGTCTGATCGATCTCATAATTTCGGGCAGCTGCGAGTTTGAGAAGAATACAGAGGGAAGTGAGTTTGACTAACAGTGTGAGGTCTCTCGATAGTTGACTTATAGCGCTGGGTAAATCTCTTTGAAACTAGGCAAGTCTAGTTTTGTCCCTTATAGCATCGCCCTTTGTACCCCACTTGACTCGAAATGCCCACAGGCATTTTACCAGAGTTCGGCCTCTAGGCAATACCACTATTTCCCAAGTTCTATTCACCGTAATTGATTTTGGCTCATCAGCGATAGTGATATTCTACTCCAATACAATGACCTAGTGAACTGCTTGATTATAAGAATTAGGTTGGTCAGAGTCTAGGGATGTGGTAGGAAGAAATGCTTGGTGGTGGTACCAGGTAGAGGTAAATCTCCCGGAATTTGTTAGGCGGGCTCTGAAGCAGGCTTGAGTATGAGTAATTTTACTGTGAGACTTTTCAAGCTCATGCTCATCTTCTCACTCTGAGCCAAATTGAATTACTTCTTCAACTGGCGTATCTTTTTGTGACTTCAAGGTCTCTTCTCCTCCATATTTAACAATACGAATATCCCACACAATCTTAATTTTCCTTCCAACCAGAACTGGGTACTGATTTGTATCTTCATGTCAAAGAACCTAGTTTTTCTATCTATTTTTCTCCCACTTGCTCCCTTTCACTTTCGGGATATGGGAAAAGGCAGGTATACTGAAAGGAATAAGGTGGGAAGGGTTAGAACATTGACTGGTCTATAGTTGGTAGAGTGTAGAATTTTTACTGCCAGTTGGAGACCTATTTTTCAGGTAAACAGCAGTATGGATCACTTCACACCAGATGTTATAGTTTCTCATATTTTCCAGGATTATTGCCTTCGCTCTTCTTATAAGAGTCCTGTTGGCCTTCTTGCTAACTCCATTTTTCTTCGGTGAATATGGAGCAGTCTTCTCATGAGAAATACCAGAGTTGCGAGATATGTGGAAAAAATATCACTAGTGTATTCTTTACCGTTATCATTTCAGAAAGCCTTAATCTTCTTGTTATGATAATTTTCCACCAACACCATATATTTCTGGAATTTGGAAAATGTCTCAGACTTTCGGTAGATAGTGAATACCATAGTATATCTGGTGTGGTCATCAATGAACAGAAAAAAATAGCAGACACTTTTAAGTAAGGGAATTCTCATAGGTACTGCAAGATTGGTGTAAATAAGCTCTAGTGGAGCAATTGTAATACGAGTAGAGGGTAAATGATTTGGAATACATGTTGGCTTAATTGCAATGCTGCGAACGCATGTAGAATTAGAGTAGCTTCCATCGATAGTGATTTCTGGATAATTATTGGCAAGGTGTTTAACATTATCAAAGCTGATATGACCAAGATGACAATGCCAATCCTGAAGGATGCCATGCTTGGTGGGAACCTGAGCTGGCTCAGGTTCAATATTTGAGTATTTGGTTCGGAGGATATACGTGTTCTGCTCAAGCTTGGTGATACTGTATAGCTTTTCACCATCCCAGATACTAATAGTATTCTCAGTGAAACTAACCAGTGCCCCAGCAGCCTGAATTCAGCGCACTGATACTAGGCCACCACTACCTATTGCTGGGACATACAATGCCTTCTTCAAGATAACCGCATTCTTCACACCTTTCACTGTCAGACTTAGAATTACATCACTCTCACCCTCAGTCATTATAGTAGCTCCATTCGTGATATGAATCAGGTTTTGAACAAGGGTGATATATTGGAACTGAGTGCAACTGGAGGTCATATAGTTAGAAGCACCAGAATCTAAAACCCACTTTGACTGCGAAATCTGTGCTCACCTTTTGCCTATTGCAGTACACGTTTGAGGGGTTCTGGCACCTTCACCTCTTGCTACTGTAGCTCTGTAAGTACTCTGTCTACTAGCATTACCCCAACCTTCTCCACGATACCTCTTCCTCTTGCTGGCCTTCGCTTATTGTGCTGCCGCACTGGACACGTATTTGCCCAGTGCCCCTTTTCCTTGCACAAGAAACAACTATCTTTCCCAACCTGCTATTAGTCTCTCCTAGGGCCTTTACCACTGGCACAGGCATATCCACTTCTTCCATTTTTACCACGAGCATAAAAAGCATTTTTGGTTTCAGATTCACCCTTGGCCTCACCATGTGCCAGTGTCAACTACTGGTGCTTAAGAACCAGATAGTCCTATATTGCATCAGATATGGTCTTATCATAATTAGTGTTATTGCAAATGGAGAAACAGAAGGGGAGGTAGGACTGCCGCAGCTTCGATAATAGAAGTTATTTTTTATCCTTCTCAGATTGGACTTTCCCGGCAGCAGCTAACTGATGGAACTGTTTTCCAGACTAGATATATAGTCAACAAGGTTATCGTTCCGATACTCTACCTTGGACAACCTCTTGTGCAGGAACCAAACCCTAGCTTGGTTCTTTCCTGCATACCGCTTTTCCAACTTGGCTCACAAGTCCTTAGAGTGACGATACTCGGCATACAGCTCACGATACGCGCTATCTAGAAGACCGCCCAGCATCCTCTTGGCTGTACTAGACTTCTGTTCCTAAAGAGATTGGGCCTCGTCTGTCTCACCAGGGTACTCTGATTTACCAGAGACTATTTGCCAGTAACCTTTCTCAGTCAGGATATCGATGACTGCGAGTCTCCGCTCGCTATTGTTTGATGCCCAGGAGAGGGGTTTAATACTAAGCGAATTGAGTGTGTTTACCTCCTGGCAGGTTTTCAACATGATGGAGGATTGAAAAAAGGATTTACGCCGAAGGGCAAAAAGGGGAGTTCTGTGTGATGGCCACAACAAAGTATCATGAACTTTGTTTTGATTGTGGAATGTCAATAGCAACGGTCTTGTTCGATCATATTCTAGTGCAAAAGGCAGACGTACAGTATCACAAATCCTATCGTGTGAGATAGTATCAATCTGAGCTCATCACTGTTTAAACTTGGACCGCGATATATGGTGAAACGAAACGAAGAGCGCCAAGAAACCACATCTAGGATGATTGCACACAACAGCGGGGGAAAAACTCTTCTCTTCACAACAACTCCTCACTCAATGACACCTGTCCAATATTTCAACTAACTAGAGCAAAGACAGAAGTATACTAGTATATTATTACAAACCCCTCCTATTCTCATCAGGAGGTACCATCAGACCTTTTGCTTCATGGCCCACCTTTTCACCTTTTTCCCGGAAACTCATGTTAACAAAATGCAGAACCAATTATAACTATCTCTCCAGGTATAAAACCCTCTGACAGGTAACTAAATTTCAATTTCTACAAGTATTTTAAGATGATTTTATAGAATAAACCTATTCTTAGTAGTCCTTTACTATCCCATAAGCTGTCAAGACATCCTGGTCCTGTTTAATATGTGTTACACTAGCCTATTTGAGCAATCACAATAGGAAAAACTAGTTTTTTAGAAAAAGATGTAGTGTTGAGAATATACCAAAATCTGCACTGCTCAGTATGACCATGATGGAAATCTAAGATTTCGGATAGATTTAATTCCAATTATGCAAATAAGCTCGTGTTACAGATTTTAAATAGGAGGGGAATGTCTTATGAGCATATTAGATAGGACATTTTTAGTTATTCTGTCTTGAAATTTCTTATCTATTGTAGTGCTAGAGGGTAATAAGCTACCATAATAGTATTTATTTAGTATTACCTTTAAATTTCTACATTGCTGGTTTTATTTTGCTGTACTTAAGTGAATTTCAAGTTGTGCGCCATAGAGCAACAGTGGAAATACTAGTATATTTACTTGACTACATCAGCAAAAAAGCTGGATTTAGCATTCACAGGCATTTGAATGCACCCTGTAGTGGAGTTTGCATCCCATGAGCATCCTGTGCATCCTATAAATCCTCTTTTGAACTTCACTAGCAAAAATGAACTTGTAAATGTTGTCTGTTAGAGTTGAAAATTCATGTTTGTCTACTTGATTATTAGAGTGATCTTAAAAAGAAACAGGGTTTTTGATTACATAAGTTCAAAAATGGCCACATAGGACGCTGCCAGAAGATGTGAGATGCGCTCAAATGCATATAACGTAAACTGATTTTTGTTGCTGATGTAGCACTTCTGTTATAGGCTAATTGTCTAATTGACAATAAGTATTAAAGTTTCCTAAATATTGAAGTTAAAAATTGTACTTTTTTTTCCTGTTACTTGTCAACTGGGACGATAAGTATTGATACCTCTATTAGTTTTTTATAATTTCTTGCATTTGTTATTAGTGTATACTAAACATATTATTTTCAACATATGTTTCTCATTTTTGAAAGAAATATCTTTAATTGGTTCCATATTAGAGAAGATAATTATTATAGTATGATATTATAGGATGGTTTTTCTTTCTAAGTACTTTTGGGTTTTTATTTATCACGGGATCCTTCCTGCATGCAGTAGTTGTACCTTGAAGAGCGCTTGCCATGTGCCTGAAATCATATGACGGATTTAAAAAAAACAAAGGAAACCGCCATGTTTTGATATAAACTAGGCGTTCTCCCTGCCCGGTGGGATTGGTAACCCGGATGCCCCTAAAACTCTAGTAAACCCAAGATATCAGAGAATCCAGGGAATTTATTAAAAGTCTGAAGGGGATATCTGCTCACAGTGTCTTAGTCGGTCAAGCACGAATTCCTCGAGTTTTCAAGGGATTTTGGCAGGAGGTGAATTCCGCTGTCCAAATCGCTTGCTACAATAGGTGAATTTTTGTTGCATCGTCCTCAGGTCTCGGGGCTAATAAGCTCACAGTTAGTACTCTAAAGCAAAATGTGGTTTTTGACATAGACCTCTCTGCTCTGGGTCGAAATCCTTTGGGGTGGAAACTAGGCACGTCCCTAGGATGAGAAGATTCCAAAACGAAAACACGGAGCACAAGGGCTGGCCCGAAAGAGAAGTCAGCCAGCCCTCTTTCCAATTGGACTGTTCATAAACGAATGGCCCCGTTCATGCCCTCGGATTTCCACGGCGCCAATCGCCACGAGGTATTGATCGTTTTCATGCACACCCCAGAGTTTTTTCTTTTCTTTTCTTCTTCTCAAACCCTTTCAACCTGCACTCGAGTATAACAGGGAGAGTGATGACGTAAAGTATTGCAGCAGACCATCAGCATAACTCTTACAAAGTGCCCTATGCCTTTAACAAAGGAATTTTATGTTCTTAGCGAAGTGAACGGCTTCGCTAGGGAGATGAAGGGGATATTATACCCCTTTCTGGAGCTAAGAAAGTATAGCAAATTGTGCAAAGGGTTCCCCCTCTTTTTGAGCACGACTGCCTGTTAGAAATGACCATTTATCGGGAATTTCACTGATTAACTGCGACAGTATCCTTGAGCATGGAGCAGTGTTTCGCTCCGGTGCGGGCTAGCATCGACTTAGGGTGTGTCTAATCGCAATTACAAGAATTATTGTCCAGTCGCAGAGCGATGCTTATGAGAGGAGAGCTCAAGTATAGAAAGCCAGCCTCCAGCTGCCCACCGTGGTTTTGTGATATGTCGATCTCATTCGCAGGTATATGCTCTTTAACTGATAAAATTCCGCCGAAAACTTCATCTCCGCCAACAATCATCTCAAACAATGATCTACGGAACTAGTCTCAAACAATGGGGTATCTATGGAGAGTTTGGAACATGTCATTATCGATGCGCCAACAACGATTACCAAGGGCCGGGTGCATAAACATGCTGGGCTCTAGGCTGCTATCCGTGGGGTAGGTTATTATCTGAGGTAAAAGTTATATAACTGGTCTCTAACGTACTTTGGATTGGAAGTGCTGGACGCGTAATAATGTGCTGTATAGTTGTTAGCCCAATCATGTCGCTGGAATCGGAGAAAACTTTTCATAAGGCGCATGATACGGGTTAGGGCAAACTGTAATAATAATGCTGTTATTACCAACCAACATGCACTTGTATTCCCGGTCCGTTTTAGAGTGCAAAAAGTTAGCAGAAAGGGTGGCGAGAGCAGTATCAAGAGAGTGTAAACCTACAAGGTATACACGAGTTCCCTGGGGCAGATGTTTCTCCCAATCACGGCTTTATCACGAGTTCCTTGCTGTAGTTATAAGGGCGGGTACAGCGGTCAAGGCTTTGGATACGGCTTTAATGGTTGATATTTAAAACCGCAAATCCAGTTCTTTGCTTTTTCCGGATGGTTTGAAGGAATATAGTGACTTCCGGGGACATGTGTTCATCATGTGTAAGAGTTTTACCTGTGGTAGTTGTGATGGGATTGAAAGTGATGTTCAGTGCTGTAGGGAATTCATATATCATCCTGCACCGTACCTGGGGCCGTGGCGGTTTAGTTAGAAGGGGGCTTGTGCGCACTGGGGTTAATGGCTATATGGTTGCAAAATATTGATTTGGTGGTATATTTTTGGCGGATTGTTGGTCGATAGGGCTGTTCAAGCAGAGGCACACTTGAGAGCTATAATTCTACTATTTTTGTGTGAAAAGCTCCTGATATATCATATATCAGAAATCAAAATCTACCAGAGAAACCACAAGCCTAGCCAAACATGCTTCTGTGAAAGAGGGAAATCCCCAGTACTCAGCACAGGGAAAGGATTGCTCCTGGCCCCTTTCCAATATCGCAGCGGGATAGAGTGCATCGGAAGGACTCTACCCTCTGTGTTAGTTTCACTGCTTTATAATGCTGTGTAATACTGTACCCCACTGATCTCCGTTGCCTATAAGCAGATCGATTCCAGCCCGAGGGCTATCCTAAATGCGGGAATCGCGACAAGCTTGTGATGCCTGCATTTGTGGTGAGTTTTTCCGGGCTTCTTGGGCATGAAATGAACGATTTTAACGCTAAAAACCTCACATATAATATGATACTAGCTGTTGCGAACTGCAGTCCATATGACAAGGGAGAACAGGTACTAACGTGATGTTGATACGTGATTAGCTAAGTAGCACTTCTGCGGTAACGCTTATTGGGATTCTCATCCCACAATAATATGTAGCAGGCTTTCCAAGACTTCCCCTCATGATAACCTCAAGCTCCCAATTTAGCTTCCAATACATCACATGAGGTATAAACTGTCTCGTGCCAATGCTGATGATTAGACAGAAATGCCCCTACAGTATATCGGGCAGCTACACTCAAATGCTGTAGTTCGCTATATGGTAGCGGCCACAATATTCAGTACCCCACATGTGAAAAAACACATATAAACCTTCTCAACTCCACATTACCCTATAAATCCCGCTACCCTTACAAGTACTAAATCAACGCCAAAAGCCAATTGGCCACGAAACCCCCACATCTAGGCTCAATTTTGATACCAATCCCACAATGCTGGAACCCGAAGATTCTAATACAACTACTGTCTGGACACCCGATAACTGATGCTGAATTCTCAATTGCACTGGCAAGTAGGCGAACGAAGAAGCAAATGTGGGGAAGGGAAAGATGAATAGCAGTGCAAAGTTACAAATTTGTTCGCCCAACGGCCCCATGGCATGGACGGAGGGCAGCAAACTGATTGCATGAACCCAGGAGTGAAAGGAGCTCCAGTTCTATTCTACATTCTCCTGCATAAAGATCCTCGTTCGCCTCCTTCCCCCTCCTTCCCTCTCCTTCTCCCCCCTCACTCTTCAGCCCCCTCGACTATCGGAGTTTTTCCCCGTATTAGGGCAGTGCTGAAGAGATTTCAGGCCGCGAGACCAAACCCCGAGGGCTAGTTGCAGACACTTTCCATGTTCGCGTGGGGATTTTGACGAAAGATATCAATGCCCGGTTTGCCGCCAACAATTCCAATTCTCACTCGACGTGCTAGTGACTGCTGATTTCAAAATAGCAGTGTATTAGTCATGGCCGGATCGGTTTTAAATAGGAGTCACTGACACATCGAGATCCTAGCGTGGGCTTTGAAGAATCGAATTGTTAATGCCCTGTCTCCAAATTAGTTAGAGCTGGTATCATAACTGAACTAAATCGATGCACATCAGTGGTGAGTAGTGGTCAATCATAACTAAAGTGCGCCCTCGCTAATAATATTTTCTCACAGCAGATCACCTGAGCCACTGCTCTTGCCATGAATGAGTTCATGAGTTGGAGCTTTACGGGGAACGACTCGTTAGCAGTAATTTCAATCGGACTGGTGTTTTTGAAGGCCTAAACACAGCCTACCCGTCCACCAAAAGAAAACAACCAAGCTAACTCTAGGCGGCTGCAAAAGGACAATGGTAATATGCAATACATCTCCACATCGTCACGATGGGTATCGCGCCTTGCATGATGCATCTGTAGGGAATGCCGGTACTGAGGAGTGGTTATGGCTTGCGTCCCCCCAGATCAGATATCATGATGCAGTCATTTAACCAGCAGCACTATTGATTCAGCAGAGTACCGCCTTATACCATTCCTTGAAATTGGTTCAAGGTTTGATTGGTCGCATTGGAACCCCACTATTCGAGGTGCTACTCGCATGCTACAAAACCTGCTTTGAGGGAACTGGAGGGGGTGCACGTGGAAAAATATATTCCGTGATACAGATCTCCATAAAAGGGCTTCGCATATGATAACTTTTGTGGAACCAGCTATGAATTGGACGGACTCGAGGCCATAAGCCTGCATCTGCCTGTAGCAGCTCCCGATACCCTAAATGGATCTGCGGTTGGTTATCTAAGCTTGTCGCCTGGAAAATACCCTTATATGTTCCAAGGAGGAAAATCCGCCGAGATGATGCGCAGCGGGCCGATTATATACCTGTTAATATATCGGCACCATGGGACATAGAATGGAAGTCCTCCCAATTTCATACCATGCCGTAACAGCTGCTCCCTTGAGACTATTGATGAAAATTCCTATAAGTGAGGTAATCCAACCAAGGTCACACCGAAACCTTGACTGGGAGTTGTCCTAGACGCCATTTTTATCCTCTCCCTCGCAGGCTCAAAAGGTAGGAAAATGTTTTCGTAACCCCCAATCTAAACAATTGGGTTATTTACCTAAGCCTTATGTACCCTATTATGGGAACCTTAACGGTAGGTGTGTTTACAATTTTTCCGATTGACAGGTCAGAGGAGCGCGAGTGTCGCAATTTGCCCAAACAGAGTTACTCATACAAAAATCGATGATGCAATTTCCATACAGATGTCCCAATGGTGACCGAATAAACATGGCTCTCACTTTACCAAACATACTAACCTAAGCCGAAGGAGACCGATTGAGAATTACGCATGCGCAAAATCTTAAGGCCACAAGGGGCAGCCTGCGCAAACGGAAACACCTGGGAAACAACTATCGGAGGAGCAAACGCTTGCCATAGGAAACACGATTGATTGCCAAACCCCTAACCTTCTGCGGTTATGTACGACGGCGAAAGATCCAGCAAACAATAACCTTAGTACCGAGGCATTCGATCAACATGTGTTTTATCCTACATGCCACATATCCTGGCGGACCCTGGAATATCGGCAGCCTTACACCTCCAACATGCCCTCCGCGAAGGAGGGGGGGAGGGGTGATTAGGCATGTGGGTGGGAGAGGTTAGTAGAGCCAACCTCAAGGTCGCACCAATGTCCTCTATTCCGCCCCTGTTTTCACTGGCTAATTAATACGGGTTTGGGGGGGTTCTAGGCTCACTAGCGATCGATGAGGGACCGGATGTCCGACCGGATGTTTATTATATTTAGTCTTAGGGCTATTGGAATCTTCTAACTAATGATCGAAGGGGAATACCGTAACAAAGAGGTCGGACGTGGCAGTCAGACACAGTTCAAAACAAAAGTAGGGAAGTTGTTGAGCTGAATATTTGGAGATGACAGCGAGATGGAGAAAGCGTCTTGGCGGTTCTTTATAGGCTACACTCTCGAGTACATGGCACTATGGATCCACGGGCCGAGCCTATCCCTTGGTCTACATTTGTCGCTGTTCAGTTCACCAGAGTACCCCGAGACTAGGAATGGTTCAAGTGTGGCAACCATGGAGATGTTTGCTCTACAGGCCAGGCTGCAGCAGGAGCTCTCTAGGCATACTACCTTCGGTAAAGATCTTGGGTTAACCCAAGGTGATTAACTGCGCTGAAAAAAAAACTGCGAAATCTGTACACAGATTAAGGGACAGACAAAATGCTGTCTAGTGGGTCGTGGGGGGGGGGGAGGGGGGTTGGCGGGGGTCCTTTGATGCCGCAAGCTCTAGGCCCGTAGCCCGCCGCGAACCATGCACTCACAGCTCGCCGGCGGAAGAAAGGCAGCATTCAGACTGGTATCAGTTGGCAACCTCCCCCAAACCTTCGTCCGACATGGGCCGTCCCAGATATTTCCAACAATGTCATCTTAATATTGTGGATACCATCAACAGGGGCGGTCGAGCTAGGGCTCCCATTTGGGGTGTCAGCACTCAGCACCTTCCCGGTATCTACACTCTAGGGCGATATCACTTGGGTCGGTTGGAAGCACTTTTTTTCCTTCAGAATTGTTTGGCTACATACCCGGATGTCTGCCACCACCACCTCCAGCTCATTGGGTTATATTGATAATAACACAACCTATCCTCGAGGAGTATCAGAACTGCCCCGCCATAGGCCAGTTAGTTGTACCATCGAAGATTGACTTGGCCACACACATTCCTTATCATTGAAAGCCTCGCGATTGGAAAAAGGAGGAGGGACGACAAAGATAAAGTACCATAGTCTATTAAGGCCGGAGATCGGAAATGTGGCGGCTGAAATCGAGTTTCATGCGTGAATCCCCCCCCTTTTTTTCTTCACTTCCTCAACCGGCCCTTTTTTTTCTTTCTCTTGACCTTTGTAGGAAGTCCAGAGCATATCCTCTTTTCACTTTCACTACACTATGCAACGAAGGTTGCATAACGGGGAGCGGGCGGGACGAACGCAATGTCCCCCTTGTCAACCCGGACTCCGTCCCACGCGGCCGCTCTCCGATGATAATTTATATTTATTCATTCATATATATATATATATATATATCTTGGGAAAAAATTGGGAAAAATTCAGGTTCTCGTTTTGGAGTAGCTATCATGCTTCAATACATTATGCATGCATGCATCCAAACTTGTCAAAGTTGGGTCCAGTAAAAAATGTAGGAAATTCCAGAAATAGTAGTACAAGAGAGAAACGTCCAAAGCGGGAATCTCAGCACTGAACTACGGTAGTTGATCACTTCCCACAACCCACAGTAAGTTAGTTCTGCGATCGTACAATAGAGCTTTGGCAACTAATCTTCCGATTGTGAAAAAAGTATACTCGAAGTGGGGATACCATATCGGCCCTGAAAAAACTTCCTCACTTTGATTACCGCACGGTCGGTCGGGACGACCGAGAGCGGTGGTGGGAAAGCCGAGAAAGCTATCAAACATAAAACACCCCTCTCTCCTCGCTAGGGAGATTCGGTTTCGTGGGGTGCGCCAGGGGAGGGAAAAGGGAAAAGTGCTTTCACCGCACATTTCCATACACACCACACTTCATCCTTTTCTCTCCACAACCCTTCCCTGCCCTACTCGAATAAAGAAAAATCAAAAAAAAGTTATTGAACCACCGGACCGACCGATGGGGGCCCGTACAGCACGGCTACGCTAACCTATAGCACCCGCACGCTGGAGAAGGGGGGAGGAGAAAGAGGAGGACAGCCAACACTTATCCTCTTTACCCAGGCGTTTACCAAGATGCGGTTTCCTTGTGTTTCCGAATTGCTTTTCTATGATTGAAAATATTTTCACTACGGCTTAATCTAGTCTAGTCTGGTATAGTAACAGTATGATTGCAACCTCTTTGCCTTTTACTTGATGGTGGTGGTGGAGGTGGAGGTGGAGGTGGAGGTCGTGGTGGTTGTCGGACATGTTACGGTAGGCACGGGCGGAGCCGGAACCTTTCTTGATTGGGAGCAGGTTGGGCCACAGTAAGGTCCTGAGTGGTAGGTAAGAGAGTAGAGAGGGGAACGGAGGGGGCTTGGTTGGGTTGGTTGGAATGGTTGGAAAAGTTTTTTTTCTTCCCTATGCATCGTCATGGTAAGCAGCCATTTTGTCATATGGGGGTCAAGGTAGGGAGGGATGGGGGTGAGGGAGGGAGGGAGGCGGGATGGGTGGGTGGGTGGATGGATGGGTAGGAAAGAGGAGAAAGTGATAGGGAGAAGTCCATGATTACCATCCTAGAGTTGTAGGGAAGAGTTTTCCAAGGTGCAAGGTAAGGTGAAACTAACCGACGAACCCAGTTTTATTAGACGGGCATTTTTTTTTTCATATTTGCAGGAAACAAATTTTCAACCCTTCTTTTTTTTTCTTTCGCAAGCAAGATACCGGTACCATAGATGGTGCCGCAGATGAATGGGAATGAATCCTACCGTATTTGCATATGACAATTCCTGACACAGTATAGTAACCGTACCGGTACAGAATTTGAGTAGCAATCATATCGTATCCTGTCATATCACATCACATTGCAAAACATCACAGCTCGGGACCTTATTCCAGATACACGGTCAACGGGTTACTTTACATTACATACAGTACTGTATCATACGGTACCTCCACCGCCGCTTCCTTCGTCTCCATCTTCGTTCGTAGATGTATATGGTCTACGGTACTGTACTCAATCCACTGTGGTTGATATTTGGTTAGTCAGTACCTGCCCCTAAACTGTGATACTACTACCGGTAAGGGTAGTAGACTACCGTAACTAACTAGGATAGTTTGGTACTAACAACCCACAATGTCACATCGTACCCCCCCTCCCCCACCTCTCCTGCTGTGCGCTAGCATACCGCATTCGTACTGGTACAGTAAGGTATTCCATAAATCCATCGGAAAAATCTCCAAATCAATCAGCCAACCAAACCGAAACCAAAATCAAGATAAAACAAAAAACAAATAATAATGAATCTAACTATGGTACTGTAGGCGAGGGTGGGGGGGGGGGGGGGCAAGGTGAAAAAAAAAAAAAAGCGGAATAAAAAAACCCC
>Ga0307509_10004299_pt1 | contig 20700 bp, 16 predicted proteins | sample 10_EM_MG_FD_202245 | JGI IMG/M metagenome (GOLD analysis project Ga0307509, IMG submission 202245) | Populus trichocarpa ectomycorrhiza microbial communities from riparian zone in the Pacific Northwest, United States - 10_EM | ecosystem: Host-associated > Plants > Roots > Unclassified | place... | reverse complement strand
ATAATCTGCCATGCACTGCGAGCATGGCAGACAGGAGTATATAAGGATCAGGGCGACTTCAAGCCTGAAGCCGCCGGAGGTGAGCCAGAACCCTGACCTTTCTCTTTCCTGAGAAGACTAACCTAACAGCAACCATTTAAGATCATTTTACGCGCCAAAGGCAAACGTGGGCATCATGCCCCGACTTGGTTCAAACTTTGATTCTGGATAAAATTCGTGGGACCAGCTGTGGAAAGATGGAGCGAGAGCATGGAGTCCGAGAAGATCGCCGGGAAGGCTTCACGGACGATTGGGCTGCTGTGGCAGCAGAACTAGAGGGTCAAAGTTCGACCAACCTTCAGCGATGGACAGCACCACGGAGTCAAACTCCGAATAACCTGCATCTTGGGCCTCTGCCGGAGAGGCAAAACAGTTCCCAGACGGCAGAAGTGTCTTTCAATTTCGGCGTCGCGTCAGCAGCGGGCCTTCTCAGATATCTAGATTCGGATCCTCTGAGTCCGGACTCTTCACCAGAAGAGACCGTGAGGCTAACGTTGGACGCTGCAGTGAGCCCACCTCCGTCGTGTCAGCTATCTCTGAGTCCTGAGATCTTGGAACCAGAACTCGAGGAAACAGTTCATAGTAACCTGGGAACGGAGGAGGAGGGAAATGGGGCAAGCATATGAGAGGGTACATAGGAAATGGTGTGTTTGTAGAGTAAGATATAGTAATAATTATTTTGTATTCCTAAGAAGACAGAACCAAAAGTGGAAATAGTAGAGCTCATCACCAGAGTGTGAGGTGCGAAAGAAAATGCATTTGAGGAGACATTGCGATATCGTCAGAAGTAGTTTATCTGCGGCCAGAACACCATACCAGAGTCAGGATATTGCAGCACAGAGAGTCTGAACTTGTCATGTGTAAGAATCAGGGGACGCACCGTATTTGGAGTAAAATCTAGAAGAAGTCATCACCCATCTGGAGATGATGGATCAGGATCGTGAGATCCTGACGCAGGACCACAGAGCAGAGATATCTGGATGGGACGTGGCCAGATGAAAGAAGCCCTGACTACGGGTGAGAGAGATCCGGCGTCAGGATGCAAGAGGACAGTATCAGACAACGTGGGAATTACGTAGGGGTGATCATGGGTCGCCAGGACGACAGCCTTAAGGACCAGACGCTGTCAGGACGCACAGGGCGAAGAGGTCTGTTCCCGGGTGGAGTCAGGATTCAGGGTGGGAACAAAGGCAAATCAGCATGCAACGTCGGATCGACATGGCGTCCTAATTGGCGATTGACGTTCTGTGCGTCAGGTGCGTCAGACCCACAGGACACACAGGACGCAAGCTAGTTGTTTTGCTGATGCCGCTTTTGTTAAGCTAGAAGAAAAGAACGAAGTCGATGCAACGGAGGTCTCACTGGCCCTTCAGAAATGCAGCAACAACTCTGCCCCAGGACAGGATCAGGTGCCGTATGGAGTTTGGAAGAGAATACATACTGTCAATCACCATGTTATCCCTAAACTCATTTACCACCTACTCTCCTTGTCAATCCACCCACCCTCCCTCAACGACTCGCTAGGCATACTCCTCCCCAAGCCTGCCAAAGGGGACTATAATCCGTTTGCGAGCTATAGGGTTATAGCACTCATGCAGACCTTTTCGAAGATAGCCGAGAGGATTATCAACCACAGACTCATCAAATTTGCCCAACTCAACAGCCTCTACTCGTTAAGACAGACAGGAAGTCTACCGCAAAGAGCGACCTTCGACGCTGGCATTTCACTAAGACATTATGTACAAGAAGCACAAGCTGGTGGCCTTAAAGCCAGCACTATGTTCCTTGATATCAAAGGCGGATTTGACAACGTGGACCATTCCACCCTGCTACAGAGGCTTCAGACCAAGAATGTACCTAACTACATAGTGAAAAGGATATCGAATTTTATCTCCTACAGACAATGCGCTATCATCTTCCCGGGCTCTCCTAGAGAGATGAGAGCTATCAACACTGGCATACCACAGGGTTCACCCCTTTCCCGCATACTCTTCGTGATCTATGTCGAACCTCTTCACGACTGCATAGATCCTACCAGAGAATTCACTTCGTCCTACGTTGACGACATACAAACTAAGGTCAGTTCCAACTCATGGTAGATGAACTCTAAGCTCTTGGACGAAGGGTTCACGAGGATCAAAAACATTGCGACCTCCCTTGAATTCGAATTTTCAACACACAAAATGGACCTGATACACTGGCGGACCCCTAGAGAGAAAGTTGCTAGAAGTGAACATCCAATAGTAGTTAACGGCCAATGCATACAACTGGCACCCAAAGCGGTCAGGTGGCTGGGGTTTTATTTCGAAAATAACCATGGCACATATACCCATTACGCAAACAGACTCGCCCTTCCACAAGCTGCCTTTGACAGGATTAAGAGACTCTCTTCCCCAGGCAGCAGGCTTACACCATGCAGTGCAGGAAGGATGGCGAAAGCTATTATAATACCTACACTCCTATATGGCCCGGAATTTCTCGATCCCAGCGCCACCATGAGAGACAAGATGGAAGTTCTGCTGAAACGAGTTAGGTGGTGGATTACTAACTGCTTTTATTCCACAAATACCAATGTCCTTTTTGCTGAAGCCTGCATAATGCCAGTGGACCTATACCTCGAACAGATACGCGACATCGCTGCCATCCAATGGTCAACCCCGTTACCCGACAATAATATTGCAACGGCCCTTTTTCCACCGGGCTTCCCTCTACACAACAGCTTTCGCCTTCCCTCCAATCAGAGGGCTGCTTTTTCCTAAGGCTGGAGGCATGAAACCGACAACGTGGGACTCAACTTCATACACATCTGTCCAAAGAATCCTCCCTATTGACGATGTGACCAGGAGAGCAAGGCTACTCTTTTCGAAGTGGCCTGTCCCTCGGAAACGGAACATATGGTCACCGCCTAACCCCGACGAGTGCGAGTATTATGAAAACACTCTGAAACTGGTCTAAGAACATACACACCTAAAGTGGAAACTACTCAACTACCCTAAATACTACGCCAATAGGTCCGCTTTCAGGACATGCTAGCACTTTATGACAATCAATAAGTTTGCCGGCTCCCATCTTCATCAGATGACGGCTGGTAAGAGCTACCTGAAGGCACAGAAGGACTGAAGGAATCCAGAAGCAAGCGTGCTATGTCCTAGATGTGAGAATAAACCCGAAACCTTTGAACACGTTATAGCCAGTTGCCAGGCCCTCGCTAGTGCCAGGGTTGGGCAACCTGATGAAATCTTTGACATTTCGCCGGAGTGTCTGATTTGGGTCGCAAATAACAAGGGATCGGATTTGATGAAATGTTTGGTTTCTTTCATTTCGCTGAATAAGTTAAATTTTCCTAGTAACATGGATGTTTTTCCTTTTACGAGAGCTTCACAAATACAGTCCTGATTGAAGGAGGACAATATTGATGGAACCCTGATTACAGGGGATGTTCACATTGATTTCATACCATTGGGTATTTTTGGTTTTGTTTATGATTTTATTTCTTTTGTTATGTTTTGTTTTGGGTTTTTATTTGCCATGGGATTTTTCCCGAATGCAGTGGTTGGACCCTGGGGAGTGCTAGTCATGTACCTAAAATCATACCAAGGATTTAACAAAAAAAAAAAAATCATAGAACCACAACCTTTTCATGTCTGCCAAAACTTACTCCACAGTAGGAGCCCGAACCCATCAAGCAGTTTAAGGGGCTTAACGGAGAAAACCGTTCCAGTGCCGCTGCCATCGCTCATGAGTTTAAGGTGCTTCAGGGCTCACTTGATACCATGACAGAAGAAGCAGTAACCAGGATCAAGAGCCAATGGAAAAAAAATTCAAAGCAAAATGTAAATAGCAGTACAGGGTAGGCATAAGAAACAAAGGTTTCCGAAGCTCCTCTTTTTTTGTAATATTAGGCGTTTAGTTATCTTTCTTTTTTTTTTTGTTAAATCCTTGGTATGATTTTAGGTACATGACTAGCACTCCCCAGGGTCCAACCACTGCATTCAGGAAAAATCCCATGGCAAATAATAACCCAAAACAAAACATAACAAAAGAAATAAAACCACAAACAAAACCAAAAATACCTAACGGTATGAAATCAACGTGAACATTCCCTGTAATCAGGCTTCTTGCATATCGTCCTCCTTCAATCAGGACTGTATCTGTGAAGCCCTCGTAAAAGGAAAAACATCCATATTACTAGGAAAATTATTCCTTATTTAATGAAATAAAAGAAACCCAACATTTCATCAAATCCCATCCTTTTTTATTCTCGGCCCAAATCAAAGATTCTGGCGAAATGTCAAAAATCTCATCAGGTTGTTGAGCCCTGGCGGTAGGGAGGGCCTGGCAATCTGCTATAACGTGTTCAAAGGTTTCGGGTTCGTTCTCACATCTAGGACAAAGCACGCTTGCCTCTGGATTCCTCCAGTCCTTCTGTGCCCTTAGGTAACTCTTGCCAGCCCTCATCTGATGAAGACGGGAGGCTGCAAACTTATTGATTGTCATAAAACGCCAGCACGTTCTGAACGTGGGCCTATAGCCGTAATATTCAGGATAGTTGAGCAGTTTCCTAGGCGTTTAGTTATCAATGCTTCTACTCATGTACTCGAGTACCTACTAGTACAATAAAAGTCTCTTGAGCCCATCCACCTCCCTCGTTAAGCGGTTGGGCACTCCCTTGGAGTGCCGTCAAACTTTGAAGTCGCTGGGCGTCTTTCAAAGTGGCGGGAACCTTGGCACGGTTAGTCCTTTACCAAACGTTTTACTTGGCAAAACTATCGGGCCCCTTATTTGGAAGAGGCCTTCGCCCACCAGGCCTGAAAAATAACCATCGCCCCCGCTCATCGTCGCTTCCAGGAAACCATATCAACCAACTCTACTGGACATAATTACCCAAGAACCAATCTTCTACAATCGTCTGCACTGTGAAAAATCCAAAATGTCTCAACCGAACACCAACGAAGATATCAACCCTTCTGGTGATCCCCGTTATTTTAATAATACCCACTGCTTCAATACAGACAATTCTGTGAACAATGTGTGGAATAATTGCACAATCGCTGACCAAGATTCCGGGATTTTGGCTTGGCTATCCCCACTTGAGCCCCAGACACGGCACTACGACATCCGAACCCGTCGGGTTGAGAAGGTGGGAGACTGGCTCTTACAAACTGAGGAATATCGAAATTGGGTGGACGGCACAAGCAGCGATGGACCTAACTGTCCAGCCTTGTTTTGTCATGGAGGTCCGGAGGTTGGTAAGACCTACATTAGGTAAGAGAGATGATACTTGAGGCTAGAAAGATGTTGCTAATAAGCTGTAATATTAGCTCGCTAGTGATAGATTCATTATGCGAGAAGGCTGTGGAAGGAAACACTGGCGTTGCGTGCTTCTACTTCGACTTCGCCGTTCCGGAGGAGCAATCCCCAGATGCGATTCTTGGTTCGGTGCTGAGACAGGTTGTCGGTGGACTGGATGAAGTTCCGGAAAAAATAGTCAAAGCTTTTCGGGACAGGGGGAAGGTTATTGGCGGCCAGAGGCTACAGCTCAAGGAGATTGTAGGGTTCTTGCAGGATATCGCATCCGCACGACACACATTTATATGCATGGACGCCCTAGACGAGTATCCGGCTAAACATCGGGCCAAGCTTCTCGACCTACTCAACCAAATTCTCCAAAAGGCTCCTTGCGCTCGACTATTCCTGACCGGGAGGCCGAATATCCGGGATGAGGTTGACGAGCATCTTACTGGGAGGGCAGTGACAAGATCAATAACATCTACCGAGAATGATATCATCACATTCCTCCGGGCGAAACTGAAAGAGGATACGATGCCGCATGCGATGGACGAGAGTTTAGAGGAGGAAATTATACAGAATCTTCCCAAAACGGTTTCTGAAATGTAAGTATAAAGGGAACCCTCGCAGAATTTACTGAAGCACTGTGTTAAATGATATCGCATCTAGATTCCTGCTTGTCTTCTTAGGCATCAAGACGATTCTACAAGAAGCGACAATATATCGAAGGAGACAAAGGCTTAGAGAAATGGAGAGTGGCTTAGGCTTGGGGGGCGCATACGGGGCGATGCTAAGAAGAATAGAGGCTCAGGGTGGGGAAAGGGCAAGACTCGGGATGGCCGTTCTGATGTGGATCTCCCATTCGAGGCGGCCATTACAGGTGGATGAACTATGTCACGCCATAGCAATCCGGATAGGGTCAGACCATCTCGATAACGACGAAATCCTGCCAATATCGACATTGCTAAGCTATTGTCAAGGACTTGTCACGGTGGATAAGGGTACCTCGACGGTTAGATTGATCCATTTTTCCCTCCAAGAGTATCTTGGCACACATCCCGACGTCTTCAACAAAGCGCACTCGACGATGGCGGAAACTTGTTTGACATATCTCAACTTCCAAAGTGTCAAGAATCTTTCAGCCGATTCACTCCCTAACCCCCGAGTCACACCTTTCCTTAAATATTCTTCTCTATATTGGGGAACCCACATGCGAATGGAACTCTCAGTTCTTGCAGAGACACTTGCGGTCGAGCTTCTTGGCCAATGGGATAGTCACATAGCCGCCAAATCCCTTTGGACGTTGCTCAGTGGCGAGTTTGGCCCTGGCTGGGGCTACAAGCATCCTGAGCCGTTTCCTGCGCTACACTGTATCTCGTATTTCGGCATCGCCGAGGTCGCGGACACTTTGATTCAGATGAACAGGTGGGATGTGAATCAGGGAGACGATGCAGGTATGACGCCACTCATATGGGCCGCAAGCTGTGGACATGGAAAGGTAGTGGAGTTGCTTTTGCAACAGGAGGATATCCAACCTGATATGCGGGACAAGAATGGGGGCCGAACAGCGTTGTTATATGCTGCTAGAAACGGACATGAGGAAGTGGTAAATTTATTCCTTGGGCCGCAATTTGTCAATCCTGGGAGCATAGGTTGGTTATGGGGAACACTGCAGGTAGTGGGTAAACTGTTTAACCGACGATATGTTAACCCCGACGCTCGGGACGGGTCTGGCCGAACACCGCTCTCGTGGGCTGCCGAGAATGGCCATGAGGGAGTAGTGAAGCTACTGTTGGGGCGGAAAGATGTCAACCCCGACACACCAAACCCGTATTCTGGCCGAACACCGCTCTCGGTGGCTGCTTGGAATGGCCATGAGGGAATAGTGAAGCAGCTGTTGGCGCGGAAAGAGGTCAACCCTGATAGTTCAAGCAAACCTGGCCGAACACCGCTCTCGTGGGCTGCCGTGCGGGGCCATGAGGGAATAGTGAAACTACTGTTGGGGCGGAAAGAGGTCAACCCCGACACACCAGACACGTATTATGGCCAAACACCGCTGTCCTTCGCTGCCGAGAATGGCCATGAGGGAGTAGTGAAGCAGCTGTTGGGGCGGAAAGAGGTCAACCCTGATAGTTCAAGCAAACCTGGCCGAACACCGCTCTCGTGGGCTGCCGTGCGGGGCCATGAAGGAATAGTGAAACTACTGTTGGGGCGGAAAGAGGTCAACCCCGACACACCAAACCCGTATTCTGGCCAAACACCGCTCTCGGTGGCTGCCGAGAATGGCCATGAGGGAATAGTGAAGCAGCTGTTGGGGCGGAAAGGCGTCAACCCTGATAGTTCAAGCAAATACGGTCGAACACCGCTCTCGTGGGCTGCCGGGAATGGCCATGAGGGAATAGTGAAACTACTGTTGGGGCGGAAAGAGGTCAACCCCGACACACCAAACCCGTATTCTGGCCGAACACCGCTCTCGCTGGCGGCCGGGCATGGCTATGAGGGGATAGTGAAGCTACTGTTGGGGCGGAAAGGCGTCAACCCTGATAGTTCAAACAAATCTGGCCGAACACCTCTCTCGCTGGCGGCCGGGTATGGCTATGAGGGAATAGTGAAACTACTGTTGGGGCGGAAAGAGGTCAACCCCGACACACCAGACACGTATTATGGCCAAACACCGCTGTCCTGGGCTGCCGAGAATGGCCGTGAGGGAATAGTGAAGCTACTGTTGGGGCGGAAAGGCGTCAACCCTGATAGTTCAAGCAAATACGGTCGAACACCGCTCTCGTGGGCTGCCGGGAATGGCCATGAGGGAATAGTGAAGCTACTGTTGGGGCGGAAAGACGTTAGCCCTGATAGCTTAAGCAAATACGGCCGAACACCGCTCTCGTGGGCTGCCGCGCAGGGCCAAGAAGGAATAGTGAAACTACTATTGGAGCGGAAAGATATCAACCTCAATAGTGTCACTAAGTCCGGGGAAACACCACTCACGCTGGCGACCCAAAACAGGCACTATAGAGTCGCAAAACTACTACAGGACCGGGAAAATCCCCCACCTATCCCGTGATTTCCACCCCGCCTTGTCCCCTAGTGTTTATCTCCTTTCCTTCTAGAAATTGCTGTTGGTATACGTGAAGTCATGTGAATGGGTTTTTTCTAGTCTGCTCTTAGACGTTTTCTTTCTTCTGCTTTAGCATCCTTCTAGAGTCCTTGAGATTAATTTACAGGTTTCTTTGATAGGCCAACCTTTCCCTCACTCCCAGTCAATAGCACTCTTCCGCTCAATAATGGAATAGATTCAAGTTTTTTGTAGAAGGTATATCTGGAGTTTTATTATCGGTGGTGTCTCGGTTTTTTGTCCAGTACGATAGCTCTTTTTATTTATCTATTTCTTGTTCGCATGAAGTGGAATGGATATTCTTTTCGGATGCCCTGATTGTCGGCTCACATGGGGTTGCGGGAGAGATTGATATACTGTAGTTTGGAGGCCCGGGTTGTGGCGATGGTGGTGGGGGTGGGAGATCACGAAAACCTTTGAAATTTGAGGATGCGTGTGCAGAGAACTGACTTCTGTCTAGAGTGATCTCATATATTGTGCTTTGAATTAGACTGAAAATATGCCTCTAATTCTCGCGGCTGGCAATGAGAGCTTGGTCAACACCAATCCACGTATCCCAGACTATATTGGCATCAAGGAGATGCGCTTATCGCACCCATCGTGTAGCTTCAATGCAAGCGCATACACAGTTTTGGTGTTTTCGCGTCTCCCATATATAACTTAGCAATAAGAATTATCTAGCAATCAGGGCAGTTGGTGGAGTGGAATGAGCAGCGGGGGAAAAAGCCCCACAAGCCGAGTATTTAGGTAGCTCTAACAAGCCCCAGCAACTATAGAACGGGGAAAGTTCCCATTATAGGAGAGGGACTCCGGCAGAGTGTAGTGGGCCGGCCGCACGTAGACAACGACTTATCGACGGTGATGAGCCAGAGTGGGCATACTAGTAGTCTTCCTACCGCAGTGATATAAGGTTGCTACGTGAGCGCCCCTCCGGCCATGCCCTTTCCCCATCCCGTCGAACTTCTCCCTCCTCCATTGGTGAGTAATGTCGCCCAGGAGGGTATCAAAGTTTGGACTAACGAGAAGGAAAAGGAAACCGGACAGCAGTGTCAGTAATCTACACATAGGACTTGTATTGGCGATGTGTTCAACATCGCCGCCTACATTTCGGTAATCTCCTTCGGGACGATTCTCACAATATCTGCCGGCAGTCCGTTTCCCATTAAGTTAGGCTCAGTGCAACCATCCGACCTCGTCTCCGGATAACTTCTAATATCCGTAGGAGTAGGACTTGGAGGCATCCTAACCACCTCACAAAAACCTCTCACAATTTTATCATCAATATGTAGTCCTCGGGTAGGGGGCACTCGGGTGTTTGGTGACGCCCAGACGATATCTGGTAGTGACTTCCGGCGCTCGGGTCGGGAGTTGGGGGGGGGTTTGCTCTAAAGTGTCGGCACATAAATTCCCAGGGCAATAATGTAATAAGCTTCTTCAGAATTTTCCAACATATCGGGAAGTAGGAGACCTCACCCATCAAACTCTTTTTGGCCTTCTGAGAATCCTCCTGTATGTGGCGTGGGATTCCTCTTCTGTTGGATAGTTGCTTGAGTATGCCGCCCCGCTTGCTGGCTGTGGACAGTTCCCGCTAGGGAATGAAATCGCAGTAGAGTCCCACAACCGCAGCGTCTTTTCCCTAGCCTGATCGCACTGACTACCTATCCAGGAAAATACTATTTACTAATCTTTAGCGACATCTGCATCGCATTTCCCCAAACAAGAGTCCTTCCTTACCTGAATGCCCTTCCCTACCCCCGGATTCCCCCGATGAATCAACACTAGCTCAACTCAACCATCTTCCGCATCATCAAATTTTCATAACCTACTAGCCCATAGTATCTGGTTTCCCGCTCCCGCATGTTAGTCGGCTGGCTTGCATTGGTGCCGTTGCTGTGGTCCTAGTAGCGATAACTGCCGCAGAATTTGATGCCCTCCCAGCACCTCCTTCTGTGCCGAAGTTGGCGACACCATTGCGCAAGTCAATACTGTTCGACGTGTTGAAATTGCCCGTATTCTGCTGCTCCCAGAATCTGAACCCCCCCCTCCGCAAGAGTTAGATAGGAATTCTGCGTAGCGAGACCCTTGTCGAAGGACGAAGAAACCATTTACGGAGGTACAGCTCCTAAGTTTTGTTTTGTATGTTCCACAGGGCGTAAGGCCAGCAAAACTAGCTTGTGGAACGTACAAAACTTAGGCGCTGTACCTCCGTAGAACTGAAGAAAGAGGGTGGGGCAACTCATGAGGCTCTGGGGTTGCACAAGTTTGCGCTAGCCCAATCATTTCTCGAGTACTGTACACTTCCATTCGCAAAGTTTTCACGGAGAGAGAGGTACTGCGGCGATGTCTTGGCCGTAGTGGAGGTACTGGTACAAGAATTTGTGTATAATTTGAACTGAAAAGGTTGTTCTGGTACTTTCGTTGCCACCAAGACTTTGCCACAGTACTTGTCCTTCCGCGAGGGCTTTGCGAACGGAAGTGTACAGATACAATCGCACCGTGCTACCGTATGATAGAGCTCTTTATTCGAACAACCTCGGTATTACGAACGAATCCCCGAGAAATTTGTACCCCTACTCTCTCATACAAATTATCTTCTCTACGGTATGATATAAGGAATTTCTTCCAAAACCTCGCTATTCGGCTTGTTCGGCTAAAAGATTTCCACCTTTAGAACCTAGCATCTGGGAGGCGGGGGGCACATCGCTTATCTTCCAATCGGGTTTGGGCGGCAGCTTGCATCAACTAGGGTGTGGCATAACAATACTGATAGCAGGGTAACCGACTGTAAACTTGCCAGAAGCCATTGGCTCGGCAAGTAGGGAAACATACGGGATTTTAGATCTCGACCGGGATGCAAGGTGCAAAGTCAGTAGGCGAAAATCTTCATGCAATGGACATTGTATTAGACGGAGATCAGGGCAGCCTGAGGGGGAGGCATCATGGGATGTTGGGGCCTGTATGGGTTGGTTCTGCTAGCGAAGAGAAATGGCGCTTGAGAGGGTATTTTTCTGTGTACTCGAGTAGCTATACTTTGATGCGGTTCACCCAAGTTACGAAAATCTTGGCCATGGCTCGTAAATAGGGCCTAAAGGCCAAGTAGCAGCCGAGGGTCCAGCTTATAGGCTAGTCGTGAGCGTTTGACCCTCAAGGAGAATGAAGCTTAGGTTGAGGATGCTCTTGAGGTGACCGCTCTTGTGGACCCAACTTCCAAGGATTAGCCACAAGCCTTTCAGACCTGAAGAAATCTGATCACTGCAGAACAACAAATCCGCAGCAACACAGTGCTCTTTTTACATTTTATTAAAAGATCTTACTGATGATAATATTGGGCATTCAGTAGTAGATTATCACCTGTTCTATGGCAGTCACTATGGTTAGTACCCAACTTGTGTAGCAGGGAATCCTAATTAACTTAGAGCCGGGAACAAATTTGAGGGAAATGCGATAATTATTGTGCCTCAACAAAATTAACCGTGCTCGAGTACATCAACGAACGTTGAAAAACCTTGGCCATGACAACAGCACTCCCCGACCAACCCTACTATTATGAAAATAAAATAAAAGGATATAAAACATAGATATATAGTAGAATAAATAGTAGGAATTAATATTTGATCAAGAGAAATATCTTTGGGAGGTGTTGAAAATGCAGGGTCATTTGGAGGGTTGTGTTGCCATCACTGCTATGTGTACTAGTACGTAAGGTTAATTTTGTTAAACGGATAATGCCCTACTCAATCCCCATCTTCCAGCTACCAAGCTACCTACACCTATTGCACAAACTCATTCTTAGACCTAGGTCCATTTCCTATTAACCTCCACCCAGGCCCCCATGCGCAAACTCTCTATTTAAGAGAGGTGTCCTTACAAGGAAGAGTGCAAAGTTGAGCAACTGAGCACGATTGCACATTAAATTCCGGAAAGGTTAGTGCCGTTGCTGTTGTGATGAGCATAGTTATTGTCCCTTTGCATACCGGTACGAGTACTCCGGCGCAAAATAAATTATGGTGGACTACCGGTCCTTCCTGGCAACGCACACTCCCGACCAAAGATCCCTTCAACACAACACACAACACTATCTATCACCATTCATAATGGCCCCTGGGTCCCTAAACTCCAACCCTAGTTGCTCTATACTCTCTCCTTCTTTTGCTTCCTTGCAATCGTTTATATCACTATTACTATGATTTTGGTTGTAGAATAAGTTGAGGTTCCTTGGTGATCAGGGGTTTTTCGTTGGGAGTACCCGTTGTCAAGTCTGGCTGGGTCACTCCCGAACCTGTCATGTCTTTCCCACGACAAAAAATCATTATCCAAGGCCATGGATGGTATGACACTAATTAGGGTCACGTATTTATTTATTTATTTATTTTTAAATATTTTTAGTTGTGGTTTTGGCAGTCATTTGTTGATCCTATCACATTCATTTACCCTGAGGGCAAGAGATGCATGAGAAGTTGGGTATTGAGGGGGTATGTCCAGTTGGATCACGATGTTCGGTTATTTATATATGTGAACTCAGGGACAATAGGATCATTGTTCATAGCAAAACCTCCCTACCGGTGATAGCCTCCAGTACAGTACTCGAATACAGTACGAGTAGAATGATGATTTAGAAACCCGTGCATATGATGCCTTATCCGACAGCGTCAATGGATCAGTTTCATGTGTTTCGCGTGATTTATTTGGAATGCTCTTGGCACGGCAGGGTACAATGCCGTATATGGACATGCAGCGCTGTTTTAACAGCCCTGCTTTTCTTTCCCCAGACCCCTACTTTTCTTTCGCTCCCGGGAATATCAGCCGACCATTCTAAAAATCTATTTCGCTTCAACAGAGCCACAGTAAAGAGTGGAAGATGTCACAAAATTATTTGAACAATAGCACCAACTGCCAAAATACCACGAACTCTTATAATACTACTACAAGTAATGTGTGGAACAACTGTACTGTCGCCGATGATCTGTCTCAACTCCTGACCTGGCTATCACCCCTGGATGCCGGCTTACGACATTGCGACATTCAAGAGCGTCGTATCAACGGTGTCGGGGAATGGCTTATCGAGACGCGGGAATTTAGAAGATGGTGTGGATTGGGTGGGAAAGGTGAAGGTGATGAGCCAGTTCTGTTCTACTACGGAAATCCGGGGGTCGGCAAAACATTTGTTTGGTAACAAGGACTGTTCTCTAGAGAGAGGAGTGAACCCGTGCTAACAAGCCGCGATAAATAGTTCGTTGGTAGTGGACTCGCTGTGCGAGTGGACCGGAGGACAACACACGACCATTACCTGCTTTTACTTCGACTTTGCGGCGCGAGGGGAGCAGACTGCCACCAGTATGCTGGGTTCCTTGATAAAGCAGATGATCAGCGGAACGGAAATTCCGGAGGAAATATGGCGGGCCTTGCGAGGGCAGAAAGGGGCCGTTAGTGGGCGCAAACCCCAGCTCGGCGATATCGTCAAGATGCTGCAACTCATCACATCTTCACAGCGAACATTCATGGTCATTGACGCTCTGGATGAGTGTACGGCTGTGCAGCGATATCGGCTTTTCGATTCGCTGAAAGAAATTCTGCAGAAGTCCCCCGGTACCCGAGTATTTGTTACCGGGAGGCCCCATATCAGGGAGGAGATTGAAACACGCCTGGCCGGACGAGTGACAAGTCTATCTATTTGCCCCACCAGAGGCGATATCGTCAGGTTCCTTCGTGTCAAGCTGAGCGAGGACGAAATACCAGATGCCATGGATCAGAGTCTAGAGACAGAGATTCTGGAGAAGATTCCCGGAAACATAGCGGAAATGTGGGTAATGGCGCTAAGAATACTGTCCTACACTATCGGCTAATATATATATTTAGGTTTCTGCTCGCTTCCTTAAATATTGATGGAATCTTGCAGGAATCGACAGTATATCGGAGACGGGAAAGACTCAACAAAATTACGGATGGATTGGGGTTGGAGGATGTCTACGATGCGACGATAGAGCGGATTAAGACGCAGGGTGGGGATAAATCGAGACTTGGGATGGTGGCTTTGATGTGGATCAGTCATGCAGAACGGCCATTAGGAGAGGATGAGCTCTGCCAGGCCCTGGCAATCGAGTTAGGCTCCAAGGATTTCAATGGCGACAATATCCCTTCGATAAAGACATTAATAGGCTGCTGTCAGGGGCTCATTACTATGGATAAGGATACATCAACTGTGCGACTGGTCCACTTTACGCTCAAGGAGTATCTTTCTGCCCATCCCGACATTTTCAGTTCACCTCACTCGAGAATAGCAGAGATATGCTTGACATATTTGAATTCCCAACAGGTCAGAGCCCTGTCTGCTGATCCTCCAGACGACCTCGATGAACTCGAGTCCTTTCTCTCTTATTGTTCTCTGTACTGGGGAGTCCATGCGAAGAGGGAACTCTCAGACTACGGAAGATCACTTGCCATGGAGCTGCTTCAGGAATATTATGGCCACATATCCGCGATCATCCTTACATGGAGCATACGAGTAGAGACTCTTAAAATTGATATCCGTTCTACCCCCCTCCTGTTTAGTGGACTACACTGTGCATCGTTCTTTGGGATTGTTGAAGTCGCAGCTGCTCTGATAGAGATGCAGGATATCCCTACTAATGAAGGGTGTTTCTTGGGGGATTCTCCGCTTGCATGGGCTGCTCATAATGGGCATGAGGAAGTGGTGAAAATGCTACTGGGGCGGAAAAAGGTTAATCCTGACGAGCCGAATGATTACGGCCAAACACCGCTCTGCTATGCAGCGGCGAACGGAAGCGAGGAGGTGGTGAAACTACTGCTTGGGCGGGAAGAGGTTAGTCCCGACTGCCATGATGAGGACAACCGAACGCCGCTCTCGTATGCCGCTAGCAATGGACATGCGGGGGTGGTGAAAATGCTACTGGGGCGGGAAGAAGTCGACGCCGAGTGCATAGATTATCGGGATCGGACGCTGCTCTCGTATGCCGCTGAGGGTGGATGTGAGAGAGTGGTGAAAATGTTACTCGAGCAGGAACAAGTCGACCCCGACGAGCCGGATTGTTATGGCCGTACGCCGCTCTCGTATGCCGCGGAGAGGGGAAATGAGAAGGTGACGAGCATACTCCTCGGGCGGGAAGAGGTCAACCCCGACTGCCCAGATAATCACGGCCGAACACCGCTCTCGTATGCCGCTCGGGCAGGGCGTGGGGAAGTGGTGAAAATGCTACTTGTGCGGGGACAAGTCAACCCCGGAAAGCCGGATCATGGCGGTCGAACACCGCTTTCGTATGCAGCTGAGAACGCAGGTGGGGAAGTGGTGGAAATACTACTCGGGCGGGAAGAAGTCAACCCCGACTGCCCAGGTAACGGCGGCCGAACACCGCTCTCGTACGCCGCTCAGGCAGGGCGTGGGGAAGTGGTGAAAATGCTACTTGGGCGGGAGGAAGTCAAACCCGACTCCTCAGATAATGGCGGCCGAACACCGCTCTCCTATGCCGCTGCGAGTGAGTCTAGTGAGGTCATTGAGAAGTACGCGGGGGTGGTGGAACTCCTACTCGAGCGAGCAGAAGTCATCCCCGAAAAGCCAGAAAACGGCGGCCGAACACCGCTCTCGTATGCCGCTGAGGGAGGATGTGTGAAAGTGGTAGAAATTCTACTCGAGCGAACAGAGCTCAACCCTAAAACCCCAGATAACGACGGCCGAACCCCGCTCTCGTATGCCGCTCAGAAAGGGCGTGGGGAAGTGGTGAAAATGTTACTCGGGCAGGAAGTAGTCAATCCCGACTGCCCAGGTAATGACGGCCGAACACCGCTCTCGTATGCCGCTCAAGAAGGGCGTGGGGAAGTGGTGAAAATGCTACTCGGGCGGGAGGAAGTCAAACCTGACTCCTCAGATAATGGCGGCCGAACCCCGCTCTCGTATGCCGCTCAGGAAGGGCGTGGGGAAGTGGTCAAAATGCTACTCGGGCGGGAGGAAGTCAAACCCGACTTCTCAGATAATGGCGGCCGAACACCGCTCTCCTATGCCGCTGCGAATGGGTATCCATGCGTCCCCGAGAGCCACGCGGAGGTAGTAAAAATACTTCTCGAGCGAGCGGAGGTCAACCCCGAAAGGCCAGATAATTGCGGCCGAACACCGTTCTCGTATGCCGCTCAGGGATGGAGTGGGGAAGTGGTGGAAATTCTACTCGAGCGAGCAGAGATCGACCCCGAAAAGCCGGATAATGGCGGCCGAACACCGTTCTCGTATGCCGCTCAGGGATGGAGTAGGGAAGTGGTGGAGATTCTACTTCTGGAAGCAGAGGTTAACCCCGAAAAACCAGATAATGGCGGCCGAACACCGCTCTCCTATGCCGCTCGGGGACGGCGTGTGGGATTGGTGCAATCGCTACTCATGCGGGAAGAAGTGAATCCCCACTACCCAGATAATGGCGGCCGAACACCGCTCTCGTATGCCGCTGAGGGAGGATGTGAGAAAGTGGTGGGAATTCTGCTGGAGCAAGCAGAGGCCAACCCCGAACAGCTTGATAATGGCGGCCGAACACCGCTCTCGTATGCCGCTCAGGAAGGGCGTGGGGAAGTGGTGAAAATGCTACTCGGGCGGGAGGAAGTCAAACCCGACTTCTCAGATAATGGCGGCCGAACACCGCTCTCCTATGCTGCGAATGGGTATCCATGCGTCCCCGAGATCCACGCGGAGGTAGTAAAAATACTTCTCGAGCGAGCGGAGGTCAACCCCGAAAGGCCAGATAATTGCGGCCGAACACCGTTCTCGTATGCCGCTCAGGGATGGAGTGGGGAAGTGGTGGAAATTCTACTCGAGCGAGCAGAGGTTAACCCCGCAAGGCCAGATAACGGCGGCCGAACACCACTCTCTTATGCCTCTCAGGGATGGCGTGGGGCGGCGGTGATAAAACTACTCAGGCGCAAAGAAGTTAATCCCGACTGCCCAGACAATAGCGGCCGAACACCGCTCTCGTATGCCGCTCAAGGAGGGCATAAGGGAAAGGTGGAAATACTACTCGGGCGGGAAGAAGTCAATCCCAACTTCCCAGATAGTAACGGCCGAACACCGCTCTCGTATGCGGCTCAGGAGGGATATGGGGAAGTGGTAGAAATTCTACTTGAGCGGGAGGAAGTCAATCCTGACTACCCAGACCATGACGGCCGGACACCGCTCTCCTACGCCGCTGCGGGTGGGTCTCGGCGGGACATGGTGAAGTGCACGGGGGTGGTGAAAATGCTTCTCGAGCGAGCTGAGGTCATCTCCGAAAACCCAGATAGTCGAGGCCGAACACCGCTCTCGTATGCTGCTCACGGAGGAAACGAGGATGCGGTGAAAATACTGCTCGGGCGGCAAGTGCTCAATATCGACACCCTAGTTAATAACTTCTAGGCACTGCTCACGTTCGCTCCTGGGTATTGCTATTCGAGGGCCTTAAAACTCATACAACCTTCCGAAGCGGTTTGACGCTTACAAGATCCGACCTTATGGAAATCACCGTGATTCCTTCTATTTTGTTACCTGCAAAAGTTCTCCTTGGCTTATACCCTGAGGTGGAACGAAATCCCCTGTTATTGATGTATATATATGTTATCCCGCCCTTGTAAAAAAACACCTTATCTAACTTGGCCGAGTCAGGATTGATAGGTCCCTGGATATAAAGTACGATATAGACTAGTCGGTGGCATGAATTAGTTCTATGTTCTATCGTTGTGCGGGGATTCAGTGTATGGCTTTTCGGTTTTCATTTCCACCAAACTTTAAACCCTCGCCTATCTGCTTTTTCTTATGTACAGTTTTTCTCTTCCTTTTCTCCTCCCGCCACTGCCTCTCTGGCAGAAAAATGTATACTTGCACAAGGTGTTTGTTTTTTTAGATAAAGATAAAGGAAAGGGCAACGTACCATAGCGTCTGGGTTCTTCAGGTGATCGCGAACAAATTGTATAAGGCAAATTCTAACACCGTGGATAAAATACCGTAAATAATGGAGCTTAACTAACGTTACTGAATTGAACCTGCCGTCCCTCGCTATTGACATCTGTATCAGATATACCGGTAAGAGATACAAGCCTACTACAGACCCTTGTGTCAATATTCCTCATCACCATTTCTCTAGTTCTTGGTCTGGTAGTGGGAAATATAGTCGCCGAGGAAACCTACCATGTCAATTAAATTTAGCAGGATTCAGAGGCTGTGGGGGTCCGCGCAGTCAAAGTTGGAATAACCCCGGTGAATGGCCAACATCTCAACATTAACTCCCATACTGCGGGCAACAAAAATATACATACAGAAGTCGTTTATCGCAAGTCTACTTGGCCATAGCGGTGGTTTTTCTTCATGTTTGCCGGAAGGTGTTGAGGAAAAGAAAGATGATGTCTTTCAACTGGTGCGCTTAGGATGCCGTCATATGGGTTGATATCATAGGAGAGGGATCAAGGAACCTATCGGTCTAATAATATTGTTTGATAGGGAATTGGAAGGGGGAGGGGGAAGTGGCATCCTAGAGTTTCTTTTTCTTCACTTCTCTCGCCGGTTGTTTTTTTTCTTTCTTAATCGTGATAATATAGTATTATATCGTAAGATTATTGTAAAGGTGTTGGAACGGCCTCGGAACACAAGGTTTGCTACCCTGTAAAAACGGTACTGTAGGAGGCCTCTCGTGTAAAGTGTGGAGGGGAGCGTCCTCACAGTACAGAAGGGACTCAAAATACAGGACAGAGATCAATTAGCCGAGTTATGAAAGTCATCAACTTAGCTGGCCACAATATGGCCGTAGGTCATCCATATGCCCGACAGTACAAAATTTGGTTTGTGTTGAAAGGTTTTCTCTTGGGATTGGTGCAAACTCCACTAATTTCTGGTTAACAAATATGTAAACACAGCCCCTTTATCATCGCCTTACCGTATTCAAGAGGTGTTCTTAAGAGGAAGACTGCAAAGTTGAGCAACTGAGCACTCTTGCACATTAAATTCCGAAAAGGTTAGCGCCGTTGCTGTGGTGATGAGCATAGTCAAAGCCGTTGTCCCTTTGCATAAATAACCAAACATCTGTCATCGCAACATTCTCCTTGAGCATTGCAAAAGTTTCCGGAAATGCGGAGACGAGGCTTGGCACATTTTATCAGGCGGAAACACCCGTTGCCGTAATTAGCACCAAGGCAAAAGTCCACATTTCCGGACGCCTCTGCAATGCGCAAGTTCAGCGCACATCGTGACCCCTCCTGCTCACTCCCGAACCCCGCCATGCCTTTACCACGACAAAAAATTATTCAAGGAGATGGATGGTGTGATACTAATTAGGATCAGGTTATTTATCTTATTTATTTATTTTAAATATTTTTAGTTGTGGTTTTGGCAGCCATCTGTTGAGAGTTTGGTATTGAGGGGCACGCCCAGTCACATCACGGTGTTCGGTTATTTATACTAAGGGGCAATACTATTGCGGATAAAATTCGGCTCTGCTTCGTTAGCATATCTTAGCTAGTTGAGAATCATTTTTGTAGAGTATGAAGGATAGTTGATGATCGATATTTCCTTAGGAAAGAAAATAGGCGGTGCTTGTCCATCACTACGAAGGACCGCAGGACAACGGGGCAACAGTTTAGATTTTTTTTTTGATTTTTTTTTTTAGTATCATTTTAGTATTGTTTAAGGTACAAACTCCCGTATGCAGATCGCTCTAAGACAGGAGAAACCTCCACCTACAGTCCATCCCACATCCCTTGTGCTAAAACCCTCTGACCCTGCCCGACACCAAAGCGTCCGGTACTATGGGTAGAAACTACAGAAGAGCGTACAGGCCTGAATACAACGAACCAAAAAACCTCCACAGACGTGCAGCCCATAAGAAAACTCCCCACCCCAACAGTGAACAACCAAGGAAAGTACAGAAACCTCACAAAACTCAAGGAAGAAAAATCCCAGCCGAACCCATAAGCAGCCCACAGCCCACGAATGACCCCATTCTGCCGCAGCAGGGGAGGGACCAAGGAGCCGCAGGACGACGCCGTAGGCCAATGATCACACACTAAGGGGTACCTATATATGTACCCGGGGCTCTTATGTCCCGGACCCAAGGGCAGACAAGACCACCAAGAGAAAGATCGGTAACCGAAACCAACACAAGCGGAAGTGTGTGGCAGGGCGAAGTAGCGACCGTAGGCCCACCGGAAACGAGACCGGAAGGGAGTGCATGTCACCCGGAGGCAACAGAGGCGGCAGGCATGAAACCCCTACCCCAAACACAGGCAAAAGCCACGCACGCAGC
>Ga0307509_10004298_pt1 | contig 20719 bp, 23 predicted proteins | sample 10_EM_MG_FD_202245 | JGI IMG/M metagenome (GOLD analysis project Ga0307509, IMG submission 202245) | Populus trichocarpa ectomycorrhiza microbial communities from riparian zone in the Pacific Northwest, United States - 10_EM | ecosystem: Host-associated > Plants > Roots > Unclassified | place... | reverse complement strand
AGAAGGGAGGGGGGAATACTTTGGGCCATAGCGGAAGGGGCGGTATGGGAGTGGTTTTGTCGCCCTGATGTCCCAGTCTGGATATGGTGGTGGGGTGGGGGATTCGAAGTCCAGTGGTATCCAGACTGGAGAAATTGTATACCCGTTAGTTAGATGCCTTCTTCGTGTTAGAGGAGGAGGGGGGGGAGTATCAATAGCATACAACCAGGCTCCCTCCCTGGCCCCTTCTCAACCGATGAGCGTCGGATTGGCGCATCACGCCTCCGAGTTCCCCTCCATCTCAATATTAAAAAAGTAATACTTGATAGTAACGTTGTCACAAGTAGGTATTCCGGTAAATGGCGCAGCAGGTGCTCTTGAGCAAAAAATAACAGTACCATCTTCAATCCCCAAGGCGCCGTACTCCTTCCTCGCTTGCTTCCTTTCTTCTTCCCTTTCCCCCCGCGGTTGAAGTAGAGGGTGGAAAAGAGAGCCCACCGAGTTTATAACGATCTCCACAACCAGGAGCTTCTCTAGATCTCACGAGCCAAGACCAATTCCCCATTACCAGTATCATACGCAGTCGATCCGATACGGCGCGCGGAGTACGAGTGCGGCCGATAGATATATCCGCCACGTGCTTTTATCAGGGCACACTGCAACAAGAAAGTTCACCAAAGTTTGACCCACGTGACGGATATATCTATCGGCCGCACTCGTACCGCATCAGCACTCTAATCTAAGGTGGTGACGAGGGCGGCCAGGGAGTGATCGATAAGAGCAGCTCTCAGCTATGCTTGGCTGTCGGAGGGGATATTTTTGCCTATCAGGGTTAAATATCTGCAAGTAGCTGCCTGGGCTCAAGGGAGAAGGATGGCTACAGCAGCCATCATCCCGCATCTACCCGCGTTGAAGATGCTAAAACAAGGCTTTGTTCAGTACTTACTTACACCCCACCAGATCAAGAGATACGGCTTACAGTACCGGTACATTACGACAGAGCAAGGAGGTTACCTGTATTCTACGAGCACAGTACTATGCAGTACTAAGAGAATACACCTGGGGCAGCCAATCGAGAATAATAAATAAACCGGGGTATTCCGGACGCCGTCCGGTGATCCCATTTTTGTCGTCGGTGGATAACCCTAGCCCTGTTTATTCCAAAAGTGCCGTCGCCAGGATGATATTCCCCGTCTAAGTTATCTCCGGAAACAGCAGCCATGGGTTGAGTCGTTGATTGAAATTGGGGGTAAGGTTGGCTAGGAAGGTACCGGTGCTACTCATGGAGAGAAGTTTTAAATTCCCGGAATGGTACTCACTAAATGTCCCCTCCCCCATGCGCACAAGTACTGCACATAACTTACCGGCCCGTGCAAAGGATATGGGATGCCCCGAGTCATTCCTCATGCCACGAATTCTCACACCTTTCGTAAGATAGCTGGTGGACTAAACTTCCCGCATGTGGCGCCGTCCTTCGGAAAGTATTGTAGATCACCACCACTCACTCGCCAGGTTTCCCTCAGGCAAGACATGGATGCGCAGATGGGATACCGAAGTACACCGCTTTCCATGTAGGTGGATTGCGAGAAAGCTATTTATTCACAATAGGTCAGGGACTATCTATTGCAATTTCTCGATCCAACCAGCACCTACGTGGCTTACCACACCAACAAAACAATGCTATAAGACTTGCACCCACTATCCAAATCCCCAACCTAGTTATACAGAACAAGAATAACACCATTTACCGAGCCGTCCTCTTGAGAAGGCAATACTTGCCCCAGCTCTTCTTAACGGGCACCCATCTAGGCACCCATAGTGTCCTCCCTAGCATACCCGTCTGGGCAGAGTCCAGAAAGTTCTCGCAGTGTACACTCTCCCACTGTCCTTGATCTAGGGCGTAGTCTGGCTCGAACTCTTCCACTGGACGACTAAAGTAGGATTCTACCATATAATCGCATAATTCCAAAGACACCTACAACAGCATTAGTCCGTTTATATAGAGCTTCGGGGGGGTTGATTAATACATATTTCGATGGATCTCCTTTGTTCTCATCGTTCATGCCGGAAGGAATCACCCATGTTCCTGGCCATGACCAAGGGTCGCCGGTTTCGGGAAATTCGCCCGGCAAGAGCCCATCAAAAGCGCTCTTGACAAACTTTATTCTCATGCCATTTGGTAAGAAATAAGACGACGGGAACCGGTACCATTCCTTCGCTAGGCAGAGGTACCCCTGTGCATCGGACGGCAACGCGGAATAAACATGCAGTGGCGCGGAATACCCTGAAGTCACAGCCAGTATGCGGCTGATGGAAGCCACTACTACCAACGACAAAGGTGCAACCAGGACAACCCAGTTGAGGAATTCCTTCACTTTTCCGCTAGTGAGACGGGTTGAAAGACTTCCCCAGAGAGTGAGAATAACATGGTATGAGATGGCAGCATTGATGCACAAGGCCGGATAAGCCACAAACATGAATCGTTCTTCCTTGTGAGGTTGAGCCGTAAAAATAGCAAGCCAAAGGTATAACGGCAGAGAAATTGATGCCATCCGGGATGTAACACCAATCGCTGGGCTTCGGCTAGCAAGATAATACAAGCTCTGTCAAAAAAAAAAAGAGTCAGTCAAGCTGGATTATTAGTTAAAGGTTCAGCTACTTACCAAAAGTGGCCAACTAGCAAGAGCAAGCGGAAGCAGGATATTAAAGTTTAGAGTCAAGTTGGCTAAATAAAACCACCATGGCTCTGTACCATAAATATTCGGACCCCTTCCAGCTCCGCTGAAAACATTATAAAGAACAATGTTCAAAGGGACTATTTCAAGTTTCCGATAGGCCAGACAATCCACACCAATGATCAAGGCCTACCAAAGCAATTAATTTGGGCGTTAAATTTACAGAAATGTAACTTACAAGCAGAATCAATGACAGAAATCCGCCTTTGACTAATCGTAAAACAGTTGGAGCAAGATCCCGAGCCACATATCCCATGAAGATTTCTTCGAACACAAACGGGATGCACATAGCCATACTGAAAGGCCATCCAAGTAGCCCCCCAACCGCGAACCAGAAAACGCCTTGAATAGTGCAGAATCCCCGACGACGATCCATGAATGACGCCATTCCAAGCATCGTGGTATACATAGCAAAAGTAGATGGAAGAAACGCGACAGCTGCATGGAACATGCCAGCGCTTCCGATAGTAAGCACAAGATACAGAATTCCGACTCTCCGGTTGACGCCCGATGATATCGCTGTGTACAGTCTTTTCTCAGAGTATGCACAAAACACAGCAAACAAACATCTCAAGCCGTAGAACTCATGAGTTTTCTTAAGCTGGGGAGCCAAAGATACCGCTCTAGTGACAATGGCATGCAATCCCACATAGGCCCAACTACGGATAGCGTATACTGGTGAATACTCCCACGTTTGAAGACCATATCCATGCGTAAGGTAGTGAGCCGGCTCCCAATAATTGAAGACTAGAAAAATAATTAGCCACATCCTCACTTCCCAGCCCTCATAAATACGAACCCTCGTCGCAATCCGGGATAGTGGCATACACTGCAGAAAGCAATCGGACGACAAGTAGAACCGAAAACGCTGAAGTCGGAGAGATAATCGGATGAGACAAGCGCGGCCTAGGCGACAAATACACCAGTGGTTAGGAGCTTTCGAATAGAATTATATGGATAACCAAACCTACCGGACAAGCTTCTCCGCGTTGCTTTCTGAGATGGATATCTTTTCGGGGGAGCTGGAAGTTCGGTATCCTCCTGCTCCTTTCACTCGTGCTTGGCCCCTAGAACGTACTTCTGCCATGAGGGCACTGCCGTTCCCAAGCTTCGCGAGATCTTGAAGTGTTCCGGATTTTCCCAAAATCTAAGCTGTATTCAAGGCAATAAATTCAGGTTTTGTCCGCCGTCCGTAGTCTGTGGTTTCCTCTCCTGTCAACTCGTTGGTATCACATGACACCGTACAGTACGAGCTCCAAGGGCTTGACACGACAGCAACAAGCTCGTTCCAACGAGGGAGGCCCGACCGTAAGATTCCCCGAGTGCCAAGAAATGCTCCCGTTGAGCCTCATTTTCACACTTCTATCCTACGCGAGAAAATATTTTCCCCAGCGCAGACTTCCCTCAGCAACACCTATCAGCGCAGCCAACACTAACGCACAAAATCCGAATACCTATTTTCAAGGGATATTGAGCTCAGGCGGCCACTCCGATGCCTGATCAACAGGCATCCCCTGCAGGTCAACCTGCGGTTTCACCGCCCACAAACCAACCTGACCCCTACTCTCCTAGATCATGTTTGTTTCCAAGGTCTAGCTCTAGGTTTAGAATACCAGGATTGTTTCTGATTGACGCTTCTTACGATTCAGACCAAGAGACCCCAGGCGCAGACAAAAACGAATTCGGTGGCCCCAGTTCGGAGGCGACGCCTACTGGATCTACGGGATCCACCAGGAACAATGAAACGAATACCGTCAAAACAGAATCTATGGACTCGTATGGCTCAATTGAATATTCGCCTCATCTCTGCGATCCCTCCCCTCCTACAATTCCCAATGATACTGCAGTAAAGCCCGCAATACCAGAACCAATCAAATCAGAAATCGATGTCACTATGGAAGATGCAGAGGACGACGGATCAGGTGGTTCACAGGAGAAGATTAAACAAGAGGAGGTTAAACAAGAGGAGGTTAAACAAGAGGAGGTATCCTCCGAGTCAGATATTAACTGCTCACCTCCTGCAGATGCAACGAGCCAAACGAAGACACCGGCCCAGGGAGAGAAAAAGCCTATCGATCCAGATTTCCTTAGGGCAGCGCAAGAGAAAAACAAGGGCAATCCAGATTCGGAATGGCAATTTTCTTCAGACGACGAAGTCAGTGACGAGGAGGTATCATCGGCAGATGGAGAGGATAGCGACGAGGAAGAACGCTACTCTCCTATGAATGCGGCAGAGATGGCCCAGCTATTAATGCGGGAGGATGGCGGCTATGATAACCCCCCTTCTGTCTGTGTCCCACACCGTACCAAAAACGAGATTTCAGAGGATGAAGCAGAGCCTGACAAGCCAAATATCTTACTTACACAAGATATGGCAATCAAACCTGTAGGTTTTGTCAAATCCATCGTGGGAAAGTTGGTCCTTATTGAGGCTTCCGATCCGGGACACCAACGGGTTTTGGGAGAAGGCTCCGTGCTGGCACTCGAAGATCGTACTGTCTTGGGAGTTATCAACGAGGTCCTTGGCCGTGTGGAAATGCCATTATACACTGTCCGATTCAAGAGTCCGGAGGAGATTAAAGTGCTTGGTGTGACTGTGGAGTGCAAGGTATTCAGTGTGGTCCAGCACAGCGAGTTTGTCTTCACACAGCCATTGAAAGCGATAAAGGGCAGCGACGCAAGCAATATCTACGATGAGGAGATTCCCATTACAGAGCAAGAGTTTTCGGATGATGAGGCAGAAGCAGAACATAAGAGATCCTTGAAGGAAGCACGACAAGACAAGCGAGGTGATCGTGGTGGCGGCGGCCGCAGTGACAGTGGTGGTAGTAGCGTTCGGAGCAGTAGCACCCGTGGTGGATATGGCGGTGGTCGTGGTTGGGGATCCAGAGAGCCGGTCCCAACCCACATAGATGAGCCATACATTCCTTTAGCTCGCCCAGCGAATCTGCAGGAAATGTACACATCTGCGCCCCCCCCTCCCCCCGGTCCCCGCGGGGACCACAGAGGCAACAACCGCAAGAGAGGCGACAAGGGTTGGGGCAGAGGTAGCCACCGTGGTAAGGATTCATTTACCGGAAGAGGCGGCCGCAGAGGTAGTTACTCCCAAAGCGACAGCGACAGACCGCAGTTACCCCCCTCGGCCCCCACATTTAGTCCCAGCATCCAGTCGAGTCAGCCATCTCCAAGTTTCCAACAGCCCTATCCCTACACTTTCCCACCTCAGTGGCCTGCCCCAGAGCAGCAAGCTGAGTTCATCCGACTTATGCAAGGGCAGACTAGCCAATGGTCCAACACCCACCAGTTCCCAATGGGCTCATTCTCGCTACCCATACACCCGCAATCTCAGCAATTCCAGCAGCAGGGATCGTATTTCGCCGGTCAATCGAACCCCCAACAACCGCAACTCCATAATCTCCCAACGGGGGCATATATCAATCCGGCCTTCTGGGGTGGGCAAGGCCAGGTTCCCCAGGCCCAGGCCCCCCAAGCTCAGACTAATTACAGCCCTCCAACACTCACCCAGCAAGCCCCCGCTTCGGCAGATGAAACTGCCACCACAAGGACAGTTAGGGAGTCACTTGAGATCTTGAAAAACTTGTCCAAGTGAAAGCCCCCGAGCTCAGGTCCCCCCCCTTTCTGTTGATTACCCTTTTTTTTTCTAATCTAAGGTTTGCTTTCACGGGGGTTTTCCCCCACATTTTCATTTATCGATATTTACGTGTCTTGAGTTTGTATAGTTGGGCATGGATGGGATAAAAGTTGCCAGAGTACGGAGATGCATAACCAATAGGCTAACTGCTGTGAATTTATCGTGTGTGCGGGCTATTTCGTGAATCTACCAGTGACGCAGAGCGGGGGCCGCTCGTGGGCACGCTCGAGTATGAGTTGGCATGCCTGACGGAAAGTCCCAATTGGCGGTCATCCCTTAAGGCACATACCTCTAGCCAGAACTCCGGTATTACCAATAAATGACTAGGACTACGCCCTAGGGGACACGCCAGGCCATACGAATCGATAAAATGTAATCACATCACAAACTACCCATGACCCACAAGTATCCTAGACCATCAATCCCCCTTTTCACGAGTTTTCGACTCGTGATAATGCTAAGTGCCAACCAGATCCACAAGGTTTGCAACATAGCACAACTTTTCAAATACTGGACTAAGTCAATTTATAAAAAAAATGTAGAAATGTGTGCGAAGTAAGGCAGAACAAAAGTATGGTTTCTTTAATTGATGCCAGGAGGCCAGGGGAAGGCTACCTACTATCATACATCAGTGGGCGACATTTGCCCCGTAGCCCCCACACTAAGGTTGGTGATTGATCATCAAAAGTCACTCGCTTTGAGACTTTAACGACGGAACATTTATTATCCTGGCGTCGCCGAACCGGCATACCAAAAACAGAAAACCCCGGGCACTGGAAACCAACACTCGTGCTACAAGTATCATAATATTATTACAACCCACCAATAGACTACCACACAAAAGATGTGCGATAAAAGCAGAGAGGGCTCACTTTCGCTACGTTTTCAACCTGGACCGAAAATTTCCCGGCGGCGCCCTCAGAAAAAGAGATATTCTCTTATCTTTAATATTATTATTTAATTTTTAATATTATTTCATTTCCATTTTTTCTAATTACCGGTGGGACTTTTTATGAAAAAAGCGATGAGGTGAAAATATGGAGAACGGCGGAAAAGAAAAAAGAAGCAGAAAAAAGGCGAAAATATGAAAAATGCGAAGAGGGCGGTGGGAAAAGGGAGTTATTGCGCTGGCACTGATCCCAGATCACATGACCAGGAGGTTTCCCATCTCCTAAGTCAGGTGATGTAGGACTTTATCTCTGAAGTCCTACATCACCTGACTTAGGAGATGGGAAACCACAGGGATCCTGCTCAGATGCTCCTTCTGGTAGCGATACGGGTCTTGCCCTCCTAATCGGGAAGAATTGTGCTAAGATAACGCCCGCCACAGTTAGCCTAATGTCCGCTGACTCAGCCATTCTCAATGTGGTCTTGGAATCTGCCTATGGTATCATAGTTGCTGCTCAAGGTTTGCATTTTAAAATCGTTTCTATAGATGTCCAGAGAGCGATAAATTGATCATGATATTTACCGAGACTCTTACTTAGGTGGGAGGCTGTGGCCGTGATGCTCTCGCTTGGTCGAGGTGTTGATTTCCAGCGTGCGTTTGGAAGGGGAGCAAGCACGCCGTTGTGGCGCACTTCTGCTCGCAAAAGTCATCACGAAAGGTGGGGTATGACATGATACTGTGGGAATGTCGTGGTGGCAATGAAGGTGCTACACACACCTGTAAGATGAATCGGAAAACTGGGGGAAGCGAGATCCAGTGGCAAACTTGTGGCAAATATAAAATATCTATATTTATTGGAGCTCTTCTATGTGATTCTGTTCATTTGACTTATCATACTACCGGTAGAGGCTTCTTGAAGTCCTCCAGACCAATAATATGCAAGTATTTCTCTCTTGCCACTGGATCTCGCTTCCACCGGTTTTCCGATTCATCCTACCGGTATGTGTAGTTCAAATTATGAGTAGTCTAACAACACTGTAGATCGACCCAGCGTGCTAGAGTGGTTGGCAGACGTGATCAAGGCACAGGTTGGCCATGTTGAGTGGTAGCTATACTAATACAAATTTTACATATAACTTATTTCTCACAGAGTAGATCTCCAGTGAAGACCAGCGATGAGGGTGCTAAAGAGCACGAACAGCCAAATATCGCCGATGGGATAATGTCCCATCTCAAAGGAAATCAAGCGCACGGTTAGTGGATAAATAGGACTTACTTCGCGGTTGCAACCAAATCCGCCACGCGCGGCATTGTCCTGTCAGCGACACTGTCTGTCCATGCTCTTTATCGTTGAATCCGGGCAAAAAATTTGTATCATATCATAGTACTTTTGTTGCCGCCCAAGACATTCCCACGGAACCTCTCTTTCCGTGGAGAACTCTGCGAACGGAAGTATCCGGTACTCGGCCAACTGCGCTACAAGTAGAACTTGGGTATGTCTTGGCGATGATAAGGCCCCGTTTCATAAGCGCCAATCTCTATCATGAGTCGTCACTCGATATTGAATTTGTGGATGGTGAGGCTGGAGGGGAGTCTATAGTTAGGATACGGTGGTTTTGTAACTACGACTCCGCCCGCAAAAGTTCCAATATTGTATCCTTCCAATTATTGGTGTTATGATACGGTATTAGCTCTTGGAAAACGCTCCTCTAGTCCTTTCATTATCTACCGTACTAGTAGTACAAAGAATTATGACATTTTACCCTTCAGGTGTATCCGAAGGTGGTTGTCATACTAGAAAAGCTCTTGCTGTTCCGCTATCGGTAACTGGTATCATTCTTGAGGTATCGTGAGGGGGATGAAGCTCTACGGATGTGGTTGTATCATACCGCTATATCAGGCTCACGATGTGTTTCTCTCGGGAAGGGTGGTGTATTTTTCACCACGAGACTGTTTGAGTATAGTGTGTATACTCGGGATATGGTGATTCGGTAGAATGAATTGGGGGTGAAGATTGCTTTATTGTATCAAGGAAGTATCCCGCTACGGTATTGGGGGCTTCCCAGTGCCGGTTTTGACAAATTTGAAGGAAGAATTCTTGTTCGTGAAAATGCTGGGGGTGCATAACATGGCGACCAATTTGTGTTTCGTTTATGTCAAACTGTGACGAAGGGTGGCCATTTTGCGAGACTATTCAGGATCACTTTATTTCTTTGCACTCCAAGATGCGATACTCCAATTTTAACTGGTGCACATTCGTCGCTTCTACCATACCGTAGCAGTACTAGAGGTTGGATACCGGTGGGCAACCGTACTTGTATCAAAGTCAATCACATCGTAGCGAGACAAAGACAATTACCACAAACGGTAAGGACACGTCGGCGACAAGTTTCATCATCAAAACAACACGTCGATACCTCATTTCACGTGGAGATAACAATACCAATGCGAATTTGACTGAGCAAGGGAATGTTTCGATTGCCCTGATTATTCAACACACATTTCATCGTAGCACTAGGACTGCCATTTAATACAATCTCAGAGCCACTCCTCCTCCTCCATAACACGGAGGAGCAAAGAGAAAACTGAGCTGGGAATGAACAAGACACATGAAAAAGAAACCGTTTGAAAGCCCGCCCTAAAAGAAATATGGAAAGAACCCCTTTAAAGAAAATAACACCTTTGGTTTAAGATAGAAAAATTGAGAAAAGCCACCACTAGTACAGGATATCCTCCGCCTTGACAATATTTAACCACCGAAACCGTAGAGAGTGCGTCCTTGACGCTTGAGGGCGTAGACAACATCGAGCGAGGTAACAGTCTTGCGCTTAGCATGCTCGGTGTAGGTGACGGCATCGCGAATGACACCTTCGAGGAAGGTCTTGAGGACTCCACGGGTCTCTTCATAGATCACTGTTTGATGGATGCGTTAATTATTGTGTCTTTGGGTCGGTTATCAAGAAGAGAAACATACTAGCAGAGATACGCTTGACACCACCACGACGCGCGAGACGACGAATAGCAGGCTTGGTGATACCCTGAATATTGTCACGAAGAATCTTCCTGTGGCGCTTGGCACCTCCCTTTCCAAGTCCCTTACCACCTTTTCCGCGTCCAGTCATGATGAAGTTTGGTAGTTTGTTAAGGATAAAAAGACTTTGTTTGGTAGTGGTAACGGTGGTAGTAGTGAGAGTCGATGGGGAAAATGTTTGTTTGTTTGATGGATGGGGAGGAAGGAAGAAAAAGAGATGCAAGGAGTGGGGGAAGAGAGGCGGTATTTGAAGAAAGTGCGGCGGTCGATCGGTAGGCTCTGCATCAACCCGTGTCGCCCGCCCTTGCGAAATCTGAACTTTTTTTCCTTTTTCTTTTTTTCTTCTTGCCTTTTTAGCCAGGGGAGCGCGTGTGCAACTTGGTTCCTATTTGGTTGCCCCCAGGTAGGGAAAACCCTGACCCTGACCTCTAGACTGGTAAGTTCCTCCATTCCTCGGTGCTAAGGATTGCTTGGCGGTGCGACCGTGTTGTCGCTGACTTCATCTACGGTACTTAGGCACATTGGTTCACGCTAGTAAGAGGGAGTTATTATGGAGGCTGGAATACCGGTACCGGTATTAGATGGGGGAGGAAGGGAAGAGTCATTCAGAGATGGCTGGAGGAAGTTTTTTTCACAATGGCCTTATTCCTTTCCTTTCTTTTCTTTTCTATTGAAGGCGGGTAGGCGAGGAGGAAATACTAGGCGATGCTACAAACTTTGGGTGGTATTCTGGCGCCTACGGTCGGCAAAAAGAGTCATTCCTTGAGGACTTTTGGAGGACAAGGCAACAAAGAATAGTATTGAAACTTCGTAGAGATACATAGTCATAGTCTGGTCAAAGAGAGAGCGCTTGATCTCTATAGAATTTGATATGATGATGTATTAAAGGGTAAAGTTCGGGTTCGCATAGGGTTACCTCACCACAAGTATTTCCGTGGCTTCACCAAAGAAGGTTTCTGGATCCCCCCCGGTCACTGGCTGATCCCGGGGGGAGGAGAATTATGGGTCAGATTTCTAGGAAGGATGGTGGTTATTGGCTCATGGAGCGTGTTGGAAGGGAAAAACATCTCAAAACGGAATTAGATTGGGTGTGCGTGTGTGGGCGATGCATGGCTGCGTTGCAGCAGGCAATCGGTTGCAGGGTTGTAAGCAGGGGCCGTCGTTGGATGGGGCGCTAGCGCGATTCCATGTTGCTACGAAGCTTTCGCGTTGCAATTTTCCCATACAAATTTTGTACGAGAAAAACAGCTGGAAAGCAGACGCTTTTTTTCCAAGTTCCGCCCTCGGTTGCAACGGTGCTTCTTCCCAACCCATTTCCCTCTCTCCCAGCCCAGCCCCGTCCGTTTTTCCTTACCTAACCCTACCATCACTGTGTGATCTCTTTTCGCCGCTGGGAGTATATAAGGCTGCTGTCTCCCTCCTCTTCGCTTCCTTTCTTCCTTCCCCTCAACAACCAACTCACTTCCTCATTCCACAACACCCTTCACAAAAAAACTCTCAACAAACAACAACAACAATGGCCCGTACTAAACAGGTGAATATTCCTTCCTTCTAATTATATCCTATATCATTTTATTATATCCTTTTTATTCTTTCCCCTTCGGTTGTTTGTTTCGCAGCTTCTACTTGCTCGCTTAAATTTAAAGTTGAATGTCACTGACGTTGGTTTTAATTTTTATTTAGACCGCTCGCAAGTCCACTGGAGGAAAGGCTCCTCGCAAGCAATTCTCGCACAAGGTTGCTCGCAAGTCTGCCCCCTCTACTGGTAAGCTTCTATCTCTTCCTTATTTGCTTTTTGTCGATCTAGATCTAATATGTTCATGCAGGTGGTGTCAAGAAGCCTCATAGATATAAGCCTGGTACCGTCGCTCTTCGTGAGATTCGTCGCTACCAAAAGTCCACCGAGCTTTTGATTCGCAAGCTCCCCTTCCAGAGATTGGTCCGTGAAATCGCTCAGGACTTCAAGTCCGATCTTCGCTTCCAGTCTTCTGCCATCGGTGCTCTTCAGGAGTCCGTTGAGGCTTACTTGGTCTCCCTCTTCGAGGACACCAATCTTTGTGGTATGCATCGATGTTATCTCTGACTCAGCAATTTACTGACATTTGCCACTAGCTATCCACGCCAAGCGCGTCACCATCCAGTCCAAGGACATCCAGCTTGCCCGCCGTCTCCGTGGCGAGCGCTCTTAAACTTCCCTCACCTCGTCTACAATAATGTCTCGTCTCAATAATTTGTTTCATCTTTAATGCTCGTTGGTTTTTGATGGAACTGGTCTGCGAGATGGGGTTTTCTTTTTTCTCAATGATATCTGGTTTGGGGCTGGTTTGTCACTTTTAAATGAAAATGAAATGGTTTGCTAGTCACTGGTTTTTCTTTCTCTGGGATCTGGGTTCATTTTTCTTTCCTTTTTGTCAACATTACGGTGGTTGTCGTGTATCATAGTTCTCAGTGTTTTAAGACATTCTAGCGAAAGCTTTCTGTCTCTTGTTTTTTTTTTTGTGATGGTCACTCTGTACTGTCCGATTGGACCTGTGCCCGTGATTGAAAATGAACGCAAATCCCCGTAAGGTGGAGGTTGATGTATGCCTTTCTATCGGACTGCATTATTATTGGATACTTTAACCATCACCAATGTTTGATTTCTCGCTTAAGTGGTGGTTGTTTTGAGGGGTTGAGGGTAGGAGTTGTATCAGCTTTGCAGTGCTCCTGCGCTGTGGAGAAGTCATCGCGACCGTTGTCCTCGCCGCGTGATCTTCGCATTGTCGAATGATCAGAGTCCGATGAAACACTTGAAACATCCAGAAATATGATTAGAGGAGCCAGTTTATATCTATTTGACTTGTCGTAAGCGATGTCGGATGTCGGCCAGTTGAAAGGAAAAGACATGCTATCGTCCAACGAAAGTTACAGAGGCAGAAAGCCAACGGGAATCAATCCAACTTATCATTATCCGACCATGCCGTTCATTCATTGACCAACTTGTGATGATGACGATCAAATCGCGACATTTATAGCGAGCGGGGAAAGGAGGAGGCTATCGCCTAACACTACTCTCATCACCTCTGGTGTGGACAGAGCTTGGGGGACGATGCTATGATAGAGCGGATTGCGCTGGCTGTACTGCAGATAGATTAATTTTTAACTGGATGGGATGCGGTTTATCTGCAAGCTTGTTGGCCGGCGGGTGAACCACACTTTGAGGTGTTTTTCTGAGTATCGGGATCTGGGCTACCGTTTCTAGGTATCGAGTGGAGCCACAGTTCCCTCTGCTGAAAGCGGCTCTCAAAACTGAGATTTTCGCCGTCCTGCATTAGTGCCGAAGGGAACTTCTCTCCGCCGGGTGCCACGTTAGGCGCGGGTCTTGGGAGGGATCCATTGTCAGCTGGTTGGGTTACTTTCCAGTACGCCGGGTTGGGAATTTCTTTGATTGGTCCCATCATTCTTCTTTTCTCCCCTTGTTATTGCCCTTTCCTCATTCCCCCCCCAATTTCACGTCGTCGCCTTTCTATTGATCTTTTACGCCCACTCGTACTGACCACAGGTAGCTTCGAGTCTGCCTTCATAGCTTCCCTATTCATGCTTGGGACGATCCTTGACCGACTGTCACTCCCTTCTCTCAGTAAACTCCGACCTATCATACCTGCCATACCACTGCCCCCCCGAGCTCTGGGAGGCACGGCTCTATAGTATTTATAACCCCGCTGCCTCCCCTCTACGTCTCTCACTTTCTACCTACCGTCCGTTTGCTAGCTATTCTATAACTCGCCTACAAAATATCAAACACGAGCGTTCATTCCTTCGTTTTATTTTTCCTTTCTTCCACCAAACAGACGGACCAACTGCTCTGACTCATAGTCCATCAAGATGTCGACCATCTTGTTCAACGCCGCTTCCCGCTCCATCTTTAGACGTCTGGCTACGACTCCCCGTAAGCTTCCAGTTCCACCAAGTGGTATCCGTTTCCCCCGCGCAGGACGCCCGATTACTACCACACCCACACCAGCTCACAACCACACGAGTCTTATCCCTGGCCCAGCTTCCATCAACGGTGTAGCTACTATCCCATACTACTCGCAGTATGGGTTTAGCCCCGTAATCCGTGCGTTTAGGTCTTATGGGAACGCGCAGAGGAAGAGGCCGTATATTACACAGCTGTTGACTTCGGTCGCGATATACGCCTTGGGGGACTTGAATGCTCAGTTATTGTTTGGTGGTGATGAGAAGTACGATCCTTTGAGGACCGGGAGGATGGTAACGATTGGATCGGTGTTTTCGATACCTAGTTTCCTATGGTATAGCCTCTCTTGTTCTAGCTCTAGCTAGTTGGCTAGCTCATCTAGACAAGGTAGCTAACCAAACATTGCGTAGGTTCACCAAACTAGGCCAATCCTTCAACTTCCGTTCCAAGATCCTCGCAATTTCAACACGCGTACTCGTCAACCAAATCTTCTTCACACCACTGTTCCTTTGCGCATTTTTCACCCTGCAGAACACATTCCAAGCCGGCCGCTTCGTGTCTCCCAAGGAAACGGTCGAAAGACTCAAAAAGACGATTCCAACAGCTTACGGCAATAGCTGCAAGCTGTGGCCTGCCGTAACAGCAGTCAACTTCTGGATCGTTCCGTTTGAGTACAGAGCTTTATTCGGAGGTTTGTTTTGGTTGCCCTTTCACTTTGCGCTTTGGTGCTAATAATTATGGAATAGGTGTTGTTGCTGTCGGCTGGAACGGATACCTCTCATACCTCAACCAGGCAGCTCAGACAACTGTCATTCCAGCAACTCAACCAGTGGAAATCCCTGCATTGCCGAAGACTCGGGCGGTCGCGCAGAAGCCTTTGGTATCATTTAAGTCTGAGCCTATCGTGGCCTTGGTATAAACAAGAACTGACCTTTTCTTTCTTTTTTGTCGTTGCCTGAAGGGAATAGTGGGGGATATACACACACTTGACCATAATATGTTTCTTTTGTCTGGATTGGTTGGGCGGTTTTTGTCTTTAGAGGTGTTTTTTCCCTTCTATTTTTTTAATTTTTCTCCTTTCGTTTTTTGGGGTTTTCGCTACGTTTTTCTTTCCTTCTTGAGATTATCCGGCTTTGGGTAATCCTTTCCGGCGCATGGTTGGGGGTAGAGGTGGTATCATATACACGGGCGGGATGCATATTATGCATGCGCACATACGCACAGGCAGGTATCATACAGGTAGAAGGGAAGGGGTAAAGTTACAAGCTAGATTCCATAGACACCGAAGACGCTTTTGGTTAGTCGAAGACTGTAATTAGTCTGGGTTGTTTGCCTGTTAATTCGCTCTTGTATTTTTTGGCTGGTTAGTTGGGTGGTGGTGTTTGACTTTTGCTGCTTCTTGCGGCTTCGTATTAGAGAATGATAATTGAACTAGATGGGAAGGGTAGAGGCACTTTTTTTTTGTTGCGGTCTGGTATTGCCCACTGTGAGGTTATGTGTTGCATAGTGGGGACAGGGTAATGATCTGCTGGGGGCTGGGTGGTAGGTGGTATTGGATGGTAGTACGCAGGTAGGCAGGCCAGCGCGAATATTGTCGTACTCGTACAACGGAAGGAAGGAAGAATATGCTAATATAGTGGAAAGAAAGAAGGAAGAAGTAGCTACAAGGCAGGCCATGTGCCCGTAGGTGTTACCACCATACCATCGAACTCGCATTTGGCCCACGGGCATCACAGTTAGACCAATTGCCTTGACTGTCCTGCCTGCATTCACAGGCCCCACCCAACGTATTACACCTAGACCTCTCTCACAAAGGAAGAACATTCCCTCCGGAGCAGTCTCACCGTACGGCAACCGTACCAACGAAGCGCGACTTGTGGTATTGCCGTTATGATACCACGGAAACGCTACAGAAGGCGTTACTGTAATTAGATCTGTGAGTGCATCTGCGGAAAGGGGGTTGATCTGGAATGATGGATGGAAGATGGATGGAAGGAGGGGATGCCGGCAGCAGTCTAAATTAACGAGTGATGTGCGGGTAATCCCTCAAACATGGGGACTACGGTATTGTGGGTAGTTCTGCTGGGATAGTGCTTTGGAGCGGAGTATCGGTACTGGAGGGGTTCATCTGACGTTTCGCTATGCTTATTATGCCTCATTGCTGTACTGGTAGAGCTGGGACTACCCGGTACGGTGCGGGAAGGTACTTTAATGTTTAAAGTATTATATCATACCGGCAGCTTACTTACCCGTATTGGAATAAAGTAGCTAATAGCCCGGCTAGCCCTTCGCTTCCACTTGTTCACGGAAATACTTTTATCCCGTTGACATCATCAGTTGCCGTAATCCCTCGGTAAGTTAGTCTAATCACCACTCACCATCATTCAGCACTGGACCGGGCTTGCCACACAGCACAGAGAGCACAGGCAGGGGAGAAGGATAGCGAGAATCTAAGTCACACACACCTAAGTCCAGAAATCCAGAATAACACCAGGTATACCGTAGCACAGTACTTGTATAACAGAAGGTTTATAAAGTATTCTGTAGAGTAAGCAGGACGCTCTTCGAAACTATGCCTAACTTAATCATATAGATAAGGGCAGGCATGTTTCTTATTTATTTATTCGAGGGTTTATACTAAATACTGCGACTAAACAAACCAACAGGTGTTTCTTCTCGTAGCGCGAGTACCGTATCGCGATGGGGGAATGTTGGATTGTTGGGGTCTTTTATGGGTGCTATATAGTGGGTATGGAGTTACTAGTAGGGCTTTCGCTTGTTATAACGCTGGTTCGGAAATTTAGAGTGTAATGCGGGTCATAAAGCTTAGGTTGGCCTTCACCTCCCGGGGGGATACGGTTTGTTTTATATTAATCTGCTCGAGTACTGTATCGCCCAGTCTACTAGTACTTTTTTCTTCGTGCACCCTTTCTTTCTACGAAAACGGATGGAAACCACAACTCTCTAACCCCCCTCTTCCCCACCGACGCCCTTTTCCACGCATATTCCACTTCTAATTCCACCAAAAGCTCACGCTAAAGCTTGTATCTAGCGAGCGGACATAATGCCACCACCCGGCCTATTATTGACCCATCCATAATTAGCCCCCCTGTGCACTTACCCAAGTAGAGAATGAGAAGAAGAAGAATAACCCACCGGAATAAATATTCCCTCACCAGCCCTCAATACACCCTCCAAATACTTTGCTCCCTGAAATCTTTCCCACTCCTCCACTTCGACCCCGCCACCCTCAGCGTCCATATCCACCCGACTGGTATTCGACATATCCACCCCGCCCCCCTCAACGCCCCTGGGGAATAGTCTTTCGCTCTCGGAGGGCGGGTAGAGCCTAACGTACTTTCGTCCGAGCACCTGGCATAGAATGTTTGTGTAGGGGTCCGTATGTAACGGCGAGACCGTCCCCGCGGGACCAAACCAGGCATTGACGATCGGGACTTCAAGCGGATGCGTGCGCAGGTCAGGGGGTGCAGGTGGTGGCGTGGTATAGCAGTAATCCGGTGTTAGAATATCCGCCCTCAGCGAAGGGATTTGGGAGAATAGACTGTGCTGGGCTAGATACCCTGGATACGATGACTTGTCCGCCTCTGGGGAGAGTATGTGGGTCTTTAGGAAGTCGCGGAATGGCATGATCTTCTGGGACCAGTTCTCCATAGTGTAGGACTTGCCCAGTTCGATGGGCACGAGGCGGGTGCCAAAGTGGGTTTTTGAGAGGAGATAGGAGGGTGAGGACCAGGGGTTTGTGACCATTGCCGGCCAGGCTGTTAGTAGGTTTTGGATCTGTAGTGCGGTGTTTGCCGTATCGAGGTGGTTTTGGAAGAAGCCGAGGGATGGGGGCGTTGTTAGGATCGGGATCTGGTGGGTGATTTTTGGTGATGGAGTGGAAGAAGGTCGTAGTTCTTGGGGGAGGAGGGAGGGGGGTGGGGTGGTTAGTCTCCTTCGCTTTCTCCTTGATGCTTCCCCACCATCGCCCTCCTCCTCCACATCTTCCCCGTCTTCCCTATCTCCATTCGCTTCCGCCTTCTCTCCCTTCCCTTCCCCCTTCCCCTTCCCTCTCCCCCCAACACCATTCATCTCAACCCCCTCCATCATCTCCTCTCCATGCACTGCCAGGAAAGCCCCAACATACCCCTCCAGCTCCGCCAATATCTTCTCGATAACCTCCCGCCGCCCATTCCCGGGGGCCGCCGCCATAATCAAGGCCATATCCAGCGTCCTGACAATCTCCTCATCCGCACGCCTAACGCCCTCCACATCCCTGACGGAAAACAGCCTCTGAATCAAATACACGCCTTTCAGAATGCTCACATCCGTGTACAGCCTCAGCCAGCACAGCGGCACCTCGCGATATGGGAACGCATGCAACTTGTTTGTTGCGAGGCGAAGGACATCGGTGCAGCGAGCGACGGTTGATTGGAGGAGGTGCGGGGTCGTAGTTAGTGTTTTTAGGAGCTGGAGGATTGGGGCGCCGCAGGGGTAGAGGTCTCCTAGTTTTCACATTAGTAGGGGGAGTTAAAGTTCAAGGCGGAATTGTGGGGAAATGCAGGAGAAGTGAGAGGAGTAATTGTAAAAGCACAGTAGGCAGAATGCTGTAGCGTACCTGAAGAGGACAATTCAGACGACACAAGGCTCGTCGCAAGCAGGCAAGTGTTCCTCAAGGAAGTGTTCATCGGATTGTAGCGTAATTCGTAATGTATATTTGGAATACGGGTACGGCGGGGTGGTGAAAGAGAGAGAGTCGATAATCTCAAATCATCCCAGGTACGATATTATGCTACCGGCACTAGTTTTATGGTATGATGCTATATCCCTAATTCTATTACGGTGTATTGTTTTCCCGGGCACAAGGAACCGCAAGCCCTATGATACCTTCCTCTCTTCCTCTTCCCCTTCTTTTTCTGCCCTTTGCTTTCCTTTCAAAAGCACTTGTGCTGCACGGTATATATGCCCCCAAGCACGGTTCGTCAAAAGAAGAAGGAAGAAGGGAAGAAGAAAAAAAAGGGAAAGGCAGAAAGCCTACGGGGATTTAGAAGGAAGGAAGAGGTATCGAGAGAAGTAAAGTAAGCCTTACTCACTCACTGAAACCCTTTCGTTAGCCCTTTATATACACCAAATCCTGCGGAACCGCGGGACATGCCGGCTTGTACCACCATCATCACCACCACACCACCCCCAGCAACCAATCCATTCATCCGGCCAATCACCAACCTGCACAGCTCTCTTACAGAATCAGTACAAAAACTACAACCCCACCAGTACTCCCGATACCAAGGGGACCGAGGCCCATAGCCTCAATTCTAGAATTCAAGCCCATCCAGTCACCGTAGAGGCCTCCTCCCCCTCCCATCCTTGGCGCTAGCCCGAGTAGGTACCGACGTGTTGTTCCTCCCCCTCTCACGATGAACCACACGATAAGCAAGGAGTCACTCGGAAAAGTCAGCCCCAAGCCTCCCCACCAGTCAATTGCATGCTGCACTCGAGTACTCGTACTTGTCCTCGAGTAAACTACAACTCTGGTGGACAGGGCAGCAAAAGTACCAATGTGGTGCGGTATATGGTTGGTTGTTGGGTTGGGTGACAATATGCGAGCATGCAGCGAGGCAGAAGCGGAGGTCGTTATGGTTGCTTTTTAGGCTGGGGGATGAATATTTAACCTTAATCGCTGCTGGTTCTTCTTCTTCTTTGCCTTGTGAATTAATTGAGCTGTGTTGTGTCGTGCTCTGTGGGAATCTACTACCGGCGTCCTTTCGTAAAGGCCTTCATTCTACCGTACTCGAGTATTTGTTCTCCGCTGCTGGCTCAAGGAGGAAGTTTTCGTTCACCAATTATACACTACACCTAACTACCTTACGACTATCCTAGTCTCGACTCGGCTCGATCTGCGTGAGCTCGGGAAGTCGCTCGGGAATTCTTCACGGCCAACAATCGAGTGTCGGGGAGTACACAATAGCAAGCGTACCACAACTCACACGACAAGGCCGGGCACCAAATCAACCAGAATGGACCCAAACTGCGCAATCTGCGGCAACCCCCCGAAACATCCGTGCGATTGCGAACGCCGAAGCTTAATCCACGCCGTGGAAGAATCCGAAAGACGTGTTCTCTCCCCTCTGATGGCTGATATACGGTTTTTCCCCCCTCCCCTCCCCTCCCCTCCCCTTGCCTCCTCCCTTCCCTCCCCGCTAACATTCTCGACTTATTATGATAGTCTATGGGTAACCTCCCAAGCCCGAGCCTCAATCCACCAAGACTTTCGCGCACGTGAGGCCCGTCGACGAGCAGACTACGAACGCTGGCGGCGGGATAACCTCGGTAGGATTACACGCACGGAGCTGGAGGAGGTGGAGTATGAGCTGCACAGGGGGATCAGCGACGATTGGAGGGCTGCTGTAGAGAGGTACCCTGATGTGCTGGATTACTTCTATGGACTTGTGGGATGGACGAGGGGTGGTGGGGG
>Ga0307509_10004297_pt1 | contig 20719 bp, 27 predicted proteins | sample 10_EM_MG_FD_202245 | JGI IMG/M metagenome (GOLD analysis project Ga0307509, IMG submission 202245) | Populus trichocarpa ectomycorrhiza microbial communities from riparian zone in the Pacific Northwest, United States - 10_EM | ecosystem: Host-associated > Plants > Roots > Unclassified | place... | reverse complement strand
AAAACAAGCAGCAAACAAAATGAATGGTAAGAATACTAAGAAAAAAAATAAAAAATAAGAGAGAGAGAGAGAAACATATAAGGATAAGTTATGAATATATATAGATGTAAAAAAAAAGTCAACTCCTGTCCAGCCTTTAATACCCATATCAATTGTTTTATCTCTAATGTTTTACCGTTCGCTATTTTGCCTTCTCTCGCTCTCATTTAGTTAATTGCTTGGCGTTGGCTGTACGAAAACTTTTTTTTTTTTTATAAACTTTTTTATTCTCGGCTACCGGGCTACTCTAAAGCATATGGCACACCTTTCCACCGGTCGCGGACCCTACATCTGCTATACAAAGGATAACTTTCCAAGTCGCGCACCTGACAATCATGAACCCGCAACAACCCTTTCGTCAACCCATCATCAACCAACAAACACCAAACTTAAACCAAAAACAACTCCTCCCGAGCGGTGCAATTGCAGGAGACATATATCAACCTGCACACCCGGCCGTCGACCTGAACCCATCTTTCCCCCCAATTAAATACTCTCCGGTACGCTTAACGGGTGAGGTGGACCTGTACTAGCTGCTCGCCCATTCCCAAAAACAAAAACAACAAATAAAAACAAAACTCAACATAATCCTCTTTGAAAAACACCCATCACCACTTTCATCCGCCATCACCGACCATCGAAACACACGCAAGCCCAGAGCCTATTCATATGAGTCTTTAGCGCCCACGGTCTCCGCCCGCTGCGAATCCTAAGCCCCTCTTGACCCCGGTCAACAATCAATAGTACGGCCTATATCCTCTCCCTCTTCCACCTCCACCCCTATTCACAAACGGCGCACGGGCATAATTCCCTCTGGTCTGATAGGTATCCCCTACCATCCCATTACGCTCTCCTATTAACGACCTGCCAACAAACCTGTAAGCCCTCTTGACAAACAAGTCCGCCGGCACTCCACTCCCCCTCCTTACCCCACCTACCCTTTCCGCCATTAACCTTGGCCCAACTGGGGCCACTCCGACTATCTGCATTCCCCTCGGCGCCACCGGAATCGATGTCGCCACAATAATCCCCACCTCACTCTCCTCCGCCTCACTCCCCACAACCTCCACCTCCTCTTCCTCTCCATCTATTCTCCTCCTCTTACCCTTCGGCAGCCTCACGATCGCTACCTCGGGTTCATCAACCACCACCGCCACCCTTGACTCAGCCACAGGTGGCTTCGCCTCAGGCGCCACCCAAATATCTTCCTCGTCCTCCGCCACAATCGTTCAACTCATCCGTACTTCGGGCTCAACCACCACTTGTGGCTCAGGCTCCTGAACCCTCACGGGCGAAGCCACCTCGGCACCATCACTGCTCCCCCTCTTATCCATCTCTTTCTGCAACGCATGATTCCGCTTCGACAAAACGGAAACATGGTGCCTCAACTTGCTCACCTCCTTCTCCAACTCCAATATTCTCGTCAACGCGGCCGAAGCCGCCAACCCCGCTTTAGCAACCTTGGTTGCCGAAAAAGTAGTAGAACCTCGCTTAACCATAATTAACAGATACCGTGTAGTTAATGGAAGATGAGGGAGTAAAAATAATAGATGGAAGAGATAAATCTATCTTCCAGTGATGAAATTAGATTAAGAGTAGGATGCTCTTAGACTAAAGACTTGAAGCCGTCGTGAAGAGAGGTCCAAGGAACTCAATTGGTCGAAAACCGAAATGTGACTGATCACACGCAGGTGCAATTTCAATCACTGTGGTTGTAAGAGACGTGGTGGTTGTACGAAAACATCTCCCCTGTGCCTTGTACAGTATCGGAGACGGTCGTGAGATTCTTGAGTTGCGAGAGTTGGGAAAGAAAAACGGGTAGATACTTGTAAATAAGACAAGGCTTAGCCGAAATGAGAAAGTCCAATATCAAGACAAGTATCACAACAAATACTAAGAGCAAACAAGAAAGTAGGCAAAAAGTTTAAAAGAGCGGCAGACTCTATTGTAGATTCCATAAAATAATTCTAATAAACCTGAACCTTACAGAACCAAATACAATGTCTACCCCGAGCTCAACAAAACCATTACGCCTTCATGAAAAGTTTACCCTTGAGGAAAAAAAGCATATGGCGATGACATGGATAGAAAGAGAGTTGAAAGAAGGTCTTAGTCCTAATCGAGTTGCCATAGCAGAGGCTTGGGGGTAGGCTTCGTTATGGGGCCCCGTTTCCGAGGAGCAGGGATAAAATAAGCTAGGTTATTCTGATTAACTGGCCGAAAAAATCATCCAAATTGGACCAGAACTGACAGAGATAGAGCTCTTTGAAGTTAGACAACTTCAAAGAACCCTATCTCACTCAGTTTTGGTCCGATTTGGACGATTACTTTTTTAATCTGCAGTTAATAACGTGCTCTTGGCGCCCCGTTTGTCAGAAACGGGGCCCCGTAACGAACGCTACTTGCGGGCTTGCCTATTCGACACTATGTCATGCGATCAGTGGCCGTGGGAGTATTCAGCAAGGGGTGGAGAAAAAATGCAAATTGACACTGGGAGAAGAAAAAGCAATACAAGACAGGTGTAGCCTATGGAGTTCATGGCTACAGCTAGGAAGGCATGGCATGGCTGAGGATATGGCATTAGGATTGTTGAGATTAAGAGAGCCATCAGGCTCATTAGGAAAGACGTTGATTTACAACTTTATCAAGCGGCATGAAACCTTGTCAGCTACATTCAGCAAACAAATTGAACATGGCCGAGCCCTTCAATCCAACAATTCAATTATCCTAAATATGTACTTTGATGGGGTAGGTTTTCATGCTATTATTATATAACTAACAATACTACTAGAATTAGAAAAGAGCTAATATAGAATTCTTTTTAGTTAACAGAGCTTATCAATTGTCATAAAATTGTTCCTGAAAATCTGTACAACTTTGACAAGATCGGATTTCTCATAGGTGTAACTCATTCAGAAAAGGTTGTGGTGGATATACGGGAACTCAGATGCAATGGCGCATTACGCTCATATGGTATGTCAAATAATATTGAAACTGATTAAATGTGAATGTTGATTAATTATTAACTTATAGTATGCTAATATAAATATTTGAGTAGATGGAAATAGAGAAATGGCAACTGTCATTGAAGCAATTTGTGCAGATGATGGATTTTTAAGTTCTATGATAATTTACCAGGCTGAAGGCTTTCGAGTTGGATGGTTTGATCCAACCATGCCATTCCTGAATGATGTTCTCTGCAGGTATTGACCCAATGGCGGGACAGATAATGAAATGGGATTGGGCTACTTGAAGCATCACTTTGGTCTAAAGAGTCGGTCTGGTACGAAGGCTAATAGCAGATATCGGATGATTATTTTTGACGGTCACGAATCGCAGGTATCCCACACTTTCCTACAATACTGTATCGATCACTAGATAATTGCCTGCTGCTTGCCACCACATAGTACAACTCTCCTACGGCCTTTAGATGTCGGCGTCTTTAGCCTGTATAAGAACTACTATGCTCAGCTATTGGAAAAAGAGTTTCGCTATGGACGCTAGGGAGTATCAAAAGGAAACTGCTGGGAGTTTCTATCACAGGCAAGAGTGAAGACTTTTAGCGTGGAGAATATTAAATCAGCCTTTGCAATGACTGGTATCTTGTTAGATTGACACACTGTGCTTTGAAAAATTCCCGCCTATGACCCTATCAAGCACGAAGATTCTAAGTACATGTATGATGACCTATCTCAATCATAGAACCCAACTCCAACTCGATCTCTTGCTCAAGGACGAGCTAATTCCAATTGAATCACAGACTCCCTCTCTTTTCACGATTCTCCACACCAAGTCTTGTTGCAACTTAAGGCACCGTCGCAAGGAATCCCCACTACTCCAAAAACACTAAGATCTGTCAAGCATCTTACCGATAATCTACTTCAGTTCGCTAGTCAGCCTTCACTCAGCCCTTTCAAGATTATTTCTAATAAAAGTAAACTTACCAAATTGATACATTCCGCCCAGTTTGCTCATGCCAAGGTTCCCCTAACGGAGAAGGCCCGCCTTTAACAGAAAGAGGAGGACCATAAAAGAAAGGCACATGATCAGCCAAGTGGGCACAAAAAAATATCATCCCAGGGTCAGGCATTTGCGACAGCACAGGATCCTTGGCGTTGGAGAAGAGATACATCAGCAAAAAAAACACATGCATCTGATGCGTCCGCCCAGGGTCCTGTCCGTCCTGTGTGTGCTATGTTCAGTTGCAATGTCCGTATGCTTGCCGTGCGTTCTGAGTCCGTCCCTCATGCCGGTACGCCACTATTGCGTCCTGAGTTGCACAGCAACCATTTCTTGCCTCTGGACTTGACGTCCGCCCTGTTCTCCATATCCCAGCGTCCTGAAGCTTGCAATTCGTCAGCTCCTTCCGAAAGCTGTCAGGATTATCACACCCCTACCTCTAGTCTCCTGGCGTGAACTCTGCGCCAGCCCTATGCTAGCCCTGTGCCCCCCAACGTCCTGTGGCGTCTCTCGTGCATAGTCATCACATTTAACACATGTATTAATTATATATTTTCTTCATACTAGTACATACTATATATATACAGCTTGCAATGGCACGCGATACACACCTCCACACATATCCATCATCATACCCCCAGTTGAATTAGTAGTAAATCGCGTTATACATCCTCAAGTCAATACGGCTGTTGACGACCCTGCTCCGGTCTCCCTCTGAAATGAGATGAGCCTGGTCAAGAATTGTCCCTATGTCAACCAAAGTAAACTCTTGCCCATCTTCTCTCAGCTGAACCGTAACAACTCTGTATATATCAGAGGGCCGGCCTGAGTTCACAGGGCTCAATATCAGAACGCCTGCCAACCGCTGGCCAGTGTCTTGGCTGCAGTCCCGGATTTTAAAGAGCACCACAAGCTTTGTCGGGAGACGACCCCTCAGCGCACGATACATCTTCTCAGTCCCAGCCTGTACCGAAACCAAATCATTCCAACGTTCTTGATTCCGAAATTGGTGAGTTCCTGTGTATTGTGTACGATGGATGTTGTAAACATCGGTTTCCTGGAATGCCACAACCGGGATTTTGAGTTGTGTTAGTAGTTCAACAGGAAGTAGTTGCAGTATTGTATTACCCTAGCGGGAATAGCTTACCTAATAATTAAGAGAGAGGTATATGGCTTCATAGAATAACCATATATCTGAACCTATGCTCCCGAAGTTATGAGCTTCCTAGAGGCATCTGGAAGATAACTTGGACCACTAGATGAGAGCACGTTGCAAGATATGTTTTGCTGATTGGAACGATGTTTGGAGAACACTACTCCTCTCACTCTAGTCGGATATGCATATTGCTGCATAATGCTTTGATAGCTGGATATCGGAACTGATCACTCCAAATTCCATATTACTATTGGTATGTAGGTATTTGGACCACATATTCATACATAGTCTATCATGACGAAGAGATCGAAGACTGACTACTGGTGGAGTGGGGACACCCTCAGATGAAATAGCAGTTGGGGAGATCTTCTGAGTTGAGCCAGGCAAGTTTTCAGGGTCAAACGGTGTTCGCACTTTGTTCTGATGAACTGAATTGTTAAGAAGATGCTTCTTAACTAAAGAAGTCGAAGTAGCATGAACATTAGTATAAATAGTAGGCCACTCCCTAGGTGGTTGAAGAATCATCAAGCAACGGAGGAGAGATCTTAACAATATAACAAGTTAGCGAGTTATATTTAACTCTTTGATATTTGACTACTCTTTATTACTTTACCTTTTCCAAACAATTATCAACGAGCCTTCCTGACTATTAATTTGTTGTCACGAATATCCTTGGCCTAGTTAGCCCGGCATCCTACCATGTTAGCTATCCTGTAACACTATATTGTTATTCTTCTGTCACCAAGGCTCACACTCTCCCTTCTGCTATCAGACTTGATTGCCTGTCTGATCCTATATTACCTTTTTTTCATCCTCCAAAAAGCTACTGAGACTGCCATTGACGCATCTCAACCAACCCAAGAGCCCTTGGACGATTGGGAACCAGAGTTAGCAGGCGAAGTTAGATTACCGTGCTCCACTCCTTCTCCCCCACCAACCCTCCCGCCCCGATCGTCAACTCTTGAAACCATTGTTCATCTGTCTCCTCCTGTCGATCCCTTGTATCAAATCTCAAATGATTACCAGGAGTATATTGATTCACTTGAACAGAACTGGTGGCATACGCAATACGAATCCTTTCGTCACCCATTTCCTTCCAAAAGGCGAAAAACCAAAACCTATTCTTATCAGACTTGTTAATCTGATACCGCAATAAAATGTCGGAAAAGCAACCTGGTTCACCATTTCCTTTTGAAACCTCCTCTCGTGATGAAACACCAGATTATCCCATGGTAGATGAGGAAAGCTCAACACCTCTTGCTTCATCTTTCGCCTCGTCAACTGGACCTCTTACGATCCCCTCTGGACCTAGCTCAATAGCAATGAGTCGATCCACAAGTGCACCTTATCGGATCGGAAAGTCTTACTCCCGCTCAACCCACCACCAGCACTCGAGAAACCCCACGAATCCTTCTGAACTCCTTAAACCACATATTGCTCCAGCATTCAGGATGATTTTGTCCACCATACATCAGAGCCAAGATGAAAATCTAATAGCTCTTGAAGCATTATTATATGATGCTAAGGTGCAATACGGCAGCTTACAATTACTACAAACCCGGTTAGCAAAGGGCGAATCAATTGTTGATCAGGAGCTAACCGATGCAAAGTGAGCATTGACAATGTTGGAAGGAGCAACACGAGTTGAGCGAGAACGTCCAACAGCCAAGATAGCTGGTCAATTTACACGACAGGAGGTACAGCAGAAACAGGATGCAGAATTGGCGGAGGGCCGTGATAAGATTCTGGAACGTGAGGCTCTTGAACAAAAAGATCTGTTCAAAAATCAGGATGCTAGCTGGCAACGAGTTCTCCATGATCACGAGGAACAAGCGGATCGGCTACTAAAGCAACACAAAGACAAGGCCACTATTGAGCAACAAAAGGATCGTCAAAGGGCAAGAGACCACCTTGACAAGCAACGATTCGAATTTCAAGCATTAATACAAACCTTAACTGCAAGATTGGATCGTGCTGCAAAACCTCACTATACTATTCCACCAACTGATGGTGGTGATGGTGACTCCTGACCTTTTAACTGAGGGCAACAAAACCCTTGGATACCACCCGAAGGTATTAACCCTGACAAAGAGGCAGCATCAACTCCGCGACAGAATAAAGGAAAGAAAGTTGATTGCGGAGAAAACAATCAACCACCACCCCCACCAGGTAATACTGGTGGAGATCCCGACCCAGATGACGATGACGATTATGATAAGGACAAAGATGGAGGCGATAGCAAGGGCAGGAGAGGCGGACGTCCGGAACGCAATGCTCGAAGACTATTGCTTCCAAGAGATGCTTCTCCCAGTACTAGAGCAATGCTGGAATTTATGCAAAGTCTTAGTACTTCACAGCGACCAATAAAAAACACTGTGGAACCTCCCTATTTCTTCAAAGGAGAAGATAACCAAGACGTTAGAAACGGGTTAACTGCAGGTGAAGATTATTTCGATTGCAACCCCACACAATGGGAGAACCACTCACATCGCATCGTATTCGCCTTAGGAAAGACTAAGGGAACTAAGGTTGCACCTTTTTCGGAGAAATACCGGAAGGTCATGGGGAGTTTAGCTGGTTACACTCAAGACACTAGCATCTCAAGGTGAGAACGTTTTCGACAAGAGATTATCGAACAATACATCGGTATCGAAGAGGAACGACGAGCCCTAGAAGAAATGGATAACATTATCTATCAGGGTAGAATTGATACATACCTTTTAGTCTGCGAGAATCTCAACATTAAGGCCGGTCTCACAGGAATAGCGTTGGGTGTCAGGGTTGAATTCAAACTTCCGCAGGATATCCTTCGTCGATTATCCTACTTCAAGTTTAACGATGACAATCACTGGATAGAAACCTTGTGGGAAGTTGGAAGACAGGAAGAAGAACTTCTCGAGCGTGGAAAATTGTCGAAATCCATATCGACCGCTCACAACCCCGCACCCAAGCGCAAGCGAGACGGGTCAGAAAAGGGATTCAACACGAAGTTTGAGAAAAAGAATGATAAACCAGGAAAGGATAATACCTCTCGATGGAAATCTCCACAGACAACAACACCGAAACGAACTGGAAATAATTCGAAGAATGAATATACAGACTGGAAGAAAGCTCATGAAGGAATCGCAGAAGATGTGGTTGATGTCGAAAGCAGATGGTAGTGGCAACTACCTTCGCTTATAAGGATAGGGGAAACCCTAAACCTCATTGAAAGCCATGACCTTCAACACTGACTATTCACAACCCTCCACCGTCGCGTTCAGAACAAATCCGTAAGATGAACCTAGTACATGGAGAAATGCCTACCCAAGGCTGGGAATTATCCGATACAGAAATGTCATAGGTGTAGGCGTTGAAAAAATCATTTGAAGTATTTCCTTTCTCAAGTCTATAAGTCCTTATACTGCCTTATTTAGTGGACAAACTAGGGCGGGTGCCATCTTATCTTTAAGAATGACAAGGACACGGTAAGTTGTGCCTTAGATTCGAGAAGCAAGCAGGTACCACTTATTATTAAGGCAAGCAGGAAGCGAATACAAAATTCTTTTTCCACAGGCTAGTTACACCTTGGCATGTTTCAGAAGTTCTTGGCAAAGCCTTAGCGCTCATGCAAAATTTCTCGCTGCAGATCCTGGACAATCCAACTGATTTGCAGGCACTGCTACTATGGTGTAATTAAGGGACGAGGTACATTTTTGTCCTCCCGAAGGAGGACGGAGATTGCCATCCCAGGAAGGACTTTTGGTTGCCCCCCTAGGGGGAACCATTTCATCATCCTGGAGGATGGAGACTCGTTGATGACGACAGTACAAATTATATTTCTTCTTGCCCTTAACAGCAGTTGAACGCGCCACCTTAAGGGTAATACTGGAGGAGCCAATTCCAGCAAACCGCTAGACCACAGCGGACGGTACAGAATTATGATCAGATGATCAGGCCTTATACCCCCTCCTCGCGTAAAAACACGTTTATGCAACAACCTCTGTTGCTATGCATCAACAAAACAGAAGTCGCTACAATAACCATCTTACACGATAGATTAGTTTTATTTTTTTTTTTTTTTTTTTTTTGCATATTTTGGCGTTGGTATTTGGTTCGTTTAGTGGGCTTTATGAGTTTGGGAACTCCTCGGCAGGGGGTAAAGACTGCTTGTACTGGGCTGGCCAGAAGTATAAGCTATCTTAATTTTTATTGTGACTGTTTGTCTGAGGAGACCTTAGTGGTCGAAACAGCGCAGGCGTTGTCACAAACATGGGCAATTATACCATACACAGTATGCCTAAACGGGGCAAGCAACAACTAAAATTACGCACTGCGCGAACTGATTGACGGGCAGATCCCGATATACAAGCACCCGAAGGCTATCACTGTCCTGAAGGAGATGGGCACCTATATATCCTTGGCAAACGCTCCTGAATTCCCATTCTATTAGATTCTGGATCGAATATTTTCCGCATCAATGAGCAACTCGTTGAAGACCTACACATCCCGTAATACTCGAGAACCGATGCAGTTCAAATTCCAGTGTTCATGGGAGAAAACATTGCTTCTGGTGGAACGAATTTCACGAAACCTCTATTCCTAGAATAGGAAACAATAAACACCTTTCTCATATTTCCGGCTAAATAGCTCCGGTAGGAAAATATGGTATCCAAATACCATTCGGATGGTGGCATCAGGAACAACCTATCACAGATATCGCAAACACAAAAAACCGGTCCTTGGAGGATCACGATTGCCGATCGCACTTCCTTCCTGAAGACAAAGGAATGTCAGTAGAATCGGATGAAGACGTTTTAAATGACCCAAACGCTGTGGTCATCGGTCGAATAGAAAGGTTTGATGACGAAAAGGTTACCATTATCAACTGGCTACCGGAAAGGTATCAAGACTCCCTCAACCTATTCCGTCCTTCTATGGCAGAGAAATAACACCTTGCCGTACCTTCGACCATGCGATTGACCTCAAACCTGATACCCAGCCACCATGGGGTCCAATATACCCCTTATCTCAAAAACAACTAGAGGCGCTACGCAAATACCTTGATGATATGCTCAAACAAGGAAAGATTTCCCTGAGCAAATCACGAGCTGGTGCACGCATCCTTATCGTTCCAAAACCGGATGGTCGCCTAAGGCTTGTTGTTGACTACCGAGGACTAAATAAAGTCACGATTCACAACAAATATCCTATTCCCCTAATGACGGAATTGAGAGATCAAGTCTATGATGCTCAAACCTTTACGAAGTTAGACCTGAAAGATGGTTTCCATCTGATCAGAATTCGTAAAGAAGATGAATGGAAAACATCTTTTCGAACCCTGTATGTACATTATCAATACAGAGTAATGCCTTTTGGGTTAGTCACCGCACCAGCCACCTTCCAAACTATGATGAACGAGATCCTATGGGAATTTCTTGAGCAAGGAGTTGTTGTATATATTGACGATATTCTTATCTACCTTAAGACGGTCAAAGAACATATTATACTCATTTGAAAGGCTCTGCAAAGGCTCCGCGAATACCAAATGGCTATTTCCTTGGAGAAAAGTGTATTTCCTTTAAAAAAGGTGGACTTTTTGGGCTATGTTGTGGCAAAGGATGGGGTAACAATGAATGAGAAGAAGGTGGAATCTGTGAAGGCTTGGAGAGCTCAAGCCTCAGTTAACGATGTTCAGATTTTGATCGGGTTCGCCAACCTTTACGGACGATTCGTTAAGAACTTCTTGGCTATCTGTGTCCCGATAACTCATCGGTTAAAAGGAGACCCCAAGAAATTCCTTTTGTTCAAAGAACAACAAGAGGCCTTCGATGACCTCTAGTGCTGCTTCTTATCAGCACCAATTCTATTTCATTTCTATCCAGAACTTGACATGGTTGTGGAAACAGATGCCAGCGATTATGCACTAGGATGCATCTTGTCGCATTTTCATGGAAGGAGACTTCATCCTGTCGCTTTCCATTCCCGAAAGCTTAGCCCAGCCGAGCGAAACTACGACATCTATGACAAAGAATTATTGGCTATCCTTGTTGCCTTCATGGAATGGAAACATTACTTGGAAGGAACTGAGAAACCAATGACCGTTTATACCGATTATCAGAACCTACAATATTTTCTTATGACAAAGGCCAGGACGCATAGACAGATTTGGTGGGTACAGAAACTGGGTGGTTTTAATTTTAAAATCATCTACCGACCAGGCACCACACTAGGAAAGCCTGACGCTTTAAGTAGGCGGCCAGAGTACCGCCCTGAAAAGGGAGCTACTTATCGCGAAAAACAAATTTTGAAACCTCAACACTTCGGAAAATTTCAAATCGCCGTTGTGTGAGGGACAGATTCAGGACAGCACCAACAGGAATTTCCCCTAAGGACAAGGAAATAGGTATTCGGATTCAAAGGCTGAATGAGAAAGCTCGAATCCCAACAAAAGGGTCAAAGCTTGCAGCAGGACACAACCACTATAGTATCGAAGACATACTTATCCCTGCCAACAACCGAGCACTAGTCAAAATCAGTTTAGCAATCGCAGTACCAAAAGGAACCTACAGTCACATAGCACCCAGGAGTGGCTTGGCTACCAAAGGTATCACGGTAGATGCAGCGGTTATTGATGCAGATTACAGAGGAGAAGTCAAGGTCCTACTCGTTAATTATGGCATGTTGGATTACAAGGTCAAGATAGGAGAACTCAGAGCACGGTTATCAGCAAAAAACCTTTTTCTCCGGACGGACGGAGCCTGCTTCCGGACGAATAGCGTCCCCTCTTTGCGTCCGGTCCTCCCGGATCTCCGGTTCCTTCTTTGCCTTTCATCTCTTGCGTCTGGTGCACACAGACGCTCCACTTTCTCTCCACAGCGTCTGACGCGCTTGTAGCGGCCCCACCCCCTCCTAGTGCCTCCCCCTTGTATCCGCCCTCTTAACCTCTCGTCTACTGGCCTCCTGCCTACTCCTTGAGGTTGCGCGCGCCCGGTGGCCATCTCTGCTACCCTCCCACCTTTCGTGACCTAGATCTGTCCGCTTCCATCCGCTTCTATCGGCTGCCATCCTAGATCGCTTTTTTCTTAGTCGGCACCCTACGGTCACTTCCATAATTCCCTTACTGTGCACAAGACGCCCGGCGCGGCCGCTAGGCAGACCCCCTACGTTGGTTGGCTTCCCTCCCCGCAGGAGACCATAGTTTCGCATTAATTATCGGTAGAACTCAGGCGGCCGAGTTGAAGCCGGACACTTTCTACGCGAATCTCTCCCTTAAGTCGCCCGCTTCAACCTGGCCGCCTATTCAATTCAATTTATTTAAAACATTCCCTTAAACGCCCACGAATCATGTAGTACTCCTGCGGCTGAGTGGAAGCCGGACACCCAATATGGGCACTGCCACCATAAGTGTACGGCTTCAACTTGGCCGTATATTCATACACAACAATTCATCCTATTTAAAACATTCCCTTCAATGTCCGCGAATCATGTATAACTCCTGCGGCCAAGTTGAAGCAGTATACTCAATACGCAAACTGCCACGTTAAGTGTCCAGCTTCAACCCAGCCGGTTATTCGTGTGGAACAATGCAACCTATTTACAACATTGCCTTCAAGGCCCACGGATCGTGTAGTACTCCCACAGCCGAGTTGAGGCCGGACACTAAATATGGGCACAGCCACCTTAAGCGTACCGCTTCAACTTGGCCGTAATTTCATGCAGAACAATTCAACCGATTTAAAACATTCCCTTAAATGCACGCGGATCGTGTAGTACTCCTGCGGCCAAGTTGAAGCAGGACACTCAATACGCAAACTGCCACCTTAAGTGCTTAGTTTCAACTCGGCCGAATAAATACTGTACATAATTGGATAGAATAATTTAATATATTTCATTAAACGTCCTCAGATCAATCCTGTGATTCACTATTTATTGCTTCTCACAGCTAGGAATTACCTGAGCCTGTCCAACCACTGCCCCTATACTGAGTATTTGCATGTCTCGACCATTGATCCGGTTGCCGACTCGAATATGTCCGCTCGAAATGTGAAATCTGCCACCATTGATCGGATTGAGTATGCGAACTGATGCCAGGCGATGGACGGCTGCGGCCTCCCTTAGGATATTTCTTATCTTGAAAAATGCTAGCAACCGAGCCACCCCGCCTTCTCGCAAATCTCCATAGTTCGCTTCCCCACCAGTCTGGACCCACACCCAATCGTTTCTAGAGCCACCGTTGCGGAATGCCTTTGTTCCAGTTCAGCGGGCCCAGTGGATCTGGAACCTGTCAGTTTCCTGAAAGTCAGGCACTGGGATTACAAGCTGAGCAAATCCTTCTATGGAAAGTAACCCCAGTTCGGCGGGTCCGCAGGCAACCGGCGGTCATCTGTAGCAGTTTGTCTGATAAAACGCAGTATCTCCTCCATGATGTTGGAATAATGGATATCGAGGGCTGTGCATAATTCGGTCAGCGTGCTGGTATTCTTCATACTGCCTTTATGAACCTGGCCCGGTGTGCTGCGACTTGAAACATTCCACATTTCCATTCCACTATCTTCTACCACGATCACACTTTTAACTTTCGAAAGTGCTTCTATTGTCTACAACCCTATTCCTAGGGCGTGCTGGCGGCCATAGTGCGACAAGATCTGTCGCGCAGCTTCATTCTTGTTTGACCTGCGGTAGCCATCTTTAATCTGATCCTTATGTGCTAGTTCACCGATCTCGGTTGAATACATCGATATGGATCCAAAACGCCATACATGGGAGGCAAAGTGAGTCAGGTAGTGCATCTTGATGAAGTTGAAGTGGTTCTCACGCCATATCAAATCTGCCCGCCGATCAGACATTTCAACCCTCTCTTGATCAGCCAGCCGACGGCGATTAGCGACACTTCTATGGTGAACTTCTTTAGCACGCTGATCTGCCATTAATTCCCTTAGCTCCCGATCCTGCCACTTTGCTTGAGCGCGTGTAGCCTTCGAGGTACGGAACTCAAGAAAAATCTCCTTTATCTGGTCGAATGTCTGCAGGTAGCTTTTCATGTAGGAAAGTGTATCTCGTGTATGACTACAATATCGAGCTATGACAGTGAAGTCCACAAGCGCGGTAACACACTTCAAAGCGCTCTTTAAATCCTGATACTGAAAACTGTGTGGATTTCGCAATCTGGACGCCAATACGGCTGCAATACAACAGCTGACATTGCGAATCTCCTTCCTTACCATTGTGTGATTTCGCGATCGGCCTTTTTCGGTACGCTGAATCCGGGGTAAGGAGGTATTTATTTCCAAGCATCGTTGAATGCCTGCTGCCGCTTATTCTTTTTCAGGAATCCTTCCACCCATTCCATCATATGTTTGAATAAGCCAAGGTAGATGTTGTGCAAGAGTTCCGGCTTGTGTAGGTCCGCGGGGCTTACTCGGTCGAGTCTGGTGAATATATTGTTTCATATTTTCACGCCCAACCGCGGAAGGTATTTTGCAATGCTCGCCGCTTTTGCCGGCTCATGCCTGAAGGCTTTCTCTCTATATAGCATGTAGTCGTGGGTCTCATACATCCGCCGCTCATCCCCACCGAGCTCCTCGCACTGAACCTGACACTTTGGGCATGACTTGCTGCCTATTCCTTGCAAGCCTGCATGCTCAGCATGATCCACGATCCAGGCCAACAAAATGGGAAAACAAAGGCGTGTTTTGCCGTCCGCACAATCCATTACCATTCCTTCTCGGGCAACCTGCTGTAATAGTGCCTGGACAAGATCGAAGACAGCCCACAGGATATCCGCGTTGGTCTGCCGCTGGGCTTGGTTGGCACGGGCTGATTCGCCAGTGAACTTTGGCAGTACGGGAAGCAATGCCAGAAGCAGGATTGGCATCTTGGCAGGGCTGCTTCTTATTTTCGAAAGGATATTGCCGATCGTCATGTATACCGGCCAGGCTTTCTTATCCCCGGAGAAAGTAATAAGCTGCGTCTGGTAAGACAATCCGATGATGGGCACAACTGTGGACCGGGCGGGCAAAGCTTTCTACCAAGGAAAGGAATGGGCTGTTACTACTGGAAACACCACTTCAGGCATTAGAACTTGTCAGGACCTATCTCATACCTGCCTATCCCACCACCAGTCCACCGTATGCATCTCTGAATATAATCGCTCCCCACTTGAATCATATTCTTGAATAGGTGTGTAAACCAGATCTGAGCTATAGGCGACCTGACGGATCAGGTAGCAGACACAGTCAATAATATTTCGATAATAGAAAGTTGTTGCATGTCAACCATCATCAATACTGGCTTCCGCCCACACCAACTATTCACAGAATGGGTCCTCTATGTCGTGGTGTTGTCGCAAGGTATGGGCGGACCGGAATGATCTGCTATCCGTACCGCCTAAACCTTCCGCAAAGTACGTGTTGATCTGCGACTTGGCTACCTTGCTCCGGACAAACTAGCTTGTCAAATTAAGGTCGTTTTCAGATGAGAAAGGGCTCCAAGGGTCATCGGTCATAGCTTTGTTGAGCTCTGTATAGCCAACGACTTCGCCGACGGGTCTGCCAGCACCGGGAATAGTGGCTTGACCCGAATGACGCACGCGGACTGGTCGGTGGCAAACCTCTTCCGTGTCTGAATCGTTCTGCATATCATCTATCTCACCACTTGCTGTACGGAAATCTGAGATCTCCAGCTTGCAATCAGATTCGAAGTCTGAGTTGGTCAGCTTTTCAACTTCATCACCAACAAAAGTAGGTCCCATGGAAGCCACGTCCGCAATCTCCCTGAGGGAAAGACCGATATCCAGATGCATTGTCTGAAGGTGTTTTTCATATGCAGCGGCTTGTTGATAATGTCACCTGCAATAAAGGCACTTTCTTCTCATTGAGGTTATCGTGTGTGGTGTTTCTCTTTCAAGTAGTCTGGCGGATGCGTAAGCAGATGGGCTGAGCGGCTGCAGCAGACTCAGTCTTTCAAAGTGAAGGGTAGGTTTCTTTCAAGGGGTAAATCGAGAAAATTTAAAGTTTGTTTAGTCGGATGACGAATGCGTACAGACATTCAAGCTGTCAACCGTTATTCACAGTTTAATTTGTGAAACCTGTTCTTTGTTGAGATGAGACTATGGGAGCCTTGGCTCATGGGTCACAGCTCCCATTCGCCTCCGTTGCGGCTTAAAACCTTATCTGAAACCTATTGTCATTGTGGGTAGGTCACGTGACTTTTCAAGATATTCAAGTTTGTACAGGGTACAATCCTGTGAACCCCTTTAAAACCGTCCTCGTGCGGCCTATATAAGCTCTCTCTTCCCCCCCTTCCATCTTCTTTCCATAATCCTTTCCCCAATCACAATCACATCCTCGATCCGCTAGCCCATCCTAACAGGACCCACAAAGCTCAGCACAACCTCTCACTCGTCCGCTGTATCACCTGTGTATCCTCAGCTCATTTCCGATTACCTATCTCCGTTTCCCTAGCCAATAACCCCTTCACAGCCATTACCATCCGCAGAACTCCCTTTACCGTCCGCCAGGCCCGCTCTATTTCCATTTTCGGATCTTGCACAATCATTCTTCCTCAAAAGTACCACCATCTAGTAGCGGCCATCCTCTATCCGCTAAGGGACTATTTAAACACCGCCAAAAAACAGCCTCTTTCTGATACATCAACCACCCCTAACACCCAGATCACTATTACAATAGCAGCCTCAAAGGGTGGTCTCACGTTCGAAAAGTTGGCGTCCTTTAAAAATGACGGAGATGTTACCTGGTGTATGCACGTTTGCGGCTTCCCCCACCCACGAACCTATAGTCGGGAGTATAAAGCATGGTGAAATGCTATGAAACGTAAGATGGAGCAAGACATGATCCCAGGGTGGAAGCAGAGTACTGCCGCACAATGGGAGGCCATCCAGGCACTGCTCTTACCCTCCGGCCCGTTAGCCAGAGGTTGGGACTCTGGCAGGCTGATAACCCCGTGGCGAACGTTTTACCGAATGCCTTGACCTTTTGCTAAAGGACATAGCAAAAAAACATCAGGGTAAGAGACATGTTGAGAGCACCTGTTGCCACTGTTCCGGTTGTGGACCCCACCCCCGCCAGCAATGATTGTACATTATCCCCAAGCGTCCGGTATAAACATGTACCATATATGATAATAGAGCTCCTGCTGGTCTCGCCGGTCCGCGGTCTGTCCGTCTCTGGATAGATGAGCCATCCGTAGTCTGCCCAAGCAGCCCACTTCCCGTCGGGATGGACAAGATCCAGTGGGAAAGTCGTGGACATGTTTACTGGATGGAGCTAACTGAGCCCACCTTTCCGAACCTGCTAGCGGGGTAGACAAAACCATGGCACCGGGTGTCGGATTTGGTATGCTTATTGGTGCGACGAGACAGGGTACACGTCTGCTGCAGGACGATCTAGAGGAGCCGCTGCCGCTTGCGGAAATGATCCGAATCACAAATAGCCGACTTGTCCACATATGGTGGTCTTTGAATCTCCCCAGCGAACCAATGGATCTGCTCTTCTGTTGCCATCGAAGGCATGATACAGAGGATAGCACTCCTCTTCCTGGTGAGATCAGGTTTGCTCCACGTGAGAACTGGGACCCCCCTCCAGACACCTTGGATGACGGGTCCACCGCCGGCGATGTTGGACAGAGCTCAGATGGCCACCAGCCTGAGTCATCCGCTGCGGCCGCACAGCGAACCACCTCATCAAGGACCACCATGAGTGGTAATACCATAAAAAAGACTAGGCGAACACATCGCATCAATTGGGCGGACATTGGCAAATCAGAGCCAGAGTCTTCTGGTACGCGAGCTTCTGTCCCTCGTGCTAACTTGGGCACTCGTGTTTTGAGGTCTAGTAGACAAGGAGAATGGGAGACTGACCTAAAGAAAGCATCCCGGACCCCAGCCAATAACGGTGGTAAACGCAACTTTGCGGTCATGCAAGAGGCCGATGAGCCATATGGTTCGGATGGAAGTCCGGAACCCCTGAGGAAGGTGGCCCGCTAGGTGGGGGCAATCGATGCCCACATTGAAGTTGAGCCAGACACACGCGATGGGGAGCATAATCTGAGTCGGCAACTTGCTGACAGGCCTAGTCCGACAAACAGTCCATCGCCGTTTACTCCCAAACCGAGTCACCATCATGCGTCCGCAGCCTCTGAGCTGGCAGAGGCGAGAAGGTCAGCTGCGCATCTTTTGATGCTGGCCTCAGGGGCCGAGCAGCCTGTCAACACATTGGCAACACAAGTCGATACACGCGGCAGAAGCCATGCCCTCTCCGATCCACATAGCGGCGATGTGTGTGTGGATATTCCAACAGCTGAAGAAGTCGGACCACAATTAAGCCTGCCGGCTGACTCCGCAACCGACTCGCATGCATACTCTACACCTGGTTAGTTCCGGTTACGACCACCATGTTTTTCATCCATTCTGTTGGCAAGGTCTGCCGCAGTTCCGGCAGAAACAGGCATTGTGAGTCCGCTCAAGTCTGTTTCTGTCCTGGCTCACTTGCTCTGCGAACAAAGCTCTCCTGCCCCAACCTAGGTGGCTAATGTCTTGCTAGCTGAGGATGCAGGTCCATTTCAAGCAATTTACAAGTCCTAGGCCACAATAGACCCTTCAACCTTTCCTTTTGGTGTTTTCACTTTTGTTTCTAGAGTTCATATTATTCTCCCTGTTTCCTGACTATTTCTGTTTTAGATTAGCCCACTACGTCTGGGCTGCTTGCCCTAATCAGTATACTTAATTTAGACCTGCGACTGTCCTCAGATCCTCTGGGTCTTTCCTTTGGGCGTTTTTCATTTGGAGTTTAACTTTTAGAGTTTTGCGCGTTAGCCTTGTATTTTTTCCTCCACCTTTCTTTTTTGGATTGGCCCGGCTGTTGCTGTTCCAGGTTGCCCAAACCCAATGTAGTCTACGGACACTTTGTTGCTCTAAGGGGTCCCTCTTACAGCTTTGCACACCATTCTTGTTTGCCACTAGCTGTTCTGCGTTTACCGGGTCGGCCCGTGGGACCTGCTCTCGGAATCTTCGCAGATCATTCTTGCTCTTTTCCTGCTCTTTTTCATTTGGGATATGTTCTCTCTGCTGGTTTTAGCGGTTTGCTCCTTGGACTTGTGCGGATCATTCTTGTTTTTCTCTAGCTGTTTTTCGTTCGAGGTTGCTCCTTCCATTACTATTCCTATCCTAGCTTTTCATCATATATCCTATCCATTGTGCCTTAGCTGCAGCTTTCACATTCTGAGATTAGCGTCGGGGCCCGCGGCCTAGCATTACCCGCATGTGTTTCTATCGCTTTGGCAGACCTACTCAATCTCGATTTGTCCGTACATTCTGATAAACCTTTTTTCATCAAGTTCAGGAACCCCAAGTACCTAACACTCGTATTGCCCCAGTGAAATCGCAGTGTGGCCAAGTCTTCGGGTGCAAATTCCTATTCATGTCTCAAGCTGCAATTTGGACGCGCGGTGTGTGCTGATGCCAGCGGACATTAAAGCGAGTGATGAACTGTGAGTGTCCTTAGTTTTTAAGGAAGCTGGGCTGACCATTTCGATCTTCCAAGTTTCCACCCCATATCGTACCCTTAGCGACCTACCAATAGAGGCTTCCTGACACCACCTGCACCTCAACGTCATACACTTCAATTCTCTTCTATCACTATTCACCTGCATACTATGTCACAACAACAGCCGTGGCTAATAGCAGACTGAGGACGTTGATCGAGACAGGAAAGGCAAAGGCAAAGGGAGGTCCATCGGGGACGTTTCCGGGGATCTGGGTCCAGGGACGGATTAACTATAATAACATCACCCGGTGTTGAGTCTGTTATGGCTGGGTCCGCTGTAGGTAGAAGGAGGGATACCGTGCGGGAGCCAGCTTCTTCACGACTCCAGGTACCAGAGCCTGTCCTGTACAACCGGCAGCAGGTCTTAGAGTCCCTGGATCAGAGTCTAGACTCTAATGAGGGGGAATATGAGGGTAATGATGGCCAGAGTGAGGCGAGTGAGGAGAGTGAGGAGAACGAGTTAGGCCAGCATGGGGACGATACATATCATCGATCGGCCTGGGAAGCGCAAAGAGCAATTAGGCATGAGTTCCTTAGCTCGCAGCGCTCGATACTGACAATCACCGATGGGAATACCCAGAATTCCAGCAGGAGGATTAGTTACCCCAGACGGAGATCGTGTGCTCAAGTACGAGTTAGCCAAAACTGTTTTACATCTGCCATTCCCTCCCGTTCGCCCACAGACTTGAATCCACTTGCGATGCTGGTGATAACCCCAAGTCACCCAGATTCAACGGTGTGGGAATTGGATAGTGGAGGACAGTCAGCCAGCAGTAGGCGAAATATGGCAACCGGACTTGCGCATAGCATTCTGGCCAGATCCCGTGACCTGAAGTGGGACTGGAGGATCTTTGTCACATCAGCAAAAAAATCATCTTGCACCCCATTTCTCCCCGCTCACCCTGTGCGCCGGACGTGCCAGGCGCTTATAACGTAAACTCGAGTTCTGGGTGCGTCCGCCCGGGTTCATTCCGTCCGGAAGTGAAAGGGCCGCCTCCAATGCGTCCGGACGCCACAGGCA
>Ga0307509_10004296_pt1 | contig 20721 bp, 29 predicted proteins | sample 10_EM_MG_FD_202245 | JGI IMG/M metagenome (GOLD analysis project Ga0307509, IMG submission 202245) | Populus trichocarpa ectomycorrhiza microbial communities from riparian zone in the Pacific Northwest, United States - 10_EM | ecosystem: Host-associated > Plants > Roots > Unclassified | place... | reverse complement strand
AATATTCACATCACACCCTCATAGTTTCACGCACATTGTTTAGGATTACTTGGCAGGATTTCAGGGTCAAACATGTTCGCACTTATGTTTCTTACATAGTTTTTCCTATATTTCTTTCATACATATGAGCGCATACTTTTGTATAAATATGCTTGCTACCGCCCACCTGTTTTGGAATAATTAAGAACCAGAACTTCTACCAAATCTGCTCTCTACTCCTTACCAAGCGTGCCTCGCAATCCCCCTCGCACTTGCGCAGTATTATCCACATAGAATAGATTGTGCCGCATTAGCATTTTGAACATTGGGTGCAGAAATGGTGGTTCGGGTGGTAGGGTTGGTGGCTCGTTTGGGCTGGGGTAAAGCATGAACAAGTCGTGGGGCAAAAGTCCATAAAGCACCAATTTCGGGGGTTGGTGGTAAGGCCAGATAAGCTCGAGTGACATGGTCAAAGCTCGAAAGCACCATGTAAAGGCCCAAACGGGACAAAGTGCGTCCTGAAAAATACGCATGGCAACAAAATTACAGAGAAAAGAAATTGACCCCGTAACTCAGGATTTGATCGGGGGTTATTGGGGTGTTAATAACCTGTACACCAACTGGAGTTTTATAATTTTGCCCTCCATCCCTCACATGCCTCATAAGGTATAGGGGGAAAATGGGCACTTTTGCTAATGTTCATACTAATAGCAATATGGAATATGGAGTGATCAGTTCCAATATCCAGCTATCAAAGCATTATACAGCTAATGCATATACAACTAGAAAATAAGACGAGTAGTATTCTCTAAACATTGTTCCAATCAGTTAAACATATCTTGAAACGTGCTCTCATTCAGTGTTCCGAGTGGTCTTCAAGATGCCTCTGAAAGGCTCATAACTCGGGGAGCTTGGGTTCGAATATACAGTCATCTTATGAAGCCGTATACCTCACTTTTAAATATTATGTAAGCTATTCCCACTAGGGTAATAGATATTGCTCTGTGTACTAGAGTCTACATACGAAAAGAGAGCTCTTCTCCTCCGCAAACCCAGTTGCTCTGAAGCTATTAAATGGGTATTACTGTCACATATTGAACAGTTTGCTTTTAGCGAATGTAGAATGGTTATGTTTTCCAGGCTGTACTATTCTCGCAGGACAAAAATAAAAGCAGTTCAAAGATCCATGGCAATGCACCCCTCCTCATCACCCCACACTTCCTACACCACTTCAATATATTCCTCTAAATCAACCAAACTAAACCATCCTATCTAATTATTATTTTCAATAAACTATGCATCCTATTCTTCACAGTCATACCAAAAAACCTATTCCCTCCAAGCATCTCTTCCAGTGTACCAGGGGGAGAATCTTTGTATTACACCAGCCTCAAATGGGACCTAAGTAAATCTCCCACTACTCTAACATTCCTCCCACTACTGTCAGAAGGCGAAATGCAAAGAGATATCAAGAGAGCAAGGACAATCAGGGTAGAGGAAGACATCCTAAGACTACCGAGTTGCAGGATGAAGCCATGGTTGAGCAAGCTCTCAAAAATCGCCATCCTACATATTTTGGGATTGCTAAAACAGTTGCACCCAATATTTCTACCAAGACAGTGAAGACAAGAATTGCACAAAAGCATCTTAAAAAATGGGTGGCACAAGAGAGAGTTCATTTAAATGAAGACCTGGCTCAGAAAAGGTTGGAATCGGCATTAGCCCATAGGCATTGCACAAGGGAGATATGGAGACAGAAGGCAATGTGGAGGGATAAAGTATCTGTGAAATGGGGTAGAGAAAAGAGGAGAAAATGGGTATTTAGATACCCAAATGAGAAGTGGAATAAGGATTGTGTTGAACCTACTGCTAGGAGAGGAGAGAGGGGGAATAGCCAGATGATCACTGGTTGTTTTATGGTCAAACTTATGGTCTTTTTTTACCTGTTTTTCCTGATCCTTCTTCTGCTAGGGGTGGAGTTACTGGAAAGTCAATTATTGATGTCTATGATCATTATGACTTTCTAGGCATATGGGAGGACATCAGGGAAGAGGTCGGAGAAGAAGAGGTATTTCTTATCATTGACAATGCTAAGACTCACTTGCCTTTTAGCAGATGGCTCATCAGCAAAAACGGACCCTACGTCTGATCTGTTGGCATTGCGTCCTGATGTAAGCGACGCATCTCCTGTGTCCCATGCGTTCTGTGCGTCCTGACTTGCGTTGCAACGCCCCACCACATCCCACGCTTCCAGATGCTACCTGGCAACGTTCCTTGCATCCTGACGCAACCTGGCGCCCTCCTTATGTCTCGACTACCCCAGACTCTTTCTCTCATCTCTTCCTTCTCCTGATGTGGCGATAGCTCCTCATTACCTCTTCTCCGCGTCCTGACCCACCCCTCATCCCCGCTCGTGTTATCACAACTAATTTGCCCTTTGGTCCGACATCGCCTGGTGTCTGGGGCGGAAGCACGTTTTTTTGTCCCTCCCGGGTCTCACGTCTCACACCTCACCGGTCTGGCGAACTAATGATCTAGGTTTCAAGAAAGGCACTTATATATCTTCTACTATATACAGTATCAATATGTAGGATTCTCATGCATAGCCGAATCCTGATTCTCACACATCGCGAAATCCTGATTCTCTCATCCGGATTCCTTAATAACCCTCATTAAATGTTCACAAATCAATACGGCTATTTACAAGCCATCCTCGGTCCTCCTCCGCGATCAGGTGTGCCAGACTGAGAATTGTTCCTATATCAACAATTGTAAACCCTCGCGTGTCTTCCCTCATCTGCACTGTAGCCAAGCTATGCAGCTCCGATAGACGCCCTGAGTTCACTGGGGTCAGCTACTGAACACCGGCGACTCGACGCACAGTCTCCTCAGATCTGGGGTCCCGGATCTTCAAGAGGGCAACTAGCTTTGCCAGGAGACGACCCCTCAGCGCACCATACATTTCTTCTGTACCTGCTTGTACCCAAACCCAATCATTGCAACTGCACTGGTTTCTATAGTGTAGGGTGCCCGTGGATCGTGCACGGTGGATCTCATAAACATCAGCTTCTTGGAATGCAGGAACTGGGACTTCGAGTTGTGTCAGTAGTTCAAGGGGAAATGATCGAAGCGTCGCATGGTCTTCCGGATCACTCTGGTCTATCGGCAGGTTTTGCCTGCTATATTGTAGCCATTCACGATATATAATCTTGAGTGAGACTCCCGAGATCCAGCTAAAATCAACGATATTGGACACATCGCCCCCACGTGCCCTCTAAGATTCTCCTACAAATGACTGGTGGCGATACCGTACTGGTTGTCCTATCTAAATGCTTCAGGACGTCGGGAGAGAGATCTGCGCCGCGATTTTTCAGTGATTGCAAGTTCAATAGTTTCATCTGGATTCCATGTTGACGACCGTAGCTATGCACGATCTGGCGCGCTGCATCATTTGTATTTTACTGGCACCATCCTTCCTTGATTTGCGTCTTGTGAGCTAGCTCTCCGATCTCGGTGAAATACATCAGAATATTGCCAAACTGGCGTATATCGTCACAAAAGTGGCTCAGTAGAGGTATCTTAATGAAGGTGAAATGTGATTCGCCATGAATCATGTCCATACGCAGTTCATCCTCTTCGTCTCAATCGTCGTCACACATCCGGCGCGGTTGGGATGTGGTCACATGCTCACGCATTAGTGCTCTCTGACGTCGAATCTCCTTTCGTTGCTTGTCGACCTTGGCTTGTGTTCCTTTTGTCACTCGCAACTCCAAGAAAATGTCCTTCATCCTCTCGAACTGGTCCAGATACTCTTTCATATAGGCTATGGTGTCAGGTGTGTGGCTTCGGTATTGTGCCATCATATTGAAGTCAACGAGTGCCCTGACGCATCTGAGAGCATGTTTGAAAGGTATTGCATACGCACCTCCTGCCTGGTGAAGAGCCACGGCGAGAACTCCCAGAATACAACGTCCCAGATTCCTCATCTCTTTCCCTTGCCACTGTGTAACCTCGCGGTAGGCTTTTTTGGGAACTAAGAATCCTGGGTATGACGGTAATGCCTTCCAAACCTCATCAAATTCCTGCAGTCGCCTGTGTTTCTTCAGAAAGGCTTTGATCCAGTCCATCATATGCTTGAATAGCTCGAGATAAATGGCATGGAATATGTCTGGTTTGAACAGATCAGACGCCAAAACCCGGAAAAGTCTGTAGAATATATTTTGGCCGATACCAAGATTTATAACGTGGTCGTGGTTGGTCTCCGAGCCTGAGGTTTGATTTTCAGGTTTGTAGCGTTGGTACCTTGCATAATCTCGGGCTCACTAGCTTCTGGCATTGGTTCCTAATTCGTTGGTCGGCACCTAGCATTTAGGACAGGCGTTTGTTTTCAACCCATCAAGTGGCACATTTTCCATATGGTCCACGATCTACGCAGAGAGAATTGGGAAGAAAAGTCGAACCTTGCCGTTGGCACAGTCAATGGGGATGCCGACATGCCCCACATCCCGAAGGGGTGCAAAGATGAGTTCGAATACATCTTGTAGGGTGTCAGTGTTGATTTTTTTCTAGCCTCGGTTGTCTTTAGGGGACCAGGAGAGTTTGGGTGGAACCGGCGATAAGGCAAGAAGAAGAACAGCCATTGATCCTGGGCTGTTGCGCCGAGTTGACGGAAGATTTCAGATCGTAATATGGACAGGCCACGCTTTCTTGTCTCCTGAAAGGTTGGTCAGGTTAGTCTGATCTGACATCCCTATTATTGGAACAACGGTAGCACCTGGCGGATGCGTCTCCTATGATCAGTCAGCTAAGGTCTTGCAAACTGGGGTGGGACTCAGATGCTCTACCTGCAGGTCCAGCCACCAATCCGCCGTATGCATTTCAGCATATATTCTCTGCCCAGAAGGGTCATATTCACGCCGTAGCGTATAGACCAAGTCATCTCGGTATGCGATCTGGGGAAGGAGATATCTGGCACAACCTAGGACGTTGTGGTAGAAAAATGGCAATGTCCTCTGGCCATCCTCAACCTGCCCTTCGAACCATTGCCGATATTGGCTGTAGGGATCCAGGAACTGGAGGTGGTTCTCTAGCGTATGCATAGAGCTATACCGGGCTGATTCGGCATTTCCTAGGCCACTCGAGAAGTAATCCTTGATTCGGGCTTTGGATACTTTTCCGTCAATGAACCAGGATGCCAGTTTAAAACCTTCCGCGCTATTGAATGCTGCCCCTGTGTCCGCGCACAGGTTGCTGTGTTTATCCTCAAATCCGGCAACGTCTCCGATTACTTCTCAGGCGTCTGCAAAATGCTTCTGTTTCCCGGCACAGGCTGAGGTAGTATCAACGACTTTAGCATCAAGCTCGTATGCAATGTCAGGACAAAATGCATCAGGTTCCAATCCAGCAGGGCCCGGATCGGATTCATAGTCGGAATGCTGGAGCTTACTCGCATTGGCGTTGCGCAACTGGCCTTTTTGGATGTTGTTATATTGTACGGTGGACGCAAGGCCAATGTCCAGACTTGCGTACGCAGTTCGCAGGGGCTTCTTATATGCACCAGGCCTGCTGTATTTTCAGCGGCAGAACAGACATTTGCTAGGCATGGTTGGACGTTGCTCAGTCGATCACGGGGCTCCGAGTCCGTGTAGATTCAACGGTAAGGCTATGATATGTCAAGTCTTGACTACAGCGTGTGTGGATCCCATGTAGGGCCAAGGGATGCCATATTCATGATCTAGTTGTGGATAGAATTTAGCGTAGGTGTCACGTGGTGTCAGCTATCGTGTCTTTCAACATCTGAGATGGCAAAGATTATATATTCCTGCCCCAATGCGTTTATCAGGTTTCATTCATTCAAGTTGAATCAAACTACAGTAGAGTCCTGTAATAGAGCGTCAGATTTGGGTTTTCTTTTCAAACTACCTAGAGGATCTAGGAGTTTTATATATAAAGTGATTCGATCGCGAGACTAGAGAAACTTCATACCAAGATTCATCTCACACACAGAACCTCTTCCGAGTCAACAGCTACCATCATCACATCACGAGTATCTCTAAATACTGCGATCTATATATATAAGGAAACCAGCGATATGGCGCAGAATAACAACATTGTAGTGTATGCCCTCTTGCCCGCCGGCGGTGCGTGGCAGCCGCCGCCAGCGGGTCAGACCTATCATCTGCCACCTTTTACTCTCGTTGGAGAGTATTCTCATCGACGCCCCAATCTTCAATCAATTAGCGCTCATAAGTTGGCTATGGGCGTCCCCCATTACCCCATAAACAAGCCCCCTCCTGAATACCTGTGTTGGAGGGATGCTGTGAAAGATCAGATGTTAGCCAGGGGGTATATTTCAGATAATTGGCACTTCCCAGATGCCGAATTCCAGCAAATCGTCGAAGGCCTGTGGAGATTGAAACCTGCGTGTGATGAACTCACCACTGCATCAGCAGCCAATAACATGACTAGTCTGCAGAAGATTGATGAGACAGTTCTACAATTAGTTAAGGACAGTGGAAAGAAGCTGGCAAATACCATTAGGACCAATAACCACCTACCTCCACCCGGGCCAGGCGTCCCCCCTGCCCAAGTTATTGTAAGGCCAATGGTACTACCTCTCAAGGCACCACCTCAGTGCCAGTGGAGTATTGCAACGGCTGTAGTACCAAACCCTGGCCCAGTTGGCCAAAATGCTCCGCCGGCCAGCCCAAAATGGACCTGCTCCCCCGCCGAATCCCCACGCTCAGAACATTGCCGCACCCCCAGGCTCGGCCGATCCCGAAGCTCAGAATGATCCTCCACCCCCAGGCCTGGCAAATCCCCAAGATCACAACACTCCTCCACCCCCAGGCCCGGCTAATCCCCAACCTGGAATTGGTCCCGTTTGGGCAATCTCTACCGGCAGAAAAATGCGCACCAACCAGCGAATATTCCTGGGCAGATCCAATCAGGTCTCTCAATGGGCATTCAGGGTACGCCACTGGGTATCAAACATGCTCCAGCGAATCCCCCATGTCCGATCAATCCCCCTGGCCCAGAAGCTATACCTGTACAGATCTAATCGGGTCCCTCAATTGGCATTCTGGGTACTCCACTGGGTATCAAACATGCTCAAGCGAATCCCCCATGTCCGATCAATCTACCCGGCCCAGAAGATATACCTGGGCAGATCCAATCGGGTCCCTCAATGGGCATTCTGGGTATGCCACTGGGTATCAAACATGCTCCAGCGAATCCCCGAGGTCTGATCAATCTGCCCGGCCAAGAAGATATACCTGTGGAAATCCAAGCGGATCCCCCAATGGGCATTCTCGGTACACCACTGGGTATCAAACATGCTCCAGCGAATCCCCCAGGTCCAATCAATCTGCCTAGCCCAGAAGATATACCTGTGCAAATCCGAGCGGATCCCCCAATCGGCATTCTGGGTACGCCACTGGGTATCAAACATGCTCCAGCGAATCCCCCAGGTCCGATCAATCTGCCCGGCCCAGAAGATATACCTGTACAAATCCAGGTGGATACCCCAATGCCTATTCTCGGGAGGTCAATGGGGATGCAACATGCTCCTCTGGCGGATATCCCGAAAGCCCCGGCACCAAACGTGGAGAATCCGTTGATTCAATACTTTGATGTAGCGCAGTTGGTGCGTCGCCCTGTGTCCGGTCTGCCCCAAATTAGTGCGTATTTTTAGCAATAATCCAGATGTGTTTTGTTTGAACTTACTGACTTAGGAGATATAAATTGGAGTGTTCTGCTTGGACGTTCACGTGTATTACGTATCATCTGGGTCAGCCAACCCGCCAATAGCAGTGCACCACGACCAACTTATCACCTTATGCATTGGCGTAATCCACACATCAATGGGGTCCATTTTGCTAAGTTAAATTCCTATGACATAGGCAGTCTGTTGGCCATTATTTCGAGAACTGTGCCACACAATGTGAGTCGCTACATACTTGGCGCCACTGGTGAAGGCCGGCAACAGCTGCATCTGCATCCCTGCGCCCAATTATCTTATATAGATTACGTCTTCATCGAGAATGATGAGGACGTAAGGGCCTGGCTGCTGTTGAATCCGGTTCTCAACGATCCATTGGATCTGTTGGTTTATTATCATCGCCCAGAGACTCGGGGCAGGTTGCCCACTCCCCCCTTGAGGGGGCACAATTACCTTCGCAAAAATGCCATCGCTAATTGAGCTAGTACCGCGGCGCCAGGTCATCGCATCCAGGCAGCCCGATCAGACGCGAGATCTGACCCTAGACCATCTAATGCCGGAGGTGACCCTGTGCCGTCCAATGCCGGGGGTGAACAGGAACAGCGAGATGACTCTCCCTTGTTTCTTCCTGAATTGAGTAGTTCATCATCTGATGTTTCTGACGCCGAAGAGGGATACCAAGCACGCATCGGAGCATCACCATCCCCTGTTGCAGATTGCAGTAAAACACAAACACAATCCAAAATAAATATTCAGCTGGTGTCAAAACTGAGTTCACGTGGGGGTGATACTGAATACCATAATGTACGGAAGTCTGGAGCACCATCTCATGAGGAAGATTCGGAGCATTTGTGCAAGAAAGCCCGCCAGACTTCCTATGCCCTTGCGTGGTTGAAACGGAAGGCGGACCGTCATGTTTGGGCAGAACTCGCAAAGGAAAAGTGTCATGAGGAAGAGAAAGGGATTGAGATTGTCTGAGAACTTTGATCGATCTGACAGCGCGTTGAACGCCTGAGTCTGCGAAGATATAGTAGTGATTTAGGTTTTTAGAGTATTAGAATAGATTTCTTATAGACTGCAGATTCGCTCATGAGGCTAAGCATTCAGGGTTAGGTCGTGTTGAGGATACTAGTATGATAGTAGGCTAAGGCTGACGTCAAGAGACATTACAGTACACAATGTCTCTTGGCGCATGCTTAAAGGTGAGGCTTAAAGCGATATTTTAAGGGGTGCACGTATCATCTGTGAAAATCATGACTTTTCATGATCTTTCAATAGTCTTTGTTTTATCTAAGTGGTACATCATTATCCACCGCCATTTGGCGAATTGCCTTCATTATCCATCCCAACATACTGCGACGTCGTGCCCTATGTCATGACGTCGCGTCCTACATCAGGACATTGCGGTACACCCTAAGTCGCATTCCCTGCTTGTACAGCCCGTAGGACTCACAGTCGTCGAAATGTATAGTGTCGGCAATAACTATATTAGGACCCCTCCGACCCCTCCGACCCCTCACGCTCCGCGCCCTCTACACCTCCAGTCATTGAAATTACAACTCCACGGCGTTTAGTGCACGATCCCCCTTAGCCCCCTATCTTCTCCTACCGTCAGGCTTCGCGTCCCTGACCCACCCCCTCCGCCATGGAGGACCTTCCAGCTCTCCCCTCATCTAGATCCTCCTCGAGGCAGTCCACTGTCCCCGAGCTCACAGAAACCCACATGTTCATCCGCGATCTCATTCGCGAAACACGCCAGAGCCTAAACTTCACCTAGGTCCAACTTCCCATCTTGGACGACCGCCAACTGTCAGATCTCTCAGACTGGGAAACCGTTCTTGTCCCCCTCTCCTGCTCCACGCTCAACGCGCTCATGTCCATGACGCGGCAACTTGACACAATAACAACCCAATTAGGCAACATCCAGCCGGTGGTTGCAACCCTTCCCACTTTCCCGGCCCTCGAAGGCGCCCTCTCCCCTATCAACACATCCCTTCGTGACCTGTCACATAGGGTGTCAGCTGCGCCCCCCCCCCTCCCAGGTCCCGGCCCCCACTCGGCCACCCATTCCCCCGACCGTTAGCACCACACGCACCGCGGCCCTACCTGCATCACCTAGGGCCAAGACCCGCCCCCTTGCTCAAAGCAAGATTTCCTCCTCGTCCTTCAATCCAGACATTCCCCGGTATGACCCAGACACGCGAGCCTTTTGTGGTGACCCCCGTGCCTATGCAGCCAAGTTCCCCGATTCGTGGGAGGCAGGTGCCTTCCGTGAAGGGAAGTACCCCGACCGCACCACCTTCATTTCAGGCTACCTTGCACCCAACTACCCAAAGCCCCAACCCTTGTACGCCCAGGCCGCCTTGACAGGTGCCTCGAAGGGTAAGAAGAATAAGAGCTCCCTTACCACAGCCAAAGTTGCGACAGCCAGCAACCTTGCTGTCGCTCAGACGCCGAAATCGCTCCCCACGGCAGAAAGAAGATTCTACGCTCCCCATTCCTCGCCCTCCGAATACATGCAGGCTTCCCTGATAGCTGCTACCTTCCCAGACATAGCTGCCCGTGTCCTAAGAGATGCTAACTGCACCCTCCCAATCGCGTTCACCACCAAGGTCAACGACCAGGGATCTGTCACCCTCCTCGTCTCCGACCCTGCCACTCTTGCCGCGGCCTTTACCCCCTACTTCGACGCCCTCTCCTCCCAGCTTAACAAGTCCTTCCCTGTGGGGGCCAACGCCTAGCTGCCCTTTCGCTTCGCCCCCAACGAGACACAGCTCGCGATCCACTCACTCCCGCTCGCATTGCTCCCTGATGAGTCCGATGAACTTTTCCCATGCCTCGCCGAATCGATTCTCAACTCGAAAGACATTCGCATCCTCACCGCCAGATATCTCAACCCCTACGCCCACTCCTGTGAGGGAAAGACGGCAACTTCGGTTATCGTTTCAATCCACCTGGGTGACGCCCAGACCATGGGCTCCTCGATCAGACTCTTCTCACGGTCGCGCACGATTGAACCCGCGTACTCCTCCAATAGGTACACACAGTGCCAGAACTGCTGGAGCTTCGGCCACATCGGCCCCAGGTGCCCCTCTCCGGACCCCGTCTGCCCCATATGCTCTCTCAAACACTCCCGCGCAAGCCATCCGTGCCCCAATCCCACCTGCCCTAGAGGTGGCAACCTTAAGGCTACTCCTAGCTGCTGTTCTTCCTCACCAGCCCGCTGCGTCAACTGCGGCGGTGAACACCCCGCCACGCATAGGGATTGCAAAAGCCGCCCGTCACCCCCCACTCTGAGGGGTTCAACCGCTGGCGACGCGATAGACACGGCCGCTGACGACCTGGACGTCTCGCCCCCCCCCTACTCCCACCGGCTCGATCCAGTCGGCGCTCGAGATGGCTACTCCAAGAGCGAGGAGTACGACGATTCTTCCCGCCTCAGTGAGGCCCAGCCAAGGCCGTGGGCCGCTTCCTCCCGTGGAGCCCCTAAGCTCCTCTCCCATTAGCAGAAATCCTTCGGGCCTGGCCCGCTAATGCAGTACACCCAATCATTTTGGGGTGGAGAGCATGCCTCCCTCCCTCCGCCGGAACCCTTCACACTCGTTCAACACAACTGCCTCGGGAGCTAGGATGTGTTGCTTTCGCTTGTCGCGTCCTTTACCCAATTGGCCCAACCTCCGTGCATTGTCGCCCTGCAACACCCCCAGGTCTACAGAGGCAAACTCCCCTCTTTTATATAGTTTTTTTCCTTTTCTCCCCCCACCAACGGGGGCTGCAAGCCCCGCGTGGCATTTTACGTTTATCATTCTTTTCTTTCCTCCGTTTCGCTTTTACCCCGTTTCTTTGGCAGAGGAGACCTCATGGCACTTGACCTTTTCACCCCCGATGGCTTTTTTAACTTCTCCACGACAGCCTTTACGATAATAAATATTTACAGCACCAAGGGCCGTGCCAATAATACTCAGTCCATTCTGCCGGACCTCATTTTCCCCACTTCTCCTCTCCCCACGCTTACTTTAGGGGATCTGAACATTCACCACCCTACAGCGGACCCCCTCAGTGCTTTTAACGAAGACGAAATTGCCCCCTCGACCCGCTATTTTGAAAGGGCAACGGAACTCGACTTCTCCCTCCTCAACACCCCTGGGGTTTTTACCCGCTTCTCAATGTCATTAATAGGACGCCCTGGTGTCGTTAATCTTGCCTTTGCCTGCCCCCTCCTAGCGCCTTACTTCTCGGAATGGTCAGACTCTCTCCCCTCGCCTGGATCCGACCATATCCCCATACTCCTCGGCCTTGAAGCCCCTCTGTTCCGGGCCCCCACCCCTTCCCCCTCTTGGGCCCTGTCTGACTGGCCCACCCTGGACTCCTCCCTGAAAGCCACTACTATCTCGCCTACCCCCCCAATCCCGACTTCCCGATTGCTTGACGTCTTGTTCAAAACTAACCTGGACAAATTGACGGCTCAGCTAGCCCTCCACACCCCAGTGAAAAGGATCTCATATCGGTCCAAGCCCTGGTGGATGGAGCTACTGTCCTAGCTTAGAAAGGCTTACAACTCCGCTCTGAGATCCTTGAAACGGGACCGGTTCGATGCATCCCTCCTGGCCTCTGCAAGGTCAGCAAGATCCGCCTACTTCCAGGCGATTAAAAGAGCCAAAAGGAAACACTGGTCCTCTTTCCAGGCCTCCGCAACCCCACAATCGCTTTGGACAGCGAAGAGATTTGCCGCGGGCCGACCACCTCCTCATTTCCCTGAGCTCCCAGGCGCCTCCACACCTATGGAGCTCAACAAGGCACTCCTGTGCCATTTCTTCCCTGGTGAACCCACCAAATCCTTCCACACCATCCTGCTCCCATTCAAGGACTGCCTGGCACTGGCAGCGGACGAGGTTGTCAGGGCCCTAGCCCAATCCTCGCCTTCGTCAGCCCCAGGTCCTGACAAAACCCCCAACTCTGTTTGCAAACGGATCCTTCGGGTGGCCCCCCACCTCATCCACGACCTCCTCCAACCACTGGTGGCCCATGGTTTCCACACTCCCACCTTGAAAAAAGCGGATGGCATTGTTTTGGACAAGCCCGGCAAGCCGTCATCCGACTCTCCCTCCTCCTTCCGTGTAATAGTTCTCCTCCAGACCTTCTCGAAGATCCTGGAGCGGATTATGAACTCAAGACTCTCATGCGTGGCCAGGTTCCTGGGCCTCCTGAACCCTCACCAATGCGGATCGCTAGCGGGTCTCTCTGCCTCGAATGCGACCTCCACCCTATCCCACGAGATTAGAACCTTCCAGATGGCCCAGAGAAAGGTTTCCACGCTGTTCCTGGACATTAAAGGGGGTTTTGACAATGTCAATCCAGCCACTCTCTGTCACATGCTTAGGGCTAAGGGAGTTAACCCATACCTCGTGTCCTGGACAAGGTCCTTTCTATCTGGCAGGTCCTGCCGGCTCCTCTACCAAGGTTCCCCTAAGATCTTTGCCCCCAGCTCAGTTGGAACCCTGCAGGGGTCCCCTGTCTCCCCCCTTCTTTTCGTTATTTACGTATCCCGTCTGCACTGTGAGATCCCCCACGGGCTCACCTTGTCCTAAGTCGACAACTTCGGTCTGACAGCGTCCTCGGGGTCATATCGCCGAAACATCCAAATACTGTAAAGGCAATTTGCCAGACTGAAAGCCAGTGGGGCTAGCCTTGGTGTCGGTTTCTTGGTTCCAAAAACGGAATTGATCCACTGGCGCACGAACAGGGATGGAGACCCCATCTCCCACGCCCTGATCCACCTGGATGGCTCGGTTTTCCCGCCCAAGGATCACGTTAGGTGGTTGGGTTATTGATTCACTCCATCGCTCTCCACAACGTCCCACTTCACGAAGCAACTGGCCAAGACCCAAGCGGCCTTCGTGGCCGTCAAGAGACTCTCCCCCCCGGGGATGGGCCTCCCTCCTTTTCTATGCCATCGTCTGGCCTCCTCACTCCTCTTCCCAATCCTGAGCTATGGTGCCGACACCTTCGGACCTACCGTCCACATGACAAGGAAGCTTTCCGCCTTCTGGCACAAGGTCCAGAGATGGACAACCAACTGCCCCTCGTGCACACCCACCGACATCCTGGCCGTCGAGGCCTGCCTCCCACCCCTGGACCTTCTCCTCACATACAAAACCGCCTGGCATGCCTAAGGGTACTTTGCTCCCCCCCGGAGATTAACCCAGCCTCTGCCCGCCTACTGCAATCTGTACAAACTCCCTCCCTACACCGCCAGGTCCCCGACTATAGGGTCCTTTCCGAGCGAAACGCGGGAAGCCGCCTACCCCTCCTGTGGCTCCAGCCCAGGCCGCCCTCGAAGAATAGGGCCCACCTTCCCCTGGACGCCCTCCCACACTCCATGCTTTTCCTCCTAGGCCCTGATGGCCACTCCCCCCTCCCGGTCACCTCCCAGCACCTGCTAGGGGAAATCTATCCTGACCCCCTTCCCGGCCGCTCTCACCCCCAACTGCAGCTCATCTGCAAGACCCTCCTCATGAAGGAATGGGTGGAGGCAGCGCCTGACCAGTCCCGTTACCCTTATGCTCCCTCACTTAAGCCCCAGCCGTTTATGGGCCTCAACAAATTCGACACAGGTCGCCTCCACCAGATGAGGTCCGGTAAAAGCTATCTCCGTGCCCACCGGTCCTGGGACGACGATCTTCCCACTACCTGCTCCGGTTGCGACGAGGCCCCTGAACCCTTCGAGCACGCCATCATCCATTGTCACGCCAAAAGGCCGGCCAGATCCCGCCACCTTCAGGGGGTCTCTGACATCGGCCCCGAGGCCCCAGTATGGTCCTCTGCCCCACTCCTGAGTGGGCTCACCCGCTACATCAAAGCCACGGTAACTGCCTTTCCCCCGGGAATGCTCTCCCGCCCCACTTCCTCGGCTGATTCCGTTTCTTCCCTATCCTCTAATGTAGTTTCCTTTGGGTACTTTATGTCCTTGCAGGAGAGCTAGGTTTAAGTTTCATTAAGTAGGTTTTTGGTTTACGCTGTCTGTTGGTTGAGGGAGGGTTTCCTTTAACTTACTTGTTTTAATTTCGCGCCCGTATGTGAGCCTGAGACCGGTACGGACCCCAATTGAAAAGAGAATGTGCCAGATATTTCCTTTGTTAGTTCGTTTTGGCTTTTGGGTTTTGTTCTCGCCATAGCTAGCGCTCCATGTGATTTCTTGTACCTTAACAACCAATATATGATATAAAAATAAAATAAAAAGTAAATAAAAAAAATTAAAAAAGACCCCTCTGACCCCTCCATCTTTCTTACCTCCCGCCTCAGATGACCCCCACATGCGTTCCTCCTCTCCTGCCTCCGAACATCTGGCGTCTTGAGACATACAAAGGTCAACTGGCATCCAAGTGGGTATCAAGAGACCTCCGCGATTTTATTTTGATCACCCTTAATATTAGATTCCAAAATCGCCAACGAACGAATGGCCCCTCCAGGCATAGCGAGATGTCACTTGTGGAACGGAAAGTAAGCAAACTACATCTCCAAGTGTTTGTAACCGATGCTAATAGCTCTCTGCCACTTAGACTTCCCGCCACGCAACCTCCCCGCCAGAGGTTCGGGGTGGCATACGAAGAAGAACTCTTTCACGTTCGGCCACCTGTCGCCGGGCGGAAGAGCAAGCATAAGCAATTCTGGAATTCTCTTTATATGGAATCTTAGGATTAGGCTTCGTTACGGGGCCCCGTTTCTGAGGAGCGGGGACAAGATAACCTAGGTTATTCTGATTGACTGGCCGAAAGGATCATCCAAATCGGACCAGAACTGACAGAGATAGAGCTCTTTGAAGTTACACAACTTCAAAGAACCCTATCTCACTCAGTTTTGGTCCGATTTGGACGATTCCTTTTTTAATCTGCAGTTAATAACCTGCTCTTGGCGCCCCGTGTGTCAGAAACGGGGCCCCGTAACGAACGCTACTTAGGATATCAAACTCACTACCCTTATTTAATGAACAGATGACCCGAGCCTGAGGAGCCCACTCACTTCCAACCTTCCGCAGGAGATTCCATGTATAAAGCCCAACTATCCTACAATAATCAGAATCTGGTATACTGACAATCTAAGAAACAGGACTGTTTATGGCGACATTGCGTACGCCAAATCGTGGTGTGGATTCAAGCATCGGTGGCCAATCTTCTATCTGTGTGGCATGGCGCAAGCAAATAAAGGCCTACATGATTGCTCGCCACCTGGACCCAGGTCGCCTAACCGAAACGCAAGTCGATTCAATTTTACTGTTTGCCCGTGGCCTATCGCCAGTGAAGGAGCGAATTGAGCTCATCAAACGCCAGCACCACGCCGACGACCTTTTGGAACTGAACAGGCATTTGAAGATCCTTGTCAGGGATTCTGGAAAGAAACTGCAAATAACCAAGGAGCATCAAAGGGCTGGTCGTGATGGTCATGGCGACGTTACAGAACCCCCGAGTAAGTCTTCGCCATCTTGATTCCGTGAGGCCCACCCTGACATCTACTGCTAGTGGCTCTTGCAGATTGGGAGTCGCCATTTTCCCCTCGAGCTGTCAGAATCCATATTGTTCGTCGATCTGGAGCACCGGCGTCCCGCATCCCTTCCTCGGCCACCCCTGGTGTGAAAGAGATTCAGACCACGGAATCACCTGGGGGCTCCTCGCTGCACCAAGCATCACACATCTGCTACGGGTCGTCAGAGAGCAAGACGTCGAAGACGAAATCCGATGTCCCCGTTATCTTATCGGTGCGACAGGCGAGGGTGCTGCCAGACTAAGTCAGGACCCCGAAGATCCTCTCCCTCTACGCCAACTTATATTCCTGAACCCAGATGACGACATTCGTGTCTGGTTTCTCACTAACAGTGGCCAGGATCCGCTGGACCTCATGGTTATCGAGTCACGACCCGAAGACGGCGAGGACCTGGATGAGACGCACGAGCCTCCCAATTGGAGGTACCCGCTTTTTCGGCCACCCGATCTGGGAAGAGTCGGCCAGCGCAGAAGATGCCACATGCGCAATGAAGGAGGAGGAGGAGTGGTTTGACGAGGACGAATGGCTACAGGCAGAGGCAGAGGGGGCGCCTCGGGTGCCTCCTGCTGCTGGCGTTATCGTTGTAGACGATGGCGGCGTAAGTATCTAGACTGAACAGGAACTTCGATCAAAATTGGATAGCTAATTGCTGATGTGGAACCAGTGACTGGGAGTTCTGGGCCCCTCTAGACGCCGGAGGAATATTCCATCACAGATGGAAGAGCACGATAGAACATCCCTCTCCCACAACTGATCTCCCCCAATCTACTGCCAATATGGCCCCGACCCAGCCACCAGCATCCGTGACACCTCCGGCACGGCGATCTTCAGTTCAGAGTTCTCAGCACGCCTCAGAAAACTCCCCATCCCCACCCAAAATACACCATTCTGGAAGTCATCGCTCAGGTCGAAAATGAGATTTCTAGGTTTCGGGATGAATTCTCCTTTCATTTTTACCCCTACTACTGCCTTACATGCGCTGTACGACTTCCTTTGAGACACAGTGTCATGTTTTTCTCATTATGATTCCTAGCTTGTATAGTAATGATACCATTGCGCGCCCTTGCTTCAGCTTCTCTCATCCTTATGTCCCCTTATGCTGATGTCTGATAACCTTTTCCGCTTTGGGCTGTACTCGCATTCTCTGTCCATAACTAGACTGGCGCTAGCCAAAAGGACTGGGGTATGCACCATGTGAAAACTGAGAGCTAGAGATTTAGTGGTCTTTATTCGACGTCAGGAGATGAGGTTTGAGATATCTAATCCGCATTAGTCATGCCCTGTGTCTTGCTAGACCTAGTGTCGCTAACGGATACTCGTTGTAGCTAGTTTTTGCATAGGCACTACTGATCTTTGCGATGCCTCCTACTTTACTGATACCTCGAACCTTTTCATACCAGAGTGTAGACGAACATCATACCTGAGCTTGTCCCGAGTATGAACATAATGTTGACCCAGCAGAAAACACCATTTTGCAGTTGAATAGATTCTTCCAATACCAACTGATAGTACGTGAATCTCACCCCCCCGCTCTCCCCTAACTACGTAGCGTATCAGACCTGACGCGTTCCATTGCACAACAACTACAAACTACAAATATCCACATCGCGTGGCATACATTACACTCACGCATTCTAATCCCTATTCTCTCTGAAACACCTTCATCAGACTCCGGTATTCTACCATGTCTAGACAACCTCAAGGCAAATCACTCAGTCAGCTAACTTCACAAGTAGACAATCTGGAGCGGCGTAGATGCGACGCAATACCCGCGCAGAGGGGATCTGAATCAGGAACACAGCAGACCCAATCAGGTAGCTCCCATAGCACAAGAACACTGCCTGCCGAATCAACAGCCTCCACGGTACACAGTTGTCTGGTCGCAGTTCTTCCCCACCACAAACCACAAGACGCCCCATATCACGACCCGTGAAGCGCGCCAGAAGGAGGACCTTACAGACCATGCATATAGTGAACCTGAGGGGGAACCAGATGCACAACAACAAATAGCGACAGTTTGTCTGAGCGATGAGAGCAGCGATGAGTACCAGAACTCCTGCAGATCTAATGAAACTGAATCTGACACAGAACCTGACGGAGAAGACAATAATGTCCCTGATGACGACACTGGATCAGGGTCTCGTCACTGATCACGAACTGCAGACAGACGACAAGCAAATACCCGGGTTTCAACTGTGCGAGTTTCGACCACCTCCGGATCTCAAGGAGCGGTCTAAGTCGGGCGCACCCAACCTCCTCCACCACGTATAATTCAGGATGGTACGTATACTCCACCGGTGTTCACATCTTCCAGTGTACCACCATATTCGTCACCTCTGACCACCCATAGTCCCACTACATCCGGAGTCCGGAGCTCGAGTCCTCCCAGCCATCCCAATAATCAACAACATGAGCCTCACATCTGGCCGGATACTAACTCACGGCGAAATACCGCCCCCGGGGTCGAGGCTGCTGTAATAGTGCGGGCCAAGACTCTTATTCTATGGTACACCCTGTTTGTGAATCTGCTCCCAGTACCCGCTGTATTGATGTCCAAGGTCCACTGTGTTTGGCTGAAGGCTCTTGAGGACATATCCGACGCAGGAAATATTGAACCATCGGTGGCAAGCATAAAGATAGTAAGTGGACGCTGATACTCACACTTGACGCACTCGTCGTGGGTGCTTACTAAATGTGACCCGATACTCGCCAGACACTCTGCAGTAAGATCCCAGTTTCTGTTCCACGTAAAGGAACGCATTGGAAGATATTACGATCTCCCCCGAGACCCGACGGCGATTGCACGTAGGGTGGACTACCTCCTCGAGAGGGATAGATTCATGTGTTCCCCAAGAGGGTATGAGGTAAGTGTGCGCTGTGTGATAGCCCGGCCACAACTAATGCGTATGGACTTGACCCAGCAGGTAACGAATCGATTCCTCCCACCCCAGATCCCCGAAGCAATATGGGGAAAGTACTTCAAGGGCATGAAAATGCATGGCATTGCCGAACCTGATTTTCTTGGTTGCATCAATGGCCCCATCGTATGTTTACTACCCTGTGCCATACTCTGCTATACTCTGCGAGCATGGCAAACCAGAATCAATCTTGAAACATACGTCGTCAAGCCGGAGGCAGTAGCAGGTAAGCCTGACCCTGAATCTGGTGTTCTCTAGTTCTGGCCAGGATGCTAACCTCATGATGAGCTCGGAAGACCTTTTTGCCCGCCAGCGCCAGACATGGGCCACCTGCCCAGACTGGGTACAGACAATGATCCTCAAGAACATTCACGAGACCATCAAAGCGAAAAAATAGAGAAGGAGCATGGGATACCGGAAGATCGCCATGAAGGGTTTACTGACGATTGGGAAGCAGTGGCGGCAGAGGTCCAGAGTCAGATGTCTAGACGGCCCCCCCATGGGCGACTCCTTGGATTCCGACATACCCAACTCCACGCATTCAGACACCTCCAACTTGACAGATTGAGAGTCAAACTCCTAGCAACCTCCGTATTGGAGCCCCGGCTGGAGCCTCGGATAACCGAAACGATTCACAGGAAACTGTCACGTCTTTCGATTTCACCCAGGTGTCCGCAACCCGGCTACTGAACTTCCTCAATTCAGACCTACAGACTCCGGACGGCTCACAGGAGGTGGCTGGGGGACTAACTTTGGACAATACTGTGACTCCGACTACATTGCGACAGCTCGCGCTCAGCCTTAATGATCTAGAGCCGGCGGAGGAGACTACTGATCTGTGGGATATGGAGCCAGGGGAAAGTGCGAGCCTAGATGCGGTTAGTTAGAATCCTGAGCATGTGTAGTGTAGTGGTTTTGGGATGCGTTCTCACATATAGGAAGGTGTGTGAGGAGCATAGTCGTATTAAGATGAGGACGTCTAGCCAACTCAAGGAATTCAGAATAGAATTAATAGAAGCAACGCTTAACAGGTGCATCTTGGCGATCAGGATAGTAAAACACATCGTGACAGTGTTTGAAAGAAGAGAAGTGCCTAGGCTTAGGATCAGGATGGCATTAGACTAAGTACACGATGCGTCCAGATGAAACCTCGGCGTCAGATAGAGTCACGATCGGATCAGGATGCGGCATATATCGGGCATAAGATCAGGAAGACGTGAGCAGGCATCAGGAAGGGAGAGATGCGGATCGTGGGATCCGGACGAGGTGGGCAGGATGTGAAAACATTAGGATGCGAGATCTGCAGATGAAGGAAGCCCTGACGTTCGCTGAGAAAGAACCCGCATCAGTGCGGGAGAGTCATAGATCCGACGCCGTCAGAACGCAATAGCGGAGAACCCGACGCAGTATGAACGGAAGAGTCGTAGATCACGGGGAGTCAGGAGGTAATAGAGGAGCACTAGACACTGTCAGGACCCACAGGAGTAGTGTTCGTTACGGGGCGGGGCGGGGCGGGTTTTCACTTTGTGACCCCGCCGTTACTCCGGCCCGGGGTCAACTCTTTGC
>Ga0307509_10004295_pt1 | contig 20724 bp, 22 predicted proteins | sample 10_EM_MG_FD_202245 | JGI IMG/M metagenome (GOLD analysis project Ga0307509, IMG submission 202245) | Populus trichocarpa ectomycorrhiza microbial communities from riparian zone in the Pacific Northwest, United States - 10_EM | ecosystem: Host-associated > Plants > Roots > Unclassified | place... | reverse complement strand
TATGCCTGATTGCTCAGACTACCTCATCCGACAACACCATTCACTTCTGCGACTTTCATCGCGAGAGCGTGGAGTATAGAATGTGTTGCCTAACCATTGTCCGTAAAAACGTCCCGTTACTTAGTGATCACTTTCGCGACTCTTGTCTTTAGTGCTCAGTAACTTTATGCGACGTCGACCGATTTGGCTCGAACCACTTGCATAAGCTCGCCAAAGGTCTTTCCTCATATATCCTGCGAACGGGATCCGGTCGGACGGACAGCCGCGACGTATACGGGGTTACGAGGAGGGCTCCAATGACCATGTCTTTGGTGAGGGGACGCAACTACGGCGGTGTCTGCTGATGTAGCGCTGTCCCAACGCTGGTGCGGGAGGGGGGTGTTGGCTTGTCCTTTTGAACTCAGAATCCTAAGGTAGGGTAACTATAGGTCTTTATTCACTAATGGAAGGCTAAGCCTTCCGGTATGCCTAACATGACCATCGTTGCCCGATGTACACCGTCCATTTCACCCCACTTCTCACATATTCCGTTCCACTTCTCCAACTCCACAGGTCTCCCACATTTCACCTTGCGCCTGTTCAGATGTTGTAAAAGTCCCGATCCGCCCGGTCTGGGGTTGCTCCCGCCACCGAAGTTCCCACCGCAATGTAGGCATACCGTATCGTTTCTTTGAACCCAAAACCATCTCCCCTTCAGGTCCAATATCTTCCGTAGGCATCCTCCCTTGTGTTGCGCGTTACACTTATCGCATGTCGGCATCGGCGTTTTGATCGTGATCACTGTCCCATCCTTATCAATCGTAATTGTCCCTTCAAAGGGGTTCCCGTACATCACTCGTGTGTCCAACTGCGATACTGTCGTGCTCGGTATACCCATTCCCAGGTAATCATTCGCCCTTATCCACTCCACATTTAGTTACCAGTTTGTCGTCGTATAATGCTTTTCGACCCGTTGGTTTCACACCCCTTCCGAACTTGTTGCATTCCGTTATATCGAACCTGTCTTCGTATCCCTCATGTGATTCGTGACCAGTCTTGTCTGAACCAGTTCTTATCCGATATAGACAGTAGTATTCCATCCTTGACAGTCACTTTAAATGGGTCGGCTTTCTCGGCTTCCGGTTGTAATAATCATGACCATTCTTTCTCGACCACTCCAAGGTTTCCTTCTTCCTCATCTCCCTCAGGTCTTCCCCTCCTTCCATCCCGACGAGCTTCCAATCCTCCCATCGTCCATAATCCACCCTCTTTCCCATATTCCTCTTGGCTTCCCTGTCCGCCTGGTGATTCCCGGCGATTCCATGATGACCCGGTATCCAAACAATCGTCACCTTATCGTATTGGTTCAAAGCCACGGCCATCGCATTCATCAAACTATCCTTATCGCCGTTCATCCCCATCCTTCCTTCCCAACACCATCACCCCCGGTCGACTGTCCGAAAATATCACAATCTCCTTCATCCCTTTTAGCGATCCTTCCCTAAGTACGTGTTCGATCGCTGCCAGTTCCTAGGTCATTATGCAGAGGCCATTCACACCACTACAACCGCCGCTCTCGACTGTCATACGGTCACCAGTCGCCCAGGCCCATCCCAGACTCCCTTGTGTCCCGCTCTGCGAAGCATCCGAATATGCCCAGGTCATACTGTTCACGACGGACATCTCCTCAACCAATTTATTGTGAATTCTCATACCATCCTCTTGTTCTTTCCCACAATGATCCTCGGTCTCAGAGTCAGTATCCGTCCGTTCACGTCTTCGGTCATCGGTTTGTAATCCCCAAATTCCCACTTCTCCCAATGGTGGTTCAACCAAGGGTATTCCTCACCGTAATGGTATCTAAGTGCCCTTCTTAGCGCGACTCTCTTCTGGTACCGGTGTTCAATATTAACCGGTACACATCCAAATTCCGATAGGATGCATTTGGTCGCGGTCTTCAAAGGCATTCGGAATAAAGATCGTATTGTGTCATTAATTCCGACCTGTATGCAGTTCAATGCTTTATCTCCACCGTCCAACATCTTCAGTTCGTAGTACACAGTTGCCAAGAATCCCTCTTGTATTAACCACCAACATTCATAGGCCCCTATACCACCTCTGCTTCCGAACCTCCTTCCGAACGCCCCAATCCTCTTCCTCACACCAAATCCGCAGTCCACCCAGTATTGCGCGTGGGCATTGTCATTGTCTTCCTTGTTAAACCGGTATCCCAAAACCCTAATCTCCCCCACCGATCTAATCACTTCCCCACCCACCTCAACACTCGGCCATTCCCCTCTCCCTCTCCCGATCCACTCACATTTCCTCGCCTCAAAACCCATTCCCCTCTTTTCCGCCAACAACCTACATTCCTCGAAGGTCTCCCCGACGTGTTGTACAGTCAGCTTCCTCGTTGCAGCGGATATTAAAATCACACCATCATCAACGTAGCTGCATACCAATCTCGATAAACCACTACTGTGTCGGAATCGTGGGGCGAATATGTCGCTCACGTAAACTCCAAACAGAAAGGGCGAAAGCGGGGACCCTTGGGGTACCCCCTTGTCGCAATTGAACGATTTGCTTATCCGACCGTTGAATTTCAATCACATTCGTCGTCCTTCCATCTATCGACCTACCCATTCCACCAGGTTTGCGTCACATCCCCGGTATGTGAGTATGTCTTTCAGTAGTTCTCTGTCAATGTTATCGAAACCGCCGGCAATGTCCATCGTCATCATCGCGCAATTCGGGTATTCATGGTACTCCAGGAAGTCCTTGCATATCTTCACACAGTCCTGGCAAGACATTCTCTTCCTAGATCCAAATTGAGTAGGGCCTAACTCGATACATTCCGTCATTTTGTGCAGGATGATTCGATCGATCACTTTGGAAATTACCGATAGTAGATGTATCATCCTCCACGATTTGGCAGAGTTGTATGTTATTTTCCCGGCTTTAGGAATCAGTATGGTCATGGCGTCTTTCCACTCATCCTGTCCTCCCCGAACAGATCTCGTAACCACACGAAGCATGTGTTCCGGGTATTTCCTGAACCACATTCTCAGGAACGGGTAGCTCACACCATCATGCCCGGCGGCGGTATTCTTTGGCCAGTTGTCAAATTCCCTTTTCAAATCCTCGATTGTAATATCGATCTCTACCGGGTTCGCGTCATTCCGGGTTTGGATCCTACCCGTTCCCGTACCCAATTGTTTCCCGATCTCCTCACTGATGTCTTCGTGTGAGGTGATGCGGTCATTGTTCTCATTTATTAGGTAAGGAACCGTTCTGGTCCCCGAAAGACATTTCACCATTTTGAAAATCTCTGGGTTACTTGCCATCGCGAGCCGTTCCTTCAGGTATTCGTACCATGCGTGAATCAGGTTGCACCGGTATACCCTCCGGATCAGGTTCCATCTCTCCCGGTCCACTTTCTTCTTCCACCCAGCGCATTTCAAATCCCCGGCCATCCTCTCCAGTCCTGAGTTCCACCACCCGCAGTTCCTTTTTCTCGACCCCGTTTTTCTCGGAAGTTCGTCCACGATCTTCCTAATGTCATCCCATCCCCCATCATTCTCCGCAGCTACCTCCATCCTTTTTCCCACCCCATTCCAATCCACTCTCTTCCATGCGATTCCCGGGTTGACACAATCCCTCAGTACATCCACATTGAACCTTATCAACTATGCAGAATGATCCAATCCGGCCTTGTTGCATATCGCATGACCGATCGTTCGTCCAGCAAGGTGGATTGTAAGGTCAATCGTTTAATTTCCCCTGAAAGTCGGTTCCTTGGGGATCTTCACAATATAGTCGTTTTCAACCGTCCACCTCCTCACCACACGTCCTATGGCATTGGTGTGTGGGTCATTCCTGTGTTCATGTCGGGCATTGTAGTCTCCCGCTGCCCAGTCCCATCCCACAATCTCCTCCAATATCCCTTCCACAGTATCCTTTCGGTCCTCAGGCCAAATATATACACCACCACAAATGCCCTCACTACCATCCATCCTGTTGTACATTAACCCAGCCACATTCAAATCATGTTTAACCAAAGAAAACAATCCCACCATGCTCCTTTTTACAAAAACTTCCACACCACTCCCCACAACAAAAGGAAATAACTCATAATCATCATTCTCATGATCATAAGCACCCTCATCATCATGTCTCGGTAGTTCAATAATAAAAAACAAATCAACAAAGGAAAACAAATCCATCACCATCGTCCTGTTCCCCAAACCCCTTCCCACGTTAATCGTACATGTTGCAACCCTCATCAAGCTACAATATAAATCTCTCTGGGCCAACCTTGCCCTCATCAACTCTTCCGATGTCGGGTACGCAAGCACTTCTAGCTCTCTCTTTCCCTTTCATCGATCTCGTAATTCGAATGCTCTTCCCTTTCTTCGTGTTACCAGCATTCTCATACACCGCCACCCTCGCACCCTTCTCGATCACCTCGCTGTGTCCTTCTCTTTTCTTCTTCTCGCTTATCTTCACCCCTTCCGCCAAAACGTATTCCCCTCTTGTGACCGAGTTGTCGGCCGCCCTCTCAGTCACCGGAGTTGCTTTCACTCCCCGACCTCTTCTCCTCGCTCTATTCACGGTCCTATCCGTGACCCCGCTAGCCGAGGTGTTGTCGGCAACAACCGGCGATGTCGGTCCGAGACTTCGTGGGTCGGTGCTCGTCGGTCGGGTGGCGATACAATTTCTATCACCTGTATAGTGCATGTCCGTGCTGCACGAAATGTACCATCTTCGTGCGTGACCGCAATCGAAGTTCCTCTTTTGGCATCTGGGTCGTATGCAAATGTGGTCTTCTGACCGATGGCACTCTAGGCATCATTTGCATCGAACATTGTTACCGCAACCGATTGAAGCATGCCCGATGTTCAAACAGTTTGCGCAAACGTCGCTGCTGTTCCCGACCGGGTTCTCTTCCCACGCACGGCAAAATCCAAATTTCCCTTTCACCGTAATCTTCGGCGATTCCATTGCCATAATCTTCCTCATCCAGTCGTTCAGTTCCACGACAATTCGAAGTCCAGCAGTGCTCTGCTTTCAGGAATGAAACTTTCCCAGGCTCCCCACCCATACAGGTCTGCTCACGATAACCAGACCCGGGTTACTTCTAGTCATGTCGTCCACAATTTCCCGGAATCCGTTGTCACCTGTCCAGTCCTTGGGTTCCCACGTCGTTTTCCCTGCTCTCGTCAGCGGAACCATACCCACAAAGATCTTCACCTTCGTGACGTCTTCCTCAAACTTGAATTCTGGAACCATCATCCGTTCCAGTCTCCCCCTAAGTCCGTTCAAATAAGGGCCCAAATCAGACACCCTGCTGTCAGCTAGCGTTAGGTGGATGTCCCCAAATCGGTTCATCCCACTCAACGAGAAGTAAATCACCCGTTCGTTCAGGTTCCGGAGGCATTCGTTCAATTCCTCCCTGATCCTGTCCGGTGTGATCCCAGTCGGTAATTTTGTTACCGTACCCTTCTTACCCGTAAACCGGATTTTCAACCTCCTTTCCTCTCCACAATGATTGTAATCGGGTCCAATCTTGCGGGAGTCCTCTTTTTCCGTGAGACTAGGTTAAATGTCCCACCCTGGTCATTGTTGTTGGCCACCTTCGACCAAACCTTCTTCTCTATACCCACCTCATATGCGGGTTTATCAATCGGCATCGCCACCCTCCTGTCGTTGCCATTCGCACCGTTCGTTTTGGGTCTCATCCCAACCAGTACGATAGGGGGTTCACCTCTCCTCTTAACCGCGTTCTTCACGGTATTCCCATCCCCTCTCGTCTCCTCGTTCTGGTTTTCTCGGCATTTCGGGCATCTATTGGCAACAATGTCTGCCCCGAAATCCTTACCCTTGTCGATCTCGTCTCTCATCTCCATAATCAGCTTCTCCGCCCTCATCATCCGGGTTGTTAATTCATACAACATTCCTGTAGATCCAGTTTCGTTATTGTCCCCCTTCACGACGTCCATATTGTCGTTGTGGTCCACCACAGCCGCAACTTCCTCGGCCGTTCCCATCTTTTCCAATTCCTTTAACATTTCAATGCTTTGGGAATTCGTGATCGGGTAAGCTACAGATGATGGTAGCTGCGTGGTTCCTTGCGTACCTGAAACCGGTTGGCTCAGGTCCTCTTCGTCTCCCACGTTCCATTTGCTATCACCCAGCCTATCTCTCTCCGTAGTCCGTCCACCCTCGAGGGTCATCGGTACATCCACGTTCACGACCTTTCTAGTCCCGGCTGGAGGAACATATGTACTGTCGGACGAATTGTCCATCCGAAACCCTCTGTACATTTTTCGCTCCCCTTCCGACATCCTACCTTTGTAGTCGGATTCAGGCCAAGATGGAGCGGAACTCTCTGGACACACCATGGTCACCAAGCTCGATTCGACATCCGTCATGTCACTCTCGCTCGGTTTATACGATCCCGTGGTCTGAGTATCCGAAAACAGTCTACCCATCGAATCGTCCTTCTTAATGCCACACCCCTCGTGGCATCCCGTCATCGTCTTTAAACCCCTCGTCAATAGCAGGAGTTCGTTCACCGTCCTTGGTTTAGCCGCCGTGATAAAACGGTTCCATCCACTCTCTCTATCACCTTCACGGCACCTGTTCATGTGCACAAATTCCCAGTAGTGTCCATCTGGTAACATGTAGGAAGTGGCCCGCACCTTCCTAAGTATCTTCGGCCCCGCCTCGGCGGCCCCTCTCCCTTCCATGTCTTCAATCAGAAATTTACCATTTGCAATGGGTAGTAACGTCCTCAATCCCACTCTCTTTCAGTCAAACACAGGGAATTGATTCCCCCCCCGGAAAAATGTATTACCCAGCGTACTAGGATGTCTCAACCTTTCTCCTTCGTGGTAAAATCGTTTTCCCTTAGTCTTCGTAACTATTCAGAGATGTTTCTCCGAAAATGTTTCCTCCCCCTTAATTTGCCCACTCACTCCGGTCGCCAATCCCAGAAAAACACGTAAATATTTTTTCGAAAATGTGATGAATCACAAAGAGTAAGTGTTTCTGCTTTCTGCTCACCAACCTTGCATGACAAGGGTATTGATCTTTCCGATTTTTATGGACACACCCGAGTACATTGCCTTAAGATAAGAGACCTTACTATGATACCTAAGATATATTTCCCACCCACCCCTAGACCCCCGCAACGGATCACTGCACCAGCTCACTGCAACCATCTTTTGTATCACCCCATATCCTAAACTCGTTGACTTCTAGCACCTAGTTTCCCACACCATCCATGCTAGTTGGCGCACTCACTTAGTACCTTTCCTGTGGTTTAAGTGGATGCCACTGCAGAATTTGACGTCTCTCGGCGTGTATTTCCATATCGAAGTTGACGACATTGTCGTAGTTCATTTGACGTTTCCAGAGAAATGGCAGGCACACTGACGGCATTTGTACCATGGTTTCTCTTATTTGAACCTTTCTTTTTTTGAGAGGGATATCATACTATTAGTAGAAAGTGATTGCATTGCATGCAAGGAGAACTTGACTTCTTCCGGAGCTCTATGGAATCACTAGGACCTGGATGGAGAGGGGGGTGGGTGGTAGCTAATATAGTCTACGCTGGCTCCAGCTGTTATCCTAGCACCTGTTGTCCCCAGACGCCCCCTATGCGGACCATCTCCACAAATAGCTTTTGTTTGCAGGTCAGCCTTAGATGTTTAGGCGAAGAGGGGCTGCCTGGTTGGGTGCTCTTGGGCCCGGCCCTGACAATTTGCTGTACCATAGAGTACAGTGGCTACTGGCGAGGGGATACTCAAGACCTCGGTATTTGTTCCCATAGGTTCTGGCTAACTATGACACTTTACTCATTGCGATGCTTCATACTTAATTATTATAACATTTCCTTCCTCCCTTCCTTCCATTCCTTCCTTGCCGGGATTTCACCCGCCCTTCCTTCCACGGCTGCAATGATCTCAGCCACTAGTGGAAGTCCGCTCCTAGCTATTGCAGTGGGAAAGAAAGAAAGAAAGAAAGCCAGAGTAAGATTAAAGCGTGACCCAGGACAGCAGCCTGGTCAGGTGACTCAGGCAGTAACTCACAGAGTGATTTGGGTTATTACAATAGTCCAGCATGGGGGGGAAGGGGGACTCACAACATCGCAGGAGTTGCAAACGATTTTACTCCCTTTTTGTCCCTGGTCTGTCGCCTGTTGTCTCTCTTGATAACGGGTCTTGTCAGTCATAGAGGTTGTGGTAGGGGAAGGGAAACATCTAATTGTTATATCATAGATAGATGGAATATTAGAAGAAAATGTTTGTACGAATAATTGATTAGAAGTATGATGGCATGTAAATACACAGATTCCCATACGAGCAACTTTGTCACTGGAGACTACCACCACCACCACCACCACCAAGTGATCAACACTCGCCAAGTCAGCAATCAGACTTAGACTATTTTTACCGTACGCTCGTGGCTTTGCTTAGAGAGGACTGGGTGGGGGTTGTCATATCCCAAGTCCCGGATGTGACCCGGGTATCATAGCTATTGGAGTGTGTGCTATTTGGGGGCGAGTGATGCAAGGTGATTTGTTGCCTGGGCAACGGTAGGTGTTAGAGAGAAGAATTTGGTCTGGGTATTGGAGGATACTCCACCACACGCTCGGGGGTAGTCCATTGCCATGATTTATTATTTTATTTCTCGGGAACGGGAGTTTGTTCCTCGCCATGAACTTCCCCATCTCGCCTCCTTACGAACTTCCCGCGTAGAAGAATAGATGGAAGCTCCCATCTACAGACATATCTTGAGAGTGGAGGTGAGGTCCCTTAGTCAGGTTAAATAGTGCATAGTTTCCTACAGTATAGCATTTTGAAAACATTTTGCAACCATACATGACCATTCATTCCCCCACGGGAGACTTCGCAAGCTCTCCACGGCAGCGTAAGGAGCACCGGTAGCCTAACTGCACACAGTTTTGCTTTCCTTCTTTCAGAGTTACCCTAACTGCACACAGTTTTGCTTTCCTTCTTTCAGAGTTACCTGGGCCGGCTTGTGCGCTGCTGCTGCTGTCGTATCATATCGTATTACTAGTACATTCGAAATTAATCATGGATAGAACATGGAATAACTCAGCCCAATGGGCGTGTTAAAAGACAAATTAAAAGGGTAAACATATAGGGAAGGCGGTATGCAAGAGCGGTAACAGGTTATGGGTGTATTCAAAATTGGTCAAACAGGACGCTTATGATAGAATAAGGAAGTGTGGAGGGGTGATGAGTGGTTGGGGGGTCAATGAGATAACGAGAAATTCCAGGCCAGTAATCCAATCCGGGGTTTTGGCATCTGTGGTGGCCTGTCAGTCCGCGTGAGAAGATTTACCTGTAGCAGGTTTAGGATTGTGCTTCGTCAAGTTTTTTGCAATGTCGAGGGGAGAAATTGGGTAGGGTTTATCATTGGGTGTTAAAACCTGAGGATCCTTTTGGAAGGGATTTCAGAGACAGTTTGGGGGGACAGGGGTCTGTTGGTCGGGGGCCTGCTGCATATATGGGAGTGAAATCTGCCCGGTCTCGTAGTAACTTTGTAATTCTATCAGACCCATTCTGGGCAGCCCATGAGACCGCTGTTTGGCCATCGTGATCAGCTATGTTGAGATTGATGTCGTTCCGTTCTAGCAGCAACCTCACGACTTCCTCATTCCCATCTCTAACAGCTGAGAAGAGCGGTGTTCGACCATCTTTGTCAACTGTGTTGGGGTTGACGTCGTTCCGTTCTAGCAGCATCCTCACAACTTCATCCTTTCGATTCTCGAGAGCCAAGAAAAGTGGTGTTCGACCATCTTCGTCAACTGTGTTGGGGTTGATATCGTTCCGTTCCAGCAGTGTCCCTATGATTCCCTCGTGCCCGTTCCGCGCGGCCCAGGAGAGGGGCGTTTGGCCACACCTGTCAGCTTGTTCGGGGTTGACGTCGTTCCGTTCCAGCAGTATCTTCACAATTCCCTCACGCCCACTCCCGACAGCCAAGGAGAGCGGTGTTCGGCCATCTTTGTTGGCTATGTTGGGATTGACGCGTCCCAGCAGTATCCTCAGGACTTCCTTCTGTCCGCCCGTGGCGGCCAAGGAAAGTAGTGTTCGACCATCTTCGTCAACTGTGTTGGGGTTGACGTTGTTCCGTTCTAGCAATATCCTCACAACTCCACTCTGTCCACTCCCGGTAGCCCTGAAGAGCGGTGTTCGACCACACCGGTCAGCCGCGTTGGGATTGACGTCAGTCCGTTCGAGCAGCAACCTCACGACTCCCTCATGCCCACTCCCGGCAGCAAAGGAGAGCGGCGTTCGGCCATCTTCGTTGGCTGTGTTGGGATTGACCTCAGTCCGTTCGAGCAGCATCCTCACGATTCCCTCAGACCCACTCCCGGCAGCCAAGGAGAACGGTGTTCGGCCAAATTCGTCAACCGGGTTGGGATCAACGTCGCTCCGTTCGAGCAGTGCCCTCGCGATCTCCTCATAGTTACGCTTGGCAGCTAGGGAGAGTGGTGCTTGGCCAAATTCGTCAACCAGGTTGGGGTCGACGTCGCTCCGTTTGAGTAGTACCCTCACGACTTCCTTATGTCCATGACGTGCAGCCCAAAAGAGCGGGGTTTGGCCAGACATGGTGCAAGTGTGTTGAGATTGGAGTCGCTTTGCTCCACCGGTTCCTTATGATCTCTGAATGTTCACTTTTTGGTGGCCTATGCGATTGCTGTATTACCCTGGCAATTAGCCTGCACGTCCCGTTTACCCATCTCCAATAAAGCAATTACTTTCCCCACATACCTGAAGTATTGAAGGAACGATGTGTGGTTGGGGGAGGGAAGGAACTGCTAGGCAGGCTTCACTTACTGACAGTTACCAACAGAAAAGGTAGGTAATCAAGGCCTCTGCACGCGATCAGGTGGGTATGCGAGGTTTGAACAGTATAAAGGAGGAGAAGGGAGGAGAAGCAATCAATTAACGTTGTGGTCGTATTCGCTGTCCCTCTCGTCTGCTCTCATCCTTAGGAGAGGCAGGTGCTGGAAACAACCCTTTTATTCGCATCTCTTTGCCAAGAAGTCCACCCTGGGGTTATATTTTGTTGGGGGTCTTGGCAAAAATCTTCGAGTGCGATCATAGTCTACTGTACTCGGCGATTTTTTAAGTAATCGGAATGGGAAAAGATGAGTTACCCTGCCCTGGTATAACTTAAGGTAATTACTCGTAAGTAGATTATACTTCTTAATACAGCCACTATTCCCCTTAGGGGCTAACCTGTGGTGAAATAGGTAATACCGGCGGGGTCTCACTTATGAGTAAATATTTTAAGTTATACCAGGGACGGGCAACTCATCTTTTCTTCCGATTACTTGAAAAATCGCCGAGTACTCGGGTACGAGGGTCAGTACGGCGCGGTTCCACGAAATGTCTGGGTTTATTTCCTATTCTGGGGGTGCGCCCGACTTTTGTCCACCTTACAAAGAAAAGCCACAAAACGGGTTTGTATGGTGGAGAGCCCTAATTACCGTATATGGGGTGCGCCCGACTTATGGCTACCCCGAGTACTCGTACTCGTAATAATCTGCCTAACCCCATAAAATACTAACCGCCACTACCGGTACTAGTACAATACGCAAGCGAGGGTAGATAATTCAGCGACCCTGGGTGCGCAACACAATGAAGCTCTATAGATATCCTTGATGTATGATATCTCCTCAATCAAGAGGTTAGTCCCAAATGTTATTTCACACAATATTATCAAGTTCGAAATAGCCGTTTGTGCTGGAATTTCTCTAATAAGATTTTGTTTTTTTACCTGGAACTCAATTTCTCAAAACCTGCTTTCATAACCCACTTTCATAAATTTAGCTACGAAATTTAGCTCTCTCTCCCAGTCAGGAGGCCGCTCTGAACCCTTTGTGATAGGGGAACTAGGAGGTATCCTAACCATCTTGCTAAAGCATTTCATGATTTCGCCATCGATCTGGGCCCTCGCGACAAGGAACATTTGATGGTTTTCTGACACTTGAACGATCTCCGGAAGCAACTCGAGTAGCCCCCGTCGGTGCTGTGGTGCGGGTTCGACTAAGGCATCGGTTCGCGAAGTTCCCGGAGCTCTATGGAATCACTAGGACCTGGATAGAGAGGGGGTGGTAGCTAACCAATATTGCCTGCACTGGTTCCAGCTGTTATCCTAGCACCTGCTGTTCTTAGACATCCCATATGCGGACAAATCTCCACCAATGGCTTTTGCTTGCAGGTCAGCCTTAGATGTTTAGGCGAAAAGGTGCTCCTTGGTTGTGTGCCCTTGGGCCCGGCCCTTATTATGTATGAAGCGCCATGAGTGAAAAGTCTCATTGTGAGCCAGAACCCACGGGAACAAATACCGGGGTCTCGAGTATCCCCTTGCTAGTAGCCACTGTACTCTATGGCACTGCAAACTATATTATAAAATTTCCTTCCTTCCTTCCTTCCTTGCCGAGATTTCACCCACCCTTCCTTTCACGGCTGCGATGATCTTAGCCACTAGTGGAAGTCCGCTCCAAGCTATTGCAGCAGGAAAGAAAGAAAGAAAGAAAGAAAGCCAGAGTAAGGTTAAAGAGTGACTTAGGGCAGCAGCCTAGTCAGGGGGTGACTCGGGCAGTAACTCACAGAGTGATTTGGGCTAACGGTCTATTACAATAGTCCAGCATAGAGGGGGTGGGGGCTTCCAACATCGCAGGAGTTGCAAACGATTTTACTCCCTTTTTGTCCCCGGTCTGTGGCCTGCTGTCTAGCCTGATAAAGGGTCTTGTTCTTGTCGGTCATAGGGGTTATGGTAGGGGAAGGGAATATCTGATTACTATATTATCACAGATATGGTAGAGTATTAGGAGAAAAGATTTGTACGAATAACTGATCAGACGTGAGATGGTTTGTGCGTACAGTTTTGTCACAGGAGACCCCCGCCGCCACCACCACTAAATGATTAACATACACGCCGAGTCCGCAATCAGACTTATTTTTACCCATACGCTCGTGGCTTTGCTTAGAGAGGACTGGGTGGGGGTTGTCATATCCCAAGTCCCGGATGTGACCCGGGTATCATAGCTATTGGAGTGTGTGCTATTTGGGGGCGAGTGATGGAACGTGATTTGTTGCTCGAGCAACGGTAGGTGTTAGAGAGAAGAATTTTGCCTGGGTATTTGACGATACTCCACTACATGCTCGGGGTAGTCCATTACCATGCTCTATTCCTATTTCTTGGAAACGGGAGTTTGTTCCTCGATAACTTTATGCACTTCCCCATCTTATCTTCTTACGAACTTCCCACGCAGAAGAATAGTGGCTGGAAGCTCCCATCTACAGACATATCTTGAGAGTGGAGGTGAGGTCCCTTAGTCAGGTTAAATACTGCACAGTTTCCTACAGTGTAGCATTTTGAAAACATTTTGCAACCATACATGACCATTCCTCCACGGGAGACTTCGCAAGCTCTCCACGGCAGCGCAAGGAGCGCCAGTAGCCTAACTGCACACAAAGTTTTTGCTTTCCTTCTTTCAGAGTTACCTGGGCCGGCTTGTGCGCTGCTGCTGCTGTCGTATCATATTACTAGTACATACGAAATTAATCATGGACAGAACATGGAATAACCTAGCCCAATGGGCGCGTTAAAAGACAAATTAAAAGGGTAAACATATAGAGAAGGGGGTATGCAAGAGCGGTGACAGGCTATGGGTGTATAAAAAAAATGTTTAAAGGGGACGCTTATGATAGAATAAGGAAGTGTGGAGGGGGATTGGTGGTTGGGGGGAGGGGCCAATGAGATAACGAGAAATTCCAGGTGAGTGATCCAATCCGGGGCGGTTTGGCATCTGCGATGGCCTGTTAGCCCGCGTGAGAAGAATTGTCTGTAGCGGGTTTAGGATTGTGCTTCGTCAAGTTTTTTGCATTGCCGAGGGGAGAAATTTAGGTAGGATTTATCATTGGGTGTTAAAACCTGCGGATCCTTTTGGAAGGGGGTTCGGAGACAGCTTGTGAGGACAGGGGTCTGTTGGTTGGGGGGCTTGCTGCACATATGGGAGTGAAACCTGCCCGGTCCCGTAGTAACTTTGCAATTCTATCAGACCCATTCTGGGCAGCCCACGAGACCGCTGTTTGGCCATCGTGATTAGCTATGTTGAGATTGATGTCGTTCCGTTTTAGCAGCAACCCCACGACTTTTGCATTCCCATCCCTGACAGCTAAGAAGAGCGGTGTTCGACCATCTTTGTCAACTGTGTTGGGGTCGACGTCGTTCCGTTCTAGCAGCATCCTCACGACTTTATCCTTTCTATTCTCGAGAGCCAAGAAAAGTGGTGTTCGACCATCTTCGTCAATTGTGTTGGGGTTGACATCGTTCCGTTCCAGCAGTATCCCTATGATTCCCTCGTGCCCGTTCCGCGCGGCCCAGGAGAGAGGCGTTTGGCCACATCTGTCAGCTTGTTCGGGGTTGATGTCGTTCCATTCCAGCAGTATCCTCACAACTCCCTCACACCCACTCCCGGCAGCCAAGGAGAGCGGGGTTCGGCCATCTTTGTTGGTTGTGTTGGGATTGACGCGTCCCAGCAGTATCTTCACAAGTTCCTCCCGCCCACCACTGGCGGCCAAGGAAAGTGGTGTTCGACCATCTTCGTCAACTGTGTTGAGGTTGACGTCGTTCCGTTCTAGCAGTATCCTCGCAACTCCCGTATGTCCACTCCCGATAGCCCTGGAGAGCGGTGTTCGACCACGCCCGTCAGCCGCGTTGGGATTGACGTCAGTCCGTTCGAGCAGTATCCTCGCGATCCCCTCATGTTTACTCTCGGCAGTTAGGAAGAGCGGTGTTCGGCCACCCTCATCAGCAGCGTTGGGATTGACGTCAGTCCGTTCCAGCAGTATCTTCACGATCTCCTCGTGTTTACGCTCGACAGCTAGCAAGAGCGGTGTACGGCCACGCCTGTCAACCGGGTTGGGATCGACATCGCTCCGTTCCAGCAGTATCCTCACGATCCTCTTACGCTTAGACTCGACGGCTAGGGAGAGCGGTGTTTGGCCAAATCTGCCAATCGGGTTGGGATCGACATCGCTCCGTTCTAACAGTAGCCTCACGATTCCCTCATGCCCGCTCTGGACAGTTTGGGAGAGTGCTGTTTGGCCGGGTTCGTCAGCCGGGTTGGGATCGACGTCGCTCCGTTCTAGCAGTAGCCTCACGACTTCCTCATGTCCATTACATGCAGCCCAAAAGAGCGGCGTTTGGCCATACATGGTGCAAGTGTGTTGAGATTGGAGTCGCTTTGCTCCACCGGCTCCTTCAGATCTCTGAATGTGACTTTCGGCGGCCTAGGTGATTGCTGTACTACCCCGGCAATTAGCCTGCACGTCCCGCTTACCCATCCCCAACAAAGCAATTACTTTCCCCACATACCTGAAGTATTGAAGGAACGATGTGTGGTTGGGGGAGGGAAGGAACTGCTAGGCAGGCTTCACTTACTGGCAGTTACAAACAGAAAAGGTAGGTAATCAAGGCCTCTGCACGCGATCTGGTGGGTATGCGAGGTTCGAACAGTATAAAGGAGGAGAAGGGAGGAGAAGGGAGGAGAAGCAATCAATTAACGTTGTGGTCGTATTTGTTGTCCCTCTCGTCTGCTCTCATCCTTAGGAGAGGCAGGTGCTGGAGACCACCCTTTTATTCGCGCCTCCTTGCCAAGAAGCCCGCCGCGGGCTATTTTGCTGGGGGTCTTGGCAAAAACGCGCGAGTGCCATCCTAATATCATAAGCGAGGTTCTGCTCTGCTCACTGTTCCCTGCTGGATCCCTACCGTCGCTGTGGCAACATACTCGAGTAATGTGCACGAGGGGAGGAGATAGAAAAAAATTTCCAATGTGCGCTAAAGCCTCTGTTAACTTAGTGCAGAGATAATGTGGCATTAAGTGAAACAAAACAAAGGTCATGATTGGCCTGGCCAGGGTTTTGCCAAGCACTAGGGTAAAATATTTTGTGCGAGCGAGCATTGCTACCATTCTTAAATCCTTCTAGTGGTCTATAGAGAATGTTTAACACTTGCAGAACCTGAAATTTTGGAGACCACACTTTCTCTTGGCAAACATTCTAAGAGATAATGCACATGGGTGAGCAGAACCTCGCAATACTGTTCCGGAAACATTATTAACACTTTCGGCGACTGTCACCTAGCCTAACCCCATAAAATGCTAACCGCCACTACTACCAAGTATGATACGAGTACAAGCACGGTACAATACTGTCGGGTATGCAGATGGCCATGCGGTAGATTACGACCGGAGGAGGTTATCTGTATACTGGGGACATGGAGGGCTCCGCGTCATGTATTTATACCTCTTGCTTTCTTGTATGATACCTCTTACGAAGAACAGCACCCCCCCTCCCCACCTTACACGAGAGACCTCCCACAATACGGTACACAAGTGAGGGTATCGACGGGAACCCAATCGTGCCGGGGTGGTGGACGCCACCACCTTGGCACGATTATACATAATTCGGCGACCTAGGGTGCCCAACACAATGATGCTCTATAGTCTAGATGTCATTGAGGTATGATATCTCCTCAATCAAGAGGTTAGTCCCAAATGTTATTTCACACAATATTATCAAGTTCGAAATAGCCGTTTGTGCTGGAATTTCTCTAAGATTCCTGTTTTTTTTACCTGGAACTCAATTTCTCACAACTTGCTTTCATAGCCCACTTTCATAAACTTAGCTACGAAATTTAGCTCTCTCTCCCAGTTAGGAGGCCGCTCTGAACCCTTCGTGATATGGGAACTAGGAGGTATCCTAACCATCTTGCAAAAGCATTTCATGATTTCCCCATCGATCTTGGGCCCCATGACGAGGAATATTTGCGGGTTTTCTGACACTTGAACAATCTCCGGAAGCGACTCGAGTAGCTCCCGTTGGTGCTGTGGTGCGGACTCGACTAAGGCATCGGTTCGCGAGGTTGGGGGCCCCGGCTGCCAGACTCTTTTTTGACCTCCTGGGAAGGCTCCCTTGTATGCTCCAGTATCCTTGGTCCCCTGGCAAGTTACTTGAGGATGGCGCTCAACGGACTTGTCCTGAACCATCCCTGCTCGGCAAGGGAAATCGCCGTAGAGTCCCACGGCATCAATGCCTTTCCCCCTTGCCCGACCGCTTAGGATGGCAATCACCGGGGAGCTGTTATTCGGCCATCGTCGCTGACATCTACATTGTCTTTCTCAAGATAAGAGACCTTACTATCATATCATACCTAAGATATATTTCCCCCACCCCTAGACCCCCCCCGACGGAACACTGCACTAGCTCACTGAAGCCATCTTCTGTATCGCCCCATACCCTAAACTAGTTTGTTTCTAGCACCTAGTCCTCCCACAACATCCATGCTAGTTGGTGCATTTAGTACCTTTCCTGTGGTTTAAGCGGATGCCACTGCAGAATCCGACGTCTCTCAGTGTGTATTTCCGTATCAAAGCTGACGATATTGTCGTGATTCATTTGACGTCTCCAGAGAAAAGGCAGGCATACTGACGGCATTTGTACCATGGTCTCTTACTTGAACTTTTCTTTTTTTTTGAGAGGGGTATCATACTATTAGTAGAAAGTGATTGAATTGCATGCAAGGAGAACCTGACTTCTACCGGAGATCTATGGCATCCCTAGGACCTGGATAGAGAAGGGGTGGTAGCTGATAAGGTATGTGCTAGCCCAGCTGTTATCCTAGCACCTGTTCTCAGGAGCCCTTATGCAGGCCATCTCCACCAATGGCTTCTGCTCGCAGGTCAGCTCTATATTTTATGGCACGAACGGATTGACTGTCATCAGATGTTTACCATAGGCGAAAAGATGCTGCCTGGTTGAGTGCCCTTGGGCCCGGCTATACTATAGAGTATAGTGACTACTAGCAAGGGGGTAAGTTACTCGAGACCTCCGTATTTGTTCCCGTAGGTTCTGGCCAACGATGACACTTTTTACTCATTGTGATGCTTCATTCATAATAGTTATTATAAAATTTCCTTCCTTCCTTCCTTGCCGAGATTTCACCCGCCCTTCCTTCCACGGTTGCAATGATCCCAGCCACTGGGTGGAAGTCTGCTCCAAGCTATTGCAGCAGAAAAGAAAGAAGGAAAGAAGGAAAGAAAGCCAGAGTAAGGTTCGAGAGTGGCCTAGGGCAGCAGCCTGGTCAGGGGGTGACTCAGGCAGTAACTCACAGAGTGCAACTCCTGCGATGTCGTGAGTCCCCCCCCCTATGCTGGAGTATTGCAATAGACCGTTAGCCCAAATCAGACAGTTTACTCCCTTTTTGTACCTAGTCTGTGGCCTGCAGTCTGCTTGATAAATGGTCTTGTTCTTCTCAGTCATGGGTGTTATAGCAGAAGGGGAAAATCTGATTATTCTGCCATAGATAGATAGAGTATTGGAAGAAAAGATTTATAACAACAATTGATCAGACGTATGATGGTATGTATAGTAAATACACAGATTCCCATACGAGCAACTTTGTCACGGGAGACTACCACCACCACCACCACCACCACTAAGTGATTAACTTAACACACACGCCGAGTCCGCAACCACACTTATTTTTACCATACCCTCGTGGCTTTGCTTAGGGAGGACAGGGTGGGGGTTGCCATATCCCAAGTCCCGGATGTGACCCGGATATCATAGCTATAGGAGTGTGTGCTATTTAGGGGCGAGTGATGCAAGGTGATTTATTTCTCAAGCAACTGTATGTATTATATAATAGAGAAGAAGTTTGGGAAGAGGCGAGGCTTGAGATTATCTACCGTAATTTGACGATACTCCAGCACACGCTCGGGGTAGTCCATTGCCATGATCTATTCCTGTTTCTTGGAAACGGGAGTTCGTTCCTCGATAACTTTATGCACTTCCCCATCTCGTCTTCTTACGAACTTCCCACGCAGAAGAATAGTAGCTGGAAGCTCCCATCTACAGACATATCTTGAGAGTGGAGGTGAGGCCCCTTGGTCAGGTCAAATACTGTATAGTTTCCTACAGCATAGCACTTTGAAAACATTTTGCAACCTGTGCGGATGGACTAAGTTATCTTTCACTTCCGAGGTATATAAAAGTTTCCAAGGAAACACTGATTTTAGAATGGGAAAGCGTGGGACCTGTGGACTAACGTATAATGATGATAATGACAAAAGCCTTAGAGGCCGGTCTGTAGGTTATACTCCGCGATAATGGTTCGACGGGGGGCGCTGATGGGCATGGTTATGCAAAATTGCTGGTTAGAAGGTGGCATTGAAACCAAGGAAGGTCGAGAACAAAGTGAAAGGTTAGGCTACCCCATTGAGGTTTGTGCTTGCGCTGCGTATCCAACCTTTTTTTAAGAAAAGGAAAACCTGGCTGTGAGTTGCACGGCCTAAGGGACCAACCAGCAGCCGGTAGTTTAGCATGCACAGAACTGTAATGTTCTCTCTTTATCGGTGTCCTCCCGGCTGGGCATTCTGTTCGATCTGGAATATGTCACGGATATTGATCTTGATGCGAAGCCATCTATGCCGCAGGCGCTGTGGTACGATGTTATAATTAACTCAATGGTTTTGTGGGGGGGGGGGGGGGGTAATGGCATTCTAGTAGTGTACTCGTACAGCCCTCCCTCGGTGAAAAATAATAATCGGAAAACGTGGATTTTGGGGTTGTGATAGGAGCGTTCCGTGGCTCGAACCAATCGATTTCCTGTTCCCGACCCTTATTTTCTGATTTTCTTCTACCGTAGGCTATACGGTATGCACATTTGGGAATATTTATGGAGAGCAACGCTCAATGAGCAAACCGCCTAAAATAAGAGGCGGTCTTTAAGTCAATTGTCTCCTACGGCTTCAAAAAGCAAGGCGTTACGAATGCGAACTAGACCTACTATTGACAAGTATGGAGAAAATTCTCATTAAATTTTCTAGCTTTTCGGTATTATTTACTTGAAATATAAAGTCTCGTTTGAAAATTTACATCTTGCCATTCTCAAGTAGAAAATCGCGAATCTTTGACAATCCATATTCATCATTCTCGGGCATTGCAAACTCGAAACTCTCATCCGTCCAGCCCCATGACCCAGCCTTGATACCTAATTTATCTCCCTTACGTTGACAAGAATCGAAGTCGATGATAACCGGAGTGTTGCCATCCATCACGATGTTCATCGGGTTGAGATCGCAATGAATGAGGCCCAAACTGTGAAGATGCTGAATACCCTCCTGAATACCCTGCAGAATGAGGTCTGCATCAAAAGGGCGAGAGTCCTTAATGACCCTTTCCCACAAATTCATGCCGTACTTGACAAAACAAAGGCTCCTTATTCTGTTGTTCTTGACTATGCATCCATGTAACAATCCTACACGTGTGCGGTTATTTATGCAACAGGTAACGAATTTCTTACGTGCATGTATTAGACTATCTTTATAGTCTTTGGTCTCTCTTGAGTATTCGGGAGAGTGATCTTCTTTCCGAGATTAACTTATAATCTCGTCTTCGTATCTCACACCAATGTCTTATTGGGGAGAGGTGTAGGGGGAACTTCTTCGTATCTTAATAAAGTCTTGGTTGCTCTGACGCTAAGAGCTTGAGTGCTTGCATACAAGTGAGAGATAAAGGTAAAGGTAAAGGTAAAGGTATATTGTAAGAAAGTACTTAGATGGTCGCGTGAAGATCCTATATCTACGGCCCGTCGCGATCCTTTATATAGGCCTCTTCCCGCGACAACCCTGAC